>Ga0181518_10001326_pt1 | contig 25554 bp, 15 predicted proteins | sample PEATcosm2014_Bin_28_FD_119751 | JGI IMG/M metagenome (GOLD analysis project Ga0181518, IMG submission 119751) | Peatland microbial communities from MTU Mesocosm Facility, Houghton, MI, USA - PEATcosm2014_Bin01_60_metaG | ecosystem: Environmental > Terrestrial > Soil > Wetlands > Peat | place...
AAGGAATTTGGGATCTCCGTGCCCAATGGCCTGGCCACAGCCTATCTGGCCTATGATGACGACAACTTCTATTTCGCCGCCAAGATCGCCGACAGCACTCCCGACCCCGGCATGGTCCGATTTTCTAGTCGTGACGACGATTCCTATTTTTATCCGGACCAGGTGACCGGACGGGATGTTCAAACGCTCAAGTGGCCCGATGGTGTCCGCCATTATTCGTACCGGAAAAACTTCGATATCCCATCGGGAAGTGGCGAACACGACAACGTGCTCATCGCCTTCAACGTGCTCGACCGCAAACCCTGGCTCTCGCATCCTCCCGGCGTGATGCCGCATTTCATCACTTATTGGGACACCGACTACGAGTTCGCGCTGAACCCGGTGGCTGATCAGTATGGCGGCGGCACGGAGATGTGGCGCCTGCTGGCTCCGGGTATGCCTCGTAAGCACTTTTTCCCACGCCAGCCGAAATCCGCAGTTGATGGAGGACCGGTGCTCAAGGGCCAGCTCATCATGCGCCGCGAGGGGAACACTCGTATCGTGGAAGCGGCCGTGCCCTGGAGTGAAATCCCAGAGGTGCGCCGACGAATTCAATCTGGTCACACTGTTAAGTTTTCCTGCCGGATCAACGATAACCAGGGACCAGCTCACGAGCTTGCCGCCGGACGGAGCGTTTCCAAGTACAACAATGTCACGTTCCATGACGACTGGCAGGATCACTGGGCCAACGAAGTGGAGTTTGGCGTAGAGAAGTAAAGCGCGATCGAAGGCCCAGGGATGCCCGAGTAAAGAAACTGCCGGTTATTTCCGCGGCGGCTCGCGCAGGGTCAGGATTTGGTCGGCGGCGACATGGGTGACGATTTGCCTGATTCCGCTCGGCCACGTCACTTCAATCCGATCCACTTTCGCCGCCGCGCCCAGGCCGAAGTGCACGCGCTTATCGCTGGAAGACCCATACCCGACGCTGGTGGTGGCGTGATTGTATTGCACGCCTTCCGCCGTAGTGATTTTGATTCGCGACCCAAGCCCGTCCCGATTGCTCACCGTTCCCGCTAAATTGATCAGCAACCAGTGATTGGAGTTCGCCGAGCGATTCATCAGTATCTCAGGATGGCCGTTCAGGCAGTTGACGACAATGTCGATGCGGCCATCGTTGTCCAGATCTCCAAATGCAGCTCCGCGATGCGCAGCCGGTACGCCAAAACCGGGACCCGCCAGTTCTCGCACATCGGTAAACGTGCCGTCGCGGTTGTTTCTCAGCAGGCTGTTGGGCAGGAAATAAGGTGTGTGGTTCACTAGTTCGGAATTGTCCAGAATCGAAGCATTGCTGGTGAATATGTCTTTCCAGCCGTCATTATCGAAGTCAAAAATTCCGGTCCCCCATGCCGTGAGGTGGTGAGTGGCCGCTCCGATCCCTGAAGCAATCGTCGCGTAGTCGAATTCACCTTTGCCGGTGTTCTTAAACAACAGAAAATTGTCGTTGTACATGGCGGTCTCGAAAATGTCGGGCAGGCCGTCATTGTCGATGTCGCGAAAATCGACTCCCATGCCCGCCACACTCCGGCCGTTCTCCGGATAGGCGACGCCACTCAGCAATCCGACTTCCGTAAAAGTCCCATTGCCATTGTTGTGAAACAGGAAGTTGCGGAACGTATCGTTGGAGACGAAGATATCGACGAAGCCGTCGTTATCGTAGTCGGCGAAGGCCACTCCCATCCCTTTTCCCACTTCCTTGAATATCCCCGAAGCCTCGGAAACGTCGGTGAATGTGCCATCGCCGTTGTTGTGAAACAGGAGGTTGGGCAATCCAGCGTAGCTGTCTGGCGAGCAGTAGGCGTGAATGCCATTGGAGACACAGATAGGCTCCGTGGCGATCGACCATTTGACGTAATTGATGATGATCAAATCCAGATGACCATCATTGTCGTAATCAAACCATCCTGCGGCTGCCGAGAAAGCATTGGCCAGCTCAGGATGTGCGTGCACGAGTCCGGCGGCGGCTGTGGCGTCGGTAAACGTTCCGTCGCCATTATTGTGGAACAGTTGGTATCCGTTAGCGCCGGTGACCAGGAGGTCCTGATACCCGTCATTGTCATAGTCGGCGACCGCGACCCCGATCGCATAACGGGATCCCGCCACTCCGGCCTCAGCCGTGACATCGGTGAAGGTGCCGTCGCCGTTATTGCGATAGAGGCGGTTGTGGAACCTGGGGTCCGACTTCTTCAGGTCTGGCAGATGGGCGCCATTGGTGAAGTACAGATCGAGAAGCCCGTCATTGTTGTAGTCGAAGACTGCGACACCTCCAGCCATAGTTTCGGGCTGATATTTTTGCGGCTGCGTGCTGTTGTCCAGGATGAATGGAATGCCGGAAGACCGGATGACGTTTTCAAAAGTAATAGTGGATTGAGGGCGGGCCGCCAGCGATTTCAATGCCAGGCCGGGGCAACTCACGGCCGCTACACCGATGGTTGCAGCCGACTTTATAAACTCGCGGCGTTGCATGATCCGGCTGGGCATGATCAATGGGGCCCCGTGGACGCCGCTGCGGCAGAAGCGTCTTGGCCGGAGGGTTCTTCAATCTTGGCGATCTGGTCGGCCGCCATCGGGCCGAGGGTCTGCACCGTGCCGCTCGGCCAGTGGATTTCAACGCTCTTGATCGACTTCTCCGCGCCCAGTCCGAAGTGGACTCGGCGGTCGCTCGAAGACATGAATCCCACGCTGGTGGTGGCGTGATTGTAGAGAACCCGCCCCGAGCCGGTCACAACCTTGATTCGTGCCCCGATGCCGTCGCGGTTGCTGCGCTGACCTTGCAGGTCGAACATGATCCAGTGATTTCCGTTCAACGCATTATTCATCAGGATACGCGGCTTCTCGCCGAGAGAGGTGACCACCAGATCCATGAATCCATCGTCATTCAAGTCGCCAAACGCGGAGCCCCGTTGATATCCCACAAAGCCAAAATCCGGCCCCATCTGCTCGCTGACATCCACGAACGACTTGCCGTCGATATTCTTAAACATGGTGTCGCGCTGTTTTGAATTCGGGGCGAAATTGTCCACATCGCCGTTGGCGGAGTAAAGGTCCTTCCAGCCATCGTTATCGTAATCGATAAACCCAATACTCCATCCCGAAAGAGGCCGGCTCAGATTTTGCAGGTTCGTCTGGCGGGTAACATCCTCGAAATAATTACCGCCGATGTTGCGGTAAATGCCAAAGATCTGCCCCGCAAGGTCGTTGTAAACGATGTCCACCATGCCGTCGTTATCGAAATCCTTGGCGTCGCTGCCCATGCCGGAAACCGTGGCTCCCAGTTCGTTGTACGCCACGCCGTAGAGCAACCCTTGCTCCTTGAACGTGCCGTCTCCCTGATTGATGAACAGAAAATTCCGCTCAGTGTCGTTGGAGACAAAAATGTCCATCAGTCCGTCGCCGTTGAAGTCGGCAATCGAAATTCCCATGCCTTTGCCGAGCGCGCGTCCAAGCCCGGATTTCTCGGTCACATCCTCAAACCGTCCATGGCCCAGGTTGTGGTAAAGCCGCTGAGCCACGCTCTTGTAGACGGTTGGACTGCAATAGATCTCCTGGTCCGCCATTTGGCAGCGACGGTCGGTGGCCGGGTCCCATTCCGTGTAGGTGGAAACGATCAGATCCAGCAGTCCATCGTTGTCGTAGTCAAACCACGCTGCCCCGACGCTGAGGACATTCGGCGGTTTGCGGTCGAGGCCCGAGCCTTCGGTTACATCGGTGAATGTCCCATCGCCATTGTTGTGATAAAGGGCGTCGCGCCCGGCGTTGCAGATAAACAGATCTTCGTTGCCATCGTTGTCATAATCGCCCGCCGCCACGCCAAAGCTGTATCCGAGATTTGCGCCGCTGAGGCCGGCCTTTTCGGTCACATCCTCAAAGGTGCCATCGCCTTTGTTCCGCAGCAGGCAACTGTAGAAATACCGGTTGGTTTTCTTGAGTTCGGGCAGTTTCGCGCCGTTGGTGAAAAAGATATCCATCTTGCCGTCATTGTCATAATCGAAGATGGCAACGCCGCCGCACATCGGTTGCGGAAAATACTTCCGCGTGCTGAGGTCGTTGTTTGTCCAGTAAGAAAAATCCGACCGTTCGGCAATGTCGGTGAACCAGGCGGTGGAGGCCGGCTTTTCAGCGGAATGCCCGGACGTTTGGGGGCCGGATTCCGCTCCCAACAAAAGCACGGTCACCGCCACAAGCGCACTGTGGAGAACTTTAGAGGTGGTCATTCGTGATGGGTCCGCAATCCGGCAATATCTCCCACAGTGAGCCTAGCAGGACTTTACCCGGCTGGCAGGATCTTCCGGTATTCCCGCGGCGTCACCTGAATCAACCTCCGGAATACAAGCCCGAAATAGCTCTGATCGCAGAACCCGACATCCCGGCTGACCTCGGAGATCGGCTTGTCTGTCGAAGCCAGTAAGACCTGGGCCTTCGCAATTCGAAAATGATTCAGATAGGCGTCAAAAGAGTGCCCGGTCATCTGCTTAAACGATCGCATGAAGTGAGCTTTACTCATACGCACAATGTCAGTGGCCTTGGACAACGATATCGGCTCGAAATAGTGGGTTTCGAGGTAGTCAAACAGAGGTCGAAGCCGGTCGAAGGCCCGGCGCCTGCGATCAACAACGCCGGCCAGCGCAAGATGGCTTTCGTAGTGATTAATCAGCAGAACAAGAATCATCGCCAGATAGGTCCGAGCGGCCAGCCGTCTGGGGTCGGTGATGGCTGGCAATTGACCTTGAATCTTGGTGATGAGACTGAAAACCTGCGATGGAATTCCTGTGCGACCCGAAATCACGTGAGGAAACTCTGAGTCCTGAAGCAGGAACGGCATCAGGTACTGGACATCCTCCCCGGTAGACTCCTTGCCTCGAAGAACATCGGGCAGAAAGTAAAAAACCACTGCCTTGAATGGGCAGCTCAGTACTTTGCGTAAGCGATGATAGATCGATCCATTGATGACGATGAGGTCGTTTTCTTCCGCCACGACCTCGCGCCCCTCGAATTGGTAGAGGGCCCTTCCCGAGTACACATACAGCAGCTCAAAATAATCATGCCGCGTAAGCGGCCTGGGGGTATCCGTGGCAAAAGTCAGGGAACGAACATCGACCGGGAAAGTAGGATCGAACGGCCAGACGTGGGAGCCATCCGCTTTGATTTGCGCTTTGACCACCGAGCGGTCATTTTGCCAGTGCAAGATCTGGCTCAGTGGGTTCGCTGCGTAGGACGCGGATGCCATACGAAGGGCTCCTTGGCGGAGGGTTCTGCTCGCCACCAGACATAGTCTTTTAACACGAAAACTAGGTCAACTTCAAGTGCGATAATTATGCCACCTCAGCCTTTTGTTTTGCAGCACGGCCCGTAACTATCAGATATGGAATGACATATATGATTTTACAGACGTTTTCCAAGACCAGCTCTCCAAACGGCCGCTCATGCCAACGGCGCACCGATGATAGTTTTATTAGAAAACTGGTAGCGACTTGTCAGAGAAATGGAAGGCACGAATGCTGGCGTCCGCCGCAACTGGATTTCGACCTCGGCATTGCCCCCGGCTCGAAGCTGATCCGCATTCCCAGCAGCTCGGTCCCGAGCTAGTCTGCCGAAACCCGCCCTCCGTTGCTGCCTAGCGTTCCCCGCTTTTCCGTCTGAACTGCGATTGCCTCCGGAAGGCCCGTATCAGGTTCCATCGGAGGATCGCAGGCGGCCATTCAGTCTCTGCTTTCAGTCCCAGCGGCAATGAAAACTCAGCGGACGGCAACAAGAACAGAGATGGAGTCGAAAGATAGCCCTTTGGGGGGCGAACAGAAAAAGGAGAGCCTGCTGTACTGCACGGAATGCGAGGATTCGACCTCGATCGTGATGATGCCGATGTCGCCTTCTGCACCAGTTGGCGGGAACAGGATATTTGTGGGAGTTTGTCCATCTGTTCTCAACTGGCCAATGACGGGAGCCTTGCCAGGATTGAGGTAGTGGATTCGGACGAAAGTCGATTTTTGGATGGGTTGAACTTGAAAGGTCAGTGATCCTCCTCCGCCCACTTTGACGCTCCGGCCGCTTACACAGGACTTACAGGGCTGCGAGGCGGCTCCACCAGCCAACTGGTTAGCGGAGGCTGCGGCTTCGTAGCGCATTGCGTTTGCGTCAGTGCCGCGAACGATCAAGAGGATGGCATCGCCGGCAGGAACTGTGACCGCGTATGTGGACGAATACGAACCCAATTCCCGGCCAGACCAGACATCCTTGACTGTAGCGGGCAAAACCGAATCAAGACCAATTGCGCTCCAGCGCGCGGCAATCGCAGCCGGGGCTGTGGTTCGGTTGAGCAATAAGACTGCGTGCGCTCCTGCGGTTGCCAAAGGCTTGGTCCACACTTGCAAGCCCGGCTCAGGTTCGTCCACTTTGATCGCCTGAAGACCGAGGGAGTCTTGATCCACGGCGAGAACGCCGGGATTCACGAGAGTCGCGCGGGTCGATTCCGTGAGGTTCGTTAGATCCGCTCCCACGATTAGAGGAGCCCCAGAGATAGCCCAGAGGCTCATGTGGGTACGATTCTGAGCGTCCGACAACCCCGGCATCCCAAGTACCATCATGTCCGGGTCATTGTAGTAACCGGTGTGTTGCGCTTCAGGGTGAATGCCTTGATCGAAGTTGGTAAGCATTGCGGTGAAGCTTGCACGTCGAGAGCTATTCGGAGTGTTGGCGACGATAGGAGCGACGATATCGCCACTGGTGCGCCAGATGTCTGAAGTGATGCCGGCAATGCCCGGCGCCCAAGTCCAAGGGCTGTTGCTGCCCCATTCGCAGATGGAAAAGTAGAGGGGGTGTCCGGTGATTTTCTCGGCTCGAGCGATGGCGCGTGCGATCTCCGCATACTGAACCGCGGGATCGAGATTCTCCTTGTTGCCGCCGCACCAATCCACCTTGACGTAATCGAATCCCCATTTTGCGAACTGGAGGAAATCCTGATCGTAGTGTCCCTCGCTGCCGGTGTGGGGCATGGGCGGGCCGAGATCGGGCCCGTAAAAGCTGCAGCCTGACTCGCCAGCGTCCGTGTATATGCCGGCTTTCAGGCCGGCGTTGTGAATGAATCGCACGACGTTGGCCATATCACCAGCTCTTTCTCCGCCCTGGAGAGCGGGCCACTGTTTGGGGTCGACGACGATGTTCCCGTTTGCGTCGCGCGTTCCGAGCCACCAGCCTTCATCGATGTTGATGTACTGATAGCCAGCATCTTTCAGTCCCGATGAAACGAGAGCCTTGGTTTGCTGCATCACGATTGTGGAATCGATGGTATTGGAGAAGCTGTTCCAGGACGACCAACCCATCGGCGGAGGTGTGACGGAAACCTGTTTCGCCGGTGAGACGGCGGTGGTTGGTCGAAGACTTGCCGGTGGCGCTTGGGCGAGCGCGCCAATGGACACAACCGCGATCGCCGCAGTCTTTAACAGGGCATCCTTCATCACGAATCTCCTTTTTGCCGTCGAGAACGGCAAGAGCATGAACCCGTCTCGCCTATTCGCAGCCGGTGAAAACATTTTCATTGGATATCTCCCAACGGCGCGCACTCGAAAAGACGCGTAGTCAAGCTAATGCGCCGTTTCAGTGAAAACCACTTCCCATTCCACCGGTTGCCGCCGTCCCAGGAAAGTGACACTGAGGGTGTTGCCCTGCTGTTGGTGTTTCACTGATACGGGTTGGTTTCCGCCGATGGTCGCCTTCACTTGAGAGGCGATCTGCCCCTCGGGAACGTATATCCAAAGCGTGTACGAATCGCCCGGCACCGCCTGGGATGAGCCCCCGAGCGCTCTCTTCGAAGAGTCCCACCGCTGAGTCTGGATCGAGTACGCGCCACTGATATGCCGGGAATTCCCGACTAACTGCGGCCGGTTTAACAGTGGGTGAAGTTGAAAGACACGGGTATCGTGCGGCGCAACATTCACCTTCATGCGACCCTTGAATACTCCATAGATCTGTTGGTTCCAAAAATCAAAGGCGACGTATGCCGTATCAGGATCAAGGCCCAGCTTTTCAGCAAAAAAGATCTCGCGCGTGTCCTCCCAACTCCGCCAATTGGTCATCGCGACCACATCGTAGGTGCCGGCAGGCGCATTTACTTTCAGATCTAAGATTTCCGGATAATTATGGATGTAATCGTCAGGAGTCACGTGTTTGAATTTGTCCCAATCCATGTCGGTGCCCCGGCTGAATAAATCGATTGGGAAAATGGGCATGGTCGGTAGCGTTTTCTGCAGCAACTGCACTCTCTCGTCAGGAAGTTCCGGCATTACGCTGGCCAATGAGTAGGCGACGCCGGTGAGGGACGCGATGCTGACAACCGTGCGGGCCTCGGCCAGCGTAGTCCCGAACCCGGTCAGCGGAAGTTCGCGCTCGCGCTCGGTTTCGATCACGCTCGGATTCCGATTCCTCGCTCCCTCTTCAAAGCTGATGCGCGGCTCAAGAGCCATTCCTTCTCCGGGCATGGTATACGCGGCGATGTGATTGAAGAACGCATTCGCATTAATGGAACTGAACAGCGAGTACATCCCCTGCCAATTGTCATAGAGATCGTCGCCATTGAAGTAGGAATCTATATAGCCGATCCCATTCAGAGGCGTGCCGGCGATGTCGCCTTCGATGAAACGGCTGGGGCCAATCGTTTTGCGAATCAAGTCAAGACGATTGCGATACGCGACCAACGGATCGATGGTCTTGTCGTAGAGCCGGTCGAGATCGACGCCGGGTACATACCTGGGCACGGCGTGCTCGCCGTCAAACTTGTAATACTCAAAGCCCCAGTCATCCAGCGTTGTCATTTCTTTCTGCAAAAAGTCGAGCACCGCGGGGTTAGTCGAATCGAGCGCCGGCGTGTTGTAGTCGAGGACGATCTTGCCGTTCTTGTAGTGCAGGTACCACTCGGGATGTTGCGCGACTGCTCCTGCATAGGAGTTCGGGACCAGCCATATCCCAGGGTGCAGGCCTTTGGAGTGGATGTAGTTCGCCAGCCACTCAGGTCCGTGCGGGAATTTCTGCTGGTCCCAGTTTGTGGTCCAGAAGTGCTGTCCTCCGGCGCCGCGATCATAACCATCATCGAGCTGGACGTATTGGAATCCGTAGGGCAGCAAATGAGTGGCGATCCAGTCTGTGTTGCCGACAATGTCTTCTTCTTTCACCCTCTCGTAATAGCTCGTCCAGCTTGACCAGACCATCGGGGCAGTTGGAAAGTGCGAATCATCGTAGGGGACGTAGAACGGCAAACCCAGGGTCTTCGTGAAATAGTCGGGGGTAATCCGCACCAGCGTGTTGCCGGAAAAAGCTATGGCGACGTCCAGCAAGTCCGGATTCTGCTGGTTCCGCGACAAGGTGGCGTCTTCCGCGAAATCGATTGCGATATCGGAGGCGCGGTCAAACAGACTATGCAAGCCCGCGCCCGACACCTGTCCCAATGAAAAGTAGGCGCAGTCGGGGTTTCGGCGCGGCAAAAACGATAGATTGTGAGTGTAACTGCCTCCGTAACTCACCGCGACCTCTCCCGTTCCAACCCAGTCCACCGGTGTTCCTTGCCGGTCAAGGAGCCTAGCGACGATTCGCTGCGGAGGAGCGGGCGCCTGGCCGGTGACGACCGCATCGGCCGAGGTGCTGGAAATGCGCAACTCGTTTGCGTGCGCCTCGAAAATCCACCGCATGCGAGGGTCGCCGGTCTTAACCGAGAGCTGGTTCTCTCCGGTCACTTCAACCGTCCACGCTCGCGCCGGAATGAGACTGCCGTGGTTCCTTAGATTGAGTTGGACGTTCTGCAGCACAACGCCCAGGGTGCTGTGCGAGATCGTAAGTTGCCCGATCGCGTCATCCGCGGAGATCGTCCACCCGGAATTGGCGATTGTGACTGGTTTTGCCCAGAGTATCTGGGCTGCGGAAAGAACCACCAACATGCTCAACGCTAAGCGACAATGTCTAGCCATGATTCTCCTTGCTTGTCATTATCATTTTGGAGGCTCACCCCCGATCCAGGCCACCCAGTCCTGCTTATCTGGCGGCGTGATCGAGAGGGTCCGTCCGGATAAAGGAGCGCTGCCGGCCCATTGCCCGGAACGGGGATTGAACCAACGCACCAGCGCCGGGTGTGTCAACTCGTCGGGCCGCAGGTTGATCGTCTGGCCCACGGGAAAATAGAGAAGCGCCCATTCCTTATTCTCGTTCCTTGCAGCAGCTACAAAGGCGGCAGCATCGCGGTCTCCCGGCTGGCTGATGATCAGCGCAGGGTCCGGCCGCAGGGTCCACCACTGCAGAGAGGAAAAAAGATCCCGGAGATACTTCATGTCGGTGCTGCCGGGTAGATTGATGGCATTGAACCAGGGTTGCGCCACATAAGTGTTGGTATGATTCATGGGCACCGCTGGACGGGTCTCCCAACTCCAGACGCCGTGGGCTCCGTAGGTTATGCCTTCGGGCGGCGCAACCAGAAGGCTCCAGTAGGCGGCCCGGCGCACCGCATGGGCATCAAAGCGCCCGCCGCTGCCAAAGTTTCTGTGATTTTCATAATTCAGTTCCAGGTTAATGACGGGATGGACCGGTTGCGCGTCCCAGGCGGTAGCGGGAGGTCCCTGGCAAAGCCACTTCAGGTTCTCCGGTGTGTCTGCATGCCCGCTCTGGTAGCCGATGAAACTGAACCATGGTTCTTTGCCAAAATCGCTCCCAACCCATAATTGCCCCGACGGATGCAGGGTTGCGAGGCGCGAGGGATTTTCGCCGAAAACAGCTTCGCCAATTCGCTTCCACCTTTCCGCCTCATCGCCTTGGTAAACTCCATCCCCGCCCAATATCCAGATGACCTGGTAGGCGCCATAGCGCGCCACCATATATCGCGCCAAGCGTACGATCTGATCGTCGGGGAGTGAATTGCCGGGATTCAGAGACTTGGAAAAATCACTCCAGGGGGCGGTCCAGATCAGCACCGGCGCGGCGACCAGACCATGCTCGTTCAGAGACTGGAAGTGATCGTCCATCCATTGAAAAAAAACGGGGTCAATGGTGATCGAATCGCGGCCCTGGTAGGCCAATCGCAAATCGGCATTTCCGGCCCCGGCAATCCACTGCGTCATGACAAACTGAACGACGGTGAATCTCTTCTTTGTTCTGTCTGCGAGATATGTTTCCCAGCTCTTAGGATCGGCCTTTAGCGCTCCGTTCCAAGCCGTATCCGAGAGCCAGAAAAAGGGCGTCCCGTCAGACTGTTCCAAGAATCGGCGATTGGGCGACACCCGGATACTGCCATGGCGATACAGGGTATTCACACCCTCGTAGGGCACGCAACGGAACGACCCCGTTTGCTTGTCCAAGCCAGCGTCGTCTGCGCGGGATGCGTGGGTCTCGTAAGTCCATTCCCCGGTTTGCTCTGGCGAAAAACGCACCCGCCAGACATTTTCGCCGTCCCAGAAGGCGTCTACCAGGTGATGTTTGCCATCCGGCGATCTGAAGTCCACCGTGACCGTAACATCCTGGAAAGGATTCTGATATTCCGATGTACTGGCAAATCGGGCCTCAAAAACGGTCCATTGCGCTGTGCTGCGGGGCGGGTTATTCGCGGCGGCTAGTGCGTATGTGCCGGCGAGCCATGAAACCATGCAAAACGCAAGTGCAACCGCTCGCAACAGGTTGAGAGGTAAGTGTGTTTCTGCTTTTGAAAATCGAGTTGACAATCCCCCGCCTCCGCCTAACAATGCAAAACTAAGCTTCTGCCGCAGCGCCGAAATTGGGCGCCAACATACCCTTAGAGTATCCTGTGCAATGGCGATTTTCTGTAAGAAATGGGCTGCATCTTTCTGATAAAATTGGCACTATACGCCGCGACACGGGGGCGCGAAACATTGTGGTGAAGGCAGAGTTGACCAGACTTTTTTATGCCCACCTCATCGCTGGGTCGGTTGGGACCAAATAAGAGCAAAACTCGCTTGGTAGGCACACGCAAGGAACAGCCGCCCCGGGATTACCTCGTCCTCGATTCGCAGGTCAATGCCGACGGTGTCCATGTCTGGCCTTTCGATCCCCCGTTCCCGGTTGACGTAGTTCACCACCTGCTCAGCGGCCGCCAGCCTTTCCGAATGAACCGCCACGACTACCTTGAAATCGTCTACCTCAACGCCGGCGAACTGGTATGGCAGGTGCAGGACCACCTCGTGACCGAGAACAAGGGCGACCTCTTCGTGATGGGAGGATCGAAATATCATCGCGTCACGGAGCACTCCAGTTCGCAGGTGACGGTGGAGTCGCTGTTCTTTCACCCCGATCTCATCTGTTCCCCTGGCGTGTCATGTGACGAATCGGAATACTTGGCGGCATTTCAATCCTACGATCCCGGTTTCCCGCATGTCATTCCTGCCAGCAGCGGCGTGCCTGCCGAAGTCCGCGGCCTGATTGCGCGAATTCACAAGGAACTGCCGGCCAACTCGGACCGAGCCCGGTTGTGTGTAAAAACCTACGTGAAGATGATTCTCGTGCTGCTCTTGAATCACTATTCCTCGTACCGCATGATGCCGGCGAAATTCGACCGCCGCCAGCGCGCCCTCGACCGCTTCAAGCCGCTTTTTGAGTTCCTCGACGGTTGCTATCCGGACCTGATCACCCCTGCGGATGCGGCCAAGACCGTGAACATGAGCCCGTCCCATTTCCGGCGCGCCTTTAAGCAAGTAACCGGTCAGTCGTTTGTCTTGTACCTGAACCACTTCCGCATTGCCAAGGCGCAGGAGTTGCTCAGTTCCACGAACAAGTCCATCGCCGAGGTCGCTATCGAGGTCGGATTCTGCGACCAAAGCTATTTTGGCCTCATCTTTCGCAGGTACACGCAAATGACCCCGCTGCAGTACAGGAACCGGACGCCGGAGATGACCCGGAACGAACCGTCTGCCCTCCACCGAACGCCGATGTCCGACGCAAGGTCGATCGCAATCCGCACAACTTAGGGCTACTCCCCGGGGATTTTCTCCTCTTCCCACCGCCGCAACTCGCCACGGCGAGGATCCGGCTGAAATATGCCTCCGATGCTTCTCTTAGAATGAGGGCTATGTTTGTTATAGAAATGCAGGCCGCCAATGCACTACTTTTCTTGCTGGATAGTGGCCAGTCTCCGCAGGGCAAGAGCTCCGTCCCGAATTGTCCCGCCGGCGGACTGAGTCGCACCAACTCAGGGGAACGACGGAAGACGAAGGTAGCGCAATGCGTAGGCTAAAGTTCGCGATGTTCGGGACCGGCTTCTGGGCAAGGTATCAGCTTGCTGGCTGGCGCGAACTGGCCGGCGTGGAATGTGTGGCCCTCTACAACCGGACCGCTTCCAAGGCCGAAGCTCTGGCCCGCGAGTTTGGCATTCCCTCGACCTACAGCGATCCCGAGGAATTGCTCCGGCAGGAGAAGCTGGACTTCGTTGACATCGTCACCGACGTGGACCATCACGATGCTTTTGTCCAGATGGCAGCTGCCCACAAACTGCCCGTGGTCTGCCAGAAGCCGATGGCGCCCAGCCTGAGCATCGCGGAGGGTATGGTCCAGGCGTGCCGCGCGGCGGGCGTGCCCCTCCTGATCAACGAAAACTGGCGGTGGCAGACCCCTTTGCGCGAGCTTCACAGGATTCTACAGAGCGGTGAAATTGGAACGCCCTTTCGTGCCCGGCTCGACATGATTTCCGGTTTCCCCGTGTTTCGCAATCAGCCATTCCTGCGGGAACTCGAGCAGTTCATCCTCATGGATTTGGGCACCCACATTTTGGATGTTGCCCGGTTTCTCTTTGGTGAAGCCGACAGCCTGTACTGCCAGGTCCGCAAGGTCCATTCCGATGTCAGGGGCGAAGATGTAGCCACCGTCATGCTGCGCATGGGCGGCAAAACGACCGTCCTGGTGGAGTTGGCTTACGCGGAGAACCCTCTGGAGAGGGAGTGTTTTCCGCAGACCCTCGCCTTTGTGGAAGGGGACAAAGGGTCCGCCGAGTTGACCGCCGATTATTGGATCAGAGTTACTACGGCGAAAGGCACAACCGCAACACGCTTCCCCCCGCCGCGCTATGCCTGGGCCAATCCGGCCTACGAGGTCGTTCATTCCAGCATCGTGGCGTGCCACGCCGATTTGCTGCGGGGGTTGAACGGCGGACCGGCCGAGACCACGGGGGAAGACAACTTAAAGACCCTGAGGCTGGTCTTTGCCTGCTACGACTCCGCCGCGAGCGGACGAGCGGTTGCGCTCTGAAAACGAGAATCATGACCACACCGGGAGCAGTTTCCAGCGCTGGCGCCGCCAAGGTCTTCGTCGCCGAGATCTGCGATGACTCGTGCTCGCTCTGCGTTCGGCAGGGTTGGAGGCGCAGGTGACCTTGCCCCGGAACATTCTCTACTACGGATCGGACGCGCCCCTGCCCGAGCCGATCACGCTGCGAGCGGGGCCGCTCTCCATGAGCTTTGTCTCCGGGGAAATCCACTACATTCGCTTGGGGGGCCGCGAAGTACTGCGGCGTATCTACGTCGCGGTCCGGGACCGCTACTGGCGCACCATCCCTCCCTCCCTGCTCGAAATCAAGAAAACCATCCGCGGAGATTCGTTCGAAATGCGCTTTGAGATCGAGAACAAGAAAAACGAGGTCGACTTTGGTTGGCGCGGTTCCATCGTCGGCCAGACCAACGGAACGATTTCATTCACCATGGAAGGCGCCGCCAGATCCACGTTTTGGCGCAACCGCATCGGCTTCTGCGTTCTCCATTCCTCCACCGAATGGGCTGGCTCCCCTTGCTCGATTGAGACCGTCGACGGCGCCCGCCTGGATGGAGAATTCCCATCCCTCATCTCGCCCCATCAGGTGTTTTCGGGCATCCGCGCAATCTGTCATGAAGTCCTGCCGGGCGTCCAAGCGGAAGTGCGCTTGCTTGGCGACACCTACGAAATGGAAGACCAGCGCAATTGGAGTGACGCGTCGTACAAGACCTATAGCACCCCGCTAAGTTTGCCTTGTCCGGTTGAAATTAAGGCTGGCACCCTAATCTCGCAGACGGTCACGATTGGCCTCAAAGGAAACGTGCCAGCGGTCCCGCCCTTCCCCTCCATTATGCCGGCGATTTTCACCCTCAACCCCAAACGCACGGTTTCGATGCCCAGATTGGGGCTGAGTGTTTCAAGTCAGGGAAGACCGCTCAGCACCAGGGCGGTTGTGCGCCTGCGCGCACTGAACCTCTCGCACTTGCGTTTGGATTTGGATCTGTGCTGCGAGAGTTGGGAATCGCCCCTCCGGCAAGCTGCCGGCGAGGCCGCCCGGCTCGGAGTCACGCTGGAAGTTGCCCTCTTCTCCTCTACCGGAGCACAAAAGGAGATGCAGGAGCTGCGCGCCGCTCTCGATCGCCTCCGGCCTCCAGTTGCCACCTGGCTCGTATTTCACCCTTCGGGGAAACCCGTGCCCGAGGAATGGGTGAAGGTGGCGCGGTCTTGTCTGGCGGACTACAACCCGACGGCGAAGTTCGGAAGCGGAGCCAAGTCCTGCTTTGCCGAACTCAACCGTTGCCGTCCACCGACGGCGGCGCTCGACCTCCTTTGCTATCCGCTCAATCCCCAGGTCCACACTTTCGACAACGCCAGCCTGGCCGAAAACCTCGAGGCCCAAGGGCCCATGGAAGAGAGCGCGCGTGAGTTTTCCGGCGGAGTCCCGCTGGCCATCTCGCCCATTACCTTAAAGCCGCGCTTCAATCCGAACGCCGCTGGACTTGAATCGGTCCCCTCCGCCAGCGAATTGCCGCCGCAGGTTGATCCCCGGCAAATGTCTCTGTTCGGAGCGGGCTGGACCGTTGGCAGCCTCAAACATATTGGCGAAGCCGGGGTTTACAGCACCACCTACTACGAAACGGTGGGCTGGCGAGGCGTCATGGAAACCGACGAAGGCCCGCCGCTACCGGAAAAGTTTCCCTCTTTGCCCGGTTCGGTTTTCCCGCTTTATCACGTCTTCGCCGACTGGGGTGAATTTGCCGGAGGCGAAATCGTTCCCTTAACCTCGTCCGCGCCACTGGAAGTCGAGGGACTTGCCCTCAGGAAAGACGGAAGATTTCGCATCCTCCTTGCCAATTTGACTTCAAAGCCGCGGGCCGCGCGGGTGATTGCAGGAGTTGAGGGGGGTGATTTCCGGCTTCAGTCGCTGGATGAGAACAGCGCGGAATGGGCCATGTGGGAACCGGATTCCTTCCGCGCCGCGCCGGGAAAGCTGTTGCAGCTTGGCAAGCAAGGATCTGAACTGGATCTGCTGCCCTACGCCGTGGCGAGGCTGGACCTGGCGTGAGACTGGCCGGCAGATTCATTGAGCTTTGCAAATGCGAGCTTTGTCGATGCAAGGCGCTTGATTCGAAATAACTCGAAAGCAAGAAAGATTTTCTCAGGGAGCGAACGAGTGAAACTGGGCATCGGAACCTACACCTACATGTGGTCCATCGGCTTTGCCGGCGCCGAGCCTCCCGTTCCCATGGATGCGTTCGGGTTGCTATCCAAAGCCCGCCAACTAGGCGTTCATGTCGTGCAGTTTGGGCCGAACCTGCCGCTCGTCGATCTCAGCGAGGAGCAGCTCTGGAAGGTTGTCGATTTCGCGCGAGATGCGGGAATTGAACTGGAAATCGGGACTCGGTGCCTGGAAGCCCCGAACCTTCGCCGCCACATTGAACTGGCCGCCCGCGTAGGCTGCACCCTCGTCAGAACGGTCCCGGAACTTTCCACTGGCGCGCTTCCGGCCCGCGCGGACCTGGTGCAACTTCTCAGGGAAATCGTCCCGGTGCTGGAGAAGCATCGGGTCCGACTCGCGATGGAAAATGCCGACCTCCCGGTCCAGGATCTCGCCGATGCGCTCGACGCCCTGCACAACCCCTGGCTCGGAATCACGCTGGACACGGCCAATTCACTGGCGGTCCCCGAAGGAACGCGGCAGGTCGTGCAGACGCTGGCCAGGCACACCATGTGCTTCCACGTAAAAGATTTCGCGGTGCGGCGCGCCTGGCACCGCATGGGTTTTGTGGTCGAAGGAAGGCCGGCGGGCAAAGGTCAACTGGACATCCCCTGGATTTTAGGCGAGTTGAAAGCGGCCAAGGCCGAGGCCAACGCAATTCTTGAGCTCTGGCCTCCCGAGCAGACCGATATCCAGGCGACCGTAGCACTGGAGCAGGAGTGGGCGGAAGAAAGCATTCGCTATTTGCGGCAGTACATAACCAGGTAAATCTTAGGAACACGAAAGGACGGCATTATGCAGCAGACAGTAGCAATCATTGGGGCGGGTGGAAAGATGGGAGCGCGCGCGGTGGAAAAAATCGGGAAAGATTCGCGGTTTCGCGTACTTCTCTGCGAAAGCAACAATGCACGAGCGCAAGAACTGCAGCGGGATGGCTTCCAGGTTTTGCCTATTGAGTCGGCCCTTCCGGAAGCTGATTTCGTGGTGATGGCTGTCCCCGACGCCTTGATAGGACGCATCGCGCGCCAACTTGCACCGCGCATGAAAAACGAGGGAACATTGATCATGCTGGATGCGGCCGCCGCCTATGTCAACGAACTGCCCGATCCGGGCAGTTTGACTTTCATGATCACTCATCCCTGCCACCCGGCATTTTTTGCCGAGCAAGCCACCGCCGACCAGCGTCGCGATTATTTTGGTGGAATTGCCGTGCAGGACATCCTGGTTTCGTTGATTCACGGCTCCGAATCACGATTTCAAGAGGGAACGGAACTCTGCAAAATCATGTTTGCGCCGGTGGGAAAGGCACATCGAGTGACGCCCGAACAATTTGCCCTGCTCGAACCCGCCATGTCGGAAATCGTGGTCGCCACCGCTGCCTGTTTGATGAAAGCATCGCTGGATGCTGCGGTGGAAAAGGGCGTCCCCTCCGAAGCCGCGCTGGCTTTTATGGCCGGACACGCCCGGATTGCGATGGCCATCGCCTTTGGAGCGGAAAAATCACCCTTTTCCGACGCTTGCAAGATTGCCATTCAGTACGGAATGAAGGAAGTGATTCGCCCCGACTGGAAAAAGGTGTTCGAACCGGGCGTGCTCCGTGAAGCGATTGAAGTCATGCTGGCGGCCGATTCGGCTGAATCCAAGCCGTGACCATTTATCGAGACGCGAATCTCCGCAGTCTGATCGGTGTTCGCCAGACGAAACGGGCCGGAGAACGGGAATGCCGCGCCAATACCGTCGGATCGGCGGCTCTCGCAGTCGCCATTTTGTTCCAGGCCAGTGTGGTGGCAATCCCGGCGGCGTCGCAAGGCCCGGTACCCGCCGCTGCAGCACTCGCCCCTACTCCGCCCATGGGATGGGCTAGCTGGAATCGGTACTTCTGCGATTACGATGAGCAAACCATTCGCGATCAGGCGGATGCCCTGGTTGCAACTGGCATGCGTGACCTCGGCTACCGCTATGTCATCATTCAGGAATGCATCGCTCCGAATCGAGATGCAACCGGCAATCTCGTGGTCGACGCCAAACGTTTCCCTCACGGTATCGGGGCTCTGGCGGACTACATCCATTCCCGCGGCCTCAAGGCCGGCATCTACACCGACGTCGGGCCTTTTACCTGCTTCCCAAATCCGCGGTTCCTCGGCAGTTACAACCATGAGGATCAAGACGCAGCGACCTTCGCCTCCTGGGGCATCGATCTCATTGAAGTCGACTTCTGCAACAAACCCGAAGATCACACCGGCACAGAACTCTATAAACGCATGGCCGCTGGCATTCGCCGGACGGGACGCCCGGTGCTTTTGTACATCTGCTCATGGGGTAAAGAAGCGCCGTGGGAATGGGCCCACGGTGTGGGTCAATTCTGGAGGACGACGGGCGACATCAGCTACCAGAAGAACCACGTAAAATGGGACGACATCGTTCGAAACTTCGAGTCCAATGCGCAAGACGCCGGCTTCAATGGTCCCGATAGCTGGAACGATCCCGATATGCTCGAAGTTGGAAACGCGGGCATCACAGCGGTGGAAGCGCGTTCCCATTTTTCCATGTGGGTTATCTCCGCCGCTCCGCTGCTGGCAGGAACCGATCTTGTCCACATGGATTCTGAAACCCGGGCGACCTTCACCAATCCCGAAGTCATCGCCGTCGACCAGGATCCGCTGGGAGCGGGGCCAAGCAGAATTCGACTCGACCAGAAAGCAGTCGAGGTTTGGGAAAAACCCCTGGGCAGTAAAAGCAGTGGAACCAAGGCGGTGTTATTGCTGAATCTTTCTTCCACGAAGGCTGTCGCTTCCGTTCGCTGGAGCGATCTCCGATTGATGCCCAATGCCACCGTGCGCGATCTGTGGTCCCGGAAAGATCTGGGCCAATTCACCGACGGCTACTCGGCCGAGATTCCCCCGCATGGAGCGATGTTGCTCAAAGTATCCGGTAAAGGACGGGAAAACAGTTTATGAAAACTACTCTAATTTCTTTTCTGCTGCTTTGTGTCACAGCCGGCGCACAGTCCGGAGGCGATCCGGCTTCGCAGGTCAACCCATTTATCGGGACCTCAACCAGTTGGATCCAGGACACCGGAAACACCCTGCCGGGAGCCGTGCGGCCCTTCGGCATGCTGTATTGGAGTCCCGATCGGGCCGACGGCACGTTCTACCGCTATGAAGGCACGGCGGCGCGCGGCTTCAGCCTGACCCATCTGAGTGGGCCCGGATGCAGCGTCTATGGCGATGTTCCCATCCTCCCGGTCCTCGGCGCACTGCAAGTTCCCCCGCCACAACATCCGCAACCCTATCAAGCAACTTACAAACCCGAAGACCAGGTTGCCGAGCCGGGGTATTACGCCGTGAAGTTGGCGTCGGGGATCGAGGTCCAGTTGGCCGCTGCCGTCCATTCCGGGATCGCGGAATTCAGTTTTCCAGGCGACAAGGAAGCTCGCAACATCGTAATCGATCTCAGCCGGAACCTGACCCGGGTGAATGACACTGACATCCACGTCGGAGCCCAAACCGTGACCGGATCGGTGGAGAGCGACGAGTTTTGCGGCGCCGAAAACCATTACCGTGTTTTCTTCGCGCTGGAAGTGGACCAGAAGCCGGAGTCCACCGGAACCTTCAATGAGTTGAGAATAAAACCGGGAAACGAAGCGGAACGCGGGCCGCGTGTGGGCGCGTACCTGACCTTTTCGCCCGGGGTCCGGACGGTCCACCTGAAAGTAGGAGTTTCCTATGTGAGCGTAGCCAACGCCATCCTGAACCTGAAGCAGGAGATTCCAGGATGGGATTTTGCCAAGGTCCGCAAAGATGCGCGAGAAGCATGGAGCAATGCCCTCGGGCATGTGCAGGTCGACGGCGGAACGGAAGCGCAGCGCCGAACTTTCTATACGGCTTTGTACCACGCGCTGCTGCACCCCTCCGTCTTTAGCGATGTCAACGGCGACTACATTGGTTTTGACAACAAAGTGCATCGTAGAAAAGCCGGCATCCAGTACGCCAATTACTCCGGGTGGGACATCTACCGCTGCCAGGTGCAGTTGATCGCGATGTTGTTCCCGAAGGTTGCGAGCGACATTGCACAGTCCTTAGTGCTGGACGCGGAGCAGGGCGGAGGGTTGCCCATCTGGGCGGTGGCCAACGACGAGAGCAGCGTAATGGTCGGGGACCCGTCGGACCCGATTCTGGCCAGTGTTTATGCCTTTGGCGCGCGCGACTTCGACACGCGCGCAGCCTTGGCCGCCATGCTCAAAGGGGCCGACGATCCGAAGACCCACGTTCGTTTATATCCCGAGCGTCCTGGACTTGATGATTACCTGAGCAAAGGATACGTAGGGCAGCGGCCCGAAGCGCTTTCGTTCGCAGGGGCTGCCTCTGTCACGCTCGAGGATACGAGTGCGGATTTCGCGATTTCTCAGTTTGCCAAGGCTCTGGGCGACACAGCGACCGCGCAGCGTATGCTGACCCGCTCCGCAAATTGGCGGAACATATTCGATCCGGAAACAAAGTACATTCGCGCCCGCGATAGCGACGGAAAATTTCTCCCGGATTTTTCGCCCGCCAAGACGGACGGTTTCGTGGAAGGGAATTCCGCGCAGTACACCTGGATGGTCCCCTACGATTTGCACGGTGTGATCGAAGCCGTTGGCGGCCCCGGCGCAGCGAATGCGCGGCTCGATGATTTCTTCAGCGACTATGGAAAGTGGACGGGAAGCGGCTATACCCCGCACTTTTTCATCAGTAACGAACCGTGCTTTGGCAACCCCTGGATTTATAACTGGACCGGTCATCCCTGGCGCACGCAAGAGGTTCTCAGAAAAACGCTGCATGACTTGTTCACCGATTCTCCGGGCGGTTTACCGGGGAACGACGATCTGGGCGCGACCTCGGCGTGGGCGGTCTTCGCCTATATCGGACTCTATCCGGAGATACCTGGCGTAGGCGGCGTGAGCCTGAACACTCCCACATTCCCATCCGTCACCTTGAACCTGGGCGGGCACGAGTTGCACGTTCGCGCCGCCGGCGCGCCCGAGAAAGCATACATCCAGAACGTAGCGCTGGACGGGAAACCGGTACGAAGTCTATGGCTCGACTGGGAGCGCGTGAAAAACGCATCCCTGATGGAATTCACAGTGAGCACGGAACCGTCGAAGGAAGTTGGAGACCCTCCCCCTTCCTTCGCCCCTGCTGCTCGCTAAATATGCCGGAGGTTCACGGACTAGCATTCACGGGCGAATGTCCACTGGAATGGGTTCGCTGGCCTTTACCGCGTCCGGCGTATGCCGCACCTCGTCGAACGCCATCAGGAAAATCGCCACCAGCGCAAGGATCATGCCAATCAAGTTGTAATGGGTGGGCAAGCGCCGGTAGAGCAGCAGCGAAAGAACGATGGTTACCAGCGGAAACAACCCATTCACCATGGGCACGACAATAATCGCCTTGCCGTAGCGAACCGCATACACAAAGAGCAGGCAGCCAAGGGCGTTGCAGGATTGAATCAGCGCCGTCAGCCAGGGCCCGCGCAGTCCCCAGTTGATGGGCACGGAAAAGTCCGTCAGCAGCACCGCGATCGGGCTGAGGAGGATGCCGGTCACCGTCATATAGAAGAAGAGGCCTTCGGAGGTGATGCAGCCAGCGGACGATTTCATGAAATAGGCTTGCACGCCCCACATGAAGAATATGGCAATCGTGGCCACCAGCCAGCGGTAGCCATGGACGGGGCTGTTGCTCGCTTCCTGCAACGACAGAAAGAAGATGGCCGGGATCGAAAGAACAATGCCGACTACGGCCAACGCAAAGGTCCGTTCCTTGAGCAGGACGGCTGAGAAAACTACGGTCACGACCGGCGATAGGCAAACGATCGGGAAAATAATGTAGGCGGGGCCTTCCCGCAGCACCCAAAAAAGAATGAGCTGTCCCGTCGCCCCCGTGAAACCCACCGCGCAGCCATAAAGAAAAGAGCGCCGGCCCAGTTCCAATTTCCAGCCGACCTTATGCAAGGCGAAGATGGCGAATGGCAGCATGGTCAACGACCAGACCGCATACCCCAGCGTCGGAGGAAAGGGCGGCGTGATCCATTTCTCTGGGATTTCTGTTAATCCTCCCCACACGCCCCAGCACACCGGGACGGAAATTGCCAGAATGAACCACTTCGGGATTTTCATACGGTTGCTTCCTCGTTTCCTTGCGCGGCGGATGCTTCAGTTTACTTGGAGGCGATGCGACGGCGCCCCGACGGCTTTGGCATTATCCTAGTTGTCATGGTTTGAGCAAGAAGTTTCCCTGCAATTCAATTTGTGCCGATGAACTTCCGGCAAGAATCGCAAAAGTTCCGGGCTCCGCCGTCCAGGCGTGTTTTTTCACGTCATAGAAAGAAAATGCCCGGCGATCCAGACTGAGCGTGACCCGCCTGGTTTCGCCCGGCTGCAACGGAACTTTGGCAAAACCCTTCAGCTCCTTGGCCGGACGGGGAACGCTCGAGTGCGAGTCGCTCACATACAACTCGGCGACTTCCGAACCTGCCACACTGCCCGTATTCGTCACATCGAAAGCAACCGTGACCGGACCACTCAAATCGCTCGAAGTCGGAGTGATCTCAAGTTTGCTGTACGCAAAAGTTGTGTACGACAACCCGTATCCGAACGGAAAAAGAGGCTTGATGCCGGAGCGGTCAAAATGACGATAGCCGAGAAAGACACCTTCCCTATACTCGACACGCCGCTCCCCCTTCTTGGCATAGTAACTGTCAAAGGCGGCATTGTCTTCCCATCGCCGCTCAAAAGAGACGGGCAACTTGCCCGATGGGCTGTACTCGCCAAACAGCAATTGCGCCAGAGCCGAGCCGCCTTCTTCTCCGGGATACCACGCATGAATGAGCCCTGGAACTTTGTCGATCCAGCCAGTCATATCCACATTGCCACCCGCCGTGACCACCACGATTACATTCTTGTTCACAGCGGCGATCTGTCGCACTAACTCATCCTGATCGCGCGGAAGACGGAAGCTGCGGTCCGAGCCTTCTCCCTCCAGCCATGGAGTGAATCCGACGCAGAGGATGACGGCATCCGCCTGAGCGGCCGCCTCTTTTGCGGTTGCACCCATGGTCCTGCCGCCAGAACCTATCAGTGGAGGCTGCTGCGCGGGGACAATCCCGAAGCGCACCGCCGCTGTGCGTGCGTTCTTGAAATACTCCACGCGGATCTTATAGGGAACTTTTTCCCGCAGGGGAGCCGTATAAACCACAAGGTTCTTTGTATGTGTTCCCGTGTCGTCGAGCACGAGCTTATCGTTTACATATAGCCGCGCACCGTCATTCGGAGAGAGATAGAACTTATAGTCCGCACTCACTTCCGGAACGAAATACCCGGTCCAGCGCGCCGAGAAGTGATCAGGGTCGCCCGTGTCGGAGTAACTGCCTTCGCCCCAGTCAAAGTCAATCTTCTCATCCGTTCTCGACAGGGCAGGAACCCCTTGGAGTTCGTGGTTGTCAAAGTACTCCGCTTTAAGCCCTCGCGGCCCATCCGGAGCGGACAGCAATCTTGTTCGGTTTACGACTTCATCCAACGTCAGATCGTCACTGGCGCTTAACACGCGGACGCCGCCGCCTAGGTAGTTGGAGATGCCTTCCAGATAGCTGACAGCATTGAATGGCGCGACCGATGAACTACCTCCGCCGCCAACCACGGCCGGATACGCGTCGGGGCCAATCACCGCGATGGTTTTGATCGTTTTCTTGTCGAGGGGAAGAACGTGACCTGCATTCTTCAGCAAGACCATGCTTCCGCGTGCTTCTTCGAGAGCCACTTGCCGGCTGTGCTGGTTAAACAGGGGGATGCTGGTATTCATCTGTGCATGGTCCAGGAATCCGAACTGAACCATTTTTCGCAGAATTCGGCGGACCTTGTCGTCAATAGTCGCCATGGAGACTTGGCCGCTCTTGATCGCCGGAAGAAGCGTCTGCGGCGTCATATAAACGGCCGAGGGCATCTCCAGATCGAGGCCGCCATTCGCATCGGCGATGCCATCGTGGGCAGCAGTCCAGTCGGACATAATGATGCCGTCAAAGCCCCACTCCTGCTTCACGATGTCGTTGTTCAGGTGCTGGTTCGCGGTCATGTAAGTGCCGTTGACCAGGTTATAGCCGTCCATGATCGCGCCCGCCTTCGCTTCCTTTACGGCGGCCTCGAAAGCGGGGAGATAGATCTCGCGCAGGGTTCTCTCGTCGATGTCGGAACTCATTTTCTGTCGGTCGTATTCCTGGTTGTTGCCGGCAAAATGTTTGACGGTGGCAATAACTCCCCGCTCCTGGATGCCCTCAACTAACGGAACTACGATGCGGGAAGCAAGGTACGGATCTTCCCCCAGATACTCGAAGTTACGGCCCGCCATCGGCGCCCGATAGATGTTCAGTCCCGGTCCAAGGATGATGTGGACGCCTCGAGCCCGTGCGTCATCCCCCATGCTCTCTCCTACGCGCATCGCCAGGTCGGCGTCCCAGGAAGCGGCCAGAGCAATGCCCGCGGGATAGGCCGTAGTGGGGCCGTAGTCATGGACGCCGACCGGTCCGTCCGACATGCGCAGCGCAGGAATACCGATTCTAGGCAAGGGTGAAGTGTTCAAGCCCTCCGTTCCGCCGAGCAGTGTTATTTTTTCCTCAATCGTCATGGAGCGGAGGAGGGACTCCACACGCTTTTCGACATCCTCGCTGGAACGGGAAACAATCTGCGCCGAGGCTGTAGGAGCCACGCACACGATCGCCATGCAGACGATCGTCAGGCAGAGAATCAGAACCGTGAGTCTTGGGGTCCAACCGTTTTTGCCAACGAACATCGTGATGATCTCCTTCTGAATGAACAAGCCTGAACCAAGGGCTGTGCCCCGATGCTAACTGAACTTCACCAGGTAAACTCCCAATCTCTTTGCTGCCAGGCTCTTTTCTATTTGATGGTGCTGGTTTGCGGTCGCGTCCAGAACATCGGCCGTACCCTTGATTGGATAGTCGAAGTCTTTATATGCGAACAGCACTTCACTCCCATTATCTTTCCAAACGATTCCGTGGTCGTCTTCCAGCACCCACATCTCTTCCATGTG
>Ga0181518_10001337_pt1 | contig 25498 bp, 21 predicted proteins | sample PEATcosm2014_Bin_28_FD_119751 | JGI IMG/M metagenome (GOLD analysis project Ga0181518, IMG submission 119751) | Peatland microbial communities from MTU Mesocosm Facility, Houghton, MI, USA - PEATcosm2014_Bin01_60_metaG | ecosystem: Environmental > Terrestrial > Soil > Wetlands > Peat | place...
ATTCGATGCCAAGACTCACTTGAATGAATTGTTGGAGAGAGCTTCGCAGGGCGAAACCATCCAAATCACCCGACGAGGCGTTCCCGTTGCGAGACTGGTTCCTCCCGACGCGCTCCAGCCTCGACACCCTCGGCAAGCGGCGAAGGAGATTCGTGCGCTGCGAAAATCGATGACACTCGGTGGAATCAAGCTTCGGCAATTGATCAACGAGGGACGCCGTCATTAAACGCCTGGTTCTCGATGCTTCGGTTGCGGTGGCCTGGTGCTTCGAAGACGAAACCACACCGTTCACCGAGCGGGTGCTGGATCTGGTCGCGAAAGCGGCAGAAGTTCTGGTGCCAGCCATATGGCCTTTCGAACTCTCCAACGCCCTCCTCACCGCGGAGCGCAGAAAGCGCATCACGCTCGCACAAACCACGAGCATGCTCACGCGTATTGCCGCGTTTCCCATCGCCGTTGAACCGCCAAGAATTACGCAGGTTTTCGACCAGATCCTTTCAGCGGCACGGCAGCGGAACCTAACCGCCTACGACGCTGCCTATCTGGAGCTAGCTCTCAGAAGAGGCGTACCGTTGGCTACGCTGGACGACGATCTGCGAACCGCCGCTACCGCCGCCGGGATAAAGCTAATCCTCTAGCCGTCGCTGCTGGCTGGCATCAACACCCCCAGGCGTACAATCTCTCGGGGGTGGGGCGTGCTTCCGCGCTCAGAACGAAAATCAAGAATCTGGTCGGTCGTGCGCGTCTCCAGCGGCAATTTCCTGGAGATGTACGACTTCATGGTGTTCGGCTACTACGCCTCGGCGATTGCCCGCACCTTCTTCCCGGCAGCCAGCGAGTTCGCCTCGCTGATGCTGTCGCTGATGACCTTCGGGGCCGGGTTCCTGATGCGTCCGCTGGGCGCGATCGTGCTTGGCGCCTACACCGACCATCACGGCCGCCGCGCCGGCCTGTTGCTGACGCTGGCATTGATGGCGGTGGGCATCCTCTCCATCGCGTGCGTGCCCGGATACAAGACCATCGGCATTGTCGCGCCGCTGCTGGTGGTGTGCGGACGCCTGCTGCAGGGATTCTCCGCCGGCGCCGAACTGGGCAGCGTGTCAGTGTACCTGTCGGAGATTGCCACCCCGGGACACAAGGGCTTCTACGTGAGCTGGCAGTCGGGGAGCCAGCAGGTAGCGGTGATGTTCGCGGCGCTGTTGGGAGTAGTACTCAATTCCAGGCTTTCGACGGCGCAGATGGCGGCGTGGGGATGGCGAGTGCCGCTGCTGATTGGCTGCTTCATCATCCCGGTGCTGTTCGTGCTGCGCGGTTCGCTGCAGGAGACTGGTGCATTCCTGGCGCGCAAGGTGCGTCCCAGCACCGGCGAGGTCCTGCGCTCACTGGCAGAAAACTGGCGCGTGGTAGCCATTGGAACCATGCTGACCACGATGACCACGGTCTCGTTCTATCTGATCACGGCCTACACCCCGACCTTCGGCAGCACGGTGCTGCATCTGGCCAGCATGCACAATCTCATCGTGACCCTCTGCGTGGGGGCTTCGAACCTGTTGTGGCTGCCAGTGATGGGAGCGCTCTCGGACCGCATTGGGCGGCGCCCGCTGCTGCTGGCGTGCACCGTGCTGGCGCTGGCCTCGGCGTATCCGGCGATGTCGTGGCTGGTGGGCGCGCCGTCGTTCTCGCGGCTGCTGACGGTCGAACTCTGGCTGTCGTTCGTGTACGGCAGCTACAACGGCGCGATGGTGGTTTTTCTGACGGAAATCATGCCGGCGAAAGTGCGCACCACAGGGTTTTCACTCGCCTACAGTCTGGCCACCGCCGTCTTCGGCGGCTTCACGCCGGCGATTTGCACCTACCTGATCCACGCGACCGGAAATCGCGCGGTCCCGGGACTGTGGTTGTCGTTCGCCGCGGCGTGCGGATTGCTGGCGGCGCTGTTCGCCCGGCCCTACGAAGAACCGGTCGCCGCTGCGCTGGCCTCGGAGCCCGAGGGCGCGTAGCAATCCGTCAGAACGAGAAGCGCAACCCGAGCTGGATGTCGCGCGGTCCGCCGCCGCCCAGGAAGGGATTACCCGAGCCCACATCCGGCGTGGCGGTGATCGCCAGGTTGCCTTGAGGATGGCCGTTGGCGTCGGGGTTCAACCCGTTCAGCGCGTCCACACAGTAACAAGGCAACTCCGGGTTGGAGAAGTTCGGGTGGTTGAAGATGTTGAAGAAATCCGCCCGCACCTGCATGGTGACACGTTCACCCAGCGGCGTGTTCTTGGCCAGCGAGAAATCGAAATTGCGGTAATGCGGCCCCGTGAACGCGTTGCGGCCGACGTTGCCGAAGTGCTGGGTGCCGGGAACGCAGGCGCCTGCTACGTTGTCCCAGTTACAAGGCACTTGGAACGCCTTCAGGTTGAGGATGTTCCCCGGCATCGAGGTGCCCGCGTAAGGATTCCCGACCAGGTCCAGCCGGCCAAAAAACTCGCCACTGCCGTTGAAGTCTCCCTCAAAATAATAAGTCGGATCGTAGGGCGCGCCGCTGGCCAGAGTGAGCACTCCATCCAGCGACCAGCCCTTGGTGAGCTTGGGCATCCAGGCACTGCCGGGGATCTCGTAGTGGTAATTCCAGCTCAAGCGGTTGCGCACGTCGAAATTGGAATTGCCGCGTTCGAGGTCGGGACGATAGCTGTTGTCCGGCTGCGATGCCTGCGGCACGAAATCCAGCCCATCGCTGGCGTTGTCGATGGAGTGCGACCAGGTGTAGTTCACGTTTGAGGTCAGGCCGTGCCAGCTCTTCATCGTCAGGACTGCTTGCAGCGAGTTGTAGCTGGAAGATGCGGATGACTGGAACTGGTTGATGTAGCTGCCGGAGACGGCTCCAGATCCAGCGGTGATTACGGGATAGGGGACGACGCCGGTCGCGGGATTCACCTGGTTAATGTCGAGATAGCGGAACAGCTTGCGCCCGGCTGAGCCGACATATCCTACCTGCAGCGCCATGGGCCCGGTCAGTTGCCGTTGCACGTTCAGGTTGTACTCGTAAACGTAGGGCGTGCGCAGGCGCTGGTCCACACTGAAGACCTCGTTATCGGTGGCGAAGCCACCCGGCGCAAACACCGGCACACCTGCCTGTATTGTTGCCGCCGGCGAGCTATTAATGACAATCTGGGACGGGCCGATGGCGTTATAGGCAGCTCCCGGACAGAACGTGCAGTTATACGGCGCCTGCCCGAGGAAGAAATCCTGTGAGAAGGCATCATAGTAGATTCCGGCGCCAGCTCGCACCACGGTCTTGCCGTTGCCCGTTAGGTCGTAGGCAAAACTTGCGCGCGGCGAGAAGTTGTTCAAGTCCTTGGGATAGAGCCCAGGCAGCCCGGGGCTGCCCACCTGCACGAGGCTTTGCGTCGCCGGGTCGAAGATACTGAAGCGGTTGTGCTCTTCGTGGATCACCCCGAAATAGTCCCAGCGCAGCCCGTAGTTAACGGTGAGCCGGCGAGTCAGCCGAAAGTTGTCCTGGAAGTAGAGGCCATAGTTGTTCTGATGAGTGACGCGGTGGGTATCGCCCGCCGATTCATTGCCACCACCAGACACGGCGCCAGTCAGGAAATCAGCCAGGCTCAGGTTGGGGTCGACGGGGTTATTGAATTTTAAAACGCCGCGGAAATGCGTGTCCTGGAAGCCGTTGATCGAGGTGCGGCGGAACTCGACGCCGGTTTTGAAATTGTGCTTGCCCTTGGTGTAGGAGAGGTTGGTGAAATATTGCCAGTTCGTATCCACGCGGCCGCGCGGCTGGCTTCCCCCGTTGCCGAGGCTGCTGATTGAGGTGAGTACGCCCTGCTGGTTCGGGTATGCCCCGCTAATACTCATCTGCGGCAGCCCGCCGAAAAGCGGACCGCTGCTGTTGACGCTGACGAGTCCGATGCTGGCAGGACTGAAGGAGGCGTCCTGCGGTGTGAAGGTCTCAAAAAAGCGGTTCCAGCCGCCGCGGAATTCCATTAGCAAATTGCTGGAGATCACGTGCGTGTACGAAAGTGACACCACCTGCACTCGAGTGGGGACAATGGTATTGAAACCAGGACCGACAGCTCCCTGCTGCAACCCGAGCGGAAAGTTCTGGGCGCTGTCGCCGAAGAAGTAGCGCCCCGTAAGTAAGTCTTTTTCTCCGACGTGGTGGTCGATCTTCCCAATGACGCTGTCCAGGCTGTTGAAGGCATTATTGGTGGCCTGAACGGTGGCGACAGCAGGATTTTCTGGATCGCCCGCCGGCAGCGGCACACCCCACGGGTTACGGGCGAGCAGCTTGGCAATGACCGGATTGATCGTAACCTCCTGGGCATTGATCAGCGCCTGGGTGGGAACGGTGATCTGGTTTGGAATGCCGACACGCTCGCGCTGCCCTTCATAGGATGCAAAGAAGAATGTACGGTCCTTGACGATCGGCCCGCCAACGGAACCACCAAACTGGTTATTAAGGAACAAGTCCTGGGGCTGGTCGGCAGTGTTGAAGTAATTGCGTCCGTCGAGGTGATTATTGCGGAAGTACTCGAAGCCGGAACCATGGATGTGGTTGGTGCCCGACTTGGTGACAATGTTGACGATCGCGCCCGAGTTCCGGCCATATTCGGCTTCCGTTCCAGAAAGGATTCCGAACTCGGCCACCGAATCCAGCGGGAGGATGGTCGCGGGCACGCCGAACACCCCGCCTTCATTGACGGCGGGGTCGTTGCGATAGCCGTCATTCATGTCGGTACCATCGAGCAGGTAGTTGTTGGAGCGGCCGCGGTTGCCGTTCATCGAGAACAGTCCGAACGAACCCGGTGATTCCGACACCGCTCCGGGATCGGCAGTCGAGCCAGGCACCATGGTCAGAATCTTGGAGAAGTCGCGCCCGTTCACCGGCAACTGTTCCACCTGCTTGGCGTCCAATGTGCCGCCCAGGTTGTCCACGGTGGTTTCGACGAGCGGCACCTCTTCGTTCACAACCACGGTTTCTTTCACGTCACCCGGGCGGAGTTGCACGTTTACACGCTCGCGGGCCGAAACCCCAACCCGGACGCCCTGCACGGTCGCAGTGCGGAAGCCACCTTTGCTCGCCGTAACCGTGTAGTCGCCCAGGGGCAGCTCGGTGATGAAGTAGAACCCCTGGTCATCGGTTTGGGTGCCGCGGGCCAGCCCGGTGTCGGAGCTCTTGGCGGTCACCTGTGCCTGCGCGATCGCCGCCCCGCTGCTGTCGGTGACGGTTCCTTCGACGCCACCGCGAAAGGTCTGGGCATACGACGCACCCACCAAGGCCACCACGGCGATCAGAGCGCTTCCGTATTTCATGATCGTTTCTCCGTATTACGTGCTGTTATCTATTGAAAACCGAGCATTGTGCTCTGGAACCCTTGCTTGGTCAAGAACCAAGCATGGCACGGCCGATTCGCCGGACGCTCTGCAACTACCTTCTGGACCGCAGCTTCACCTGGGTTCGGTCGCACTAATCGTGCAACGGTTCTGCAACCGCTTGCACCAGCCGCCGGCGGGCGCGCCGCTGACGGTGCTATGGATCCAGCAAAGCGATTGAAAATGCTGGGTCATCCGTATGCCGGCCCAGCATGGCAGGCTGGCACCGCAATTGCTGAACAGCACCATCAGCCGAGACTTGGGTTCCCAGGGTGGACGGCGCCGAATCAACCCGGCTAAGGCCAGCCCTTCAGTCCGCGCCTACGCTTCGGAGACCGCGCAAGCTCATGCGGGAAAAAGCGGGGCAGCGGACACTTGGGATTCTTGGGTTCGCGGGTGCGGCCCGTCTTTCCGAATCGCTGGTTTAGGCCGTCCACCTGGGGTCCTGAGTGCGGCGATCTCCCCCACCAAATTTTCTCCCCAGAGTGGTGGGAGCGATACGACCCCCGACCAGTTAGCTCTCGCTCTTCCCCCGCAAGCGGTTGGGCATCCTTCACAAAAACAGCAAAGTTTTTCGCTCGTCCGCCCGGAGAGCACATCCGCGCCGCTGGCTTAAGTATCGATGCTTTAAGCAGTTACAGCCGCGCGAGCCCGGTTCACCCCGTCCCCTTGGTTGGCACTCTGGTTGCACTGTCCGGACTGTAAACCCTGGAGGCTCTCTTCAACGGGACAACTGCAGGCAGCTTTCCGGCACACACTAAGCCTAGTGGAGAGGTCATGGCACAAGCTCAAGCAGAGCGCCGGGGAGAGCAGCGTTTTCCGCTGCGCTTACCTGTTGTAGTGAAGTCAATGCACGATGGAGTCCAGGAAGAATCTTCGCTCACCCGGGACGTCAGCGCACGCGGCGCCTTCTTCTATCTGGACGGCAAGCTGGCGGAGGGCACACCGGTCGAACTGATCCTCACGCTGCCCGCCGAGATCACCCTCACGGACAGCATTCGAGTGCGATGTAAGGGTAAGGTGGTGCGGGTAGTGGGCACCATCAATGGCGGCAAGACGGGCGTGGCGGCGGTAATCGACCAATACGATTTTGCGCCTGAAAGTGATCCGCTTTACTTCTAGCCTGCATTAGCGCCGCAGCTGTTCCGGCGGCGGCGTTCCTTTGCCCCACAACCCCGAGTATGCCGTTGGACACGGCCGCGCCTTCCGGCTAACATCCTGCCGCGAACGAAACGGGGCCGATCCATGCGACTGGTCACCTTCGAAGATGACAGCCAGCGCCTGCGCGTGGGAGCGCTGGCCAGCGACGAGAAGATCGTCGATCTCACTGCCGCTTGCGCCCTCTACTTGCACGAGGTGGAAAACGAGTCGGCGTACCGCCAGCTAGCCGGCGCGCTGGCGCCTGCCGACATGCGGGCCTTCTTCGCCGGCGGCGATCGCAGCCTGGGCACAGCACGAGCCGCATTGCGCTATGTAATGGAGGAGCCGCCGCCGGTCACGGGGCCGGCGGGCGAACCCGTCTTCTTCGCACGTGAGGCGGTTACGCTCAAGGCGCCGATCATCCCCAAGAAGTTCTTCCACACGGCCGGCAACTTCCGCGAACATCACGAAGAGGCCCAGAAGTCTGGCTTCTCCCATCCTGTGCTGCCGTGGATCGTCTTCTTCCAGAACGTGGACGCCATCATCGGCGACGGCGAACCCGTCATCTATCCCAGCCACCTGACCCAGGAGCTCGACTACGAGCTGGAACTGGCCGTCGTGATCAAGAAGCCAGGGAAGCACTTCAGCGCCGAGGAAGCCGGGGATTACATCGGCGGGTACGTGATTTTCAACGACATCACCGCGCGCGACATCCAGCGCCAGGAGATGAAGTCAGGCGTGTTCAGCTTCTGCAAGGGCATCGACACCTTCTGCCCGCTGGGGCCATGGATCGTGACTGCCGACGAGATTCCTGACCCGCATAACCTGGCCATGGAGCTGCGCGTCAATGGCGAGCCGCGGCAGCGTTCGCACTCCAGCAAGATGTCGGTGACCATCCCGGAGATTCTCGCTCACTACTCGCCGATGGGATACAGCGCGGGCGATGTGCTCTCGACCGGCACCATCTCGGGCGTGGCCGCGTTCAGCGGCGATCCCAAAGCCTTGTATCTCAAGCCGGGTGATGTGATGGAGTGCGAGATCGAGAAGATCGGCGTGCTGCGGAATCCGGTCATCTCGTGGGAAGAGGCGTATGGGAAAGTGGAAAGTGGAAAGTGATAAGTCGAAAGTAATAAGTGAGAAGTGTCATTCCGAGCGCGGCGAGGAATCTATGCTTTTCTACTACCCAGCTTTTTCCTACTTACCACTTCCCACTTCCCACTTATCACTTGAATTTCGGCAGCACGGCCTCCCCGAACAGCCGCGCCTGCTCCTCGCGATCATCGCCCCAGATCTCCAGCATGATGTTGGTGCAGCCGGCGGCACGGTATTCCTCGATCCGCGCGATGCACTCGTCCGGCGTGCCGGCGATAGCGTGGACTTTTTCGAGGATCTCGTCCGTCACCGCGCGGGCTGCGGCTTTGCGGCCGCCGCGCTCCATGGCGTCGGCGATGGGCTGAAGCTCCTCGAAGGTCAGGCCGGCGCACTGGAGCAGCACGTCGGCTGAGCCGCGAATATTCTGCACTTTGTTCGCCAGGTACATGGCAGCCATCTCGCGCGCGCCGTCTTTGCCCTTGCGCGAATCACGGTGAATGGAGCCGACAATCACCGACCCGAGGTCGCGCGAAGACGGATCGCGCCCCGCCTTGCGCGCGCCTTCCTCCATGTTCTTTCGGGAATACTTCACGAACTCGGGCGTAGTGATGGAGGCGGTGAGCAGGCCGTCGGAGATCTCGCCCGCCATCTTCTGAAGCACAGGCCCGGTGGCGGCGATGTACATGGGCACCACCGTGCGGGGGACGTGAGCTTCGGCGCTGAGCGTGGGAGCGTGCGCCTCGAAGGCGCGGCCGCGATACTCGACCGCACCGCCCGCGAGCATGGCTTTCACGATCTCCATCGCCTCGCGCATCACCACCGCCGGGCCGACTTCCTTGCCCTTCTCGCCCTCGCCAATCTCCTTCATGAAGATCTTGGACGCGCCCAGGCCGAGGATGAAGCGACCGTCGCCGGCGGCCTCCTGCAGCACGCGCGCTTCCATGGCAATCTGCACCGGATGACGCGTGTACGGCGAGATGATTCCCCAGCCGATGGCGATGCGCCGGGTCTCGCGCGCGAGGATGGCAGTGATGGCCGTGGACGAGCGCGCTTCCATCGCGTGCTTGCGCCACCAGGGATAGGCTTCGGCGAGCCAGAAGATGTCAAACCCAGCGGCGTCGCAGGCCCGCGCCATGCGGACAGTCTGCTCCAGCGGCTCCATCGAGAGCTGCAGCACGCCAATGCGGAAGGGGACGGGTGCGCTCAAGGTTTTGTCCACGAATGCTCGAGTCCCTTGACCAGCGCCCACATCACGCGGTTGAGCGGCGTGGGAACGCCGGTCTTCTCGCCCCAGTGGACGATAGCGCCGTTCATGAAGTCCACTTCCGTCGTGCGGCCGACCTCCACGTCCTGGAGCATGCTCGATTTATGCCTGCCCGGAGCGCTCGCGCCCTTCATCACCAGATCCCACGGATCGCCGTGCAGTTCGATGCCGAGCGCCCGCGCCACGCTCTTGCCCTCTTCGATCAGTGCCTTGAACAGCTCGCCCGTGGGCTCGAAACGAGTGGCCGCGCCGTGATCGAGGCGGGTGAGCGCGCCCACGGGATTGGTGGCGGCGTTGAAGATGAGCTTGGTCCACTGTGCGCCGCGTGCGTCGGGCAACGCAATGGTATGCACACCGGAACGGGTAAGTGTGCCTGCCAGCTCTTCGACCATCTCCATGGGTGTGTGGGTTGGCTCGAACGGACCGATCCAGGTGTCGCCTTGGATGTCGTAGCCGACGTGACCGGGAGAGATGAGATGTCCGGCAGGAAATGTGGTGCCGCGGATCACGCACCTCACGTGCTCGGCGATGATCTCCTCGTTGCCGACGCCGTTCTGCACCGAGCAGACGGCGCTACGGTCGTCGAAGATGCGTGCCGTCTGCACGATGGCCGCGCGCGTGTGGATGGCCTTGGTGGCGACAATGCCGTAATCGCAGCGCGGAATCTGCGCGGGATCGCTCGCAGCATTGAGGCGCGCGGTAAACTCGGCAGCGCCCGAAATCCGCAGGCCGTCGCGGTTGATGGCGTCCACGTGCTCGCGGTTCACGTCGTAGGCCCAGACCTCGACGCCCTCCAGCCGTGCCAGGTGCGCCGCGAAGATGCTGCCTACCGCGCCGCAGCCGATGATGCAGATTCTCATAGAGCACTCAGCAATCCAGACGACAATAGAAAGCACCAAGCGTTAGAGTGTTTCATCATGGATACCCAGGCTTTGAAAGGGCACGGCTTCAGCCGTGCCGCCAATGCCCACGGATGAGCGGGCCTTTAGGCCCTGGGGGACGTCCCTCAGCGGCTAAAGCCGAGTTCTTACCTGCCCTGTACGGCACGCCTGAAGGCGTGCCCTTTCAAAGAACCCGCGTACATCCTATGGTGAAATCGCATTAGCTGATTGCTGAGTGCTGGCTGCTCTCCTCTCGCTGCCATCAAAAAATCGCCACGGAACATCGCACAGGTTCTCGCCCTCGGTCTTGCCGACGCGGTAGGTGTCCTGCGCGTAGAGGCACACCTGGCCGTCGCGATCCACCACCTGCGGGTGCAGCGACAGCACCATGTTCTCGCGCAGAACGACATCGGTGTTGGCGCCGATTGCGGGGTGCTCGAGCATGGTCAAGCCGATCGAGTGGCCCGACAGGTGGCCGAGCGCGAAGCCATGTCGCGTGAACGTTTCGGCGACGGCCCGGTGCACAGCCGAGGCTAGCTCGCCATCGCGCATCAGCTTGCGCGCGGCTTCGAGCGCCTCAGGATAGGCCTGCTTCATCGCTTCTGTCCGCGGGCTCGGCCTGCCCTGGATCAGCGCCCGCGAGAACTCCACCCAGTAGCCTTCCGTGCCGGTGACCTCCAGCGAGTAGAGCATGAGGTCGTCGGGGGCAACCACACGACGGCCGGGAACCTTGAAGTGCGCCTCGGCCTCGCCGTGCGTTCCGGAGAGCACGATGTTCATCATGCGCGGGCCGGCGCCGCGCGCGAAAAAGCGCTCGACCGCGGGCGCCATGATCTCCGCCTCAGTGCGCCCCGGGCGGTAGCTCTCGACCATCGCCCAGAAGCCGTCGAGGATGATATCCATGCTGTCGCGGATCTCCGCCAGCTCTTCCTCGCTCTTCACCGCGCGAGCCATGTCGAACTCGAAATCGAACGGGACGAGTTCGACCGCGCCATCGAGCTCGCGGAAGTCGCGCACCGCCATGATGAAGTCCAGGCCATAGACGGCGAGCCGCTTCCAGCGCCGCGCGCGTGCCTGCTCGCGCAGCCAACTGCCGGGGACCTCGGCCCAGACGTGCTCGCGCACCCAGGGCTTCTTCTTGTCGCCGATCCAGCGCGCTTCGCGCGGGAACAGCAGCGTAGGCTCGTCATCCATCGGCAGCAGCACATAGGCGTAGCGGTGGACGATCTCGAAGCCGGAGACGTAGCGCACCGCGCCTTCGAAGCCAGCGTACTGATTGCCGCACACCAGGAGCGCGTCAACGCTCGCGGCGGCCATGGCGGCGCGCAGGTTGCGGTAGCGGCGCTGGATCTCGGGCTGGCTTGGAATCATTTCAAATCCACGTGCGCAGGCAGGATTGGGCAATTGACGGCCCGCGATCAAGGGCATCGCCCCAATTCCAAATCTCAATTACTCAGAAGCCATCTCATAAATGGCTTTCGGAGGGGCGCGGCTTCAGCCGCGCCGAAATCGCCCCAAAGATTGTCATCCCGAACGAAGCGCGACCGAACGGAGTGAAGGAGCGCAAGTGAGGACTGCAGATCCCTCGCGTCGCGCTCGCCTCGCAAGCTCGGTTCGCGCTTGCTCGGGATAACAATTCTATAAATGCGCCATTTCGGCGCGGCTGAAGCCGCGCCCCTCCGAAACCCATTCCTCCAAGAAACCAATTTATGAGATAGCATGTCAATCTCCCTTGGCTCCGCACACCTCAGCCGCGGTCAGAGCGTAAATCCTGGTGATGTGCACCAGCGTCTTGATCGCGACCTTCTCGCCCTGTTCGTCGCGGGGGCCGCTCGATGGACCATAGTTCACCGTGGGCACACCGTGGCGCGAAAGCGTTGACGCATCCGAGCACCACAGCACGGTGTCGCGCTGGGGCGGCGCTCCCATCACGCGCGCGTGGTTAGCCTCGATGGCCCGCACCATCTCGTGATCCTCGCGGATGGTCGCGCCCGGGACAGAAACCATGGTCTCGAAATCGATGCCGTAATCGGGAAACTGCTGCTGGAGACGCTGTACCAGCGCCTCGATCCCTACGCGCGCATCGGCCATCTCCATCGTCGGCGGCACGCGAACATCGAGAAATAAGTCCGCAGTGGGTGGCGTGCGGCTGGCGCGCCAGGGATCGCCGGCGCGCAGGCATCCGAGATTCACCACGCCCTCATGTCCGGCCCAGGCTGCCTTCTTGCTCCACTCCGCGGACCAGCGCAGCACTTCCTGCATGACGTCGTGCATGCGATGCAACGCGTTCTGCCGCTCGCGTCCCTCGGCGAACGCCGTATGGACGTAGATGCCTTTAGTTGAGATCCGTGCCCAGAGCGACCCGGCGTGCGCCAGCACCAGCTTCATGTCCGTAGGCTCACCGAGGATGCACATGTCGGGCAGCCCGCCCTGGGTAACCAGGTGGCGTGTGCCGACGCCATATCCGCGATACTGCCGTCCGGTGTACTCGCCCCATTCGGTCTTCTCGATCTCGCCGACAACGGCGGCGATCATGATGCTGCCCTCAAGCCGCACGCCCGCTCGCTGCAGCGCCTTCACCGCTTGCGTGTAACAGACGAGAGCGCCTTTCATGTTGTAGATCCCGAGCCCGTAGATGAAGCCGTCTTTCACCACTGCGTGCGGCTTGTAGCCAATGCCGGTTAGGAACGGCTCACGGCCGCTGTTCGACGTGTCCATGTGGCCGTTGAACATCAGCGTGGGACCGCTGCCCGCGCCCGTCCAGCACGCGATCACGTTGGGCCGGCCTTCCTCCACAACCTGCCACGTAACGGCCAGCCCCATCTGCTCGAAGGCCGCGCGCAGGTACTCGGCCATGCGCAGCTCTTCGCCGGTAGCGCTGGGGATGTTGACGACATCGCAGCCCATGGAGACGATTTCGTCCTCGCGCACCTCGGAGAGAATGCGGTCGGCTAGCTCAGGACGGATCCCGTGCGCCGGAACCGCCATCAGGCGCGCCCTCGCGCGCTCGCCGTGACCAGGCGGAAGTCGTCGGGGAAGGAGCACAGCTTCTCGTTGCCGGTTTCGGTGATGAGGAAGTTGTCCTCCAGGCGCAGACCGCCGCCGCCCGGCCAGTAAATTCCCGGCTCGATGGCGAGCACCATATTCTTGCGGATCGTGCCGGTGCCCGCCTGGTGCGCGTAGGGCGGCTCGTGGGCGCGCGCACCTACGCCGTGACAGACGGGATGCGACGGCTGTCCGGGGTATCCACCTTCGGCAATGCGCTGCCGGATGAGGCGGTCGAGTTCCGGAAGCGGCGCGCCGTCGCGGGCGAAGCTCGCCGCCTCGTTGAAAACTTTCAGCAGCAGGTCGAGAAGAAGGTGGTACTCCTTCGTGAGCTCGCCCGGACAGATGTTCTTGGTCAGATCGTTCCAGTAGCCGTCCACGCAGACCCAGATCTCGAAGAGCGTGGGCTCGTGCTCCTGGATGGGGCGGTCGCCAGTGGAGGTGAACGTCGCGATGCTCTTGCCCGACCAAACCAGGGTGAAGGCGCGCGCCATCTCCACCTTGCCTTCGTAGCCGATGCCGCGGGCGTGCACAAAGCCCTCGAACATCGCTGCCAATTCGCTCTCCCTCATGCAAGGCCGGATGCGGTAGCTGATGAATTCCAGCGCCAGCGCAGCCAGTTCGTTGGCCAGACGCATGCGCTCGATTTCCTGCGCGGTCTTGATGGCGCGGGCTTCGACCAGCAGCGGCGTCGCATCCACCACCTGACCGGCGACGGGCTTGAAGGCGTCGAAATAGCCCTGCGTGTAGGTGGTGGGCTCGCCGACCATGCGATCGCAGGATTGCGTTCCCATGCCGAGCTCGATGCCAACCTTGTCGGTGAGGCCGCGCTCTCGGAGCACGCCGAGCGCGAGATCGAGGCAGCGCATCTGCGGCGGGCGCGGATCACGCTCGTCGTAGCCCTTGAACAGGCGGATCTCCTTCGTCCACGCGTTGCGTTCAGCATCCGCCCGTTGCGGCTCGATCACGCACAGCGTAGGCTCGCCCTCGGCCGGAAAGACGACCGCGTCGTAGCCCTTCATGCACCAGTAGTTCGAGAGATAGACGATGTTATCGGGCGCGCGGCAGACCAGAGCGGTGAGACCCTGGTCCTTCATCATGGCGCGGACGCGAGTGAGCTTGGCGGTGTCGATGGGGTACGGCATTTTAGTTACCAGTAGTCAGTCGCCAGCGCGGTACGCTTTCCAGGAAAATTCCTTGCCCTTGATCAAGCGGTACAGCGCCGTGTGCAGCGGCGCCGGAACGCCGGTGCGCTCGGCCTCGCGGGCGATCGCGCCGCACAGAAAATCTATCTCCGTGGGGAGCCGGTGACGAATATCGTACAGCATCGAGGGCGGATGGTCGGTCTGGCAGCCGATGCGGTTCATCTCCCACGGGTCTTCGTGCAGTTCGACCCCGGCGGCCGCGGCCACGCGCTTGCCCTCGTCGATCAAAGCCCGCATCAGATGGCCGAGATCGAAGGCACTGTTCTGCTCGGCGAATTCGCGGCAGTGTGGTAACTCGGTGAGAGCGGCTACGGCGTTCACCGAAGCATTGAAGATGAGCTTGGACCACTGCGCGGGGCGCGCGTCGGCGAGCGCTTCCGCCCTGAGGCCGCCGGCGACGATGAGATCGGCGGCGCGGCGCACCACGTCCATGGGCGTCTGCGTGGGCTCGAACGGGCCGAGCCAGGTAGCAGTGTCGAGTTCGTACTGCACGTGCGTATCGCTGTGGCGCGTGCCGCTCATAAACGTGGTGGCACGAATGACGTATCCGCGGGTGTGCTGGGCGAGGATTTCCTCGCTGCCCAGGCCATTCTGTGCCGAGATTACCGCGCCGCCATCGAAATGGCGTGCCACGGGCGCAAAGGCCTCGGCGGTCTGCGTGGCCTTGGTACAGACGATGCCCAGATCGAAGTCGGGCAAGCGTTTGGGATCAGTTTCCGCATGAAGCTGCGCAGTGAACCTGTGGGTGCCGCTGACCCGCAGACCTTGCTCGTTCAGGGCGCGGGCATGATCCTCGCGGCGGACGAACGCCCACACTTCGGCGACGCGTGCCAGGTGCGCGGCATAGAGGCTGCCGATGGCGCCACAGCCGATGATGCAGATGCGGGTCGTTGGCAAGACGTTCTCACCTGGCCGCATTCGCGCGGCGCTCGACCGTCACATTGGCTCGTTTGCCGCTGGTCTGCTGCAAAGCGCGGAAGATGCTGTCCGCATTATTGTGCGAATCGTCGATGATGATGCCCTTGTCAAACAGCGCGTCCTGCAGCGCGGCCGAGATGGCGTGCACCGGCGCGGCGCCGCCTTCGCCCATGCCTTTGGCGCCACTGTAGCTGTGCGGCGACGGCGTCTCGATGTGGCCGTACTTGATGCGCGGCATATTGACGGCGGTGATGGGCGTGTAATCGCTGAAGGTGCCGGTGAGCAGGTTGCCGGCGTCGTCGTACTTGCAAGTCTCCATCAGCGCCGCACCAATGCCGTGCGCAGTCGCACCGTGCACCTGGCCTTCGACGATCAGCGGATTGATCACGCGGCCGCAGTCGTCGACGGCGACATAGTCGAGGATCACGGGATCGAACGTCTCGCGGTCGATCTCGATCACAGCAATGTGCAGTTGCGCCGAGTAGGTGAGCGTGAGGTTGCCGAACTTGCGCTGGACATCGGGCAGCTTGAAGGGTGCGCGCCAGGTGTAGCGGCAGTTCAGGGTGATGTCGTAGAGCTCCTCGGGCAGGATGGCGCTGTTCACGTTGGCGATGTTCGCGAGACCCATGAACGCGATCGCCTTCGCCGTGCCGCGGACGCGCACCTCCGGCCCCTGCTGGCCGACGCCGAGTTCCAGGTCTTCCTGCTTGGCCTCGAGCGCGAAGGCCGCCAGGCGCAGGATCTCCGCCTTCAGCTTCTGGGTTGCGCCATGGACTGCCGACAAGCCCGACACCGCGAACTGGCTGGCGTAGGTGCCGGTGAAACCGGTGTGCACGTTGCGGTCGGTATCGAAGCCGACGCGCACGCTGACCATGTCGGGATGAACGCCCAGGATGTCGGCCACCACCTGCGAGACCACAGTCTCGTGTCCCTGGCCCTGCGGCACCGAGCCGACGGCGATGACGATCTCGCCGTACATATCGAGCTTGGCGTTCGCGGCCTGCGAGTTGCCGGAGAACGGCGCGTTGGGATTGACGATGCGCGACTGCCCGAAGTTGTTCGTGCCGGAATCGAGCGTGGTTCCGATGCCAATGCCGATGGTGCGGCCATCCCCGCGCGCGATGGCCTGCTTGCCGCGCCAGCCGTCGTAACCGACCAGCTTCTTCGCCAGCGCCAGCATCGCCGGGTAGTTGCCGGAGTCGTACACGCAGCCGTTAGGCGTGGTGTAGGGGAACTCCTCCGGGCGGATGTAGTTGCGCAGGCGCATCTCATCGGCAGGGATGCCGAGTTCGTGCGCGCAGATGTCGATCACGCGTTCCAGGAACCAGAGGTGCTGCATGCGCGAGTATCCGCGGTTGGGTCCGACCGGACACTTGTTGGTCACGACCTGCGAGAAGTCGATGCGCGCGTTCTTGAAGCGGTACACGCCGGGAAAGACCTGCGACCAGATCACGCAGCCCAGTGGCTCATAGCGGGGGTAAGCGCCGCAGTCGTCGATGTGGCGGGAGGCGATGGCGGTGATTACGCCCTCGGCGTCGAGCGCCACGCGCGTCTCGCGGAAGGTGCGTTCGTTGCCGTGAGCGCTGGCGGTCATGTGGTCGGAGCGCGTCTCCACCCACTTCACGGGACGGCCGCCAGCCTTGCGCGAGAGCAGGGCCACGACGGCCATGTACACGTAATTGTTGATCTTTATGCCGAAACTGCCGCCGATGTCGTGGGTCTGGCAGCGGATCTGGTCCATGCGCACACCGATGGCGGGCGCCAGCATCTGCAGGCCGATGGTGGGAAAAGAATTGTTGCAGATGAAATCGATGTGGTCGTCCTTCAGGTCCCACGAGGCGATGATGGCGTTGTTCTCGAGCGGAGTCGAGGAGAAGCGATGAAAGTGCAGGCGGTCGATGTGGACTACGTGCGCGGCTTCGCGGAAGGCATTCTCCACGTCGCCGAATTCCCAGATGCCCTGCCAGATGCGGTTGGTGCCGCAGCCTTCGTGGACGAGGTTCTGGCTGGCGGCGCCGGACTCGGCCTCCAGCACCGGCTCGAGCGGCGTGTAGTCCACCTCGACGAGCTCGGCAGCATCTTCGGCGATGCGGGCAGACTCGGCGGCGATGGCAACCACCGGCTCGCCCTGGTAGCGCGCCTTGTGGTGTGCCATGGGGAGGTCGATGATCTTCGTGCACGGGTCGGGGCCGATGGGGAAGAATGGCTGGCAGAGCTTCGCGAGTTCATCTCCGGTCAGCGTGGCGACGACGCCGGGCAGTGCCTGAGCGGCAGAAACATCGACGCGGTCGATGCGCGCGTGGGCGTAGGGCGAGCGTACCAGACCCATGTGGAGGCCGCGGTCGGGTTTGAAGTCGTCCACAAACTTGCCGCGCCCAGTGACCAGCCGTCGCTCCTCCTTGCGGCGAAGAGGCTGGCCCACCCAGGGGCGCTTGCCAGTGCTGTGGTCGGACATCAGGTGCTCCTGCGAACAAAACCAAGATTCCTCGCGGGCTCAAGCCCGCTCGGAATGACAATGTAATAAAGAGCCGATAACGGCACGGCTGAAGCCGTGCCCTCCCGTCAGCTCAGCGCGGCCTTCAGGCCGTCGATCAGCTTCTGGATATTCTTCTTGGCGAGCGGCTCCAGCAGGCCGCCGGCCAATGAGGTGAGCTTGCCGAAGACCTGCGCTTCCCCTGTCCACGAAACTTTCGTTCCCTCCGGGGCCTCGGCAAGATCGAAGCTGGCACTGACGCTCGCGCCGCCTCCGGGGAGTTTTCCCTGCCCTTTATAGAGCGCGAAGCTGGAAGGGTTCGCCTGGTCGAGACTCAGCTTCACTTCCGCCGTCCCTTTTATGTAAGAGACACCCACGTTCACCTTCACCGTGAAGTTGCGCGGGTCCTCGACGGTCATCCCCTGATACTCGGGGAGCAGCGGCCCGAACCGGCTGGGATCAGTCAGGAAGGCATACACCTCTTCCCGGCTCTTCTTCACCACGAAGTCGCCGGTGAATTTCATGGCCATCGGCTCATCTCCCCATCAGCTCGGCGGCGGATTCGATCGCGCGAAAGATGTTCTGGTACCCGGTGCAGCGGCAGGTGTTGCCGGCGATGGCCTTGCGGATGTCACGCTCGCTCGGGTGCGGGTTGTGCGCGAGCAGGTGATACGCCGCGAGCTGCATGCCCGGCGTGCAATAGCCGCACTGCAGACCGTGCTGGTCTATGAAGGCCTTCTGGATGGGATGGAGCTCGCCGTTCGCCGCCAAACCTTCGACCGTGAGCACCTCGCCCTGGTCGGCCTGCACCGCCAGCACTGTGCACGACTTCACCGGCAGCCCGTTCAGCAGGACCGTGCAAGCGCCGCAGTAGGTGGTATCGCAACCCACGTGCGTGCCGGTCAGGTCGAGCGCCTCGCGGATCATCTCGACCAGCAGCATTCGCGGCTCGACCGCCAGCTCGCACGGCTTGCCGTTGACCTTGAGCTTGATGCGGACCTGCTGCGGCTCAGGCATAGATGTGGCTGGCCTCCATGCGCTCTCCACGGGCGCGGCGCGCGGCGAGGCCGATGGCGCGCTTGCTGAGTGCGAACACGAGCTGGCGTTTGAACTCCGCCGAACCGCGCATGTCGGGCTGGGGATCAGCAGCGGCACGAGCAGCCTCGGCGGCGGCGGCGATGGTCTCAGGATTAATGGACTTGCCGCGGAGCACAGCTTCGGCTTCAACGGCACGAATGGGCGTGAGCCCGACGGCAGCCAGATAAATGCGCGCATCGCCGCAATCACCGTCATCCAGCGTGAGCTGCACCGCCACGGCGGCGGAGGCGTACACCGGCGCGCAGCGCTTGAACGCCAAGTAAGCGCCGCCGCTGTTTGCGGGCGGGACTCGCACCGAGATCTCGCTGATCAACTCATCGTGCTCGAGCATCGTGGTGTAAGCATCCTGGATGAAGTCGGCGAGCGCGACCTCGCGCCGGCCCTTCGGACCCAGGCAGTGGACCATGGTATCGAGCGTAAGCAGCGCCGGCGCCCAGTCACCGGAGGGATCGGCTTCGGCCAGAGAACCCGCCATGGTCCCGCGATTGCGGACCTGCACGTCGGCGATGCCGGTGGCGCAGTCGTGCACGATGGGGATCTTCGCGGCGATGTCGGAGTGCTCGATCTCGGCGTGGCGGGTGAGCGGCCCGAAGCGCAACGTGTCGCCTTCCTGCTTGATGTAGGAGGTCGCGGGAATGAAATTCAAGTCCACCAAATGCGCGGGATTGGCGAAGCGCAGCTTCATCAGCGGGATGAGGCTTTGGCCTCCCGCGAGCAGCTTGGCCTCCGGTCCGAGCTCGGAGATCAGGGAGCTGGCCTCCTCGAGCGATGTCGCGCGGTGGTAGTGGAACGAGCACGGATACATGGGTCAGCCGAGGGACGGGAAAGCATTCTACTCCTCGATAACGAGAAAAAAATCAGCCCAGCCCACGCGGCCGCTGTCTCATATATCCTTGCGGGATTGAATCAATGACCCAATGGCTCAATCGGGGGTTGTGGAACGAACTGCGCGACGGCCTGCCCGTCGAACGCGAACTGGCCTGCCGTCTCATCCGCGCGGCCGATGAAGAGCTGCCGGCGCTGCTGGCGGCCGCAGTTGCTGTCAAAGAGCGTTTCCACCCTGGCGTCATCACTTACTCGCGCAAAGTCTTTCTGCCGCTGACCAACCTGTGCCGCGATTACTGCGGCTATTGCATCTTCCGCCGCGATCCCTCGGACGCGGGCGCGCGCACCATGACGCCCGAGGAAGTGCTGGCGGTGGCCAAGGCGGGCGAGAAGCTGGGTTGCCGCGAGGCTCTGTTCAGTCTGGGTGACAAGCCCGAGCTGGCATTCCACGAGATGCGCGCCACGCTGCGCAAGCTGGGATATAAGTCCACGCTGCACTACCTCGAAGCGATGTGCGAGTTGGTGTTGCGCCAGACCTCGCTCCTGCCCCACGCCAATCCCGGCCTGATGAGCGCGGAATGGGTGCGGCGGCTGGGCGCGGTGTGCCCGAGCCTGGGCCTGATGCTGGAGACGACCAGCCGCGCCCTGCTGCGTCCGGGAGCGGCCCACGACCGCGCACCGGACAAGGTTCCGGCGCGGAGATTGCGAACCATCGAAGACGCGGGCAAGCAGGGCGTGCCCTTCACCACCGGGTTGCTGATCGGCATCGGCGAGACGCCGGACGACCGTGTGGATACGCTGCTGGCCATCCGCGAGTTGCATCGCCGCTACGGCCACATCCAGGAGGTGATCGTGCAGAACTTCCGGGTGAAGCCGGCGATCCCCATGGCGTCGTGGCTCGAGCCCTCGCGCGGCGAAATGCTGCGGACGGTTGCGGTGGCGCGGCTGGTGCTGCGGGAGATGAACATCCAGGCGCCGCCGAACTTGTCGTCGCCCGGCTACGGCGCGCTGCTCTCCGCCGGCATCAACGATTGGGGCGGGGTTTCGCCGCTCACGCCTGATTTCATCAATCCGGAAGCGCCGTGGCCGCACCTGGCCGAACTCGAGCGCCGCACCGAGGCCGCGGGCCAGCGGTTGCGACATCGGCTGTGTGTGTATCCGGAGTTTGTTCCTGCGGTAGCGGCACGGCGCGGTTTGATGCCCGACAGATTGCGCTCGGCCGCCGACGAGCAGGGGCTGGCGAGGGCGGCATGATCGTCGTGCTCACTGGCGGAACGGGCGGCGCGAAGTTTGTCGCTGGGCTGGCGGCAGTGCTGCCCGCACGCGAGCTGACGGTGATCGTCAACACCGGCGACGACCTCACCTGGTGGGGACTGCACGTTTCCCCCGACCTCGACTCGATCACCTACGCGCTGGCCAGAATGTTGAGCCGGGAGCGCGGATGGGGCGTCGAGGGTGACACCTTTCAGTGTCTGCAAGCCATGCGGCGGATGGGCGCGCCCGCGTGGTTCCAGCTCGGCGATCGCGACCTTGCGACACATCTCCGCCGGACCGAACTGCTTTCCAGGGACAAGACGCTCAGCGAAGCGACCGCCGAGATCACGCGCTCGCTCGGCGTCGAAACGCGCGTCCTGCCGATGTCCGATGATCGCGTCGAAACGCGTGTAATAACCGCTGATGGCGAGCTGAGCTTTCAGGAGTACTTTGTGCGCGAGCGCTACCAGGTGGCTGTTCGCGGGGTGCGGTTCGAGGGCGCAGAGCGGGCGCGGCCTGCGCCGGCGGTGCTGGAGGCGATCGCCCAGGCGGAGGCGGTCGTAATCGCGCCCAGCAATCCCATTACCAGCATCGGACCCATCCTGGCCGTGCCGGGCATCCGACAGGCGCTCAAGCAAACCAAGGCGCCGGTGGCGGCCATCAGCCCGATCATCGGAGGCGCGGCGGTTTCCGGTCCTGCCGGCGAACTGATGCAGACGCAAGGTCTGCCGGTCTCGATCGCCGGAGTGGCCCGCGGCTACGCGGATTTCCTCGACCTGCTGATCGCCGACGAGTGGGACTCGGCATTCGGCACACGAGTCGAGGGAATCGCAGTGCGGTACGCCAGCACTGTGATGAAGTCGGAAGCTGACAAGACGGCTCTGGCGCGGTGGGTGATGGAGTTCCTCCGCGAGCTGACGGTGGAGGCCGCTGTTTCCTGATGCCGCGGCGTAGCGATGAAGCCACGGAGTTGCGGGCTATTCCGATTGTCGGGATAGGTGAAGTTCTGCCCGGCGATTCGGTTGCGGACGCGATCATGGCGGCTCTGCGGCGACAGAGGCTGAAGCTCGTGCCGGGAGATATCCTGGTGGTGAAGCACAAGATCGTTTCCAAGTCGGAAGCGCAGATGGTTGTTCTCGACCGGGTGCGGCCCACAGCGGCGGCGCGCCGTTGGGCAGCGCGATACAAGCTGGATGCGCGCGTGGTGCAGTTGGCGATCGAGCAAGCCCGGCGCGTGGTGCGGCGCAAACGCGGAGTCATCATCACGGAAACGTCCCATGGATTGGTGTGCGCGAATAGCGGCGTCGATGTGTCCAACGTGGATGGCGGCCGGTGCGCGGCGCTGCTGCCCGCCGATCCTGACCGCTCCGCCCGCCAGATCCACCGCGCCGTCAAGAAAAAGCTGGGCGTCTCGGTGCCGGTGCTGATCACCGACAGTTTCGGGCGGCCGTGGCGCGAAGGATTGTGCGAAGCGGCCATCGGTGTGGCCGGCATGAAGCCCTTCCGCGACTTTCGCCAGCGGCGCGATTCGCACGGATACCGGCTGCGAGCGTCCCTGGAGGCGGTAGCCGACGAGCTGGCGTGCATGGCCGGCCTGGTATGCGGTAAGCTTTCGCAAAGCCCGGCGTGCATCATTCGCGGCTTCCGTTACCAGGCCGGGCACGGCGGCGCGCGTTCGATCATTCGCTCCAGAGAGCGTGATTTGTTCCGCTAGGTCCTACCAGACCACATTTAGAAGCGGGCATTTCTGAATGTGTGCGTCCGCCGTTACCAGGGGCAGTCCTTCCGCTCGGGCGGTGGCAGCGATAACTCGATCCATGGGATCGCGCGGGAAGTCGGCGGGAAACTGGATCGAGAGGCTCGCGATTTCTGCAGTGATGGGCTTGATGACGATGCCCTCAGTCAACAACCCAATGGTTGATTCTACGGTTCCACGCGGGATGATCTTCCCGCGCTCGATCATGTGAGCCAGTTCCAGCAGCGTAACCGCGGAGATGGCCAGGCCGCCATTCCTTTCCGCCTCAATCGTCTTCGCCGCCCGTTGGGAAATCTTCGCGCGATGCGCCTGAGACCAATACAGGACGTGCGTGTCGAGCACGATCACTTCAGCATTTCCCAATCTTCCAACGGAACGGTGGGCTCTGTGAGATCACCCTTCGCCGGCAACAACACTCCTTCCAGCCTTCCCAGAAATTTCTTGGGTTTTGAGCCATCGACTGGAACCACTTTTGCGACCGGCTTGCCCCGCTTTGTGATAACCACTGGCTCGCGCGTGGCGGCAACTTCATCCATGATCGCGAGGCAATGAGCCTTAAATTCACCGGCAGCCATTTGCTTCACAAAGCACCTCCGCTCTAATAGACATTATAGAGTGACTATGGACATCTGACAATGACCATAACCGTCTTGGTACATTAGCCCGCTGACTATGTCACGGCCACTCAGCACCGCAGAGCTGGAAGGCTTCCACACGCTGGACTGGCGCGAACTGGAGCCCCGTCTCAGTGCGGGCGTGCGCGAGGCGCTCGAGAAGGTGCTGGAAGCCGCGGATGGCGGCGCGCTTTCCCCGGAACAGCAGCGCCTGCTGGCGCATGCCGAAGGCGACGATTTGCTGGGAGTGCTGTGCGCTGCCGACCGCCTGCGCAAGCAGCTCGTGGGCGACACGGTTACCTACGTGGTGAATCGCAACATCAACTTCACCAACGTCTGCTTCGTGGGTTGCAAGTTCTGCGCCTTCAGCCGCGGGCCGCGGGAGGCGGACGCGTATTTCCTCTCGCTGGAGGAAGTCGCGCGGCGCACGCTGGAGGCGCGCGAGCGCGGCGCCACCGAGGTCTGCATTCAAGGCGGGCTGCCGCACGGTCTCTCGAAATTCTATTACCGCGACATCCTGCGCGCCGTCAAAGCCGCCGTTCCCGACATGCACACCCACGCCTTCTCGCCCATGGAGATCGTCTACGGCATGGAGCTGACGGGCATGCCCGTGCGCGAGTACCTGCTCATGCTCAAGGATGCCGGCCTGGACACGCTGCCCGGCACCGCCGCCGAGATCCTGGACGACGACGTGCGCTTCGTCCTCTCGCGCAACAAGCTGCACAGCGAGCAATGGCGCGAGGTGATTACCACGGCGCACCGGTGCGGCATTCGCACCACATCCACCCTCATGTACGGGCACGTCGAAACGCCGGACCACTGGCTGGCACAGTTGCGGCTGCTGCGCGACATCCAGAGCGAAACTGGAGGCTTTACCGAGTTCGTGCCCTTGGGATTCGTGCACCAGAACACGCTGCTCTATCAGCAGGGCATCGCGCGGCCCGGGCCGACGCTCGCGGAACACCTGAAGATCCACGCGCTGGCGCGGCTGCTGCTGGCCGGCTCCATCCGGAATATTCAAGTCTCGTGGGTCAAGCTGGACCGCAACGTGGCTCAGCTCTGCCTGCATGCGGGGGCCAACGATTACGGCGGCACTCTAATGGAAGAAAACATCTCGCGGCTGGCAGGAGCAACCGCGGGCCAGTACTTGAGTCCGGAGGAATTCCACCAGCGCATCCGTGAACTGGGAAGAATCCCCGCTGAACGCAACACCGCCTACACCAAGTTGAGGCGCTTAGCGGGCGTGAGCGACCCTGAGCACCGCGAGGGGGAGCGGGAGCCCACTGCCGAAATCCCGAGCAAAGCGAGGGACCTCCCGGAGGCCGAACCGACGCACCCGGTCCAGCGCATCGCCTGACGCGCACGCAGTCGCGCGCTGCGGCTATTCGCCCTTGAAGTTGACGGTGATGTCGGTCTCGCCCTCAACCGGTGTGCCGCCGAGCAGGTAAGGCCGGTAGCGCCACTGCTTGACCGCCGCCATGGCCGCATTCACCAGCAGCGGATTGCCGCTGATGACCCGGAGCTGCTGGATCGTCCCGTCCGTACCGATGACGGCGTGCATCACCACCGCACCCTGGACGCGGGCGGCGCGCGCCGCCGGCGGATACTGCGGATTAACCCTGGAGATCAGCACCCCCGGGGATACCTGGGAAATTTTGGCGGGCTTGGGCTCAGGAGCAGCGGCCACGGGAGCCGCCGCGGGCGCTTTCTCAACCGGCGGTGGCCTTACCGGTTCCGCTGCCGCGGCAAGCGGCATGACCGGAAGAGGTATCTGGAGCGGTACAGGAGCGGAAGGCAAGGGCGGCCTGGGCTGCGGCAGGTTGCGCCTGATGACGGTCGGCGGCGCCGCCTTCGACGGTTTCACCACTGGGCTGGGCGTCTTGGCGACGCTGTCCGGCGCGCGGGTCACCGAAGCTGGCTGCTTGGCTGGAGCGGGCGCCGCTACCGCGGGCGGTTCTGCTGCCCTGGCTGAGGTCCGTACAGCCGAAGAGTTTGAGGCCGCGCCCGTCAGGAGCGGCAGGCGCCACAACTGCTGATACACCACCAGACCCAATACCAGAACCAGCGCTCCCAGGAGCGCCATCTTAAGTCCCGTGCTGGAGCTGGTTCTGCCACCGAACTCGGCTAGCGTCGGCAGGTCGGATGCAGCGACCACGGGTTTGGCCCCGTTCCTGGAAGCCTTGGGGACCTCGGTTCCCAACCCCTGGCCGCACATGCCGCAGAAGCGGGTTGCAGCCGGATTCGCCGAGCCGCACTTGGGGCAGGCAACGGCCGCCTCGCGGGAGGTCTGCGTAGCTGGGATTTCACCCAAAGTAAGCGGCTGCCCCAGGCTGGCCGCGAGGGCTTCCAGCGTCAGCGGCTCTCCCGCTGGGGTTGCCAGCGCGCTGTCGGCGATACCCTGCTCCAGTCCCTTGGCAAGGCTCCCGAACAACTGCTCCAATTCTGGGTTGTTAAGGGCGTCGTCGTCGCCATTGGGCGCCTTGGGCAGTTGGCCGAGAAGGCGCAGCAATTGCTCGGTGGTCGAGGCCGGCGCCTCGGGTTGTGCCGGGTTGTTGTTGTC
>Ga0181518_10001349_pt1 | contig 25321 bp, 22 predicted proteins | sample PEATcosm2014_Bin_28_FD_119751 | JGI IMG/M metagenome (GOLD analysis project Ga0181518, IMG submission 119751) | Peatland microbial communities from MTU Mesocosm Facility, Houghton, MI, USA - PEATcosm2014_Bin01_60_metaG | ecosystem: Environmental > Terrestrial > Soil > Wetlands > Peat | place...
CATCGACGCCAGATGTCGATCTTTTCCGCGGGAGAAAGTCTCCACCGTTTTCGTTGGATCATAAACACCACCTTTGAACAGATTAGTTCCTAGATGGTGTTGCATCGACCTATTGAATGCACCACCATTATCGGAGCCCAAGTCGCGGTACCACCTTCCGCCGGGCCGCGCTTCGATCTTCATTGGCATCGGCTTGCCGTCGGGCGTGTCATTCTGGGGCCCGAGCTGTTCGAGCAGTGCCGCGAACGTCGCCTCCAACGGAGCTCTCACGCGAATTTCCTCGGTGATGTTTAGAGTCAAGTCCTCAATTCTTGTTGTCATCGAGATGATGCCCCCTCCTTGGACCGGAATTTTATCCGGCGTCCCTTCATGGATCGCATTTCCGTTCGGCACGCTCCTTGGCGCGGCTCAATTGATGCCGCCAGTAGGGCTCAAACGTGCTCGTCCATTCGCGAAGCGGGCGGATCGCCTCGATGTTGGTTCGATACATCATCCGGCGGCCGTCTCGACGCACGTGGACTAGGCCGACCTCGAGCAAGACGCGAAGGTGCTTCGACGCCGAAGGCTGCTCGAGTCCCAGCGTGTCCGCAATCTCCCCTACAGGTCGCTCCTTCAGCGCCAGGCAGTTCAGGATCTTCCGCCGCCGGGGCTCGGCGACGGCATTGAACGCATCCGACGTTGTCGCAGCACGCGCCATCGATCAAGAATACATTCCCATATGGGAATATGTCAACCCTGGTTTCGCTCGGTTCGCATTCTCGCTAGATTGGGGGCCAACGCTTGACCGGCTGAAGCCACTTGGCTGGGGGAGTCGGCCATCCGGATATGCTCCGCCTGGCCTCATCAGCTGATTACGGGCAACTCTGACGTAACGCGATTAGGTAAGGGTTGCCGACGATCCACCCGAAATGCAATGGGCGCGCGGGTCCTACATTGTGCGCAGCACCTAACCCAGGAATTTCTGCAGCGGTTCCCAATAGTTCATTTTCCATCCTGCCGCGAGATGTTCCCCCATGCCCTTGGGAAAGCCAGTATGGTCGAATACGATCTTGCTCCCTGAGTCCTGCTCGGCAAACTCGAACTTCGCAATCGAGTAGACGCCCGGTCCGAAACTGCCCACTCGCCAGGCTTGGACGATTCGCTCGTTAGGCACAAGTTCGATTTGGCGTCCGGTGATATACCCGCCGAAGAGTGCGAACGCGCCTCCCGGTTCGCGATTGATCTCCGTGGGCTTGCCGCCCGGGGCCATGGACTTCATCGCTGCACTGAGCTGTATGACCTGGTCAAACTGTTTGGTGTCCATGAGCGCTTCGTAGACGCGCTTCCGGCTTGCCTTGAAAACAGGCTCTTGGTGAATGGATTCTGCGGTATGCGAAATCTCCTCCTCGGCTCCCGCCCAACCCTCAGTTGAGCCCAGAGCCAGTCCACCGAATGCCACCGCAAAACCTATGATCGCTTGCCGCCGCTTGAGCCCATTGGCCAGCGTTTCCAACTTCGTTCTATCGCTCATCATCGTCCCCCCAGATTTCTGTGTTCAACCGCCCCTGCATAAGAGCACTGCCCCAAAATATGTTCAAGATAATATTTTTCCAGGCATCTGAGCCACGTTCGAGCGATACTCTATCGCCCAAAGGACAAGGAGGCCGCATGCCTTACCCCGCTGGTCATCGCGCGGCAGTAAAGAAGAACATCATCGAGAGCGCGCGCAAGCTGTTTAACCGCCATGGTTTTGAGGGCGTCTCTCTCACCCAGATCATGGCCGGCGTCGGCCTGACGCACGGCGGATTCTATAGCTATTTCAAAAGCAAGAGCGATCTATATGCCGAGGTCTTAGGGTGCTTCTTCACCGACCCGCAGTGGAAGAGTTGCTGGGAGGGCGTGCATGTGGATCTGTCTTCGACCGACGTGGGACCCCAAGTCGTCCGCGCCTATCTATCGCGCCAGCATTTCGAGGACGTGGAGAACTCCTGCCCCATGGTGGCGTTGCCGACTGATGTCGCGCGTAGCGGCGTAAATGCGAAGCGTGCCTTCCAGACCGTATTCAAGGCCATGGTAAGCGTTTTGGAGAGGAGCTTGATCCAGAATGGCCGAGGTCGCCATGCCACGGCGCAGGGCATAGCGGCCCTGTCCATCGGAGGCATGGTCGTGGCTCGTACCATGGTCGACCGCGCGCTTGCGGACCAATTGCGAGCCGCCTGCATGGCTGTCGCCCTCTATCTTGGCGGCTGGGACAGAAAGAGCAAATCGGAGAGCGGCAAATCCAAGCGATCCCAACCGCGCCGGGCGGCAGCGTCCTAGTTGCACCAGACGCGCTGCAGAGAACGGCAGATGCGTGGTTTAACTTGTCGCCTTGGTGATTGTGCCTGGATGACGGGCAACCCTTCCATAATCCGGTAGGGGAAGAGTTGCCGACAACTCGACCGGAATCGTTCGGATCCGCTGCGTCGTGACATGCCTTGGTAACCTCTCAGAAGCCGATTTAGGGGAGCGAGCGGTTCCCCAATCCGAGATTCCAACTTGCACAGCCTCGGCACAGCTCGACGCCGCTCCTTCCCACGATTGAATTTGCATAGTGCCCGCGTCCGCCGCAAATCGCGGGCGGCTTCCTTCAAGTCCCGTTCGAGAAAGTATGGTGCTGCGGAGCGCTGCGCGTGCTCCGACCTCCTCGAGCCCTGTTTCTGGATAACTTCCGCATTGCCGACCAACGGGCCAGAACCATGAATCTCTCAATAACTATTGTGAGACCCGTGCGGTTGAGCTCTGCCTTTCAGCCTTGCTTCCTTCGGGCCCAGGGGCGTTCAACTCGATAGATTGGGGTGGCAGTTGGATTCTTCAGTGAAGCCGAAAGCAGCTTTCGCCTCTTTAGGAGTCTCACGGCCCCTTGCACAGCGGACTTCGACAATCCCGTGCCCTCCGCCAATTGCTGATGGCTCAACGATACTACCTTCTGGCCTGCACCCACGCTGCGCCTCCATACATGGAGATAAATAAGAAACGCCGACGGCCGTTTTTCATGCTCTGTGAGATCACGCATAAGCACGTCAAGAATGTAACTATCCAAGAGAAGGTGCACGACCACATCCTCACTGTGGGTTAACAAACTACAGTTTTTAATACTACAGTAATTCGATATTACTTTTCAACGGGCGCGTTCGACCCTACACTGATTCTCGCTAGGAGGATGACCATGATCAAGGCAGTTAAGTTTGTGCGCATTCCGGTTCGAGACCAGGAGCAGGCACTGCCCTTTTACACCGAGAAGCTTGGATTCCAGATCCTGACCGCCCAGCCTTTTGACGCGAACCAGCGCTGGATAGAACTGCGAATTCCGGGCAGCGAGACCAAGGTGGTTTTGTTCACACCTCCCGGCCATGAAGATCGAATCGGCACCTTCTCGAACGTGACGTTTATGACCGACGACATCGATCGCACTCATCAAGAGTTGACAGCCCGAGGCGTGGTGTTCATGGCTCCGCCTACGAAGCAACCCTGGGGTCAGTTTGCGAAGTTTGAGGATATTGACGGCAATCAATTTGTACTATCAACCAAGTGATCGACGCGGTTCAACTTTCCCGAACCCAGTTGTCGCCAGGGAAGACGACCATGATGAAATACTCCGTTCCCAGCTTAATCGTTCTACTCGCTATGGCCGCGGTCGCACAACAAACTCCTGCGCCCAAACCACAATTTTCTTGGGCCGCGCCGCAAAGTCCCGAAGTCAAGCGGTTGGCGGAACTCCTGGCGGGTGAAAGGAAGACCACTGAAAAATTCGAAGTCAATGAATTCCTCAGGAATGGGGCTACAGGCTCAGGAGTTTTCTCGATTCGCGGCGGTCCAGGTGGCAATTCGGTGATACTTGACTACACCTCCCAGAGCACCATGGGACGGTACTCCAGCACCCGCATCATCTACTGGGAACGCAAGGCAGATCGCTTTCTTGCGTTCTACTGCGACAGCCTGCAAGCCAGCGGATGTGGCGAGGCGGGGACAGGCACGTGGGAGGGTCAGGACCTTGTCTTCGAATCGACCAGTAAAGGGCCTAGCGGTCCGATCCAGATGAGGCAGCGATTCTCGGAGATATCAAGCAGGGGCTTCACGTTTTCGTTGGACGTGGTCAATCAGGGCAAATCCGAGCGCAGCCTTACGATTCATGCAAGCAAGAGCGGACCAACACCATGAACTCATCTGGACTCGCAAGAAAATTGGGGATCAAGCCTGGAATGACAGTGCTGCTAAGGGACGCGCCCTCGGATTTCGCGTCACTTCTCTCGAACTTGGCCGATGGGATCCAGCTGTTAAAGGCCTCAGACAACAAAGTGGACTGTGTAATCGCGTTCGTGCGCTGCAAAGCCGATGTGCAGGTTGTGGCGTCGGCCGTGCTCAGCTCCGTCGTGGAAGACGGTTTGCTATGGTTTGCCTATCCAAAGAAGTCGAGTGCCGTGAAGTCTGATCTATCGCGAGATACCGGATGGGAGCCAGTATTCGCAGGCGGCTTTGATAGCGTTGCACAGATTTCCATAGACGAAACGTGGACAGGCTTCCGCTTCCGACCCAAACACTTGGTTGGGAAACGTCCTCGGTAATGTTCTTCTTTTCTGTGGACGCTTTTAATAGAACGAGTCGTCGCAATTGCCGTCCCCGCTATGGTCCATAGGTCGGCTCGGTCGATACGCTGCGTGCGCCATAGCACTCGAATGACGGGCCAGTCGGAAGCGATACGGTCCAGAAGTCACGTTGGGGGAATTGTGGTTCTACGGCGCTCCGCGCGCTCCGATTTCCTCGAACGCCGTTTCTGGCCAGCGACAGGCCCATCAGAGATGATCTCGCAACAATGTTGACTCCCACGACCCGAGTAGACTGTGGCTGTCCGACGACTGAGGCCCGGGAGAAAGAACCAACAAGATTATTGTAGGAGTAGATTGTCACCCGAGCAGCTCACCCAGAAGGCCCCCAGGTTTTCAGTCCTGGCTCGCATACCCTAGGCCTGCAAGGACGCCTCGCATGTAAGCAAAACTGCTGATGACTCCCGGCATCGGATCCTCGGGATGAATCTCATACTCCAGATCGACGAAGCCTTTGTACTTCATCGCGGTCAGGGCTTCAAAGATCCTCCGCATCGGCATGATGCCCTCTCCTACTGCGACCTGGCTCTCTTTGCTCTGGAAGTTTGTGAGGTCCTTCATGTGTACGTTAAACAGCCGCGGGCCTACTTTTTGGATAGCCTGAACCACCTCCGTGCCGGCACGAGCCGTATGCCCGACATCAATGCAGCACCCAATGCGCGGGTCCATACCCTGCACCGCCTGCAATACATCCAGCGGTGAATGCCACAACTTATCCTCCGGCCCGTGATTGTGGATCGCTATACGGATGTCGTACTCCTTTGCGAACCTCTCAATTCGCGGCAGAGTCTCCGGTGCGGGGTCGCCGGCGACAATGACGGAAATACCTGCCCGCTTGCCGTAATCGAACTTAGCGCGGATGTCCGCATCTTCATCTTTCGCGAAATAGATGGTTCCGGCAGCGTGAAGCCGGATACCCGCCGCAGCATAGTCCGCAAGTGCAGCCGCCTCTCCCTGCGGATCCATCGGCAGATGATCTTTGACATCCTTCGCATTCAGCGCAAACACATTGAGCTGCTTCATGAGGCCGATCATCTGTGCACGACTGAAGTTGCGGAACGTGTAGCTAGCCAGGCCCAAACGAATAGGCAAGGCTTCGTCAGCGGATTGGTGTTCAGGAGCCACAGCAAACACCTCGTTCGAACCAGCCAACGCTGCCGCAACGAATGCACCTGACCGAACGAACTCGCGACGCGGCACCTTAAACATGTGGTTCCCAGCCCTTCTCGTACTCGCGCCCCCACTCCTTCATCGCTTCTGGGTCACCCTGGATCCGCCCGTCCTTCGTGTCGAGATGCAGTTCCCGGTTTACTTCCCACGCGATGTTGGAAAGCTGCAGCATCGTTACTGCGACGTTGCCCACCGAAACCGGAGCGTTGAGCTTCTCGCCTTTCAGGATTCCCGCGATGAAGTTCGCGAAGTGCGCATCTGTCATTGAATCGCGGCCGATGGTGTCCGAAGATGAGGTTGTACTGCCAGCCCGGAATTCGCTCGTCTTATTCCCTTTGAGATCGTAGATCTCATAGCCATCACGATCCACAAGTACCGTGCCCGTCGTTCCCATGATTGCCGAACCACGGTCACGTCCGTAAGACTTCATTCCCTCGCAGCTCTTGCCCTCCCACGAAATCATGCTGTCTTCGTACTCAAAGCTGGTCACTAGGGTGTCATAAAACTCCCAGTCGTCTTTGAACTGGTATCTGCCGCCCGATGAAATGACCCGCTTCGGATACTCGACGCCAAGAGCCCAGCGGCAGACATCGACCTCGTGGGTGCCATTATTGAGCGTTTCGCCGGTGCCATATTTTCGGAACCAGTGCCAGTTGTAAGGATGCACGTTGTCCTTATAGGGCCCCCGTGGTGCCGGGCCCTGCCACAAGTCCCAATCGAGCTGCGCCGGCACGGGCACTTCTTTGCCTTTGCCGATCGACTTTCTCACATTGCTGTACCAGGCTTTCGCGTAGTACGGCCTGCCGATAACGCCCCCGTGAATCTTTTGCACGATCTCTATGGTGTAGGGTGAAGAGCGTTGCTGTGTGCCCATCTGCACCAGCTTTCCGTACTTCTGCTGCGCTTGCACCAGCATCTCTCCCTCAGCGGGATTGTGGCTGCATGGCTTTTCCACGTAGACATGCTTGCCCGCCTGCAACCCGGTGATGGCCATCGATGTATGCCAATGGTCGGGAGTGGCAATCGTGATGACGTCCACATCCTTTTGCTCGAGAATCCTGCGAAAGTCTTTCTCCGACACGGGGGCCTCGCCCATCTCTTGCTGCACACTCTCGGCGAATTTCTTGAGGATACTGCTGTCCACATCGCAGACATGAGAGATGCGAGCAGCGCTCTTGTTCGCTTTGAGCGAAGAGAGATGAGCATAGCCACGCCCATTGAGACCAATCACAGCAAAGTTCAGGCGATCGTTGGAACCGAGGATCTGGCCATAGCTCTTTGCCGTGGTTCCAACGGCCATTCCCACTGCGCCCACTGCAAGTGCATCGAGAAATTCACGTCGTGTAACCATTATTCCCCTCATAGCAGCCGCCCCTCGCTGCTCTGTCGCGCTGACAGCATAGCTTGCGATCAGCGGGAGATTCAAGTCTTCGTAAGCCTCCCGCTTTTGAGAAACATCCCCCTTTGATGGCTGGACTCCGTACAGTTAGATACTCAGTTCTTAAATTCAATGGGTGGTGACCATGCCAAAATCAATTGGACCGATGTCTTCGGTTCAGACTCTCCAATACTTCGCGCTGACCGCCGCATCGTCCGGCTCTCAGCTTGAATATACCTTTTGTCTGGCAGTGCTAATTCCTTAGAACTCAATTGGAAGGTTGACAGCCATGAGGGCACGTTGTGGTAATATATGGAGCGCATTTTAAGGTCGTGTTCCCTCTGAGGATTAATACCGTGAAGCAACCACCCAACTTCTCTGACCGTCGTAACTTTCTCAAGACAGGCGGTGCCGTTGCCGCAGCGCTTCTAACCAACGGCGCCGTGCTGGCATATCCGTCTACCGCCACGTTTCCGCCTCTCCCTGCAAATTCCAATACGCAGGCCGCCATGCCAACCCGCAACCTCGGCAAGACGGGTTACAAGGTGGGCATCTTCAGCCTTGGGGGCCAGGCTGCACTCGAGAAGGCCAACAACTTTGACATCGCGGTGCCCCTTATTGAACGTGCTCTCGACCTGGGCGTGAACTACATCGATACATCCTCGATCTACGGCGGTCCTGAGCGCTGGAGCGAACAGTACGTGGGCCGCGTGATGAAGACACGGCGGAAGGACGCTTTTCTTGCAACTAAGACGAAAGAACGCACGCGCGACGGTTCGCTGCGCATGATCGAAAGGTCGCTCACCCTCCTGAATACCGATCGCGTGGACCTGTGGCAGTTGCATGACATTGGTTTGCCAGAGGACGTGAATGCGATTTTTGACAAGGGCGGAGCAATGGAGGCGCTGCTCCAGATGCAAGAACAGAAGGTCGTGCGCTTTCTGGGCGTCACCGGCCACTACCGGCCTGAAGCATTGATCGACGCGGTGAACCGTCATTCGTTCGACACGATCCTGCTGGCGCTGAACGCAGCCGATATGCACATACACAGCTTCACCGATCAATTGCTACCGCTAGCTGTGGAGAAGCAAATGGGCATCATCGGCATGAAGGTGCCCGCGCGGGGCAGACTGCTTTCGACATGGACTCCGCCTCCGCTCGAACAGCAACAGCATTCGTGGGAGGGATCGGCGATTGCCACGCGTTCAGGGGTCCTAAACATGAGCCAGGCGATGCATTTCACTCTTTCGCACCCGGTCAGCACCGTGATCGTCGGATGCGACAGCATTGCGCAGCTTGAGGAGAACGTACAGATCGCGCGCGATTTTACGCCACTCTCCCAGTCCCAAATGGCGGCGCTTAACCAGTTGGCGGAACCCGTGGCGAAACAGTCGCTGTTCTTCCGTTTCACCGACCGCAGCAAGGGCTGATCAAAGCAACGCTGCGCAAGCAGCCTCTTGCGCCACCCGTCCCGCTCCAAGAGCGATTTTGTTTCGATCCATCGAGCGGGATACTTACGGCCATGCTAGTGCCGAGCTGGCGAATCTTTGTGAGCCATGGATTGTTGTTTGCGTCCAAGCGCAACCTGTGGTGGAATTCACTCCAATGAACCGCCGAGACTTTATTCGCTTCTCAGCCGCGACCGCTGCCGCTGCCTATCAACATCCACTTGCCGTAGCCGAGAGCAGCACTGCCGCTTCGGTCCTGTTGACCGTTCGCCCGGACCGCCTCGGAAACAAGATCGGTGAGGACTTCAGCGGGCTCAGCTACGAGTTGGCGCAGCTCGGGAATCCGAATTTCTTCTGTGGTGAGAATGCAGAGCTAGCCGCGTTTATGCGAAGGCTAGGGACGTCAGGCGTTTTGCGGATTGGAGGTAATACCAGCGAGTACTGCTATTGGACATCGAATCCGGCCAAGCAAGCGAACATGCCGAATGTTGAGAGCATGCGCACCGGAGACAAAGCCAATCCCATTGCATTTGGATTGACCGCCGGTCCGGATACGGGACAAAAAGCACCCGCGCCGGTGAGCATTACGCCGCTTGCCATCCGCAATTTGCGGGAGTTCCTGGATGCCTGTGGCTGGAAGCTGATTTATGGTTTGAACATGGGAACCGGCACAGCAGAGGACGCCGCAGAAGAGGCGGCATACGTAATGGACGTGGCCGGTTCGAAGCTGATTGCATTCCAACTGTGCAACGAGCCCGACCTCTTCTATCGGAACGGGATTCGCAAAGCGAATTATGATTTCGGACAATTTGCCGGCGAATGGCAGGGCTTTTACCAGGCCACCCGGGCTCGCGTCCCGCATGCACCATTCGCCGGACCAGACACGGCGTACAACAATGAGTGGCTGGTGCCTTTTGCCAAGCAATTCAAGCAAGAGGCCGTCTTCCTTTCACAGCACTACTATGCGGAGGGTCCGCCGACGGATCCTTCCATGACGATTGAACGACTGCTTCGGCCGAATCCCACTCTGCAGGCCGAGTTCGAAGGAATGAAGCGGGTGATGAACGAGTCTGGCTTGCCCTTCCGCCTGGCGGAAACGAACTCCTGCTACCAAGGAGGCAAGCCGGGTGTCAGCGATACCTTTGCCTCAGCGCTGTGGGGTGCGGACCTTATGTATCAGCTCGCATCGGAGGGTGGCATGGGGATCAACTTTCACGGCGGTGGCTATGGTTGGTATACGCCGATTGCCGGAACGCGCGCGAATGGATTCCTGGCGCGGCCGATCTATTACGGTATGTTGCTCTTTTCGCAGGCTGGAGCGGGGCAGCTTGTGGAGACCAAGCTCGAACAATTGGAACGGGCGCCGCTGCTCACGGCTTATGCCCTCCGCAGCGTTACAGGAGCATTCAAAGTAGCGGCTTTCAATAAAAACATGGATCGTAGCGTTCGCCTTACGATCGACGCGGGAAGCCGCGCACAACGCGTGAGTGCGCTTCGTATGCTTGCACCGCGAGTGGACGATACAACGGACATTACCTTCGGCGGAGCACCTGTGGGCGCAAGCGGTGCGTGGTCGGCCAGTCGTGAAGAGACATTATCCGGAGAGAACGGAGCTAGGGTGATCGAACTGCCCGCAGCAAGCGCGGCCTTGGTCACGTTCTCACCCGAGTGAGCTCGCGTTTGACGTGAGAGGCTGGGAACCGCTGGAGGTGCGTAAGCATTGAAACGCCGGCGGATTCATGGCCGACGTTAGGGAGCTCGAAAGAGCACCGTTGGTGGTCCACCCGTATAGCGTAATCGGAAGTCATTCCGCCAGTTGGGTGTGCGCACTCGTCACGTGGCCGCCAGTTCTACGAGACTATCCAAAAGTCCCGTTGTGGGAAGTTCACCGTTTTACAGGATCGGTAACGATAAACGCGCTTGTATTCATTAATGGAGCCAAACTGCCGGTTGGTCGCTAGCCTTGATCGGAAATGCCTCGGGCAGAAAGCCTTCCGTGAATCCGGACGTCGATCCGAGGCATTTTCGATAAGGAGATTAGGAGGAAGCCGCTGGTGTTTGCGGCAGATGGGAGGCTATAGGGATTGAATCGACTTTCGCCTGTTATCGACAGAAACTACGATAGTTGCCGGAATGGGGCGAAAGTGAATAAAGCGAATGAAAATGAAAACGTCAGGTTGAAGCTTGACTCGCGGAGTCTGGCACGCGAAGCGTCTGCCGCGCCAGCGGCTTAGTCCTAGTCGCCAATTCGGACGTTGTTGCTGGGGGCGGCCCTCGGAAGGTGGGAAGGATAGTGATTTTTGCTGAACTATAGACTGCAAATGAGGGTATTTTACTGCAAGTGTGAGGTGCCCAACGCAAACAAAAGAAACGAAAATCGGTCTGTGCGGACGGGTCAGGTAGAAGTAGCAAACCGCCGCCTTCAGCCTCTCGGCCACCTCTCCGGCGGGTGTTTCCAGCAGCTTAGCACATTTCTCCAATTTCAACTGCTGAACTCTTGCTGAACTTTGGCGCGAGAAAATGGTCATGCCGAGAAATGCAAATGAGCAAACTCCGGGCCAGGAGGAAAGCCGAAGTGTGAAAAACCGCCGTCCTCTCCCAACGGCCATGTTGTTTGCGTATCGGGATGCAGCTGGATCAGAGGAGGCCTAGGTGACAGCACGAATGCAATCTAACCGATTTTCAGAAACGTGTTAGCGCTACAACGGTCTAGGGAACCGTTGTTTTCGGGTCCCCTGACCAGCATTATTTGATTCCCCCCCAAATAACGCGGCGATGCTATTTCATTAGGGGCATGGGTTTGTTTGATTGCATATCAACCGAAATGTTGTCTTCGTACCGGAGATCACTCCCTACAAGCCGACTTCACAGAACTAATCCCGCCGTCGAAGCCGGATAGCTTCCGGTTAGCCAACCATCCGGGAATTGACGACTTTGTTCTATACTGTGGCATTGCTGGGGACCAGACTCAGCGTTATCCTCAGTGAGAGGAGAAATCACCATGGCAGCAACTCCCTCCTTCCCTTACGAGACGCGCCTAAACGTTCTGCACAAATCCTTGGAGGTAATCGACGAAAAGGCTCTTGCGGACGCGTGCGAGTTTACGTGGTACAACCAGACTCTCTGCAAGGTAAATGACTCGGTGGTCCGCCTCGGGGTCGTACAGGGAGAGTATCACTGGCATAAGCACGACGAAGACGACGAGTTTTTTTATGTTGTAGATGGTCAATTGCTAATTGATCTGAAAGACGGCACGGTCGAGCTTTCGCCTCGACAGGGATTTGTGGTTCCAAAGGGAGTGATGCATCGCACGCGTGCCCGGCGTCGAACGGTGATTCTAATGGTCGAAAACGCTGGGATAGTTCCGACAGGCAGCTGATCCCTGCTCCTGGCGCCCGATTTCTAGCCAGTAGTCGCCCAATCCTACCGATTACGGGGCATCCGGAAATTAATCTCGGCGACCGATTCGTAATCGACATTACTTCCGGGTTGCCGACTACTCGCCTAAAACCGGGCAGTCTGCAGAGCGTAGCTACTTCTAATTTGACAGCCGTTTTCGGATAGCGCCGTCTGCGCGATATTCGATATTGTTTGCCCATGCACAAGACCATCGAGCCAACTATCCTTTATTTCGGAACATCCGTAGCGCTCATCAGCGCCTTGAACCCAGACGACTCGCCGAACCTAGCGCTGATGTCGTCGGCATGGTGGCTGGGCTGGAGCTGCATGCTAGGTTTAGGCCAGATGGGTCAGACCTCCGACAACCTCATCCGCACGCGGCAGTGTGTGATCAACCTGCCCTCGCAAGATCTGGCCACGCACGTTGACCGTCTCGCATTGACCACAGGCAAGAATCCCGTTCCGGAGAGGAAGCTTATGTGGAGTTATCGCTACCAACCCAACAAATTTGGCAAGGCAGGGTTTACTCCAATGGAGTCGCAATCAGTGGCGCCGCCGCGTGTGCTCGAATGCCCGGTGCAAATGGAGGGTATCGTGTACGATTTCCACGCGCTCGGCAAGAACGTGAACGCCAATGTGTTTGAAGTGCATTTGGTGAAGCTGCACGTTGATCCCGTCCGCTGGCGATTACTGATCATGAGCTTCTGCCGATTCTTCGGGCTTGGCGGCGAGGTGCATCCGTCGCGCCTTGCGGAATCGGACTTCATGAAATTCGTGACCCAAGGGCCGGTGTCGGAGCCGGCGACCTCGCCGGGCACGCGCGAGCAGAGATAGAGCGAGTTGCGGGGTCCAAGCAAGGAAAACCGTGACTCGCTCTTGAATTGGCTATCGTGGTGAGAGCTCAGAGATAGAAAAGTGAACGCGTGTCGGAATACCCGAGAGATCGCCCGGCCCACCATCCTTCGCGGTTGATCCACAGCGTACTCGCATGTTATTCCGCCAGTTGGGTTCGCTCGCTTGGCACTTCGTTGCTAATTCCTCCAAACGGGCCAGAAGTTCCGTCGTGGGAAACGTTCTGTGACTTCCTGGCTTTCGCGTATAGATCTCCTCGAACGCCGTTTCGGGATGGTTTTCGAGCTGGGGACCATTCGTCCGGAACACGGCCGAAAAATGGAAAGGGGGAAGACATGGCTGATACTCTCCCTTGAACAATGGGGTGCCCCGATGAGGTACAACTAGGGTTTCAACAGATCCACCGCCGTGAGCGCATAGATCGCTGCGGACTCAATCACCTTTCGCAGGTCGACGTACTCGTTCGGTCCATGTGCGACCGAGAGCAGTCCGGGGCCGTAGGCGTACGCCGGTATCCCCGCCGTTGCATAGAAGCGCGTTTCCAACAAGCCGGGACACATCTCGAAGCAAGGTGCTTTGCCGGTCACGGCTTGCACGCTGCGGGAAAGCGCTTCGCCCAAGGCCTCGTCCCTCCGGCACGCGGCGGAGCGACCCTCTTGCAGAATGTCCCATTCGATGGGAATCCCCTCCTGCTTGCATTGCTCCAGCACGCGCAGCAGCTTTGCCTTCTCCTCGTCGAAGTTCTCCTCTGGATTAATTCGCCGGTCAACGGTGAACCAGCACGCCTGGGGGACCACATTGAAATTGGCGCCTCCACCACTCTGTCCGCCGAGCATTAGAATCGAATTGCAAATTTGTTGCGCTCCAATGTTGCATCTCGTGCTATGCTGTTCCACTTCGTGTTTCAGTTGTTGCAGCCGCTCGACGACGCGGTGCATGCGCTCAAACGCATTCTCTCCTTGATGCTGTAAGCCAACATGAGCTGCCTTTCCGAGGACACGAACATGCAGCGAAATAGCGCCGCGATTTGCGTTCCACACGACCCCGCTGGTCGGCTCCGCCGAAAGCATCCCGACGCCCTTTTGCCCGAGCAATCCTTCGCTGGCCAGCCACGCTGAGCCGCGTCTTCCCCCTGTCTCTTCATCAGGAACCAGCGTCAGGCCGATCTTACCGTTTAACTCGTTGCCGCATTCCCGTATAGCGAGAATGGCATACAACATGGCGACGATTCCGCCCTTCATGTCGCATGAGCCACGTCCAAACAAAAAATGCCCTTTGCGAGATGGCTGGAACTGTTCCGCAGTTTGTGCCGGAACCACGTCGTAATGCCCGTGGAAGTAAAGCGACCGCTCCCCGTTTCCAAAGCTCCCCAGCAGACAGGCCCAAGCATCGTCGGGCTCGTCTTTTAGACCGACCGGCTCAAATCGCTTGCAGTCGAGATCCAGTTGGCGGATGCGCCTTTCAAGCAAGTCCGCGCACGCCCGATAATTTTTCCCGGGCGGATTTTCCGTGGGAATAGCAATAAGTTCCGCCAGTAATGCGGCTATCTCTTCCTTGTGCCCTCGCAGCCAGGAAAGAATCGCATCGGGTTGTGGAGAATCCCTGCTTAATTGCTCGCCCATCAGGCAGCATGTTAAAAGCGCGTATCGGCGAAGCAAGCTCCATATTGGTATATGTGGCCTAGAGCCTCCTTCGCGAGCTATAACGCACTGCTCGTAGATGTGATTCCGGTGCTACCAAGCGGAAGTCCGGTTCGAGGAAGTGTGGTGCTGCGGAGCGTTGCTCGCGCTCCGATCTCCTCGAACCCCGTTTTTGGACCGTGACCTCAAGATTAGCTTCCGTGTAGCCGACAATCCGGCAATTATCGCTGGACCATGTCGCAACGGCGTTTTGCGATGTTGTATAGTTCATCGGAAGGTGCCAGGCAGAGACAGGCAAATCATAATGGCGTCCCGAATTCACCACGTGGAGCAGCACAAAGTAGCAGTTCCGGGAATTGAGGCGATGACGTTCGTCTCAAACCATCATTTCCCGCGCCATTCTCACGAGCAATTCAGCATCGGGGTCATAGCGTTTGGTGCTCAGCGCTCATGGAGCGGCGTTGGATCCGTCAGCGCCGCAGTCGGCGACATAATTATGGCGAACCCTGGCGAGATACACGACGGTGCGCCTGTTGATGGCAGCGCGCGGGGGTGGAGGATGATTTATCTCGACCCTGCCATTGTGGCCCGCGAGGTAAGAGAGGAGTTTGTGGGCACGGTCGAGATCGTGCGTCCTGTCGCGCGCGATCCACTGCTGGCAGGCCAATTCGCCAAACTGTTTGCATGCCTTACGGCCACTCGGCCGGACAGCCTTGCCAGAGAAGAGAACCTGCTTCGCTCCCTGATGTGCTTGCTGCGGCGGCATGGTATGACGCGACCCGCGCCCAGTGGCGCATCGCCCTGCGTTGCAAAGGCGATCCAGCGCCTGGATTCTGCTCCAGACGCGCACGTATCTCTGGCCGAGTTGGCAGCACTCTCGGGCGTAAGCCGCTTCCAGCTCTTGCGGGGCTTCGCACGCGAAGTAGGAATCACGCCGCATGCATACCTTGTTCAAAGGCGTGTGCGCCTGGCGCGCCGTCTTCTCGCGGACGGGCAAACACCTGCCCAAGCAGCCATACTGGCCGGCTTCGCGGACCAGAGTCACATGACTCGTGCTTTCGTCCGCCAACTGGGCATAACCCCCAGTCGCTATCGTGCGGCCATCGCCTGATCCAACCTAGTCGCTTGCAATTTCGTTCAAGACGTAGCGAAGCCACCATGCGATTTGTAGAGTTGCTGAGCATGCGATCCACAATCGTCCTTGCATAAATTGAGATGCTAGCCTGGGAGGCCGCGTACGCATGATCCGCCGGTGTGATGACCACGACTCTGAGCTGATTTGGGCCATCATCAACGATGGCGCGCATGCTTATAAAGGCGTCATCCCTGAAGATTGCTGGACGGAACCATATATGTCCAAGAACGAGCTGCGCCATGAAATCGATGACGGGGTCGCGTTCTGGGGATATGAGGAGAGCGCGAAGTTGGTGGCTGTGATGGGCTTTCAACCGGTCCGGGACGTGACTTTGATTCGGCACGCTTACGTTGCCACCAGCAGCCAGAGGACAGGAATTGGAGCGCGCTTGCTATCTCATTTGCGGAAGCTGACGCCAGGTCCGGTATTGATTGGAACCTGGTCGGATGCGGTGTGGGCGATCCGCTTTTACGAAAAGCATGACTTTCAAGTTGTTCGCCCCCAGCAGAAAGACCGTCTTCTCAGACAGTACTGGACCGTGCCAGAACGGCAGATTGAAGCGTCCATGGTTCTTGCAGATCCGAGGTGGTGGGAACTCAATGGGGAAAGGTGATGTTTTTTCGAGTATGCAGCGCACGAGCCTGTAAGTGGCCACGGCGTCATGCCGGCGCAATGCGCGCGAGCGCGAGCAACTCATTCGGCTCATAGCTCGAGTAGGCCACGCCTCACGACTGTCACCTTCAACTCCTGTCAGCACTATGCCCGGACCACGGGGAAAGCGGAATGAACCGAATTACTTCTCGTTTGCCGACGATACGCCCAGAATCGGCCGGTCGGCTTTGTTTGGAAGAGGAGATTCGTGAAAGCATACTGGGCTTGTCGTCCCAACGGATTTGTGTTTGTGATTACTGGCGAGAAGGGCGTTGGTCTGACTAATCGGGCATCGGATATCATGTCCATCTCAGACGAAAGGGGACGTTGACATGAATTGCCGGCACTTCAGCGGAGTGTTTCTCTTCATGCTTGTGTACTTGCTCGGTGTTCCTCGCCTGTTTGCAGACTCCGTTGACGGCTACCTTCGTGAGCAGATGAACGCGCGCCACATCCCTGGGTTGGTGCTTCTCGTATTGAAGGATGGAAAGGTGATTAAGCAACAGGCCTATGGAGTGGCCAACGTTGAACTGGGAGTGCCGACTCAAACGGATAGCGTGTTCCCTCTTGCCTCCGTCACCAAGGTGTTCACGGCGACCGCAGTTTATTTGCTCGTGCAGGAAGGCAAGCTTCGGCTGGGCGATAAAGTCACGCAACTCTTGCCGGGACTCCCAAATGCTTGGAGCGAAATTACCGTCTTGAACTGCCTGAGCCACACCAGCGGCGTCCCCGACATTTTTCCCGGATTACCAGCAGCCGCCCCAGCCGATTGGATCGCTGCCGACAGTCCGGAAGAAGCCCTCAAGAGAGCCGAGGCTCTCCCGTTGCTGTACAAATCCGGAGAGAAGTCGAGCTACAGCCAGACGGAATTTCTACTGTTGAAAATGATCATCGAGAAGGTTTCCGGAATGTCGCTGGAGGAGTTCTTGGGTAGACGCATCTTCACGCCACTCGGCATGGCGTCCGCCCACTTTGGGGACTCTCTCGATATCATCCCCAACCGCGTTGGGCTCTATATGAACTTCACTCCACAAGCCGATCGCTTCCACGTGGAGCGGCAAGCGAACGGGAACGCCCTGCCGTCGCCCGACGGCAGACTCTGGAACAACATTAACTTTCTCTATCCCAATTACCAGCATGGCGACGTTGGCCTGAACATGAGCGCTGGGGATCTTGCTGCTTTCGACGTGGCGCTGGGTCGCGGCCGCGTGCTGAACCGGCAAACCTTGGAACTCATGTGGACGCCTTTCCGTCTGAACAATGGGCGGGAAGGTGAGTTTGCAGGAGGGTGGGACACAGACCTTCTCAACGGCCATCGGGTAGTTTTTCACATCGGCGCCGGTATGGTCGAATACGCGCATCTCCTCGATCCCGATCTGACCGTCATTCTCTTCACCAACAGCCAGGGTTTCAACCCTTACCGGATGACAATTGAGGTCATGCGATTTTTCGTTCCTGAGGTGGAGAAACTCAGCAACTAGGGAGACTGTTGCCGGATCACGGGCAACTCTGACGTAACGCGATTAGGTAAGGGTTGCCGACCAATCAGAAGTTAGGCAAGAGCAGGCCTCCCGTGTGTACTATTCTCGTGTCGAGAAAGGCCAGCTAAAGACCATGGTGGCAATCCCAAGCGCGAGGAGTTCGTGGGCAAGGACGACGGGCCTTATATATCTGCTCTACTTCCTGACAGCGATTGCCGCGCAAGTTCTGCTTAGCAAAGGTTTTACCGTACCGGGGAACGCGACAAATTTCATCTCGATCGTAATCTATATAGTGCTAGGGATTCTGCTTTATCGGCTGTTCCGGCCATCGAGCAGAAACCTGTCGCTGATCACGGCTCTGTTCAACTTCGCGGGGAGCGCCGTGATGCTGATGGCGTTGTTCCGTGGCGGGAATGCACCAGTCGATCCACTGCTCTTTTTCGGAACTTACTGTTTCTTGATCGGCGTTCTAATTCTTCGCTCGGAATTGCTGCCGCGCGCGCTGGGGTATTTGATTTCAGCGGCGGGCATTGGCTGGTTTGTGTTCCTCGCCCCATGGCGCATACGTTCTCTGTCCGTCTCGATGGAGGTTCTCGGATTCGTTGGGGAGGCGGCACTGATGCTGTGGCTGCTGGTGAGGGGAGTGAATGAACAGCGTTGGGTGGAGCAGCTCGGGGGACGCTAGCGAGTGGGTCACTCGGTTTGTCCGGTCCCAGGGCGCGGAGGGGAGTCGCTTTCCTGCGAACGTGTCCGGTTAGCCAACCACTCGCCCTGTATTCTGTCAATGAGTTCATTGGACTGCTGGCAACAGTTGACGTCCGAGTTGGCACCAGTTTGCTGCACATTGGCCGGCTTGCAAGGAACCTTGGCAGACCTTGAGCAAGGTGTCCAGAGTGCGATCGAATTGCTCGAGACGCGAAATGGCGCAAGAATGCCCTGACGGGGCCCTTGGGGCGATGGATATTCTGGCCAGCGAGTGGTTAACCGGCTCGGTGCTTCATCCGTGCGGACGAGCCGCGAAGTGAGGGAAAGAAGCGATGAATCTGTGTCCGCGGGCGCGGCGGCCAATTGCAATCATCTTGGGCCTATTTGCGCTTGTTGCAGTCTCGCCGCCCTCCGCACACTATGCCCCCAATGGGAATGCCGGGAACGCTCTCCAGTATCCATGGTTGGACCGCGCTCTTTCTCCGGACGCGCGGGCCGGCTTGGTCCTGAAGCGGATGACTCTGGACGAGAAGATCTCCTTATTACACGGGACAGGCTGGCATGGCTTGGGCACGATGAACCTGGAGGTGCTGCATTCCAATGGAGGGGTTGGGTACGTGGTTGACATTCCACGCCTGCGCATCCCCGGAATTCAGATGACGAATGCGTCCTACGGCGTGACGCGCAGCCGGAGGAACGGCCAGTATTCCACGGCGCTGCCGGACGATCTCGCGTTGGCGGCCACTTGGGATGGGGATGCCGCCTATGAATACGGCTCGCTGCTCGGGCGAGAATTGCGCGCCCAGGGCTACAACATGTCTCTTGGCGGCGGCGTAAACCTGGCGCTAGAGCCGCGCGACGGCCGCACCTTTGAATACCTCGGAGAGGACCCCATTCTTGCGGGCACAATAGCCGGCCAGGTGGTGGCGGGGACACAGGCCCAACATGTCATCGGCAATATGAAGCACTTTGCAATGAACGACCGGGAAAGCGACCGGCACACGCTCAATGTCAATATCGATAAGCGCGCCAAGCGCGAGAGCGATTTGCTGGCATTCGAAATTGGATTACGCAATTCACAGGCTGGGGCTGTGATGTGCGCCTATAACGGAGTGAATGGCGAGCCCTCCTGCGAGAACGAGTATCTGCTTGCCGAGGTGCTTAGAAAAGACTGGAAATTTCCCGGCTTTGTCCTCTCGGATTGGGGTGCAACACACAGTACTGTCAAGGCCTCCGCTGCCGGCCTGGATAACGAAGAGCCATCGTCTGTCTTCTATGGAAAAGCGATGAAGCGGGCCGTGCTTGCCGGCAGGGTTCCCATGGCCGAGCTGGATGAACACGTTCGTCGCATCCTGCGATCGGAGTTTGCCAGCGGCATCGTCGACGATCCTCCAGGGAGAGGCCCCATTGATGCCGATCGCGATCTCAATATCGCGCAGCACCTGGCGGAGGAAAGTATTGTTCTGCTCCGGAATGAGGATGCGCAGCTTCCGCTTGACGGCGCCAAGCTCCGTTCCATTGCCGTGATTGGCGCGCATGTCGATGTTGCGATGATCTCCGGGGGCGGTTCAGGCCAAGTCGACCCGCCGGCCGCGAGCGCACTTAACCTCGAGAGGGGTGTGCCATGGCGGGGGGAAGTCTGGTTCCCCACCTCGCCGCTGAAAGCTTTGCGCGCAAAGGCGGCGCATGCAAAAGTTGAATACGATCCCGGCACCGATCCCACTGCGGCTGCCGCGCTGGCTCGGGCTGCCGATGTTGCCATTGTTTTTGTCTATCAATGGGAGAGCGAGGGCATGGATCTTGCCACACTTTCTCTTCCCGAGCACCAGGATGCGCTGGTCGAGCAAGTTGCGGCCGCGAATCCACATACGATTGTGGTCCTGGAAACGGGCAGTCCCGCCTTGATGCCGTGGGCCAACAAGGTAAGCGGCATTCTGGAGGCGTGGTATGCGGGCAGCCGCGGAGCGGACGCGGTTGCTAACGTTCTGTTCGGAGAGGTGAACCCGTGCGCCAAATTACCGATCACTTTTCCTCTGCGCGATGCCGATATGCCTCAACCCGCGGTCGTGAAGCCGCCGTCTCCATCCCAGCGGGGGCTCGGTGCCTTCGCGCATCTGGCCGCGCTGTTTGGCGGGCCCGGCAAGGAGCGCCCTCCTGTGCAGCTTTACTACAACGAAGGAATGCTCGTTGGTTACAAATGGTACGATGCGAAGCGGAAAGCCGTGCTGTTTCCTTTTGGCTTTGGGCTCTCCTACACCAAATTCCACTACTCCAGCTTGCGCGTGAAGGTTGACGGCGGCGTTAGCGTCAACTTCACGATTAAAAATACAGGCAACCGGAGCGGAGCGGAGGTTGCCGAGGTCTACGCATCGCTTCCCCCGAGCGCAGGGGAACCTCCCAAGCGTCTCATTGGCTGGCAAAAAGCGCAGTTGAATCCGGGTGAAAGCAAGCAGGTCTCGCTGAGGATCCAGACGCAGTATCTCTCGATTTTTGATATTGGGAAGGACGAGTGGAGCCTGGTTCCGGGAGAATACACGCTCTTCGTGGGGGGATCGTCAGAGAACCTGCCCCTAAGACAGAGAGTACGCCTGGGGAAATATAGGGAACCGCCAAATGGGGGGCGCAATCGGGCTGCTGCGCCAGCGTTGATTCATGCCGGCTTGCGTCCTCCAATTCCCATGAACGTAATAACCCCTGTCCAATAATTAGGGTCCTGATAGCGGGCGTGGAACTTCTCAAACATTTCCCGGTGACGTTTCGCACGAGCCTCTCGGGTCGGTCTGGGAATCTTTCTGACATCGGCCGTCGTTAGGCAATACCGGCGTGATCCCGAAGGTGGGGAGGGGACCGCGAATCGCTCAGCGACCTCAGCTGATGGAGTAGACGCGGATTCTCTGTTTCACCTGGGTCGAGGTCAATCGAATGAAAGGCACTGACGCCCGTGCGGCACCTCTGGTGCTCACATTTGCGGAAACTGTGTCATCGGCCAACGGGAGATTGCAGGACGCATAGCGAAAGCCTGTAAAAGGGGAGCATTGCCGACCACTCGCTCAGTGCCCACCAATTCCGTGGTACTCGCAACCATATCGGTAGTTAGCGCTTGGGCAGCGTCAAGTCTGCCGTTAGTGTCCAGCCAGTTCCAATCGGCATATAAGTTACCTGAGATCGCTCATTTCCTAAGGTCACTGTTTAGGTTTGTTCTTTCCACTCTCTTTGGCAGCGACCTTCATTGGCGCTGGCGGTTTTGGCGTCCAGAATTCCGGATCGCCCGCCGCAAACTCTTTCGATACGTGCGACTTTTCGGGGCTGATAGCGTAAAGGTTGCTCTCCGTGTGCGCGTACGCTGCGCGGGCGATTTGTTGGATGTGCTCGGCGGCTTCCCCTTTGCCTTCGTGCTGCAGGTCCTGCAGGTTCAGCAAATCATCGTTTTGCGCTAGAGTTTTCATCGGCACAAACGCAAAAAATGTTGGCGAGGGCATCCCCACGTTCACCTGATACACGACCCACGGCAAATCGGACTCCGTTTTTTCGTACGCTGCAGTAAGCTTATGAAAGGCTTCGGCGAATTCACCCTCGTGGCCGGGATGCAGGCGAACCTCGAGCACTCGGAGGAAACGTGCCTTCGACAAATCAATGCGGTTCAAGCGGTAGCTTAGATCACCTCGCCTTTCGGCGACTACCGTGCGCTGGTTGGCCAGTGCGCCATTGATCTGCGCTTGAAGTTTTCCAATCTCCGCGTGAGCGGCGTAAATGGGTCCCCACTCGGCAAAAGCTTTCTCGATGTGGGCAAACGAATCGAACGGATCGAACGACAGTACTTCCGAATCTCCGGTGATCGATTCCAACACAATCCACGAATTCGGCACCTCCAGATTCGCGCAAACGCGTGCTGCGGCCGCGAGCGCCTTGCCGCTTTCAGTCGTTTTATCGAACCGGAATCTCTGATAAACGAGCATTACCAATTTTGGCGGAGCCGTCTCCGACTGTATGGCACCATTTGTCTGGCCGGTTGCACCGCCAGCGCACATCAGCACGAATGCGGCAGCCATCACTATATAATGGGCAATTGTCATTACGCGAAGGCCTCCTCGAAAAACTATCGAAATGCGCGGCTAATTGTAGATCAGCCGTTAACAGTCGAATAGCCGTGCTGACGAGTTCCCCGGTTGCTGATGGATGACGGACGACCCTTCAGTAATCCGGTAAGGGAAGGGTCGCCGACTACACGGGAGTGATCCGCGGTGGTCCTGCGCCCACGGAAAAGCGTTCCGTGTAGAGCTATTGGATGAGACCGAGGTCGATCGCGTCGGCCATCGCTTGATAGCCAGCATCGTTCGGATGGAGATGATCTTCCGACGCGAAGCGGGACAAGAGTCTGCTGGGATGATCCGGATCGCGCAGAACCGCATCGAAGTCGATTACGCCGTCAAAAGCGCGGCTGGTTCTAATCCATTCGTTGACCGCCTGGCGGGTGGCTTCCTTCGCGTCCGAGTAGTAACCAGGAATGTCCACCCCCTCACAAGGGGTCATAGTAGAACCAATCAGCTTGATTCCACGGGCGTGGGCGCGCGCAATCAATTGGCGATAAGCGCCGATGAGATCGTCTGCGCTACGTATATCAGCCGGATCGGCGAGCGAGAGATCCCCCAGCTTAGCGCCAGGAAATCCAAAGTCGTTGATTCCTTCTAATAGCACGATATGCGTGACACCCGGCATTGACGAAGCGTCCCTGTCAAAACGCGCCAGCGCACTGACGCCTAAGCTCGCAACTGGCCCATCACTTAACAGCCGGTTGCCGGCGATGCCCTCATTCACCACCGCCCATTTTGCGCCGTCTGGCCTCTTTCCTATTCGGCGGATAAGATCGCTCGGCCAGTTGTGGTCAGCATCGACTGTTGACCCATCGCCATCAACGATGGAGTCCCCGAACGCCACGACCAGGCGCTGCGATGGCTGCGCCGGAACGAGCACAGCACTGACGAACATTAACCTCGAAGCTTCGGTTCCACCCTGAATCTTTTCCTCATAAGTATGATCGCCCTGGGGCGAAACAACGGCCCGCTTGAGTGCAAGTGCATGCCAGGTTGGTGTTGTGACACGCTTTGGGAGGTACAGGCTGATGCTGATCTCTGCTCCGTATGCTACAGTCAAAGCCACTGGATCACTAATGGACGGCGCACCCGCTGGAATTGTGATCGATTTCCTTCCCCCAAAAGTGACGGCTCGGATCGAACCTGGTTTGACGCTCGCTGAATCCTCCGGCACAGCCACTGTGACCGCACCGACAAAAAGGGGTGAGGAGCCATATTCGTTTGACAGACGAACACGAATCTGGGAGCCGCTGACGGATGCGCGCACACGCTCTCGCACGGTCTGATCCTGGAGATTTAGGATTGGCTGGTTTGGATCAGGATCTGCTGGTTCAGGGCTGGCCGTCCAAGTGGCGACCCAGCCCTCTTGTTGTGCCGCCGCAATTGGGGGAACAAGCAGAAGAGAACACATGAGAGCACAACTACGGAGCGCGTTCATACGAGTGCATTGCTCCACGGCAATTACTTCATTGCCGAGAAATCGGTCGGACGCATATACACTTCGTCGACGTTGTAGTCGCCATTAACCTTCTCAATCAAAGGCGCTGCGGATTCCCGATAAGGCAGAAACTCCGGGTCGGTATGGAGAGCGTGCCAATTCGCCTCTGCTGCTTTCCGGCTGGGATGAACGACAAGGTAGACGAATGTGTTTTTCCAGGCCGGATCCTCGTTTGGGACCCAATAGCCGACCACGGTCAGATTGTATTTGGTCTGCAGCTTGGCAACATCGCGAAAGATCGATTCAAGGGCAGGCACTTTGCCGGGCGCGGTGTGATAAATCATCAGCTCGAAGACGCGATTGCTGTCCGCCCTCACTTCTCTCAGGCGCGCCAGGCGTGCTGTCATCAGCGACCCTGCGACGAAGGAAATCAAGGCGGTACCCAGTAGAATGCATCCTTTGAATTTCCAGCGATCGGGGACGGACTGCGCCTCTTTGAGTATCAAGATCATCCTCCTTCGAAGTGAATTGCGTCCGGGGGAGCGCCGTGGCCAGTCTAAACCATATTGCGCGGTCGCGATAATCTGTAGGATTTGCCTCTCGCGTGGCTAGGTCCTCCCAACCTCATAGACGATAATCCTTTGGCGGCGTTAGCTGATTGCAGGAGGGCTGCGATTGGGAATGCGATTCAGGTCAGTGTTCGCTGCCCCCGCTCCTGCTGGGCTGCGGATGACGGGCAAACCTCACCTTATTGGGTTACGGAAGGGTTGCCGACAACCCACTCGGAATGCCGTCTCATAAATTCCCATATACCGGTCCTGGCCCCTGAGCCATTTCTTTAGGCGCGAAGCCTAATTTGTGTGTTCATGCCGTGTTCCGAAAACTGTCACAAAGGTGCCTTGTCCGGTTCTGGGAACAAGGCAATTGCGTGCAGCTGACCGCCCATTCTATTGAATCAACTTTGGTCTGTCATCTTAGATATTTACTGGACCATTCGATCACCCGGTTTTGGACGTCAATGCGGTCGTTTCGGTTTGTGATAAAGTGGCCCTCATTAGGATAGATCACCAAGTTTGTATCTATTCCGATGTCTCTCACTGCAGCGTAGAACTCGTAAGCCTGCCACACAGGTACGCTGTTGACGCGCCCGAGTTTTTGTACCAGGTTCAATGAGAGAGTTTATATCACTGATCGGACCGGCTTTTTCATACCAGTTCTAGGGTGAGTTTTCGGCTGTTTGTATCCGAAGGAAATCGCGGCTAGCCGCGATTTCCTTGGCGAATTCGTTGGGCGTCTTCTCCCCGAGAGCTC
>Ga0181518_10001358_pt1 | contig 25139 bp, 27 predicted proteins | sample PEATcosm2014_Bin_28_FD_119751 | JGI IMG/M metagenome (GOLD analysis project Ga0181518, IMG submission 119751) | Peatland microbial communities from MTU Mesocosm Facility, Houghton, MI, USA - PEATcosm2014_Bin01_60_metaG | ecosystem: Environmental > Terrestrial > Soil > Wetlands > Peat | place...
ATTGCAAATCGTCAAGCGATCGGAAGCCGCTGGATTCGAGGTGCTGCCCAAGCGATGGATTGTCGAGAGGACGTTCGCATGGATCAGTCGCAACCGCCGCTTGGCTCGCGACTTCGAGCGCTACGCACCAACCGTCGCCGCCTTCGTCCGCCTGGCCATGATCCGCATCATGCTCAGGCGACTTGCCGTAAATCCCTTGTCATGAATCCAAACTTCCCGGATGGGCTCTTAGTGGCTTTGTTTGCGGCCTTCTACGCTTGACGCTATTTGGAATTTGGATTGGAAACTGGTCAGGAAAGTGCTCACGTAACGTATCAATGACGAAGGCGGCATAACCAAAAAACTTTCTAATTCGCGCGATGTCGGCGGCTGCATCGGCCAGCGATGACAGAAAACCCATTGACCAGAATTTTGCTGGTGAAAACTCGAAACGCTCGCTAACGTACAAAAACGCGGCACTCTCCCTATTTGCCTGCCATCTGCTTCTAATAGTTTTCCAAGACAATTTTGCACCCGGTTCCTTCCACCGATAAAACTCGCTGTGTCTTATGTTCGCTTGTTTTGAATTTTCTCCCCCATGAGCGAAATAACGAAACCGAGAATCCATCATTTTGCAGACAGTTTCCGCAGCATTAATTCGCTTTTTTAGCTCATCATCAAATTGAATCGGCGTATATGTGAACAGTAACTGCCCCCAGCCACCATATTCTCCAATAACGGCGTCAAAGAGCTGTTGGTACTTGGGCTGCGTCAAAAGCTGCGCATAAGCAACACTAAATATCTTTCGCTCTGGTAGCGGCCTGATGCTGGTATATGGAATTCCTAATTCGTGATGCATTAAAAGAAGGGTGGCAACGATCCTGCCAGCCATCTGCACTATTTCAATATCGGGAAAATAAATCCAAGTCTGAAATTGATGCAGCCGGATTTCTCGCTCAAAAGGGAAATCAGGAGCTCGTTTCGTGGGATCCGAAAGAAGCAAGTCGATAGTTTGTTCGATTTCCATCTCGCGCCAGCCGATCCAACCTCATTCAGCGGTAGGAACTTTTGCTTTTCCTACTCGGAAAATCAATTGTTCCCTTTTGGAAGATTTAGTTTGCCCCTCGATACGCTCGGGCAACCGACCCAAAGAACAATGCACGCACGCTTGTGGCCCGATCCGTGGGCGAAAAGCGAGCATTTTGTAATTGGGAAAACGGGCCATTTCGATGTTCTCCGCACTGGTTGCCAGGATTCTGGCTGACGAGCCCTATTATCGGGACGGCCCTCCAACCTGGCCGAACGCCCCGACATCCGAGGACGCGAAAGCAGCTCGTCTCCGAGCGATCAAGCGGCTGCACCGGTTTGCTGACGACTTTGCCGGGGCCGGGCAGCTCGCTGACATATTAGTGGGTTGCAAACCAGGCGATCGCTGCATGAGCGGCGCCTGCCCAGAATGTGGACGGGCATTCCGCCGCTGGTTCGTGTCTGAGGCCCAAAAGATCGTTGGAGACGGAAAATGAACCGCCTCCACTGCGTCAGCGTCATTTTTTGCAACAACGGAACACCAGAAGGTCAGCTCCTGACCTTTGATCCTACCAACATGCTCCGGTCCCTAGCGGACAACGTTAGAAGAACGGATGGGCTTACCTGGATGATCGGCGCCGTTGATCTCAGCCTGAACGATGACACCCAAAAGGGCCTGGGTATGCGGCTTACCTGAAAATGGTCGAGCACGAGTTTGGTGACATGCCCATCGAGGCGCTGTCGGACCCAGCGGTGCGAGGCGAATTCAAGTCTTGGCGCGACACGATGATGTCAACTCCGCGCAAGGCTGACTATGCCTGGACTACGTTGGCGCGTGTGCTCTCCGTCGCAAAGGACCGGGGTCGCATTCCGGTGAACCCGTGTGAGCGCGGTGGCCGCCTGTACGAGGCGGACCGAAAAGACAAGGTTTGGGGCGAAGAGGCGCTTGGCAAATTGCTCGCGGTTGCAAGCAAGGAAATGGAGATCGCCATCGTGCTCGCGCTCTGGACGGGGCAGCGCCAAGGTGATCTGCTGTTGCTTCCATGGTCAGCATATGACGGCAAGCGGATTCAACTGCGTCAATCAAAGACTGGTCGATCCGTCGTGATCCCCGTTGGCGGTCCCTTGAAAAAAATTCTGGATCGCACCGACAAGCGGAGCACCGTGATGCTCACCAACAGCTATGGCGTCCCTTGGACTTCGGACGGTTTCCGCACTTCGTGGGGCAAGTTGCGGGACAGAGCTGGTATTCGCGACCTCACGTTCCATGACTTGCGGGGCTCGGCGGTGGTCAGACTCGCCCTTGCAGGGGCCAGCGTTCCGGAGATTGCGACGTTCACCGGTCATAGCCTCGCGGACGTCGAAGCCATACTAGATCGGCACTATCTCGGCCGCGATGTAAAGCTCGCGGAGAGCGCAGTGAGAAAGCTCGAACGGAACGAAAAGCGCACGAAATCTACAAAACGATTACAAAATGCGTCGAAAGGTGACGGCGTCGATCCGCCTAAGTGATTGATTGATCTGGTGGGCGCACAAGGATTCGAACCTTGGACCCGCTGATTAAGAGTCAGCTGCTCTACCAACTGAGCTATGCGCCCTAACCGCAGAACGGCACGTGGTCAGGCACTTCCACCATGTTGTCGCGGCACCGATTTGGCGCTCAGACTAAGAAGCCGCTCCGACGGGGAGCGGCGCCCTAGCGCAGATATAGCGAGGGGGTCGAGAGGGGGCAAGCGCGCCGGCCGGCGGCAGACAACTCGCGCGGAACCCGCTCCGATTTCATTCCGCAACAAACCGATTTCCGTGCCGGACAAATCGTTCCGGATCGATCCACAGCGGCGATCCGGTCGCATTGATGCCGTCGATCCGGCCAAAGTCCCTAACCCACTCTGGACGTTGCGGATTCCTCGACCATCGCCAAAGGTCAAGCGATCCGATCCCCAATCTGCGTTTTTTCCTGGAATGTTGCCGAAGTATCACAGGAATCGGTTCGCCGGTTTGCTAGTGTTGAAGCTCGTTCCGACGGCATAGCCGCCACGAACCGGGGGACGGTCCGATGAAAAAGCTTTTCGTTGCCGGCGCGATGCTCGCCTCCTTTGCCGCGATCCAATCGGCCAGCGCGGCCGACATGGCGCTCAAGGCGCCGCCGCAGCGCCTGTCTATAGCTGGACTGGATTCTATATCGGCGCCAACGTTGGGTACAGTTGGGGGAAGGGCAATAGCGACTACTACGACCCTAACTTTGGCGCTTCGGGGACAGGGGCAATTAGTAATAATCCGCTATCGGAAAGGCTCGATGGCGTTATTGGTGGCGGTCAAATCGGTTACAATTGGTAGGTTAGCAACAATAGGGTCCTTGGCCTTGAAGCCGATATTCAGGGCTCCAGCGAAAGGGGCAGCAGCAGTTTCAGCGATCCCTACTCTGTAGGGGTGGCTTGCGATATATTTTGCTCCGCCGTTAGCGGGACCATGCATGCCGCCATTGATTGGTTTGGCACGGTGCGCGGACGAGTCGGTGTGCTAGCCACTCCCACAGCGTTGCTGTACGTAACCGGTGGACTCGCATACGGCGGCGTAAACTCCTCGGGAACTATTACAGACCCCTGTTTTTCCGGAAAACCTCCCGCTTGCACTGCTGCATCGTGGGGATTCGGCAACACATCAATCAAGGCCGGCTGGACCGTGGGTGGTGGGGTGGAGGGGGTCATTCCAAATTCGACCAACTGGACTTGGAAAGTTGAATACCTCTACCTTAATCTAGGAACCGTGAGTGGAAGCGGCTTCGAGACGCCCGCGGACTTCGGCACTTTGCCCTATACCTGGAGCACGCGGGTCACCGACAACATCCTGCGGGTCGGCGCGAACTATCACTTCCACTGAACGAAAAGTTTTCCGCTACGACAAGGGGCCGCTCTCACGAGCGGCCCTTTTAGTTTGATGACCAAAAAAATATATCACCCCACATCCGTCGAGTGCAGGCGGCGCTCGTCCGGTTGGCCGCGGAGCTGCCGGGCCAGCAGCTTGTTCAGCGCCGCGAGATAGGCCTTGGCCGAGGCGACCAAGGTGTCGGGGTCGGCGCCCTTGGCGGTCACCGACCGGCCGTTCTCCGACAGGCGCACCGAGACTTCGGCTTGCGCGTCGGTGCCTGCGGTGACGGCGTGCACCTGGTAAAGCTCCAGCACCGCTTCGTGCGGCACCATCGCCTTGATGCAATTGAACACCGCGTCGACCGGGCCGTTGCCCTCGCACTCTTCGAGCATCGACTTGCCGTTGACGTCGAGCTTCATGGTGGCGCGCTGCGGCCCGCGGGTGCCGGCGATCACCGACAGCGAGACGAGCTTGATGTGGTCCTGGAAGGTGGCGATCTCCTCGTCGACCAGCGCCTCGATGTCCTCGTCGTAGACGTGCTTCTTGCGGTCGGCCAGCGCCTTGAAGCGCACGAAGGCGTCTTCGAGCTGGTTGGCGGCGAGCTTGTAGCCGAGCTCCTCCAGCTTGTGCACGAAGGCATGGCGCCCGGAATGCTTGCCCATGACCAGCGAGGTCTGCTTCACGCCGACGTCCTCGGGCAGCATGATCTCGTAGGTCTGGGTGTGCTTGAGCATGCCGTCCTGGTGAATGCCGCTCTCGTGGGCGAAGGCGTTCCGCCCGACGATCGCCTTGTTGTATTGCACCGGGAACGAGGTCACAGCCGCGACGAGTTTTGACGCCCGCGTCAGCATGGTGGCGTCGACGCCGGTCCAGAACGGCATCACGTCGTTACGCACCCGCATCGCCATCACCGCTTCCTCGAGCGAAGCATTGCCGGCGCGTTCGCCGATGCCGTTGATGGTGCACTCGATCTGGCGGGCGCCGGCGCGCACGCCGGCCAGCGAATTCGCCACCGCCATGCCGAGGTCGTCGTGGCAATGCACCGAGAAGATGGCCTGATCGGAATTCGGTACCCGTTCGCGCACCATCTTGATCAGTGCGAAATATTCCTCCGGCACCGTATAGCCGACGGTGTCGGGAATATTGATGGTAGTGGCGCCGGCCTTGATCGCGGCCTCGACGCAGCGGCAGAGGAAGTCGTGCTCGGTGCGGGTGCCGTCCTCGCACGACCATTCGACATTGTCGGTGTAACCGCGCGCCCGCGTCACCGAGCCGACCACCATCTCGAAAACCTTCTCCGGCTCGAGCTGGAGCTTCCACTTCATGTGCACCGGCGAGGTGGAGATGAAAGTGTGGATGCGCGATTGCCGGGCCGGCTTGACCGCTTCGCCGGCACGGTCGATGTCCTTGAAGCCGGCGCGCGCCAGACCGCACACAACGGCGTTCTTGGTGCGCTTGGCGATCTCGTTCACCGCGGCGAAATCGCCTTCCGATGCGACCGGGAAGCCGGCCTCGATGATGTCGACGCCCATGGTGTCGAGCAGCTCGGCGACTTCGAGCTTCTCCTCATGGGTCATGGTGGCGCCGGGGCATTGCTCGCCGTCGCGCAAGGTGGTGTCGAAGATGACGACGCGGTCCTTATCGGACCTTACCGGTGCAGATTTGGCCGGCTCAGGTTTGGCTGGCGGGGTCATGATTTAGGTCCTTCTCGTTTGCGCCCGCCGCTCCGGGTCAAGGCGCTCGTGGGTTCCGTGGCTTTACCGGTCCCCTGAGTGCCCAGGCGCAAACGCCCAGCCGGCCCTCAGGGGGCGCTAAGCAGCAGAAGCCCGCCGAGAATGAAGGTGGCACCGGCCGAGGCCTGCACGGCCTCCCGGGTCATCGCGCGGAAATCGCGGCGCGTCGACATTGCCAAACCCTCGTTGCCGTCCAAAGGTCGCGGATCAAGGTGAATTCCGCGTTAACCTCGGGTAGGATCGATCTGGTTGTAGCGGAATGGCGCACCCGCCTGCAAGCCTGTTGCCGCGTGAAGACTGCGGCGCCACAGGGTGATCGAGGGCATGGATTCGCGGCCATCCCCGCAGCGAGGCCAGCAATGACACCGATCGGCTACGCCATCTTCTCGCTCACTGCCATTGCGACCATCGGTCTTGCATCGAGTCCAGTCACTGCGCAGAGCCCGACCGAGAAGGCTGAACGCGATGAGCTTGCCATCGTTGCCAACAATGACCCGACGATGGCGGCCGCCATGCGCAAGGCGCGCGCGACGCTAATGGATTTTCTCGCAATCGCGGCCGCGCCCAAATCGGGCATGGACACATTTGCGGTCAAGGTCGCGATTCGCGAGGGCAAAGACGCGGAATATTTCTGGATCTCGCCGTTCAACAACAGCAACGGCCGGTTCTCGGGAGTGATCAATAACACGCCGCGCATGGTCCATAACGTCAGGATGGGTCAGACCATCACGTTCAGCGAATATGACATCGTCGATTGGATGTATATGGATGGCGGTAAGATGAAGGGCAACTACACCGCCTGCGCGCTGCTCAAATCGGCCTCTCCGGTCGAGGTCGAGCAATTCAAGAAGCGCTTCGGGGCCGACTGCAATTTCTGACGGTTGTTGCGGCGCTGCTTCCGCTGCGCCGCCGTACTACGCTTTCTCCGCCTTGAGCACGCGCTCCACCTTTTTGAGCCTCTCGAGCGCCTTGCCGGTGACCTTCGGGTATTCGAGCTTGAGGCCGTCCAGCGCCTCGATGATCGCCGCGGAGACGACCAGCCATGCCACATGTTTGTGGTCGGCCGGCACGACATACCACGGCGCGCAATCGGTCGAGGTTTCGCGAATCATCTTTTCGTAAGCCGCCATATACTTGTCCCAGTACCCGCGCTCGGCGATGTCACCGACGGAAAACTTCCAGCGCTTGAACGGCTCGTCGAGCCGCGCCAGGAAGCGTTTGCGCTGCTCGACCTTGGAAATGCGCAAATGAAATTTCAGCACCAGGGTGCCGTTGCGCGCGAGGTGATGCTCGAAGGCGCGGATCTCCTTGAAGCGGTGTTGCCAGATGCTTTTGCCGGTGGCGCTGGGCGGCAGGTTTTGCCGCTCCAGCAATTCCGGATGCACCCGTACCGCCAGCACTTCCTCGTAATGGGAGCGGTTGAAAATGCCGATGCGGCCGCGCGCGGGAACGTCCTTGCCGGTCCGCCACAAGAAATCGTGCGCCAGCTCGTCGGCGCTGGGCGCCTTGAACGCATGCACCTCGCAGCCTTGCGGATTGATGCCGGACATCACGTGCTTGATCACGCCATCCTTGCCGGCCGCGTCCATGCCCTGGAACACCATCAGCACGCCCCATTGGCCGTGGGCGTAAAGGCGCTGTTGCAGTTCCTCCATCCGGGCAACGCCGTCGGCAAGGATATGCCTGACGTCCTCGATGTCGGTGGAGAGGCCGAAGCGTTCCGCCGGATCGTGGTCGGCGAGCTTGAAATGCCGCGGCTTGTCGATGCGACATTGCTTGACGATCTTGGCGAGCTTCATGGGCGTCTCGTTGCGCTGCCTGGCCATATCACCGCGTCCATTCCCGTTGCAGATAAGCGACCACCGAGGGCGGCATGCTGGAATCGATGTCGGCCGGGCTGCGCACAATGCGGATATCGGCGAGCTCGGGATGCCTGTCGCCGTCGATGTGGCGCATGATCCGGGCGCGCAGTTCGTCAGCGTTTTGCCGTGCCTTAAGTCGCTTCATCAGCCCAAGAAAACACCGATCGCGCACCACGGTCCATCCCGGTTCGGCATCGAGCTCCGCGATGGCAATTCCGGTCTCCTCCAAAAGTTCGCGGCGCAGATTATCGCCAAGGTCGATCATGCCGTCGGCGCCCACGTCGGCCGGCTCCGGCGTCCCGCACGGAAAATAGCTGCGCCCCGCCCCCGCCGTATAGGATGCCATCTCGCCGAGCAGATAGCCGCCGTCGGCAGCGTGCAGCACCGCGGCGGCAAAAAAGTTATAGACGTCGGGATCTGGAAATTCCCCGTCGCGCCAAGTGATGAAGCTTGCGTAATCGACCTCGAAACAGGCGCCGCGCAACGCGCGCTCGACAATGGCGTAGCGATTGAGCAGCAACACACGGCCATTCCACACGCCCGGCCGCAGGCTTTGCAGTTCGGCAAAATATCGATCGATGTCCGCGCTCCGCTCGGTGACAAACGGCCACGACCAAGTTTCCAGCGCGATTTCGGCGCGGTCGATCTCGAAGATCTCGGGAATAGGATAAGGCTGCGTCATCGCCGATCGATTATGGCGATGACGCAGCCGGATGGCATAAGAGCAATGCGCCGATAAATGCGCGTGCTCACATCTTCCACGGATTGACGAACAGCCCGACCAGTCCCGTCGAGCCCTTGACGTGGGCGGGCGGTGGGCCGAACTTCGCGATGAGTTCGTCGCGGGTCAGGCCGGGCGGCAGTTCCTTCGGATCGAAATCGGTGGCGATGAGAACGAACGTATAGTGGTGCGGCGTGGTGTTGGGCGGCGTGCACGGACCGCGGTAGGTGCCGACGCCGAACAAGCTCTTGCCGCCGACATATTTATCCGACTCTTTGCTGACTTCGCCCTCGGCAAAGCCGGTGACCCTGGCGGGAATACCGTAAGCGACCCAGTGGCTGACGCCGGATGGCGCGCGGCCCTCGGGATCGAACATCGTCAGCGCGAAGCTCTTGGTGCCTTCCGGCACGCCGGTCCAGGAGAATTGCGGTGAGACGTTATCGCCGACGCAATTCGGATTCGTCGGCGCATTGGCTTGGCTGTTGGCGACCTTCTTCGGCATTATTTTGCCGTCCTGAAACGTCGTCGAGCTCAGCGAAAAGATGTCGGCCGCGTTCGCCGCCGTGCCGAGCAAGCCCAAGGTCAGAGTCGCCGCGGCAGCCGTAAATAGATGATGTCGCTTTGCAAGCATGAATAGTCCTCCCTTTTTTCGATTGTGACAGTGCCCAGAGTGTAACGGCCGGGGATGCGAGATCAAGGCGGGTATGGCCCTAACAACCCCGCCGCCGCGAAAAAATTCCTTGGTTCCAAGGTGCACTGAAAGGCGTTGAAGCAAACCTATTTCGCTCAGAGATTTTTTATGAGGCCGGCGTCGATCAGCATGCGGTTGAAATGGCGCGCCTCGGCGCCATTATCGCAGCCGTAGAATAGCCCATTGCAGCGCTCGAGAATCTTCTTTTGCGCGGCGAACGACGGATCGAGCGGCAGACCCGCGGCCTCCTGCACGACCAGCGGCAGGTAAGGCCCTTCTAATGTATCGAGCGCCGAGGAGACATCGACCGGTTTGAAGTTGATGGCGTCGATCGCGTAATAGGTGGTGAAATAACGCTGATCCCACGCCATCAGGCGGCGCTCGATGGCCGGGTCGTCGAGGCCGGGCTCGATCAGGTGCGCGGCGAAATCTGGCTGATGATCGCCGAACCGCACCAGCAGGAAAGAATCGTTGGGGAACTCGCGCTTGAGCCGCGCCAAAAACTCCGCATAGTTCTGCGCGCTGATCGCCTGCCGGCGGAGATATTCGTCGACCGGCGGCACATTGCCCAAATCCTTCCATTGCGGCATCAGGTCGGGCCGATAGCGGTCGTCCCAGGGAAAGTGATTGGCGGCGAGATAGACGAAGACGAACATCGGGCTGCGCGTATGTTCATGGCCGATCATCCGCGCGGCGGCGTCGAAAAAGAAACTGTCTGGCTCGATATCTTTCGTCCCCAGATCGTGCTGGTCGAAGAAATGCTGCACGCCGGTGGTGGTCTGGAAGCTCTTCGCGCTCATGAAGGCGCCGAGCGCCGGATAAAGCGAAAACGTGCGATAGCCGCAGCGGCGCAGCGCCGCCGGCAATCCGCGCTCGACGCGGCCGGCGGCAATGCGCGTGACGAAGTACGAGAAGCGGCCGAAAGTGCGCGCCGAGAGGCCTTCCAGCACGTTGTATTCGGTGAACCAGCTCGGCCCGCCGTTGCCTTCGACCAGGAAATTGCGCTCCTTGCCGTCGAACGACTTGAAATGCGCGCCGTAGCCGCTCGGCACCTTGATGCCCGGCGCCACGCGGATGTCGAAGCTCGACTCGTCGTGGATGAGAATGATGTGCGGCGGCTTCTTTGCAGGCGCGCATACCTCATCGCCGACCGGCTGCAGGCGATCGGCAGCGAAGGCGTCGGATTCCATGAGGCCGTGCGTCAGCAATTCCGAGATCGCATCGACACCGGAGCGCGCGAAGGACGATACCTGGCTGCCGCCATAGAACGCCTCGAACGGCAGCAGCGGCAGATGCCTTTCGATCGCCGTCAATGTGCCGACGCAGGCGAGCGCCGCCGCGACTGCCGTCAGGCGGCGGACGCGGAACGGATCGGCGCGCCAGGTGAACACCACGAGCGGCACCAGCGCGACGAGGCACAGCGCCACGATCCAGCGCAGCACCGGATAGATCGTGAACAGGAAGCTGACGGTGTCGGTGTCGATGATCATCAGGTCGACGAAGTTCGCCGTCATCATCAGCACGTGGTATTTTAGATCGGAGAGCAGTACCAACACCGTCATCATCACCAGCGACAACGCGCCGGCGACAGCCGGCCGGCGGGTGAGCGCGAGCCAGAAGAAATTGAGGATGCCCCAGGCCAGCAGAAATGCGGCGATCTCGACCGGCCGCGCTTCGGTCGCGAGCATGATGGCGAGAGCGATGATGTGCGGGACGACGACCAAAGCCAGGCGCCGAGCGCCATAGCGGGCGACAAGATCCGCGGCACCAGACCGACGACTTAACGATATGAGAGCGGCACGCATGACTGACGCGCGCGTGCCCGGAAATGACCCACCCTCGCTCCGGCACACGGCATTTTGTCATAAAACTGTATTTAATCAGTCATGACAAGTGCATCGGCCCGTCACATAGCGTCGCGGCCGCCCCAAGGAACGGCCGCGAAGTCCGAAAAGGGATATGGATACAGCAAAAGAGGAGCTAGTTTCTGCTGCGGTCCACTAATGCCCGTTGCTTGATCCCAAAAGGGCTCGCCCCTGCGAGCCCGTCTTGGCGCAAAATGTCTTGGATCAATTCCGCGACCGGTCGACCAGCGCGCGCTGCTTGATCCAGGGCATCATTTCACGCAGCTTGGCGCCGACCTGCTCGATCGGGTGCTCGGCGAGCTTGGCCCGCGTCGCCTTGAACGAGGTCTGGTTGACCTTGTTCTCCAGCATCCAATCCCTGGTGAAGCGGCCGGACTGGATGTCGGCCAGGACTTTCTTCATCTCGGCGCGGGTCTGGTCGGTGATGACGCGGGGGCCGGAGACATATTCGCCGTATTCGGCCGTGTTCGACACCGAGTAGTTCATATTGGCGATGCCGCCCTCGTAGATCAGGTCGACGATCAGCTTCACCTCGTGGACGCATTCGAAATAGGCCATCTCCGGCGCGTAGCCGGCTTCCACCAGCGTCTCGTAGCCGGCCTTCATCAACTCAACGAGACCGCCGCACAGCACGGTCTGCTCGCCGAACAGATCGGTCTCGCATTCCTCCTTGAAGCTCGTCTCGATGATGCCGGCGCGGCCGCCGCCGATCGCGGCGCCGTAGGACAGCCCGAGATCGTGGGCATTGCCGGAGATGTCGCGGTGCACCGCCAACAAGCACGGTACGCCGGCGCCGCGCTGATATTCCGAGCGCACAGTGTGGCCCGGCCCCTTGGGCGCGATCATCATGACGTCGAGATCGCTGCGCGGCTCGATCAGGTTGAAGTGCACGTTGAGGCCGTGGGCAAACATGATGGCCGCGCCTTCCTTCATGTTGGCGGCGAGATGATCGCGATAGATGTCGGCCTGCAATTCGTCGGGCGTGAGCATCATCATGACGTCAGCCCATTTGGCGGCCTCGGCGACCTCCAAGACCTTGAGCTTTTCGGCTTCGGCCTTTTTGACGCCTTGGGAGCCCTTGCGCAGCGCCACCGTGACTTCCTTGACGCCGGAGTCGCGCAGATTGAGCGCATGGGCATGGCCCTGGCTGCCATAGCCGATGATGGCGACCTTCTTGCTCTTGATCAGGTTCAGGTCGGCATCGCGATCGTAATAGACACGCATGGTCTGTAAGCCCTTTTACTGTGGTGGTGATCTTAAGCTGCTATGCGGCAGTTGGACCGGGAGCGCCAGTCATGCCCAACAAGGAAGCCAGCCTTCCACGAATGTCGGCCATAACTGGCTCGGGCACGATACCGACGATATTGCATCCGCGTGTCCAACGGTCGACGGATTTCACTTGGTCCACGAGTACAGCGCCACTAATCGGCAATCCCGCAGGTAATTCGACCTTGAACGGATACGGGGTCAAGTTCGAGGTGATGGGACAAACGATCATGTAGGGCGTTTTTGCGTGATAGCCGTAAGGACTGAGGATGACCGCAGGCCTATTACCCGATTGCTCGCGGCCTATTCGCGGATCGAAGTTCACCCAAGCGAGATAGCCGCGATCCGGGATATCGTCTTCGTCATTTGGAGTAGTCATCTTTGACGATCTCGGCTCCGACGGGCGGCCATTCCTCCATCTCCGGGATATTGTGGGGCGTGATTTGGGCCAACAAATCCTCCAAGCGGTGACTGGTTACGGCCGGAACGGGCCTGATGCGCAGTTCGCGTCCCTCTATCCACATTTCCACTTCACTGCCAGGAGCGATGCGCAAATCCTCCAGGACGGACTTCGGCAGCCGCACCGCCGCACTGTTACCCCATTGGGCAATCTGGCTTTTCATCGAAATACTCCCGTACGGATATACAATGTATATCCGTCACTCTCTCTTGTCCACATAGATACCGGCGCACCTATTGCGGATGGGCGTCGAACTTCTCCCGGGCGCGGGCAATTTTCGCCTGATTGCGCGTCGCCCATTCCCCAAGCGCCGAGACCGGGTCCAAGAGATCGCGGCCGAGCGGGGTGAGCGCATAATCGACCCGCGGCGGGATGGTAGGGAAAACCGTACGCGTGACCAGGCCGTCGCGCTCGAGCCCGCGCAGGGTCAGCGTCAGCATGCGCTGGGAAATGCCGCCGATAGAGCGCCGCAGCTCGTTGAAGCGCATCGAACCCGAGCCGAGCCGGGTCACAACCAGGACCGACCACTTGTCGCCGACCCGGGCCAGCACGTCGCTGATGGCGCGGCAGTCGGCGGGCAAATGCGTGTATCTAGGTTTCATCGCTGTGCCCTCTTGTGCTCCTTGCCTGCGGTCACCTATCTAGCCCTAGTTACGTATCATAACCGAGGTTTTCAACCATGCCCAAGCCCATCATCGCCGTGATCGTCGGCTCCAACCGCAAGGAATCGATCAACCGCAAATATGCCCAGGCACTGGTCAAGCTCGGCGCCGACAAGTTCGACGCCCATTTCGTGCGCATCGACGATCTGCCGCTGTACAACCAGGACAACGAAGCCAATCCCGGTCCCGAGGTGCTGCGCTTCAAGGACGAGATCAGCAAAGCCGACGGCGTCTTGATCGTCACGCCGGAGCATAATCGTTCGATGCCGGCTGCGCTGAACAACGCGGTTCACTGGGGCGCGCGGCCGTTCGGCAAGAGCGTATGGCCTGGCAAGGTCGGCTTCATCACCGGCACATCGCCGGGCGCGATCGGTAGCGCGCTGGTGCAGCAGCATCTGCGCTCGGTAATGCTCGGGCTCGGCATGACGCTCCTCGGCGGCGAGGCCTACGTCACCTTCAAGCCGAACCTGTTCGACGATCAGGGCAATATCGGCGACGAGACCACGCAGAAATTCCTGCAGGGCTTTGTCGACCGTTTTGCCACGCTGGTCAGCAAAGTCTCGGGTAAAGCGTAACCGCTCGTCTCAGGCACGGCCCAGCATCGCCTCCGGCCCGCGCGCGATGGCGACGACGCCAGTGCGCGAGACTTCGACCAGGCCCACCGGCAGCATCAGCGCGATGAAGCTTTCGATCTTCTCCGACGCGCCGGTGATCTCGAACACGAAGCTTTCGGTGGTGGCGTCGATCACCCGGGCACGAAAGGCGTCGGCAAGGCGCAGCGCCTCCATGCGATGCTCGTCCTTGCCGCGTACCTTGACCATGGCGAGCTCGCGCTGGATCGCCGGCCCCGCCGTCGTCACGTCGACGACGCGGTGCACCGGCACCAGGCGGTCGAGCTGGTTTTTGATCTGTTCCAGCACCATCGGCGTGCCGCGGGTGACGATGGTGATGCGGGAGAGATGCTTCTCGTGCTCGGTCTCTGAGACAGTAAGGGAGTCGATATTGTAGCCGCGGCCGGAGAACAGCCCGATCACGCGCGCGAGAACGCCGGGCTCGTTGTCGACCAGCACACAAAGCGTGCGGGTCTCGACGCGCTCGCTGGTCGGGGCGGCTGGATAATGACTCGTCGCGGGGGTGTTCACGGTATTTCTCCTCAGCGCTTGACCCTGGCAAAAGCCCAGTCGCGGCCGAGGCCGCGCTGCAGCGCCAGGTCGATCCACAGCATGGCGTGGGCTTCCAGCAGCCGGGCGTTGCGCAACGGCCCGGCATCGATGACGTCGAAGCCGAGCGCCGCGACAAGGTCGATGACCTTGGGCTTATGGACGGCATCGTCGCCGGCGACGAACATCACCGACTTCGCGCCGCCATAGACCGGGTTGGCCATGTTGCCGAAGCCGGTGGTGTTGAGCGTCTTGAACACCGCGGCACCTTTCGCCCATTCCTGCACTTTCTCGCCGGCAGAGGTGCTGTGCCCGATCGCAAGCCCGATGCCGTCGGGGCCGCGCGTCAGCGGATTGGTCGCATCGAGGATAATTTTTCCCGCCAAGTCACCCATGGAGCGGATCGCGGCCTCGGCCGCGGTCCACGGCACCGTCAGCACGATCACGTCGCCGAAGGCCGCCGCTTGCGCCGCAGTGCCGGCGCGCGCCTTGCCGCCGAGCGCACGCAGGAGCGCCTGGGTCTTGTCCGATTGCGGATTGGTGACGCCGAAGAAAATGTCGTGGCCGGCTTTCTGCGCCCATGCGGTGCCGAGCGTGCCGCCGACACTGCCGGCGCCGATGATTCCGAGTTTCATGACGCGACCTCCCTGCAAACGCCCTAGACCAGCATCTTGCCTGCTTCGGTGACGGCATCCTCAACGCTGACGGTGGCCTCACCGAGCAGCATCTCGTTGTGGGCGCGGCCCGACGGAATCATCGGGAAGCAGTTTTCCGTCGGGTCAACCACGCAGTCGAAGATCACCGGCCTCTTCACCTCGATCATCTCGCGGATCTTGGCATCAAGATCGGCTGGCCGCTCGCAACGGATGCCGTGAGCGTGATAGGCCTCGGCAAGCTTCACGAAATCGGGCAGCGCCTCGCTGTAGGAGTGGGAATAGCGCCCGCCATGCAGCAATTCCTGCCACTGCCGCACCATGCCCATATATTTGTTGTTGATGATGAAGATCTTCACCGGCAGGTCGTACTGCACCGCCGTCGAAATCTCCTGCATGGTCATCATCACCGAGGCCTCGCCGGCGATGTCGATGACCAGCGAGTCCGGATGTGCGAGCTGCACGCCGACCGAGGCCGGCAGGCCGTAGCCCATGGTGCCGAGCCCGCCCGAGGTCATCCAGCGGTTCGGCTCCTGGAACTGATAGAACTGCGCCGCCCACATTTGGTGCTGGCCGACCTCGGTGGTGATGTAGGTGTCGCGGTCCTTGGTCAGCTCGAACAGCCGCTGGATGGCGTATTGCGGCTTGATGATGTCGTTCGAGCCGCGATAGGCGAGCGACTTTTTCGCCCGCCACTTCGCGATCTGGTCCCACCAGGCTGCGAGCGCCTGCTTGTCGGGCTTATGCGCGCCGGCGCTCCAGTCGCGCAGCATCTCTTCGAGCACGTGCGCGCAATCACCGATGATCGGCAGATCGACCTTGACGTTCTTGTTGATCGACGATGGGTCGATGTCGACATGGATTTTCGTCGAGCCGGGCGAAAAGGCGTCGAGCCGCCCGGTGATGCGGTCGTCGAAGCGCGCGCCGATGCAGATCATCAGGTCGCAATCGTGCATCGACCAGTTCGCCTCCCAGGTGCCGTGCATGCCGAGCATGCCGAGCCATTGCGGATCGGCGGCCGGAAAGGCGCCGAGCCCCATCAAGGTCGAGGTGATGGGAAAGCCGGTGAGCTTGACCAATTCGCGCAGATGCTCGGATGCGGCAGGGCCGGAATTGATGACGCCGCCGCCGGTATAGAACAATGGCCGCTTGGCGATCGCCATCATCTCGACCGCCTGCCTGATCTTGTCCGGATCGCCTTCGAGCCTCGGCTTGTAGCCCTTGTGCTGAAACTCCTTCGGTCTCGAGTAGGTGCCCTTGGCAAACTGGATGTCCTTCGGGATATCGACCACGACCGGACCAGGCCGGCCGCTCGACGCGATGTGGAACGCCTCGTGCAGCGCGCGCGGCAGGTCGTCGATATTTTTCACCAGGTAATTGTACTTGGTGCACGGCCGGGTGATGCCGACGGTGTCGCATTCCTGGAACGCGTCATTGCCGATGAGATGGGTCGGCACCTGCCCGGTGATGACGACCAGCGGAATCGAGTCGCACAACGCATCGGTCAAGCCGGTGACCGCGTTGGTCGCGCCCGGCCCCGACGTCACCAGCACGCAGCCGACCTTGCCGGTCGAGCGCGCATAGCCTTCGGCGGCGTGCACCGCGCCCTGCTCGTGGCGCACCAGGATGTGGCGGACCCGGTCCTGCGACTGGAACAGCGCGTCGTAGATCGGCAGCACCGCGCCGCCGGGATAGCCGAAAATGTGCTCCACGCCCTGATCGGCGAGCGCCTCGATCACCATTTCGGCGCCGGTCATCTCTGTCATGGTCCGCTCCACTCTCTCGTTCTTACTCGGACATTCGGTTCAGCAGGATTTCAGGTAACAAAAAAGGGCCTCGAAGGGCCCCTGGGTCGCGCACCGCCACGTCTCGCAGGTGGATTATCCACCCCCGGCGGTGCGCTTCGATACGAGGATCAGCGAGGTCGCAAAATTACGCACGGATGTGCCCTTCGTTCTGAGAGCTGATTTATATGCATTGCGGCAGCGCCGGTCAAGCAAAATGCGGCGGGAATCCGGCGCGGCCGGCCGCGGCATACTTCAAACGCGCGTTTGAAATCGACGGGACGCGCAAAATCGCAATTGTTAACTAATATTAAGTGCCTTACGGCAGCCGCGATTTCGCGCCGCCGCGGCCTTCAAATTTCCCCGGCGCGTTGCTCAATTGCCGCACCGGGGGATGCCGACACGTTCTGAAATCTCCGATCACACGCCGTCAACCTTCTCTGCCGGAGGGGACATGGTCACAAGACATTTGCATCGCACCGTCACTGGTCTGTTCGCCGTACTCGCCGTTGCGCTCGCGCTCATCACGCCGGCGACCGCGGCGCGGCCGCCGAGCGCAGCGCTCAACTCGACCGAAGGAATTTTGCGATGGATCAACGCCTATCGCGACAAGCCCGATCCTGACGGCCTTCCTGTCGTCGTTCGCACGCTCGGCACGCTACAGGCCTTCAAGGACGCCGAAACCTCCGGCGCCTATGTCGGCTTCATTGCCGGCGTGCTGGGCGCGAATCCGGGCCGCGCTGAAAATCTGATCGCCAAGATGCTTGTGATCGATCCCGCCGACCATTGGGTACTGGTGCGCGCCATCGCCTATTCCGGCTTGCCGAACTGGAAGGACTTGCTGAGCACCTTTGCCGACCGCATGCCGATGCGCCGCGCCATGATCGACAAATATCTCGACGGCACGCTGCCGACGCTGGACCAGATCGATTACGAATCCAAGAAGCCCGGCATGATGGACAAGGTGAAAGTCGTTCTGCAGCTCACCGACGGGCGCGACAAGCCGGTGATGCTGGAGCCGAGTCCAGAGCTGATCGACGTTCTGTGGGGCGGCTACCTCGCCACCGGCACCTATACCTCGATCGGGCGCATCATCAAGCTGTTGCCGCTCGCCAACGACAAGGACAATGTCGACAACCTGACCGCCGGCAGCGCCGCCAAATTCACGCTGGCCAGCAATGCGGTGCGCGATCTCAACCTGCTCAACATGCTGAAATGGGCGGCCAAGCGCCAACCCAAGGAGGTCACCGTCGTGCTCGACGACGTGATCGAGACCGCCGACACCGTCGACACCACGCGGATGCGCAAGGAATCGCTCGCCGCTATCGACGAGCTCAAGCAGAAAGGCCCGAACTCAAAGCGCGAGCTGAGCGGCTGGAGCCAGGTTGGCGCCGGTGCGCTGTCGATGGGCTGCGTCGTGGCGGCAGCCACCGGGCAGATCGAACTGGGCATACCTTGCGTGATCGGCGGCGCCGCCTATTCGGCGGGCGTGCAGTACATTTCGCACTGACGAGCGGCAATTATCGGCGGCGGCGATAACAGCCGCGCTAAAGCGCGGCCGTTCTGCCTTCACTGATAGGTGCGGTCGATGCCGGCCTGCGCCAGCAGCTCCGACAACCGCCGGCGGGCATGAAACATGCGCGTCTTCACGGTGTTCTCCGGCACGCCCAGGATCTCGGCGACTTCGTTGATCGGCTTGTCCTGGTAGTAGGCGAGATCGATGATTTCCCGGTGCACCAGCGACAGATGGCTCAAGCACTGGCGCATGATGGCGACCCGGTCCTTCTTTTGGACGGCGATCTCGGGATCGTCAGCCATATCCGGAATGGCAGCGGCCTGATCTTCATCAAGCTCGTCGTCCTTGCGGCGGCGCAGCGCGGAAAGCGCCTTGAAGCGCGCGATCGCCAGGATCCACGTCGACACCCGGCTGTTGCCCTGAAACTGGTGGGCGTTGCGCCACACGTCGAAGAACACTTCGCTGACCAGGTCTTCGGCGTGCGCCTCGTCACCGACCAGGCGGAGCAGGAACCGGAAGGTTTGCACGTGGTGCCGGGCGTACAGCACCTTCATCGCCAGCTTGTCGCCTGCGGCGATGCGTTCGAGCAAATCCGCGTCATCGCGTTGTTTCGCCGCGATGGCTGGGTTGTCGGTGAGTGCCCTTGGTTGAGTGAGACCGCGCCCCTGAACGGCATTCGCCACCGCTCCGACCGCGAATTCATGACCTAGACTTGCCGTGATCGTATTCATTTTAGTCCCCCGTTACCGCTTATTTCTTATGGGGGCAGCGTAAAATTCTTAACGGATGCTTAACCATTCTACATTTGTAAATTTGGGCTAGCTGAAGTGAGGAGCCATCCTATACGTCCGTATAGAATCGCGGTCCCGCGGGGCCTAAGCGGCCCACGCGCGGCAGCAGATATCTTGGGAAGTGGCGAAAGCGGAATCTACACGGCCGGGGCCGGCCAACCGCCGCTACGCTGATCCAGCAACTGAACTACCAAGGGCCTTATCGAGGCATTCGATCAGGCTATCCTCGCTGAACGGTTTGCGCAGAAAACCGAAAGCGCCCGCATCCAAGACTCGGTCGCGGACCCTTTCGTCGAAATAGGCGGTCATGAATATGACCGGCGTAGAGTGGCCGTTGGCTATCAAACGGGCCTGCAGATCGGCTCCGCTCATGCCCGGCATGTGCAGATCGGTGATGACGCACGACGATTCCCAAATATCGCCGGAACGCAGATATTCCTCGGCAGAGGAAAACGTCGTGGCTGTGTAGCCTAGCGATTTAATGAGGCTTTTCGTGGCCTCACGGACGGATTCATCGTCGTCGATTATTGATATCACGGGAGCTTTTGCCAATTGTTGTACCCTTGCACGCATCGATACCGAACTCGTGCCCCGTCAGCCACTGTACATGCGAAAGGTTTGTGTATCCGTTCGCGGCGTTGAATTATACTTGTGTATAGGTTGTCATTTGCCGCGGCGAACGCCCAGCGCGTCCGCCATCCGCACCAATTCGGCAAGCGATTTCGCGTTCATCTTGCGCATGACATTGCCGCGGTGAACTTTCACGGTGATCTCGCTGACCTTGAGTTCGCCGGCAATCTGCTTGTTCATCAGACCTGCGGTGACGTAACCCATGATCTCCTGCTCGCGCGGCGTGAGCGCGTCGAAGCTTGCCTTCAGCTTGGAGATATCGCCCGCGCTTTTGCGCCGGTTGCGGTCCTGCTCCAGGCCGATTTGCACGGCATCCAGCATGTCCTGATCGCGAAACGGCTTGGGCAGGAATTCCACCGCGCCCGCCTTCATCGCCCGTACGGTCATCGGAATATCGCCGTGGCCGGTCATGAACACGATCGGAATATGGATATTGGCCTTGGCGAGTTCGGCCTGGAAATCGAGACCGCTCAGGCCCGGCAATCGGACATCGAGTACCAGGCAACTCGGGCCGTCCGGCGCGCCGCTTTGCAGAAATTCCTGGGCCGAGCCGAATGTCTTGACCTGCAAGCCGACCGAGCGGAACAGGCTCGAGAGCGCCTCCCGAAGCGGCGCATCGTCGTCGATCACAAGCACGATCGGTTGCGCTTCGGCGTTCATGCTACACCCGGCATTCCGGCAGGCAGGACGATGCGAAACGCCGAGCCGCGCGGCTCGGCCGGGGCGACCGAAAGGTGGCCTTTGTGACGCTCGATGATCAGCCGGCAAATGGCCAAGCCCAATCCCAGACCGTTCGGCTTCGTCGTGATGAAGGCGTCGAATATGGTCTTGAGATGCTTCGGATCGATGCCCGGGCCGGAGTCTTCCACCGCTACAATGATTGCATTGCCGCCGTGCCGCTCGGCGCGCACGCGCAGGATTCGATCATCCCCGTCGACGGCGTCCATGGCCTCGATCGCGTTGTGCACCAGGTTGATGAAGACCTCCTGCAATTGACCGCGATGGCCCATGACGAACGGCAATTCCGACTTCAGCTCGGCCTGCGTAGTGATGCGGCGATCTTTCAGCTCTTCGCGCAGCGCCTGCAGCACGCCGAGCGCCAGCTCATTGACGTCGATCGGCTCGTGACCCTGATCGGCTTTGCCGAACAAGGTCCGGATATTGTCAAAAACCTGGCTGGCGCGATGACTGTCCTTGACCATCCGCTGCAAGGCCAGCCGCGCCTCCTCGATATTGGGCGGCGTATGGCCGAGAAATCGCAACGCCGCGCCGCCGTTGGAGGAGATGCCGGCCAGCGGCTGCCGCACTTCGTGTCCGATCGACGCCGCCATCGCCTCGAGATTCATGAGCTTGTTGTCCCGCTCGCGCTGCAGATCCGCCACCGAGCGGCCGAGCTCATCGGTGCGCTGGCGCAGCTCGTTCAGCAGCCGGGCATTTTCAACGGCGATAACGGCTTGGGCGGCAAAATTCTGAACGATCTCGATCTGCTTTTCGGTGAAGGGACGAACTTCCCGACGGCCGACCGTGAACGAGCCGACCAGCTCGTTGTCCTTGAACATTGGCACCGCCAAGGTCGTGCGCACGCCGGCGAGCTCGACGGCGGCAACCGTGGTCGGGCTGCGCACGGCATAGGCCCGATCCGCGGCCAGGTCGGGGATGTGGACGATCGCCTTGTGCAGCAGCAGGCGGCCGCTCGCGGAATTCTCGTCGGAGCGGTACGGCACAAGCTTGCGCGCTTCGGCAAATGCCGGCGGCATGTTGTGGGTGGCGACGAGCTGCAGGATTTCGCCGTCCCAGCGGTTGATGGCGCCGTTGGCGGCGTCGCAGATCCGAACCGCATTGGCCAGGATGGTTTCAAAGACCCGCTCCAGGTCGCCGGTGGAGCTGGCGATGACGCGGAGCACCTCGGAGGTCGCCTTCTGCAGCTCCGACGCCTCGTTGAGCTCGCGCCTGAGCCGCGCGATCTTTGCCGTCGGGCCAGGCGCAGAGGAGCGGCGACGCCGCGCCGATTTTCGCGCATGGATACGCTTCGGTGCCGTTTTGCGGCGTCGCGAGTCGTCCCCTGTTTTGGAGTGCCGTCGCATTGCCTCCCCCGAGGCTCTAGGCCGACATCGTAGCGAGTCGGGCTGCCTGAGTGGAAGTGGCTGGTTGTCAGGTCGCAGACGATGCCGGCAATGGGCCGTTTGCGGTGGCTGGCCTGGTCAGAATCCCTTATGATTCTGCCGGTTAGAGCCGAGCACACTGGCACCGGGAGCCATGATCTGAGGGCATCCCTAGGCCGGCCAAAGCATGCGGCTTGGCACTTTTTCAGTTCGACAGTGCCAGCAGCTGCCCTTCGACTGCGGCAAGCGCGCGTTCCGGCTCGACCCAGACGAAGTCCGGCAGCTGATTGCGGAACCAGGTCGCCTGCCGCTTGGTGTATTGGCGGGTGTCGCGTTTGCCGCCCTCGACGGCTGCGGCAAGGGCAATCTCGCCGCTGAGGTGGCGGATGAGCCACGGCACGCCGTGCGCCTTCATCGCCGGCAGAGTGGGACCGAGATGGCGGTCGGCGAGCGCGCGTACCTCGTCCAAGGCGCCCGCCGCCATCATGGCGTCGAAGCGGGCGTCGATACGCCGCAACAGCGCGTCACGATCGGGCATGACAAAGACTTTTGCGGCCAGCGCCGCGTCGACACGGGCCGGCATATTCGCTTCATGCCACAACACCAGCGAGCGTCCGGTCGCCAGAATCACCTCAAGCGCGCGGGTGACGCGAGCGCGGTCACCGGGCATGAGCCGCGCCGCCGCGGCAGGATCAAGCCGCGTCAATTCGACATGCAATGCCTCGACGCCGTCGCTGGCGAGGCGACCGCGCACGTCGTTGCGGATTTGCGCCGGGATCGGCGGCACTGCGGCAAGCCCTTGGGTCAGCGCACTGAAATAGAGCCCGGTGCCGCCAACGACGATGGCGGTACGTGCTTCGCGTTGCGCCGCCGCGAGCACGTCGGCGGCCTCGGTGCACCAGCGGCCGACCGAAAAGTTCTCTGCCGCGTCGACGTGGCCGTAAAGGCGATGCGGCACCCGTGCCTCTTCGTCCGGCGTCGGCCGCGCGGTAATGATGCGCAGGTCACGGTAGACCTGCATGGAATCGGCATTGATGATCATCCCGCCGAGCTTTTCGGCGAGCCCAAGCGCCAATGCCGACTTGCCGCTCGCGGTGGGGCCGGCAATGAGGATGATTTTTGGCTCGCTCACCGGCTTGACGTAGTGGGTTTTTACGCCAATTAAAATCCCGGAAACACCAGCGCTTGGCCTTATGACTGGCTGGATTAGATCATGCTTGATTGGAGCCAATGTTCTGCAGTCGAACGTTCGCCCGAAAAAGTCGGCGGCGAGTGGCTATTCAAAGCGACGCGCATCCCGATCAAGGCGCTGTTTGAGAACCTTAAAGGCGGCGCACAAGTTGATGATTTCCTCGAATGGTTTCCGGGAGTGACCCGCGAGCAAGTCGAACAGGTTATCGCGTTTGTCGAGGATTACGAGTGGCTCACTAGCAAGCCCATTGGACGCGAACTCATTTAGCATCGGAGCAGTCCTTTGACTTTGATAAAACCCTTCCGCGCGTTGCGGCCGGCGCCGGGACGCGCCGCCGAAGTCTTGGCGCCGCCGTATGACGTGCTCTCGAGCGCGGAGGCGCGCGAGCGTGCCAAGGGCAAGGCGTGGAGTTTTCTGCACGTCTCCAAGGCGGAGATCGATCTCGATCCGGCGACAGACCCTTACGACGTCGCGGTCTATGCCAAGGCCGCCGCGAACCTCAAAGCCATGATCGCCGCCGGTGTGCTGATTCGCGACACCAAGCCGAGCTACTATGTCTACCGGACGACCTGGCGCGGCCACGTTTCGACTGGGCTCGCGGCGGTAGCTTCTCTCGCCGACTACGCCAGCAATCGCATCCGCCGCCACGAGCACACCACGCCGGCCAAGGAAGACGACAGGGTGCGCCAGATCGAAGCGGTCAACGCGCAGACCGGCCCGGTCATGCTCGGCTACCCGACGGCGCCGCAGATCGACGCCATACTGGCGCGCGCCGCAAACGCCGCGCCGGCGTTCGACGTCACCGCCGATGACGGCGTGCGGCACCAGCTCTGGGTGATCAGCGACGACGAAACCGTCGCGGCGCTAACCCGCGCGATCGAGGCCTTGCCGGCGCTCTATATCGCCGACGGCCATCACCGCTCGGCCGCGGCGGAACGCGTCGCAAAATCCCGCGGCGACGGCGCGCAGGGTTATTTCCTCACCGTGATGTTCCCGCAGAACGAGATGACGATCCTCGACTATAACCGCGTCATCCGCGATTTGAACGGGCGCGGCCCGGACCAGCTTTTGGCGCGGCTGCGTGAAGCCTACGCGGTTGCGGCGAGCGATCAGCCGGTGCGTCCGGCCGCGCCGGGCGAAATCGGAATGTATTTGGCCGGGCGCTGGTATCAGCTGACGCTGAAACCCGAAATTGCCGCCAAGGCGCATAATTCCGCCGACCCGGTCGAGCGGCTGCCGATCACGCTGTTGACGCGCAACATCATCGAGCCGATTTTCGGCATCACCGATCCACGCACCGACAAGCGCATCGACTTCGTCGGCGGCGGCCGCGGGCTCGGCGAATTGGAGCGTCTGGTGTCGTCGGGCGCGTTCGCCGCCGCCTTTGCGCTTTATCCGACGCAGATGAGCGACCTGATGGCGGTAGCCGATGCCGGCGCGATCATGCCGCCGAAATCGACCTGGTTCGAGCCGAAACTCGCCGACGGCGCGGTGAGTTATGTTTTGGATTGACGGACGACGGACGACAGAGGACGGATGAAAAAGAGCTACCGCCGCTAATCCGTCGTCTGTCGTCCGTCGTCTGTAGTCCGCTACTGCAAATTCAACGCCACGAACCGCGTCTCGCCGTTGCCGTTGGAAACCAGCAGCACCGCGACCTTCTTGCCCTGAGCCTTGAGCGCATCGATCCTCGCCTGCACCGCGGCCGGGTTGCCGACGGCTTCGTATTGCACCTCAACGATGACATCGCCGGGCGCCAGCCGCTTGTCGGGTTGCGAGACATCCACGCTGGAATCAACGCCGGTGACCACGACGCCCTTGATGGTGTCGCGGATCTTGAACTTCTTGCGCAGATCGTCGGACATCGCCGACAATTCGAGCCCGAGCGTTTTCTGCACCGTGGACTTCTGCTCCGGCACCGCGTCCGGCTTGGTGTCGTTGGACGCCACCTTGTCGGTGTCCAGCAGCCGGCCGATCTTGACCTGGTGGGTCTCTTCCTTGCCCTTGCGGATGACGACGACGTCGACCTGCTTGCCGACCGGCGTGTCGGCGACAACGCGCGGCAGGTCGCGCATTTCCTTGATGTCGTGGCCGTCGAACTTGACGACGACGTCGCCCGGCTCGATGCCGCCGGGCTTGGCCGGCCCCTTGTCGTCAACGCCGGCCACCAGCGCGCCG
>Ga0181518_10001359_pt1 | contig 25122 bp, 21 predicted proteins | sample PEATcosm2014_Bin_28_FD_119751 | JGI IMG/M metagenome (GOLD analysis project Ga0181518, IMG submission 119751) | Peatland microbial communities from MTU Mesocosm Facility, Houghton, MI, USA - PEATcosm2014_Bin01_60_metaG | ecosystem: Environmental > Terrestrial > Soil > Wetlands > Peat | place...
AACGTCGTCTCCGGCTACGAAGGGGTCTATCCGTGGCGCACGACGAAGAACACGATTGAGAGCATGGTGGACGGCGAGTGGACCCAGCCTCCGTTCACCTTCGTGCTGCCGAACAAGGCCGCGTACGCTTCCATCACTGAGGGCGCGCTGGTCAATTACAGCGGCATGATGCTCCAGGCCGATACCGCCCAGGTGATCCACGCCCGGCTGGCGCACTCCGCGCCGGTGATCTTCTCCTACAGCTCGCGGCACCCGGCGGACATTCCGCGTGTCACCACTCCGGCGGTGGTCAATGGCCCCATCACCACGCCCTGGCGGATCGTGATGATCGGCGCGGACCTCAATGCGCTGTTCAACAGCGACATCATACACAACGTGAACCCCCCGCCGGATCCCAAGCTCTTTCCCAAGGGCATCAACGAGGACTGGATCAAGCCCGGCCGTTGCATCTTCATGTATCTGGACGGCGGCGACAGAACCGTGGAGGGGAACAAGGAGTTTGCCCGGCTCGCGCAGCAAATGGGTTTTGAGTACAACATTCTTGAGGGCTTCTGGAAGAATTGGCCGGAAAGCCAGTTGAAAGAGGTCGTGGACTATTCGCGCGAACGCGGGGTGAAGATACTGCTCTGGACCTACAGCGCCGATTTCGAAGACCCGAAGTATCTCCAGGACATAGTTGACATGTGCAACCGGACCGGCGTGGCGGGTTTGAAGATCGACTTCTTTGATGACGAGCACAAGTGGATCATTGATCGCTACGAGAGACTGATGAAAACCCTCGCGCAACACAAGCTGCTGGTGGACTTCCATGGCGCCAACAAGCCGACGGGGCTGGAGCGAACCTATCCGAACATCGTGGGATACGAGGCCATCCGCGGTTTGGAATTCCCGGGGCCTTACGCGCAGCACGATGCCACCCTGCCGTTCACCCGCATGCTGGCGGGCATGGCCGACTTCAATCCCACGCACTTTGGCTCGCGCATGGCCGATCTGACCTGGGCGCATGAGGTCGCGCAGGCCGCCATTCTCCAGGCCCCGGAGATGGCTTATGCGGCAAACCCGGCCAACATGCTGGCTAATCCATCCGTGGACGTGCTGAAGGCGCTTCCGACCGTCTGGGAAGAGACGGTTGTTCTGCCGTTTTCAGAAATCCGCGAAGTCGCCGGCTTCGCCCGCCGGAGCGGGGACACATGGTTCATCGCGATCATGAACGGCCCCTATGCGAAGAACGTGAAGATCAATCTCTCCTCCTTCCTCGGAAAGGCAGGCGCGAATGCCGTCGCCTACAACGCCACCCTCCTGCGCGACATGGACAAGCCGGCGGCCCTCAAGGTCGAGCATGTCAAGCTGACGGCCAGTGACACGCTCTCCGTGGATATGAATTCCGGCGGCGGCTTTGTGGCCATGTTGAAAAAACAATAAATCCAAGAACAGCAAATTAGATTCCCTTCCATGAAAACAATAATCAAGTTAGTTGCGGTCCTCTCCTCTGTTATCGGCGCGGCCTCGTTTGCCGCCGACAAAACCCTGATAGATTATTTCCTTCCCATGCCGGTTGGCGACGGCTTGCAGTCCAACGCGTGGGGCGCCGCCACCGTCGGCCCCCGCGATCAGAAGAACGGCCTGGAAGACGCCACCATGAAACAATGGAATTATTGGGACGGCCAGATCATCAAGGGGCCGGACGGCAAGTACAATATGTTCGCCAGCCGCTGGGATCAAAGCCGGGGCCACGGCGGATGGGGCAACTCGAAGGCCATCCATGCCGTGAGCGACAAGGCCGCCGGACCTTATGTTGACAAGGGGATTTGCTGGCCACAGGATACAGACGGCAAGGGGCACAATGTCACGGCGCTGGTTCTGACGAACGGCACTTACGCCGTTCTTGTCAGCGATACAAGGCCCGGCGATTTCTTTGTTTCCGCCTCCCTGGACGGCCCCTGGACCTATAAAGGCAGGCTGCAAGTGGACGCCAACGGCTTCAGCGCCGCCCGCACAACGGCAAACCTGAGCATTCTCGTCCGGCCGGACGGCAGTTTCCTGATCGTGCCGCGATCCGGGGCCATTCTTCTCAGCACCAACGGCCTGACGGGGCCTTACAATGTCCAGGGGCCGAGCGTTTTTGCCAATACCCCCGGCCTGCCCAACATCAACCTGGAAGATCCGGTCGTTTGGATGAGCGGCGGCCTGTATCACATCGTCGTCAATTCCTTCAGCACCCGCAAGGCCTACCATTTGACATCGCCCGACGGCATCCACAACTGGACATTCCGGGGCCTGGCTTACGATCCCACAACGAGCTTCGTGCGCTATACGGACGGGACTGTCAATCATTGGAACAACATGGAGCGCCCCGGCGTGTTCATTGAAAACGGCCATGTCGCCTATTTTACTTTCGCGGTCATAGATGTTCCCAAAGGGAATGACCATGGGAACGACAACCACGGCAGCAAAGTCATCGTGGTTCCATTCGACGGCGTGGCGTTCGACCGCGACATGGCGGCCCTTGCCGGCGGCTCGCCCGCGCCGCGTCCATGAGCCGGCATTATGCTGAAGAACGACAGATCGGAGCTGGATTACGCGCAACTCGTCAAGAAGGCCAGGAGCCTGCGGCCGGGAAATGGTTACAGGCTCAAAATGGCCCTGTTGGCGAACGTGTCCACCCAGCATTTGACGCCGCTGCTCAAGGCGCTTTTCGCCGGCAATGGCGTTGACTTGGAGGTCTATGAAGGCGGGTTCGACGCGATTGAACTGGAGGCCTATAACGCGGAATCGGGTTTGTATCGTTTCCAGCCGCAAGTGGTGGTCATTCTCCAATCGGTCATGAAGCTCAAGGCGGCCTTTTATGATGATAACGGGGACCGCGGTTCCTTCGGCAAAACGCAGGCGGACAAGGCTGAAGCGGTCTGGAAGGCCATTCAGGCGCGGCTTCATGTCCCGGTCATCCAGAGCACTTATGTGCTGCCGCCGGAGCGGGTCTTTGGGAACTACGGCCTGAAAGTGGCCGACACCCTTCAAGGCGCGGTGAGCGAAGTCAACCGCGAACTGGCTCTGCGGGCAAGGGCCATCCCCAGTGTCTTCATGAACGACATTGACTGCATCGCGGGCTGGGTTGGCCGGCGCCATTTTCTGGATGAAAAACTCTGGGCGATTGCCAAGTCCTTTTGCGCGCTGGAGTTCCTGCCCGAAGTCGCGCAGAGCATTGTGGATATCGCGATGGCTTGCATCGGACGCGCTGTCAAATGCGTGGTGCTTGATCTGGACGGCACACTCTGGGGCGGCGTCGTGGGCGAAGACGGCCTGGAGGGGATCGGCCTGGGCGACCTGGACCCCGGCGGCGCATACCGGCATTTCCAATTGTTCCTGCGCGAACTGTCCCTCCGTGGAATCATCCTTGCCGTTTGCAGCAAGAATAACGAAGCCACCGCGCGCGAGGTGTTTCAGAAGCACACGGAAATGGTGCTCAAGGAGGAGCATATCGCCGTGTTCGTGGCCAACTGGGAAGACAAGGCGGCCAATATCAAAGGCATACGGGAGAAGTTGAACATAGGCTTTGACAGCATGGTGTTTTTGGATGACAACCCTTTCGAGCGCAACCTGGTCCGCCAGATGATTCCCGGCATCATTGTCCCCGAGCTTCCCGAGGACCCTGGACTCTATGTGCGCGCCCTGGCCGAGCTGAACCTCTTTGAGACCGCTTCCCACTCCGGTTTGGACGCGCAACGGAACAGATTCTACCAGGACCAGCAAAAGCGGGAGGCGGAACAGAAGCAATACGCGAATATCGAGGAGTATCTGTGCTCCCTGCAAACCGTCGCGGATTTCAGGCGCTTCGAGCCGGGGAATATCAGCCGTGTCGCGCAATTGATCCAGCGCAGCAACCAGTTCAACCTCACTACCCGGCGGCACTCGGAGGCGGATTGCGAGGCCATGATGGCGGACGACCAACAATTCCATCCGTTCGCCATCAAGATACAGGATCGCTACGGCGATTTCGGCCTGATCAATGTGGTCATCCTCAAATTGCATCCCGCGGAAGGCAGGGTAGAGATTGACACCTTCATCATGAGTTGCCGGGTGCTGCAGCGCGGCGTGGAGCAATTTGCCATGAACAAGATATTTGAGTTTGCCAAACGCGGCAATTACAAGAGCGTTGCGGGCTGCTACATTCCCACCGCCAAAAACGCCATGGTGAAGGATTTTTACGCGCAATTCGGATTTGTCCGGGATGAAAATCCGCGGGGAGAGGAAACCTGGTGGCGCCTGGATGCCGGCCGGTATGTCCCGCGGAAGGTATTCATCCGGGAAGCGGGTTTGGCCGGGGCTGACTGATGAAACAACCAACATTATGACAGACGCTGAAATCCAACAAAAACTGACCGCGATTTTTCGGAGCGTTTTGGACAAGGACTCCATCGAACTGACCGCAACCACGACTGCCAAGGATATTGAAGGCTGGGACTCGCTCACGCATGTTGATTTGATTGTGGCGGTGGAAAAGGGCTTCAAGGTCTCCTTTACAACAAAGGAGGTCATGGCGCTGCAAAGCGTCGGCGATCTGATGCGCTTAATCGCAAGCCGTTGCAAGTAGATGTCATTTCTCTCCTTGGAATTTGCGGCTTTTCTCGCGCTCGGCGCGCTGGTTTTTCAACTCGCCCGCGGGCCGTGGCGGCGGCTTGTTCTCCTTCTATTGTCCTACGCTTTCTATCTCACCTGGAATCCGCGGCAGGCGGTCCTGCTGCTGGGAATCACAGCCGCCGTCTATTATACAGCCAGGTCCCTGGAGAAGATCTCCTCCGCCCGGGGCAGGCTCGGTTTCATCCTGCCGGCGGTGGCCGGCCTCCTGCTGGTCCTGGTGTTCTTCAAGTGCGCGGGTTTGTTCGCGCGTTACTTTCCAGCCCGGCGCGGCGGGGATGCGCTGGCGGACATCGTGGCGCCGATTGGGCTGTCCTACTATCTGTTCAAATTGATGGGGTATCTGCTGGACGTTTATTGGGAGAAGATTCCCGTGCAGCGCAACTTCGTTTCCATGGCGCTGTACCCGGCCTTTTTTCCACAAATCCTGAGCGGACCCATACAGAGGGCGGGGGACTTTTTTACGCAGCTTGAGAAGATTGGCAACCCGCGTTCAGAGGATATTGTGACGGGGCTTCGGCGCATACTCTTTGGGATGTTCAAGAAGGTGGTCGTTGCGGACCATCTCTCCGCGATGGTGGATGCGGTCCACGCAAACCCGGCGGGTTATTCGCCGCTGGAACTGCTCTTCGGCGGCTATTGCTTCGCGTTTCAGATTTATTCTGACTTTTCCGGTGTGACCGACATCGCCATCGGCATAGGGCTGCTGTTCGGGATCAAAGGGCCGGAGAATTTCAACATGCCTTTTTTTGCGCGCAACATTCAGGAATTCTGGCGGCGATGGCATATATCGCTGACCTGCTGGCTGACGGATTACCTGTTTATGCCGTTGCGCTTTTCCCTGCGCCGTTTCGGGACGGCCGGGCTGTCGGCCGCCATATTTGTCACCATGGTCGCCGTGGGTATATGGCATGGGCCGCGGATGACTTACGCTGTATTTGGCGCGCTCAACGGCTTCTACATGGTGGTTTCCGCTCTCACATTGAAGAAGAGGAATGATTACTTTCAGAAGCGGCCTTTGCTGGCCCGGTTGCGCGCGTATGCCGGTCCGTTGCTGACCTTTCATCTGATGGTGGTTGCTCTGATTCTGTTTCGGGCCAACTCCCTTCCTTCCGCATGGCTCTATATAACGCATATCATCCCCGGCTTTCAATCCGCCGGGATTTCGGCGCTGCGCTTTGATCGCGCGCTGCTGCATACCCGGCAAATCGCGCTTCTGTTGGCCGGTATAAGCTATGCGGCCATGGAATCCGTGAACTGGGCGAGCCGTCAGAATGTTTGGGCCGCCCGCTTTGATTCCGCGCCGTGGTTCGTCCGCTGGACGGCCTATTACGTGGTAATCCTGATCATTGCCTGCAGCGCGCAGGAGACAAGGACCTTTATTTATGCCCAGTTCTAACAGCCTGCCGTCGCATTGGCATATCTTTCGCGTCGCGTCGCGGCTGCTGCTGTTCAGCCTGCCCATCCTGCTGGTGTGCGCGGCGCTGGAATTTCGGGCGCGGCAGGTTCCCAACAGTTACTCTATCAAGCGGCGGCAGTTGGAATCGCTGGCCAATGAGATTGACACCCTGTTTATCGGTTCTTCCAGCGGTTACTATGGCATCGTGCCCAAACATCTTTCCGGTTTTGCCTATAACCTCGCCGACGCCGGCGAAACCCTGTATTATGACGATGCCCTGGCCACAAAGGCGGTTCCAATGCTTCCCAAGCTCAAGAGGGTTCTGGTGCAAATCCAATACATCTCGCTTTATATCTCTGTTGAGGACGGTCCCGAGCCGTGGCGGATGTATTACTATCAGCAGGAATGGGGCATTCCTCCCGTGAAACTGAGGGACCGTCTGGATGCGCGGATGTTCAGCCGGGTGGCTCTTAATGGCGCCGCCAGCCTGGGCAAGGCTCTCGGCAGCCTCCGCCGCAGGGAACCTTATGTTGCCGATCCGATAGACGACAGAGGCTGGTGGGCTCCGGTCAATGAGGAAATAGATCCGGAGGCGATCAGTCCGGCCGGGGCAAAAGCGACGCTGGACCGCCATCACCTCTATATGAAGGCCGCTCTCGAACCGGAGAACCTCTCTTATCTGGAGCATATCGCATCCTTGCTGCGCGAGCGGAACATTGAGTTGGTCTTTGTCACACTGCCCGTCTGGCACACCTACTCGGACGGAATGAACAAGGATACTTGGGCGCACACGCAAGCGGTTGTGGATGGCTTGTGTAAAAAATACCACGCTAGATACCTGTCCTTTTTGACTTCCCCTTACTTCAAGGCGGAAGATTTCAAGGATGCGGATCATCTCAATCCACAGGGCGCAGTCAAGTTCACAGAACTGCTCGATGCTGCGCTGACGCATTCGGAGACGAAGTGAGGCGGAACGGGAGGATCGCGCATTGGAAAGCGGCGCTGGCGCGCGCGCTCTCCAAGGCGGCCTTCCGGCCGCGTGCCCGAAGCGCGAAGCGCCTTGGAGCGCGGAACGAGAGTTCCGCTTTGCCGGCGGCGGTCAGAACAGGCTGTTGATCATGGTGCCCATGATGCTGAGGGGGCCGGTGTCTTCCAGGCTGTCTATTCCCTTGTCCAGTTTTTGCAGGGAAAGCTTGACGTCTTTGAGCATGGAGTTGGTGTTGAGCAGTTGCGACACGGTGCCATTGCCGTTGTTGACTTTCTGGAGAATCTGGCTGAGGTTAGTCATCGCCCCGGCGGCCTGTTGGTGCAAGGCGTCGTCATAGAGGAGCTTGCCGACGGTGCCCTGGCCGGACTTGACCTGGGCGACGACGGAGTTGGCGCTGGCCAGAAGGGATTGCGCGTCCGCCATCGCTTTTTTGATGTCGGTGGCGGTGCCCTGCAAATTGCTCACCGTGTTGAGGGCGGACATATAAAGGTCGTCGTCCTTGCTGAGGCGTCCGAGCGTGCCCTGTCCCTGGGCGATGCGGTCGGTGACGACTTTGGCGTTGGCGAGGGTGGAGGTGAGATTGGATTGGTTGTTCTGGACCAGCTCGATGAGAGGCCCGAGCAGCTTGTCTATTTGTTCGCCGCTGAAGCTCTTTGTCAGGTTTTCCACGCCGGTGGCCACGCTGTCCAGCTTGCCCATCAATTCGCTCAGGTCGGGGTGCTCGACGGACGGCAGGGTGGCGTCGTCCGCGGCTTTCACGCCCGTGGGCGAGCCGAAGGCGATGTCCACGTAGTTCTGCCCCATCAAGCCGCTGAAGCGGATGGTGGCGGTGCTGTCCAGCTTGATTTGGTCCCGCATCTTCTGGTCCAGGTTCATGGTCACGCGCGCCTGCCCGTTGTCCAGCACGATGCTCTCGACGCGCCCGGAGGGGACGCCGCCCATTTTGACGGCGTCGCCGACCTTGAGTTCCTGGACGTTCTTGAAAAGGGCGTGCAAGTGGTAGCCGCGCTGGAAGAAAGCAAAAGTGCCGAGGGATTCCAGGATGACCAGGGCGGCAATGATGGCAAGGGCAAAAAACATGCCCAGCCGGGTTTCGATGGTGTCTTTCATAATCTTGATGGGTTGGGATCAATGCGCTTGGATGCGGGAAGCGGGGCGGGGAGGCGCGCGTCAACAAAATTGTGAATGCGGGGGTCGGGATGGCGCTGGAATTCCCCGGGCGCGCCCACGAACAGAATCTCGCCCGCGGCGATCATGGCCACGCGGTCCGCGATGCCGAAGGCCAGATCGCGGTCGTGGGTGACGACGAGGGAGGTGGCTTGTGTGTGGCTCTTGAGTTTGAGGATTTCTTCGCCGACCACCACGGCCATCAACGGGTCCAGTTCGGAAGTCGGCTCGTCGAACAAAATCAATTGCGGGTCAATGACCAGCGCGCGGGCGATGGCCACCCGTTTTTGCATGCCGCCGGAAAGTTCGTTGGGCATGCGATCCTCGACCCCTTTGAGGCCGACGGCTTCCAGTTGCGCGGTGACAACGCGGGCGATTTCGCGGGGCGGAAGCAAGCGGTGTTCGGCCAGGTAAATGCCGACATTCTCGGCGACATTCAGGGAGGTCAGGAGCGCGGCGGACTGAAAGACCATGGCCATGCGGTATTTGTCCCGGATGCCGGGGGAGGCAATGGATTCGCCCTGGATGAGGACATCGCCGCTGTCAGGTTGCAGGAGGCCGATGATGTGCTTGAGGAGCACGCTCTTGCCGCTGCCACTCGGCCCCATGATGGCGAAGATTTCGCCGGGGGCGATCTTGAGGTTGATGCCTTTGAGGACCTCCTGGCCATGAAAGCTCCTGCGAAGGTCGCGCACTTCCACCGAGACGCAGGGCGCTGGAGATTGCGGCGCCGGGCCGGCGGCCCGGCGCCATCGGGGGGCGCGCTCTTCCACGGGGATGCCGGGCGTTGGAGGGAGGGGGGGATTCATTTCTGGACGTAGAGCAAAAAGCGGGTGAGGAAATAATCCAGGATCAAAATGCAGACGATTGAATTGACCACAGCCTTGGTCACGCTGCGGCCGATGCCCCGCGGTCCGCCGCGCGTAATCAGCCCCTGGTGGCAGGAAATGATGCCGATGGCCAGGGCGAAGACAAAGGATTTGAAGACGCCATTGAGGACATCGCCCATTTCCACCACCTGCCGCAAGTCCTGGAAAAAAGCGTCAAAGCTGACGGCGATCTGGTGGTTGATGGTCGAGACCAGAGCGCCGCCGAGCCAGCCGACCGGAATGGCAAACAGAACCAGGACGGGCAGGGCCACGGCGATGGCGATCATGCGCGGCAGGACCAGGTAAGCCACCGGATCAATGTTCATGGTGCGCAGGGCGTCAATCTCCTCGTACACCCGCATCGAGCCGATTTCCGCCGACATGGCCGAACCGCTGCGGCCGGCGATGAGGATGGCGAGCATGACCGGGGCCAGTTCCTTGCACATGGAGAGGCCGACCATGCCGCCCAGGACATAGCTCAAGCCCCGTTCGGCCAGCACCGGGCCGGTCTGCAAAGCCAAAACGCCGCCGATAAAGAGGGCGAGGATGCACACCATGAGCAGGCTGCCGTTGCCGATTTCAAAAAGCTGATCAAAGACCTTGCGGCGCTGACGCCAGGCCAGCGGCAGCGATTGCAAAGTGCGCCAAAACAGAACCATGATTTCGCCTATATTTTGAAACATATCAGGATCGGGCTGCGCCCATTAGATTTCCGGCTTTTTCCCAAAGGGAATGTAGCACACGCGCCAGTGTGCGCCATTGCCGCCGGATTGATACTGAAAAAGACCGAACAGGAGCGAGTATTTCTTCGAGCCGGGGCCGCTCTCGTGCCGGTAAAGATTCCACAGGAGCGACTGGCTGGCCGCGCCGCTCTTGCCGTCTTTTTCCGTCCGCCAAAACGACCAGAGGCGGGAATAGTTGCGCGCGATGCTCCGGTTGTTCGGGAAAAACGGTTCGAGCACCGACAGGGTTTGCAGGCGTTCCTTCTGCTCCATGTCGCGGGAGAAGGAGAAGAACGGCCAGAAATCCACCCGGTGCAACTGTTCGCCAGTCTCGCGGTTTTTCTCGCGGAGGTCGGAATACAGGAAGAAAGCGATGCGGCTGTGTTCCCGCTCAAAGCCGGTGGATTCCGTCCGCAGGTACTTGTAGAGCGGCCAGAAGTAATAGTCGTCCTCCAGCCCGTTGGCGGCGCCGCGGCTGAAAAAAGGAAAGACGCGCGTCACGTTTTTTTCCCCGCGCGCGACCACAACAAAAGGCCAGAGAAAGTCCCGCTCGCGATACTTCATGCCGCGGTCGTCGGTGCGCCAGTAGCCAAACGGCCAGCCGTAACAACTCTCGTCGCGCAGGGGCGACCGCAGCCGGCTGTAAAACAGCAGGACCTCCAGGCGGTCCTCGCGGTTGGTCGTTCCCAGGCCGGACAGGTCCTTGTAGAAAAACGGCCAGGCCGCGAAGAACCGGTCGTATCCCCCCTCCGTCTCAACTTCCCCGATGCTGTTGGTGGCCGCGGCGGGCTTCTTCTGTTCGGCCCCCGCCAGCGGCCAGAATTGCCAGCCGGTCACATTCCCGCCGCTGCGCAGATGGAAAAATGGATAGAGATAATTATCCGTGACGACCTCCTGCTTGCGCGTTTGGGAATAGAGCGGAAACAGGACAAACTTGATGTCGTCATGAAACAGGCGGTTCTCCAAATGCCCGTAAATCGGAACCACCGCCGTGTAGCTGAGAGCGGGGTCGTCCGAGCGCCTCTGAAAATAAATGGGGAACAAGGTGAACAGACGGGTATCCGCGCCTTCCTGGGTTCCGCCGCCCGAAAAGCTCAGGAACTGCATGAGTTGGACCCGATACTCCGTGCCGAAGCGGCGCCAGGTAAAAAGCGGGTACATGAATTCCGCTTCCGTCCAATCCGCATCCGTGGTGCGCGCGAAGGAGAATGGAACCGATCCCCACTGCCATTCCGAGCCGGTTTGGCGCGCGGCAAAGAGCGGCCCCAGCGATTCCTCCCCGCGCCCCGATTCCAGCGTCAGGCGGTAATCCGACCAGGCCGGGCCGGCGATGAATTCCCTGTTCGCGGCGGCATCCGTCATGGACAACGGCGGCACGGCGGGCGGGCCGGCCTCCCCGCCGCCGGCCTGGGCTTGGCCGCAGGCGGAAGCGAAGAAAAGAAGCCAGCCGCAAACCCCCGAGGCAACCCCCCGCGGGAACACGGCGCCTGGAGCTTGGACTGTCCTTTCGCGTCTCACGGCGGCGATTATCACATATTTTGCTCCGGTTGTCATTCCCGCGATTGTGCGCAAGATATAGATTGACTTATTTTGGGAAAAGGCATAAGCTCGGTTCATCAATTGAGGTGCTAACCTTGATCTGGTTTTTACCTCGGTTCCTCCGGATCCGGCAGCGGCCTTGCATTGTCGCTGCCGGGTCTTTTTATTTGCAAGGTCCATCCCCGGCGCACCAGAAGGCCCAACAGGGCGGGCAGGAACGTCAACCCCGCCACCATGCAGGTGGCAATCCCAATGGACATGACCAGGCCGAGGCTTTGAATTCCCTGGTGCCGGCCGAGGATCAAGCTGCCGAAACCGGTCATCGCCGTCAGGCCGGACACCAGGACCGCCTTGCCCGTGCTGCGGGCCAGGATGCCCGGCTGCAGTTCCTCGGCGAAGCGGTTCAGGATGTGAATCCCGTTGGTGACGCCGATGCCAATGACCAGAGGCAGGGTCATAATGTTGGCGGGGTTGAAGGGAATGCCGGTCCGGCCCATCAGGCCCGCCAGCCAGGTCATGCCGATGGCCACCGGCATCAGCGAAAGAAGGACGCAGAACAAGGAGCGGAAGTGCAAAAAAACCATGAGCGCAATCGCCCCCAGCGCGTACAACGCAGCCTGCTCGTAGCTCTCCTTCAACAGCGTTTCATATTCCAGAAGTTGCACCGGCGTGCCGGTCACCCGGTCCTCCGGGATGACGGACCACAATTGATGGATGAAGTCCGCCTGATTCTCCCGCTGCCAAATGTCCTTCTTGGGAAACACCATCACCCGGAATTTCTTCCCGCTGACTCCGATGAAGCGGTTGCGCAGTGTCGGCGGCAAATCCTCCGGCTTCAAGCCGCCCCCGGTGTCCTGGTCTTGCAGCGCGGCGAACGTGTCGTGGATGTCATCGAAGAGGGCTTGCTGATACTCTTTCAGGCGCTGGGGAATGGCAGGATCGCCACTCAGCATGGTGACGCGAAAGGCGCTGACGGCATTGTAAAGGGACTGGAATTGCGGGGACAGTTCCGGTTGGCCGGTTTTGGTTTCATCGGCGGCCCACACCAGGTAGCCCATCGTTTCCCAAAGAGTCGCTCCCAGGTCGTCCAACTGGACCGGCCGGGGATCCGCCGGGGCGAAATGAAATTCGGAAACATCACTCTTGATCCCGCGCACCGTTTCCAGTTTCGCCGACGCGTCGCTGGTCAGAACATCATAGATGGACTGCCCCTTGTCATCGCCGTCCACGCTGGCCACCGAAGGGAGCGTTTTTGCGGCCAGCTCATATTGGCGCGCCTGGTTCAGGTTGGTGGCCACCACCGCCGCGTAGAGGATGGATTCGCCGGAAAAGAGCAGCTTCTTCTCATAAACAACCGAGGCCAGCCCTTTGCTCTGCATGTTCAGCAGATTGTAGTCGAAATAGACCCGGCCAAACTGGGTCAATGCCGCCGCGCACAGAACCCCGGTCGCCGCCATCACCCAGCCCGGCCGGCGCAGCCATTTCTCTTCGATCCGGGCGCGCTTGGCTTCCGCCTCGAGGACGCGCTGGCCCTGTAGCGGCGGTCTATGACCGCCGCCAACGGCGGGCTGGGGAAGGCCGGCGGGCGCGCGGTGCCCGCTCATCAGCAGCACCGGCAGCAGGGTCATCATCGGCACCAGGCACAAGACCATGCCGCCGCCGGAAATAATGCCCATTTCCTGGATGCCCTTGAAATCGGTCAGTCCCATCGCCAGAAAGGCGAACGCCGTCGTGAGCGCCCCCGTAATGATGCCTTGCCCGGTGAACACCATCGCCTTTTCCAGCGCCGCCTCTTCGCTGCGTCCGTGCCGGGTTTCCTCCTCGTATCGGGTGATGAAATGGATGCCAAAATCAATCGCCAGCCCAATCAGGATCGGCGCGAAAGTGATGGTCAGAATATTCAAATGCCCGACGGCCAGGGTGGTGAACCCCATGCTGTATCCCAGCCCGATGATCAGGCAAAGCACCGTCTTGAGCGGCCGGCCGGCCTCGCGGTAGGCGAAACCGAAAATCAACGAGGACACCACCAGCGAAACCACCGTCGCCAGCGTGGCGTCGCGCTTGGATTGCTCCATCTCGTCGTAGTCCAGCACCGGCTCCCCCGTCAACCCGACGTTCAAGCCGGGCACTTCGCGGATCGTTTCCTCCATCAACTGCCGCATTCGCCGCACCGCCGCCGCGCTCAAGTCGCTGCTTTTCGCCCGCGCCGTCACCAGATAAATGCGGCCTTGGGCGAAAGTGATGTAAGCGGCCTGTTCGACATCCTTGCCGCCTCCAAAAAGCGCCGTGACCCCGGGCGAAACCGGAGTCCCCGGCGTGGAGAGGGCCTCGTTGGCCTGAACCACGATCCGTTCCAAGGCGGGGATGGATTTGACCATCGAGTTGTTCTCGGCGTTTTCCTCCCGTTTGGAGGTCCGAAACTGCTGGTTGATCAAATTGAACAGGGAATCCAGGTTTGTGGCCGCCGTGAATTTCTGGATGAAGGGGCGGTAAAGAACGAGCGTCTGGCGCAAATCCGCCAAGTCCGCATCCGGCACGAAGAGCAACGCCTTCCGGCCCAAGGCCTTCAAGTCGCCCTTGTAGAACACATCGCTGAAAAGGTTGGTTTCCGGCGCGAGCCTGGCCGCCAGCCGCTCCACGAATTGACGGTTGCGCTCATGGTCGCTGCTTTCCACCACCACCGCCAGTTCGTCCTCGCCAGGAAATTCCGCCCGGTACTTCATGAACACCTGGTGATACTTCTTGTCCGCTCCCACCAGGTCGTCCCGGTCCATGTCCATTTGCAAATGGCCCGCCGAAAAAGCCGTGTAATAAACGCACAGGCCGAACAGGAGAAATTGCGGATAAACGAACCACCGGGGATGACGGCAGACCGCCCCGGCCAGCACGCGCAAGAGCCGGGCGAACAAGGAATTGGCAACGGTGCTTCGCTGGTTCAAAGCTCAAGTTCCAATCGGACTAATACTTCTTGGTGAACTTCTTCCGCGAATCTTCGGCAACCGCCTGTGGCGCCGGGCCTGCGCCCCGATCCGAGGGTGGAACAGCGCCGGGAGTCTCCGCCCCGCCTGTAGCGGCGGTCTGCGACCGCCGCTGATCCGAAGCTGGAACAGCCCCGGCCGTTTCCGCCCCTGGCGCGGGGCCTGCGGGTTGGGCGGAGGCGGCTGTGGCGGCGGGCTTGGCGGCCGCTTCCACAAAAGCCAGACGCAGGCTGGTCAGGCTCTGCTGGAGCAGAGCTTGTTCGTGTTTGTCGAGGTTGCCCCGCGTTTTGGCCTCCAACATCTCCAGTTGGTCAATGAAGTACTTGGCGCGCGCGAGGTCCGGCGCCATCTGGCCCGTCTGCGGATGGGGCGCCAGCCCCAGAAAAATCGCGGTCATGTTGGTTTGTTGCATGACCATGCCGGCAAACATCGCCGACATCAGTTCTTTCTCTTCCCCGGCCGCCGCCTCTGGATGATCTGGGTTATTCATGGTTGACACCTATACGGTTCGGAAGGGGAGATATTGCGCCAGTCGTCTCTGGAGGATCGAAATGATTCATGGGTCACATTTCACAATTCACTATTCGTCTTCTTCTGGCATTGGCTGATTTCTCCCATCAAAAAATGGATCAGATGCTTGAGCCGCGGCTCCACCTCCACCGTCTCCAGAATCACCTGCTTGTGCGCCGCGCGCGTCAGCAGGGCCGAGGAAACCAGATCCGCCACATGGTCGGGATTATTGAGCTTCTCCAGACAGCCGATGATCTCCGGCACGGTCAGCAGGGCCTGCGCCTGCTTGATCTTGGCGGTCATCTTCCTCGCGCCGCTGGCCGAGGTGGCAAACCCAAGCTGAATCCGTTCCGCCACCAAATCGCGCACCCGGGCCATCAACGCGTCAATCGTCACACTGTCTCGCGCCGGCGCGCGCAAGGGCCGGATGCGGCAGACCGGAAACGGCTCCCGGCACACCATTTGGATCAACTCCACCCGCGAATGGCCCTGCAGCACCAGGTGGGAAGTGCCGTCGTCATGCGCGACACAGACCCGCACAAAGCCCAGCCCAGCCACCGCCCTGGGGGTGCCGCTCGCGCATCCCGGCTTTTGCATCGCCACAACAAACATCCGGTGCGACTGCAGCACCGCCGCCAGCATCCGCCGGTAACGCGGTTCAAAAATGTGCAGCGGCAGCAGCGTCTCTGGAAACAGCGTCACCCCGGGCAACGTCATCAAGGGCGCCTCATTCGGAATTTCCATGAGCACAGTCTATAGCCGCATCGTCCAAAAAACAAGATGGAAACATGCTTGCCAAAATCCGGCGCCTATGTATAACATACGCGCATGAAATCAAACTTGCTCGCCATTGCCTTGCTGCTCATCTGTCTGGCGCTCGGCGCCGTGGTGTGGATGCAGAACCAACACCACGCCGTCCAGGCCAACGACCAGGACCAGGAATTCACCAACAAATACAGCAAACTCGAGGACCAATACGCCCAGCAGTTGCTCGTCAATAAGACCCTCGAAACCAACCTGATGGCCACCCAAATTGAGGACGCCAAGAAACTGGCCGAGGCAGAATCCAATCGTTCCGCCACTTTCGCCAAGCTCCAGGAAGCGCAGGACGAGGCCAAGGCCGCCAAGGCCGCCGTTGACAAAGCCGCCGCCCAAATCCTGGACAAGGAGAAGAGAATCGCCGAATTGGAACGCACCAACATGGATTTGGACAAGGAAGCCCTCAGCCTGCGCAAGCAGGTCTCCACTCTCGATGCTCAAATCGCGGAGGCCAAAAAGCAACTCGATGGATCCCAGGGCGAGAACAGAGTTCTCAAGGATGAGTTGACTCAGCTCGAGGCGAAGAAGGAGGATTTGGAGCGGCGCCTCAGCGATATTACCGCTCTCAAAGCCCAGGTCAGAACCTTGCAGGACAACCTCTCCACCGCCCGCCGCATCACCTGGCTGGACAAGGGTGTCTATAACAGTATCGGCCAAAAAGGCGGCCAACTCCTCATTTCTCCCTCCAAGCCCAGTCCGCCCGACACCAACAAATCCCTCAACGTGGAACTCCACCAGGGCGGCGGCTTCAACATCATTACCAACGCCCCCTCCACCAACCCGCCCGCCCCCGCCGCGCCCTCCGCGCGGTAAGCCCCGGATCCTCGACGCTGGAAAAAATTTGAAACAAGCTTGCCAAACGCCGGGCCTTGTGCGCATTCTCCGTGTATGAAATCAAACTTGCTCGCCACGATCCTCATCCTGGCATGCTTGGGCCTCGGTGTCGTTTTATGGAGTCAAAACCAAAAATACACCGACCAGACAAAGGACCTGGACAAACGCAACCAGTCCCTTGCCAGTAACATCGCCAGCATCACGCAGGAGAAAGTTATGGTGGTCGCCTCTAATGAGCTCCTTAGAATGAGCCTGGCAACCGCCCAGCGCAAGGCCACCGACGACTTGAACGACGCGAAAGCCAAGATTGCCGACGCCCTCGCCACCCTGGAAAAATCGCAGGGCGTCGTCCTGTCCCATTCCAACAGAATCATTACTCTCGAAACCACTCTCCTCCAGCAGAGCCAAATCAATTCGATGCTGAAGACCAACCTCGCCGAGACCCAAACCAAGGCCGCCAATGATCTGGCTGCCATCCAATCCACCCTCGCCTCCGCTTACGCCAGCCGCGACAAAGCCCAGTCCGATGCCAAAAACTCCGCCGCCGCCGCCGAAGCCGCCAAGAAAGCCGCCGATGAAGCCATCGCCGAGAAAGACAAGGAAATCGCCGCGTTGGAACGCAAGAATACCGATTTGGAGAAGCAATCCAAAGAACTGTCCGATTCCATGGCCGCCCTCCAGGACAAGGCCGACGCCGCCCAAAAGAGACTCGATTCCGCCGATGGCGACCAACAACTCCTGATGACCGAGTTGAATTTGATCCAGGCGCAAAAAGACGACCTGCAAAAGAAATTTAACGATGTGGCCTCCCTCAAATCTCAGCTCGCGACGGTCAAGGAGAACATCGCCACCGCCCGCCGCGTGGAAATGATCGAGCGCGGCCTTTACGATGCCATCGGCGAAAAAGGGGGCCAGATCCTGATCAACCCGCCGCCGCCCGGTTCGCCCGCCACCAACGTCTCCCTTAATGTGGAAGTCCGCCAGGGCGGCGGCGCCACCATTATCCCTCCCGTTTCCACCAACGCCCCGTCCACCAACAAGCCAACCGCCCGCGCGCCGTCCGGCCGGTAAGGGACTTTGAACTTCTTTAATACTCTCTCCCGCTCCGTTCAGGAATTTGTCCCGCGCGATCCCCGGGGCAAATCGGCCGGCCTCTATTGCTGCGGCCCCACCGTGCATGACTTCGCCCACATCGGCAATTTCCGCACCTTCGTCTTTGCCGACCTGGTGCGGCGCTATCTGCAATTCAAGGGCCTTTCCGTCCGCCACATCATGAACATCACCGACGTGGAGGACAAAATCATCCGCCGCGTCCGCGAAAACAACACCACCCTGCGCGACTACACCGCCAAATTCGAGACCGCGTTCTTCGAGGATTTCGACGCCCTCAACTGCCTGCGCCCCCACGACACGCCCCGCGCCACCGAACACATCGCCGACATCATTTCGCTCATTGAAAAGCTGGTCGCGCGCGGCGTGGCTTATCGCGCCGCCGACGGCTCGGTCTATTTCAGCATCGAAAAATACCAGGCCTCCGGCGCCCTTTACGGACGCCTTCTCCGTTTGAACTTCGACCAGTTGCGCCCCGGCCAGCGCGTCAGCTCCGACGAATACCCCAAGGACGCCGCCTCCGATTTCGCACTCTGGAAAGCCCGCCTCCCCGACGATGGCGCGGTCTTCTGGCCCAGCCCGTGGGGCGAAGGCCGGCCCGGCTGGCACATCGAATGCAGCGCCATGAGCATGAAGTGCCTCGGCCCCAGCTTCGACCTCCACCTCGGCGGCGAAGACCTCGTCTTTCCCCATCACGAGGACGAAATCGCCCAGAGCGAGGGGGTGGGGGAGCAGGCGGCAGGCGAGCCGTTTGTCAAGTATTGGCTGCATGGGGCGTATCTGCTCGTCGAAGGCAAAAAAATGAGCAAGTCCCTCGGCAACTATTTCACCCTGCGCGACCTCCTGGCCAAAGGATTCACCGGCCGCGAAGTCCGCTATCTATTATTGACTGCCCATTACCGCGAGTCCTTCAATTTCACCCTGGAAGGTTTGCTCGGCGCGCGCGCCGCGCTGGCCCGGATTGACGAGTGGCTCGGCAAGCTCCGTGAAGCCGCGGGCGGTGTGGCAAGTCCTCCGGACATTCCGATGCTCGCCCCGTTCGTGGAAGCTCTCGACAATGATCTGAATGTCTCCACCGCTTGGGCGCATATTTTTTCATGGATTCGGACCATGAACAAGGCAATGGAAGAAGGCAAAGTCGGGCCGAATTTGGCCGCGTCCGCGCTGGCCGCATGGGACAAGATGGATTCCGTTCTTGGCATAGGCGCGAAGGATGGAATCCAGATTCCTGAAGAATTAAACTCACTGCTCCAAGCCCGTCAAGCCGCCCGAAAAGCAAAAGACTTCAAACGCTCCGACGCCATCCGCGGCGAACTGAAAGCCAAAGGCTGGGCCATCGAAGACACCCCCAAAGGCCCCCGCCTAAAGCGCCTACAACCATGAAAGGAAAAAGAGCGAACAGGAGAAAACAGAGGAAACAGAGAGAAGCCCCCTCAGTTGCCTCCGTTGCCTCCTGTTAAAATCCGCAATCCGCAATCCGCAATCATGAAAGGCCTCTTCATCACCTTCGAGGGCACCGAGGGGAGCGGCAAGACCACCCAAATCGCCCTTCTTGCCCAGCGCCTGCGCTCGCTGGGCCGCGCCGTGCGCGTCTTGCGCGAACCCGGCGGCACACCCATTGGCGAGGAAATCCGCCACATCTTCAAACACAGCGAAGCCAGCCGCGGCATGACACCCGAAGCCGAGTTGCTCCTCCTCAGCGCCAGCCGCGCCCAATTGGTGCGCCAGGTCATCCGTCCCGCCCTGGCGGCGGGCGAGATTGTGCTCTGCGACCGCTTTTATGATTCCACCCTCGCCTACCAGGGTCATGGCCGCGGGCTGGATGTCAAACAAATCCACCGCATCATTTCCTTCGCTGTGGGCCGCACCCGGCCCGACTTGACGCTGCTGCTCATGGTGCCCGTCGCCGTGAGCGAGGCCCGCCGCCGCGCCCGCCCGGCCGGCCGCGACCGGATGGAAGAGGCGGACCGCGATTTCTTTCAACGGGTGGAAAAGGGGTATGAAGCCATCGCCGCCGCGCAACCCGGGCGCATCCGCCGTCTGGACGCCACCGCCCCCGCCGAAGTTGTCGCCCGCGAGATTTGGTCCGCCGTCGCGGCCTTCATGAAGAATTGACATTCCCGCCGCTTGCGCTACCGTTGTCCGCTCTGACGAAAAACCGAGTTCATAAATATGCCGAATACAAAATCAGCCGGACGCCGCATGCGCAACAGCGAGCGCAAGCAACTGCAAAATCGCAACGTCAAAACCCGCCTGCACCATCTGGAGAGAACCTATGCCGAACTTCTCGGCGCCGGGAAAAAAGACGAAGCCGCCTCCTCCTTGCGCCTGCTCAGTTCCGCCCTGGACAAAGCCGCCAAAACCGGCGTTATCAACCGCCCCATGGCCAACCGCAAGAAATCCCGCCTCAGCCTGCGCCTCAACAAAACCAATCCCGCTGCCAAGCCCGACACCAAGCCCGCTTGACATTGCGCCGCCGTCCCGAGGCCCGGCTCCTTCCTGCAATCCGGAATCTACGGCCTGCTGACGGGAAAGTTCGTGTTCGGCAACTGCGCGGTTGACGCGGTTTGGGGCGGCGGCAAATCATTGTCCGTCACGACACGCTTGCCTCCGAGCACAACCACCCCGCCCTTTCCATCCGCGCGCAAGACCGGCCGCTGGTCCGTGTATTGATAAGTTTCCCGTTGCAGAATCTGGCCCAGAGTGTCTATGGCGCAGTAAGTGAACGTCTGGGCGGCGGTCTGATGCAACACATGCAAATCGTTGCCCTTGTCCAGCAACACATCCGGCGGGGTGAATGAGAAATAAGGGCCGATGGGAACCAGCCGCGTCGTACGGTTGCCCGTCACGTCGGTCAGGCGGACAAAGAGCTTCCTGTTCCCCGGCGTATCCGATCTTTCCAAAAAATACTTCCGAATTTCCGGCGCCTGATCGCGGAAAAACGGCACCCCCACCTCCATGTCCGGCATGTTCGCCAGCCGGATGCCTTTGACAATGGTGAAGGAGACCGGCGTCACCGCCACCTCCTGATTCCATTGCGGAATCTTGATCGTCGCCTTGATCGTATAACGGCCCGGCTGGCGGAAATCGAAATACGGCGTCAAATTGAACTCCCGCGACGCGAACAGCCCCGCCGGCACATTGGTTTCGCCCGCCGTATAATCAAGGTCATCCCTCAATAACGGCGCCACCCTGTCTTTCTCTCCCACAACGGAGAATGTGAGCCAATTGCTCACCGTGCCCAGCACCAGGTCCCGCCCGGAGCGGTTTTGGATGGTGAGTTTCAGATACATCTTTTCATCCGGCAGCAATTCACTCTGGTCCAGGCTCAAGCCCGCCGACACCCCAACCTGGGACCGCGCCAACGGAAGCAAGCCAAAGAGAAGCGTCCACAAAACAACAATCCTTTTCATAAGACCCATCTTAACCCCCGCCGCCTCTTGCGGCAAGCGCCAATTCCCGCCGTTGCGCATTTACTTTCCAACCCCCCGATGCTACAACGGGCGGGTGCTCAACGATGCGACTATCTGGAAATCCTTGAAACGGGCCGGGCAACTGACTTTGATCGCCGGGCCGTGCGTCATCGAAAACGAACCGCTCTGCCTCCAGGTCGCTTCCTCCCTGCGCGCCGCCTGCCGGAAACTGGGCATCCTTTATATCTTCAAGGCCAGCTTCGACAAGGCCAACCGCTCCTCCTCCGCCACCTTCCGCGGTCCGGGCTTGCAGGCCGGCCTGGCCACCCTCGCCAAAATCCGCCGCCAACTCGCCGTCCCCGTCCTGACCGACATCCATTCCATCGAGCAGGTCCCGGCCGCCGCTGCCGTCGTGGACATCCTGCAAATCCCCGCCTTCCTTTGCCGCCAGACCGATCTCCTCACCGCCGCCGTCGCCACCGGCAAAATTGTCAATGTGAAAAAGGGACAGTTCCTCTCCCCGGCCGAAATGGGCCTGGTGGCGCGGAAAGCCGCCGCGGCCGGCGGAAAAAAACTGCTGCTGACCGAGCGCGGCACGACCTTCGGCTACAACAACCTGGTCGTGGACATGCGCTCCATCCCCCTCCTTCGCGCCTTTGGTTTCCCCGTCATTTTCGACGCCACCCATTCCGTCCAACTGCCCGGCGCGGGCGGCGACCGTTCGGGCGGCCAGCGCCAGTTCGCCCCGGTGCTCGCCCGGTGCGCCGTGGCGGCCGGGGCGGACGGCGTTTTCATCGAAACCCATCCCGACCCCGACCGCGCCCTGAGCGACGGCCCGAACATGATTGCCCTGGCGGATATGCCCAGACTTCTGGCCGGCCTGGTGAAAATCCGGGCGGCGATCTCCTGACGATTGGCACCATGCTGACAGCCCGAAAATTATTGTTGATGGTTGCGGTTGGTTCCGCGCTCTGGCTGGCCCGCGTCGGGGCGCAGACGCCGGGCGCCAAACCCGGCGGCCCGGTCCAGTCCTTCCATTACAAGGAGACCACCAACGGCAAGGTCATGGACGCCATTTTCACGGGGATAGATTCGACTCCATTTGCCGGCGGCGGGATACAGGTCCGGGAATTTAAGATGACCGGCATCCGGGACGGCCAGGCCACCAACGTGTCGGTCATTGCCGAGGCGCCGGAATGCCGGATAGATTACGACCGGCAGATTGCCGGCGATCCCGGGCCGGTCCAGATTTACACTCCCACCACAAATTTATTCACGCAGGCCCGGGGTTTCTTTTGCGCCGAATCCAACCAGTTGCTTTTCTTCTCCAACCAGGTCGAGACCCGCGTGCTCAAGTCCATGCTCCGCTCTTCGCCCCTCTTCCAGTCCGCCTCCAACGCCTCTCCCGACGCCGGCGAAATTGTGAAAATCTTCTCCGGCCGCGGCCAGTTCAGTTTCCACAGCAACCTGATGGATTACGCGGACCAGGTCCGGGTGATTGACCCGCAGTACCAACTGGATGCGCCCCTTCTTTCCATCCAATTCTCCAGCAATCTGGCCGTGGAAACCATGTTCGCCCGCACCGGCGTCACCATCACCATGCCCGACAAAGGCGTGGCCACCGGCGCCACCGCGCATTACTTCGCCACCAATGATAACGTGCTCCTGGAACTGGACGGCGACGCGGACTCCAGCGCCCAGTGGCGCAACGGCGAACAGCAGGCCAGGGCCGAGATGTTCACCTACGATCCGAACCGGCATTTGTTGACAGGCCGCGGCCAGGTGCGCGTTCGCTGGCCGAACCGGTCCAACGCGCCACCCGCCACGCTCACCTTCCTCGAACTCTTCGCCGGGGATGCCTCCCTGCAACTGAGCGCAGTCGGCTCGCAAATCGAGCGCATGACCGCCGCGGGCGATGTCATCCTCGTCAACCAGGCCGATCAAAGCCGCGCCACGGGCGGGAAGGCCGACTATGACCGGCCGCGCGATTTGTTCGTCTTGACAGAAGATCCGGTTTGGTGGAACGACAGCATGGAAATTCGCGGCGAGACGCTCTCCGTGGTTTCGAGCAACAAGTTCTATCACGCCCAGGGCAACGCGCGCCTCAAGCTCCTGGTCTCCGGCGCCGCCGGCGGTCCGCCCGCCCCATCCAACCAGTGGTTGTTCGTTACCGCCGACGACATTGTTTCCCAGCCCGTCAATCCCCAAACCAATCTCATCACCTTTCGCGGCAATGTCCTGGCCCGGCTGTTCGATGGCGAACAACTCCGCGATACCCTGGCCTCCGAAGTCCTGTTCGCCTGCCAGCTTTCCGCCAGCCAGGCCCCCGGCAGCCCGGTTGTCCTCCTGATCGCCCGCGAGAATGTCCACGCGGCAACCGCGCCGGACGCCGCCGGCGTCCAGAAGACCCTTTCGTGCGGCGTGCTCACCGCGCGCCGCTCCCCCGAGACCAGCCTTTGGCAGACCATCGTCGCGGAAGAGGATGCCGTGCTGAAATCGTTCGGCTCCGGCGGCGCGGCGGCTTCCAACCGCCTGGCCGCCGCCACCATCACCGCGTATTTCTCATCCGCCACCAATCGGATTGAAAGCGCGGTGGCCGAAGGCGCGGTGGTCTTTGACCAAACAGTCCCCGGCAAGAACGGCCCCGGCAGCGGGACCGAATCCAACCACTTGACAGCCGCCCTCCTCACCGCGCATTTTTCAGCCGTCACCAATCAGGTCGAAAGCGCCGTCGCCGAGGGCGGCGTGGTCTTTGCCCAAACCGCGCCCGACAAGAGCTTCGATGCCACCGCCGACCGGGCCGTCTATGCGGTTGCGCCGGAGGAGCAAGTCGAACTCACCGGCCATCCCTGGGCGCAAACCGACAAGCTCACCATCCTCGATGCCGACCGCCTCACCTACGGCGTGCAGAGCGGCGCGCGCGACACTTCCGGCCGGTATCACATCGTTTTTCGCAAGACCAACGACACCGCCGCCGCCGCCGCTCCCCCGGCCCATCCCCCACCCTGACCATGACCCCTGTAGCGGCGGTCTATGACCGCCGCAAGAATCGCCATCCACCGTCCTGACCATGAACCCGCCTGACGCACAGCCCAAGCCAGTCCTGGCTAAAGACCCGCCCCAGCCCGCGGTCGCGGTTGGCGTCGCCGCGCCTTTGCTGGCCACTGACAATCTGGTCAAGGCCTACCGCCAGCGCAAAGTCGTGGACGGCATCAGCGTATTTGTCAGCCCCGGCGAAGTTGTGGGACTGCTCGGCCCCAACGGCGCGGGCAAGACCACCACCTTCAACATCATTGTCGGCCTGGTCAAACCCGATGCCGGCGTGGTGCGGCTGGAGGAGCGGGACATCACCCGGCTGCCGATGCACCGGCGGGCGCGGCTGGGCATTGGCTACTTGACACAAGAGCCGTCCGTCTTCCGCAACCTCACCGTGGAGCAGAACATCCTCGCCATTTTGGAAACCTGCGTCATGGACGCCGCGGAGCGCGCCCTGCGCCTCAAGTATCTTCTGGACGAACTGGACCTGGGCCGCCTGGCCGCCAGCAAGGCCTACACCCTCAGCGGCGGGGAAAAGCGCCGCCTGGAAATCACCCGCGCCCTGGTCACCAGCCCCAAGCTGCTCCTGCTGGACGAGCCGTTCAGCGGCATTGACCCCATCGCCGTCTATGAAGTCCAAAAAATCATCCGCCGTCTCCGCGAGCGCGGCCTGGGCATCCTGGTGACCGACCACAACGTGCGGGAGACATTGAAGCTGGTGGACCGCGCCTATTTGGTGCATCATGGCAAGATCGTCTATTCGGGCATTGGCGCGGAAATGCCCAACGATCCCCAGGCCCGCGAGATTTATCTCGGCCCGGAATTCAACCTGTAGATTCGTATGCAACGCCGAACCATTACTGTCGAACAGTTTTACCACGAACAAGCCCGCCCCCTGGAACTGCGCCTCCTGGCCGGCGCCTCCGGCCTCAAGCGCGTCATCCGCGAGCCGACCGTCAACCGGCCCGGCCTGGCCCTGGCCGGCTTTACCCGTTACTTCGCCAGCAAGCGATTGCAGGTCATCGGCAAGGCCGAGCATTCCTACCTTCGCGCCCTCAAACCCGAGGGGCTGGAATCCCACTACGCTGATTTGTTCTCCTACA
>Ga0181518_10001360_pt1 | contig 25112 bp, 24 predicted proteins | sample PEATcosm2014_Bin_28_FD_119751 | JGI IMG/M metagenome (GOLD analysis project Ga0181518, IMG submission 119751) | Peatland microbial communities from MTU Mesocosm Facility, Houghton, MI, USA - PEATcosm2014_Bin01_60_metaG | ecosystem: Environmental > Terrestrial > Soil > Wetlands > Peat | place...
AAGAACATCGATCTGTGGCAGCGCCTCGACGCGGCGCTCAAACCGCATCAGGTGCGCTGGCACTGGGTCAAAGGCCACGCCGGCCACGCCATGAACGAGCGCGCCGACGTGCTGGCGCGCGAGGCGATCGCGGAGATTCGCGCGGCGGGAAGAGTCGCGGCAAAACCATAGCCGTCATTCCGGATGCGGCGCAGCCGCAATCCGGAATCCATAACCACAGTCCATGCAGGAATTTCTCTGACTGTGGCTATGGATTCCGGGTTCGCGGGCTTTCGCCCGCGCCCCGGAATGACGCGCTAGATCGACTTCAGCAGATTATCGGCGCCGGAGATTTCGGCCTTGCCCGGCGCATCCTCGAGGTTGAGCGTCTTGACCACGCCGTCGTCAACCACCATGGCGTAGCGCTGCGAGCGCACGCCGAGTCCGCGTTCGGTCAGGTCCGCAGTCAGGCCGAGCGCCTTGGCCCAGTTGCCGCTGCCGTCGGCGAGAAACTCGATGGCGTCGCCGCCCGACGCCTTCTTCCAGGCGTCCATCACGAACACGTCGTTGACGCCAGTGACCGCGATGGTGTCGATGCCCTTGGCCTTGATCGCGGCCGCGTTCTTGACGAAGCCCGGCAGGTGATTCTTGTGGCAGGTCGGCGTGAATGCGCCCGGCACCGCGAACAGCACCACCTTCTTGCCCTTGAACAATTCGTCCGTGGTCTTCGGCTTCGGGCCTTCGCCGGTCATCACCGTGAAGGAGCCGTTGGGTACGCGGTCGCCGACTTTGATAGCCATGACTTCAATCCTCTTTGGGTTTTAGGAACTTTGGGGGGTTATGGAAGGACGTTTCTCAGGCGCACAAATTAGCGCGGCGGAAGCGATCTAGTCGAGATGGATCGGCACCTCGATGGCGTCGTCGCCGGAGACCGCGGTGAAGGTCAAGGTGACGTCCTTGGCGCTGGCGCCGGGCGGCAGCCCATCGAGATCGAAGGTGAAACGCCGCCGCTCGCCATCGGACCCGCTCGGCTCCGGCAGCGGCAGCGACCAGTCCGGCGTCGGGCCTTCGACGAAGAGATCGAGTGGCGCATCCTTAGGCGCGGCAACCTCGACGACGACGCGGTCGTGTTCGCCGCCCGGCTCGCGATGCGCCGAAATCACGCCGAACCCCTTGCCGGGGCCGGGCGCGACGCGGCGCGGCACGTGCAGCTCTTCCTTTTCCAGCGCCGTCTCTTCGGCGCCGTCGCCGGACAGCACGAGCTCGAGCATGGCCTCGGCCGGCACGCACAGATTGCCGCAAACGGCATAGTTGAGCTTCAAATGCACCGACGAATGCTTGGCAGGGTCCTGCGCCACGACGCGCAGCGGCAACACGATGCGGCCGACATAGCCGATGGAATTGCCGCCGGCACCGTCGGGAAAGCGCTCCGGCGCCGGCCATTGCACGGTCACCGATTTGACGTTCTCGGAGCCGGAAAAATCAAACGTCGGGGGCACGCCCGAATCGCCAGGCTCGCGCCAATAGGTCTTCCAGCCGGCGTCGAGCCGGATTTCCACGCCGGCGTGCAGATAGGTCGCGTCGGCGGACTTCATCACCGAACCGGCGATGAGTCGCGCCTGCGCATGCGGTTGCTTGTCCCAGGGCGACGCGTCCTGCGCGCGGGCCACTGCCGGGCCGGCGAGAACGGCCAGCGCCATCGTCACAATCGTTAATCGCGGGGCGGCGAGCATGCCGCTGTCTAGGGCGAAACGCTCGCCCATGCCACTGACATGATTGTGACTATCGGAAGATCGCCCCGGTGCCACCGCAACGCCGCCATTGCGGCTGCGGTGAGGCATGAAAGGTGTTCATGAACTTTTGACCGCGCCGTTCGTTTGCAAATGCGGAGTGATCGGCTAACCTTTCGGGCATGAAATTGCCACGTGGTAATGCGGCAAAGCGCGGGCGCGGTTATCTGGACGGCCAGATGCTGATCGCCATGCCGGCGATGCTGGACGAACGCTTCGCGCGCTCGCTGATCTATATCTGCGCGCATTCCGCCGAAGGCGCCATGGGCATCGTCGTCAACCATCCGGCGCCGAACATCAGTTTCTCCGATCTGTTGGTGAAGCTCGACGTCATTCCGGCGGCCGACCGCATCCAATTGCCGACGCGGGCCGGCGGCGTGAAAGTGATGCGCGGCGGACCGGTCGAGACCGAGCGCGGCTTCGTGCTGCACTCCGCCGACTTCTTCATCGAGAACTCGACGTTGCCGATTGCCGAGGGCATTTGCCTCACCGCCACCATCGACATCCTCAAGGCGATCGCGCGCGGCGACGGACCCGCTAGCGCGATCCTTGCGCTCGGCTATGCCGGCTGGGCGCCTGGCCAGCTCGAGACCGAGATCCAGGGCAATGGCTGGCTGCACTGCACGGCCGACTCCGAACTGGTCTTCGGCCCCGATGTCGGCGGCAAATACGACAGGGCCTTGAAGAAGATCGGCATCGATCTCGGCATGCTGTCGAGCGAGTCGGGACACGCGTAGATCAGACGACGGAGGACGGACGACAGAGAACGGAAAAGAATAAGAATTATCCGTCGTCTGTCGTCGATTTTCCGTCGTCTACTATCTCGCCATTTCCATATTTTTGTCCGGCTGCAGCAGCTCGCGCGCTTTCTCCGGCGTCATCGGCGCGCCGAACAGAAAGCCTTGCGCGTATTCGCAGCCGAGTTGCGACAATTCGACGGCGTCGGAATCGGTCTCGGCGCCCTCCGCCACCACGTCCATGCCGAGATCGTGGGCCAACGATACGATCGAGCGCAGGATCACCGGGCGCGTGCCCTTGGCCGTGGTGCGCACGAACGACTGGTCGATCTTGATGGTATCGAACGGAAAGCGCTGCAGGTAGGACAACGAGGAATAGCCGGTGCCGAAATCGTCGAGCGCCAGCCCCGCGCCAAGCTCGCGAAGCCGCTGCAGCATCTGGGCGGCGTGTTCCGGATTTTCCATCACCACGGATTCGGTGAGCTCGAGCTTGAGCGTGCCGCGTGCCACCACCGAGCGCGTCAGCACCGAGCGTAGATCTTGAATCAGATCATGGCGCAACAATTGGCGCGACGAGACATTGACGCTGACAAACAGCGGATTGCGCTGCCGCAAGGTACGCTGCCAGGTGCTCAGTTGCTTGGCGGCACGCTCTAACACAAATAGCCCAAGCTCGACGATCAGCCCGGTCTCCTCGGCGATGGTGATGAATTCGGCGGGCGACATGCGACCCAATTTCGGATGGTTCCAGCGCGCCAGCGCCTCGAAGCCGGCGACGGCGCGGTCGTCGAGCCGCACGATCGGCTGGTAGAGGATGGCAATCTCCTCTCGCTCGATGGCGCGGCGCAGATCGGATTCAAGCGTCAGCCGGTCGGTCTTGCGCGCGCGCATCGCCGGCTTGAACACCTCGATGCGGTCGCCGCCGCCGCGCTTGGCGTGATACATCGCCAGCTCGGCGTCTTTCAGGACTTCCTCGCCACGCTGCGGCTCGCTGTCGCCGAGCGTCATGCCGATTGAGCCGGTGACGAAAATTTCGCGGTCGTTGAAAGTGATCGGCGCGCGCAAGGTGCGGCGGATGGTTTGCGCCACCGCGGTGACCTTTTCGGCGCCGCTCTCCGATAACAGGATCAGCGCGAATTGGTCGCCGGCAAGCCGGGCGAGAGTGTCCTGGGGCTTGATCACGCGACTGAGCCTTCGCGCCAAGGTCAGCAAGATCGAGTCGCCGACCGCCATGCCGACGGAATCGTTGACCTGTTTGAAACGGTCGAGGTCGATCACCATCACGGTCGGCTTGATCGGGCTGTTGGTCTTGGCGAAGCTGAGCACGGCGTCGAGCCGGTCGAGGAATAATTCGCGGTTGGGCAGGCCGGTGAGATTGTCGTGCACGGCGTCGTGCAGCAGACGCTCCTCGGCGGTTTTGGATTCGGTGACGTCGGTCAGCGTGCCGACCAGACGGATGACCTCGCCGTCGGAGCCGACCACTGGCCGCGCCCGCAGCGCAAACCACAGATAATGCCCGTCGGCGGTGCGCAGGCGGAAATCCTGGGTGACGCGGCCGCGCCGCTGCTCGAGCACATTGTCCAGCGTGGCGCGGAAGCGGTCGCGATCGAGCGGATGCAGCACGTCGAGCCACTTCGCCGCGGAGCCTTCCAGCGTTCCCACTTTCAGGCCGAGCGCGGTTTCGGTCTCGGCGCTGGTGAAAACCTTGTCGGCGGCAACGTCCCAATCCCAGATCATGTCGCCGGCGCCGGTGAGCGCCAGCGCGCGGCGCTCGACGTCGGAGACGATGCCTTGGGTGATGCCGCCGGCGAAGGCGTGCTGCATCACGGTAAAGCCGATCAGCATGACGATGAGGACGAGGCCGCCGAGCAGTGCCGGGCCGACGATGTCGTTGGTGACGAAGCCCAGCACGGTCATCGCGGCGCCGATCACCCAGACTACCAAGAGGAGCCAGGTCGGGATCAGCATCACCGCACGGTCGTAGCCGTGGGTGGAGAGATAGACGACCAGGATGAAGCCGAACACGGCGACCAGAAACAGCGAGATGCGCGCGATGCCCGAGGCGATATCGGGCGAGAACAGCGCGATACCGACCAGCGCGCCGAGGAAGGCGAGCCAGCCGACGGTAATATGGGCGTAGCGTACATGCCAGCGATTGAGGTTGAGATAGGCGAACAGGAACACCAGCAGCGTCGCCGCCAAAATCGCTTCGCCCGACGCGCGCCAGATGCGCTCGGCGCCGGCCGACATGTCGAACACTTTGTTCCAGAAGCCGAAGTCGATGCCGATATAGACCAGCACCGCCCAGCCGAGCGCGGCCGCGGCAGGGAACATCACGCTGCCTTTGACGACGAAGAGGATCGTCAGGAACAGCGCAAGCAAGCCGGCAATGCCGATGACGATGCCCTGGTAGAGCGTCAGTGAATTGACCTTGTCTTTGTAGGCGTCGGGTTCCCACAGATAGAGCTGCGGCACGTTGGGCGTGCGCAACTCGGCGACGAAGGTGATTACGGTGCCGGGATCGAGCGTGACGCGGAACACGTCGGCATCGGCGCTCTCCTGTGGTTCGGGCGGATCGCCCGACGACGGCGTGATGTAGACGATGCGCGAGCGGCCGAGGTCGGGCCAGATCAATCCGGAGCCGACCATGCGGTAATGCGGCGCGACGATGAGGCGGTCGATCTGCTCGTCGCCGTTATTGGCGAGCGCGAACACCGCCCAGTTCTTGCCGGCTTCGCGGGCGCGCACCTCGATGCGCCGCACGATGGCGTCGGCGCCGGGCGCCGTCGAAACCTGGATGCGGTCGCCTTCGGTGTGCTGCAGGTCGACGGCGTCGGTGAGATCGATGGCCGCGGCATCGGTGCGCACGTTGACGGCCTCGACCGCGTGCGCGGCGGAAACGCCGGCCATGATCATCAAAGCGACAAGGGAACCGCAGGCACACAACCTTGCGGCGCGCAGAAATGCCAAGAATAGCCCTCCGAGGCCGGCAGCCGGCGCCGATCGCGCCACAACGGTCACATGTCCCACGGAACAACTGCGAACCGGCTTTGCGCCGAATTCACGGCCGCTGGCTTCCCAAACGCGCCAAAACCCCTGCGCCATAAGGCCTTAGTAACCTTTGCCACGGCGGAGGGCAAGGATATTGCCGTTTACTTTCAAAGGGTCAGGGCGAACTCGGCCGGGCATTTTGCCGCCTGTTGGGGTCTTGCCGAGTGTGACAAGCGCAGCCGGCGCCATTAACATTTGCGCGGTCATTTGGAAGCCGACAATGCCCGCGATTGACCCGGACGATCTGCCGAAGAAGAAGATCACCCACGACATCGGGCAGGAACTGGCGCTGCTGTCGGTGGGCGAGCTTGCCGAGCGCATTGCGCTGCTCAAGGAAGAGATCGCGCGCCTCGAAGCGGAGATGAAGCGCAAGAACGCTTCCAAGTCGGCGGCGGATATGTTCTTCAAAAAATAAGCTTTAGAAATTTGGTTAACGGCCGCGACCCGCGTATTTCAAGCCAAACCGATTTGGTTAATGACGTCGGCCGCACATCTCATATTAAGCTGTAGGAAGATTCGGCAAGTTTCTGCGATTCCTTAACCTTTCGTTAAGCTTTCTCGTTCATTACAAGTATTGTCCACCTTGTGGACATCGAGTGGCTCCTGTCCACTCTGTTTGACGCCTCCCTGTTATCACCTTGAGCCGCCGGCAACGGCGGCTCTTTTTTATGCTTTTGCGCTATCAGCGCATTCAGCGCGGCAACTATGTCCAAACCTTTGCCGGCAACCCCGCTGGACTCGAAGGCCGCCGCGAGCGATGCTGTCCGTCGGTGTGAGGCGTACCAATGTCCGAGAAGCGTTCGATCGAGGCCAATGCGGTCTCCTTCAGTGAGCGGCTGGCAAATTCGCAAGTCTTCGCCACCCTGTTTCGCGACGGGATGGCGCTGGTCGAGGAGACGGCGAGCTATCTCGACGGCACGGGCCGCACGGATTCCAAGAAGCTCGAGCGCAGCGCCGCGTTGGTTTACGCGACCGAAAGCATGCGGCTGACCACGCGGCTGATGCAGCTCGCCTCATGGCTGTTGCTGCACCGCGCGGTCAAGGAAGGCGAGATGACGCTCGCCCAGGCCAGCAAGGAAAAGAGCAAGGTGCGGCTCGCGGCTTGCGATCCAGGCGACGCGAAGTCGATCGCGCTGTTGCCGGAGAAGCTCCAGGAGCTGATCGGCCGCTCCGTCAAGCTGCAGGCCGAAGTGCGCCGGCTCGACGCCACCATGCACGCGTCGCAGCCGATGAAGATGGCCGTCGGCAACCCGGTCGAGCGGCAGATGGGGCTGTTGAAGGCCGCGTTCGAGCAGGACGGGCTGTAAGCCTCACTTTACCGGCGCCGCATCGGGAATAAAACGCTGGCCGAACACCGGCTCCTTGTAGGGCGTCGGCGGCAATTCCCATGCTCCCGTTGACGGCGGCCGAACTTCCGCATCGACATGCACGTCGAGCAGGAACGGCTTGTTCGCCTTGATGGCGTGATCGAGCGCGCCGCGAAAATCCTCCGATTTGGTCACGGACAGTGCATCGACGCCGGCGGCCCTCGCCCAAGCGGCGAAATCCGGGTTGAACGGCTTCTTGTTGGCGCCTTGGTGGAACATCGTTCCGTATTCGCGGCCGCCGAACATGCCGAGCTGGATGTCGCGAATCGAGACCCAGCCGAAATTATTCCAGATCACCCACACCACCGGGATGTCGTATTCGACCGCGGTGCACAGCACGTGCGGCACCATGGTGAAGCAGCCGTCGCCGGTGACCGCGACCACCGGCCGGTCCGGCGCGGCCAATTTTGCGCCGAGTGCGCCGGACGCGCCGAAACCCATGCCGGAAAAGCCCCAGGAATTGAGCATGCATTGCGGCTGTCGCGCGTTCCAAAACTGCATGTACCAATTATGACTGACGCCGACATCGCAGCAGATGATGCCGTCCGGCGGCAGCACCGCCTGACAATCGGCGACCACGCGCTCGGGACGCATCGGCGAAGCGTGAATGTCGAAATTCGGCCGAGTGAACTGTTCCCACTCGGCGCGCCATTTGGCGATATCGGCGAGCCATTCCTTTGTGCTCGGCTTGGCGCCGCGCCGCTCCAGCTCGGCAAGAAGCTGGCGCAGGAAGGTGCGGGCGTCGGCGAGGAGGCCGAGGTCCGGCGGATAATTACGGCCGAGCTCGGCCGGATCGACATCGACATGGATGAGCTTTGTGTGCGGGAAATTCCACGAATAGCCGGGCATCCATGACGACGCCGAGCGATCGTCGAAACGGGCGCCGATGGCGATGACCACGTCGGAACGGCGGCCGGCTTCGTTGGCGGGAAACGCGCCGTTGCGCCCGATGAAGCCGAGCGACAGCGGGTCGGTCATGTCGATGCAGCCCATGCCGTTGGGCGACGAGATCACCGGGCTGCCGAGTTTTTTGGCAAACTCCGTCAATTCGCGGCTGGCTTCCGACAGCGTGACGCCATGGCCGATGAAGAGCACCGGCCGCTGCGCGTTTAGGATCATGTCGAGCGCACGCGCGATGTCGTCGGGCGAGGCGCCACTTCTTTGCGTGTTAAACGGCGGCGCCGGCGGCGGCACGTCGACGTCGTCTTCCTCCTGAAAGACGTTGAACGGCACGTCGACATTCACCGGGCCCGGCCGGCCGGACAGCATCGTGGTCATGGCCTGGCGCAGCGCCAGCGGCAGCATATCGACCCGGGTCGGCTGGAAACTGCGCTTCACCACCGGGCGCAGCACATTGACGAAATCGGCCTGAAAATGCCGGTTGATCTCCTGGAACGGGCTGCGGTTGAACTGCGAGGTCGGTACGTTCGCGGTGATGGCGAATACGGCCGAGGAATCAGTCAGCGCGCAGGCCAGCGGCATGACGATATTGGCCGAGCCCGGCCCGCACGACGTCAGCGTCGCCACCGGCTGGTGGCGCACCCGGAAATAGGCGTCCGCCATATGGGCTGCGACCTGCTCGTGGCGCGGCGAAACGAGCTTGATGCGGTCGCGCGCCTCATAGAGCGGATCGAGCATGCCGACATTGCCGTGGCCGCAAATGCCGAACACGTAGGGAATGTCGTTGGCGATCAGATAGTCCGTGATCAGCTCGGCGCCCTTCATACGCGGCATTGCGGCTCCTTCAGGTCGTCAAGGCGGGTGTGCGGCGCAACCTAGACTGCGCTAGAGTTGATGCGCAATAGTCGTCGTAAAGGCAATAAGGAATGGACCGATGATCCTGCTCTCCAATGGCGGAACGAATACGCAGCGCAGCCGCGCCGCCTCGAACACCATGATCATCGGCACCGTCGATGGCGTCATCATGCTGGAACGCGCGGCGCACGGCTGGATTGTCAAGCACCGCGCGCTCGGCGGCTGTTCGGTCAGCGCGGTCACTGCCTCCGACGACGGCACCTTGTATGCCGCGACCCACGGTTTTGGCGCCGCGCGCAGCGACGACGGTGGCTTGACCTGGACCTGGGTGCTCGACGGACTCGATCACATGGACCTGTGGTCGGCGCGCGCCGGCACGCTGCAGGGCCGCGAGGTGGTGGCCGTCGGTTCGCTGCCGGCGCATCTCTACATCAGCGAGAACCGCGGCAAGACCTGGCGCGAATTGCCGGCATTGCGCGGCGCGCCTAGCGTAGGCCAATGGTGCTTTCCGCCGCCGCCGCGCATCGGCCACGTCAAGGACATCGTCTTTGATGGCGATCGCCTGCTGGTCGGCATCGAGATCGGCGCATTGCTCGTTTCGAACGATTTCGGCGCAAGCTTCACCGAACTGCACGTCGATCCCAATCCGGTCGAATGTGACATCCATCGCGTCCTGGTGCATCCGCAGCGGCCGCATCGGCTTATCGTCGCCAACGGCATTGTCGGCGTGATGTCGAGCGACGACGACGGCAAGACCTGGCGCAAGAATCCGATGCCGCCCTATGCCGATTATCCCGACGCCATCGTCGTGCATCCCGACGCGCCGGACACAGTGTTCCTGACCGCCGGCGTCGGTTGGCCGTCGCAGTGGTACGCCATCGGCAAGGCGCGCGGCAAGATCGCGCGCAGCCGCGACGGTGGCAACACCTGGCAGAGACTTCTCGGCGGTCTACCGAACGGTCAGCGCGCCCTGTTCAGCGCGCTCACCATCGAAGTGTGGCCGGGCGGCTCGGCGTTGTTTGCCGTCGACACCGACGGCGAAGTCTTCGAGAGCACCGATGAAGGCGACACCTGGACGAACGTGGCCGAAGCGCCGCCGGTGTCGAAGGGCGAGTTCTACCGCGCTTTAGCGCGCGACCGCGGCAAGCTTGCGGTCGACGACATCGTCGTCAGCAATTCCGCAACCGAGCGGCTCGCCAAAGTGGCCGCGCGTCGCTGAGCAATCAGAAGCGCGGCTTGTAACCTGATCCGTCCTTCTCGATATGGCCGGCGAACGGGAAGCCGACATGGCCCGGGAAAACCAGCGCGCCGGTCGATGCGCAATCGTCCAGCACGCGACGGCGACTGACTCTCGCTTGTTCGACATCTGAGTTCTTCGGGAAATTCCAGTCCGGATAATAGACCTGCAGCAGGTGATGAAAGACGTCGCCAATGAGCGTGCCGCGACTGCTACCGACGCTCAGGTTGAAAACGAAATGCCCCGGTGAGTGGCCGCCAGCCGGCTGAATGTCGATGAATTCATCGAGGCGATGCGGCCCGGTCACCAGATCGGCGCGCCCGGCTTCGACCACCGGCACGACACACTCACGAAATGAGCCGAATTCCGTCGGCGCGGTGGCCGGATCGCTGTCGAGCTTGCTGAAATAATCGAAATCGAGTTTTGAGAACACGTAGCGCGCGTTGGGAAATCGCGGCACCCACTTGCCGTCCTTGAGCTGCGTGTTCCAGCCGACATGGTCGTGATGCAGGTGCGTGCACATCACCAGATCGATCTCGTCGGGCCGCGCGCCGGCCGCGGCGAGCCGCTCGAGCCACGGCGTGTCGAGCATGTTCCATGCCGGCCGCAACGGCCGCGACTTCTGGTTGCCGCAGCAGCCGTCGATCAAAATCTTGCGGCCGTCGAGCTGCAACAGCCAGCTGTGCACGCTCAGCTTGATCTTGCGCGAGGCCGGATCGTAGTGATGCGGCGCCAGCCAGTGCGCGTGCTCGGCAAGTTGCGCTTCGGTCACCGCCGGGAAAATATCCGTCACCGGATAGATCGGCAGATAGGTTTCCTCGATGCGGGTGACGGTGGCCCTGCCGACCTTGAAGACTGACATCGGCCCCGCCCGCTATCGCCGTCCTGCCGCCGCGGATTTAACCCTTGAGGAAGCCCGAGAATTTCTTGTTGAAGCGCGACAGGCGGCCGCCGCGGTCGAGCAGGTGCTGCTGGCCGCCGGTCCAGGCCGAGTGCGATTTCGGGTCGATATCGAGATGCAGCGTATCGCCCGGCTTGCCCCAGGTGGTCCGGGTGGTGAACTCGGTGCCGTCGGTCATGACCACTTTGACGGTGTGGTAGTCGGGATGGGTGTCGGGTTTCATGGTGTTGGTACCGCGCCGGGTCTGTCTGTGTTGAGGAATTTGGCCGCTCTATACCGCGACGATGCCGCGGAAACAAGCCGATGCTGCGGCTGAAGTGTACGTTGCCAGGGCGCCGCGCAAGGGGCATTGTCCGGCGGCAAACGGCCGAGGGGCGGAAAAGGCACTGCGGCGCATGAACTTCACGGCCGATAACGATTTGGCAACACTGCAAAGGCCGACGCCAGTGGCGCCCGAGACTACGGCCGAACAGGCGATCGCGGTCGTTACGGCCACGCCCGAGCCGGCCGATAAACGCAAAACCAATCTGCGACCGCTCGCCTCGCTCTTGCCCTACGTCAACCGCTACCGCGGCCGCGCGCTCGCGGCGCTCGGCGCGCTGGTCGTGGCGGCGCTGACCACGCTCGTCGTGCCGATTGCGGTGCGCCGCATGATCGACTTCGGCTTCACCGCACGGGGCGTCGAGCTGATCGACAGCTACTTCCTGGTGATGATCGGCGTCGCCGCGCTGCTGGCGCTGGCGAGCGCGTCGCGCTACTTCCTGGTCACCACGCTCGGCGAGCGCATCGTCGCCGATTTGCGCGGCGACGTGTTCGCGCACCTCACCTCGCTCTCCGCCGATTTTTTCGACGAAGCCAGGACCGGCGAGGTGATCTCGCGGCTCACCGCCGACACCACGCAGATCAAGGCCGCGGTCGGCTCTTCGGTGTCGGTTGCCTTGCGCAACTTCGTGCTGTTTGTCGGCGCCAGCGCCATGATGGTGGTGACGAGCCCGCGGCTGTCGGCCTTCGTGCTCGGCGCTATCCCGATCATCGTGCTGCCGCTCTACGCCTTCGGCCGCGCGGTGCGCCGCCGCTCGCGCTCGGCCCAGGATACGCTCGCCGATGCCTCGGCCTATGCCGCCGAATTGATCGGCGCGGTGCGGGTGCTGCAGGCCTTCACCAACGAGCGGCTCGGCATTGCGCGCTTCCGCGCCGCGGTCGAGCGCGCCTTCGACGCCGCCCGTCATTCGATCCGCGCGCGCTCGATCCTGACCGCGTTCGCGATCTTTCTCGTTTCGACCAGCGTCGTGCTGGTGCTGTGGATCGGCGCCCAGGACGTGCTGGCCGGACATATGACGCCGGGTCGTCTCAGTCAGTTCATTCTCTATGCCGTGCTTGCCGCCGGCGCGCTCGGCTCGCTGTCGGAAACCGGCGGCGAGATGGCGCAGGCCTCGGGCGCGGCCGAGCGGCTGTTCGAAATCCTCGCCATCAAACCCGCGATTGCGCGGCCGCCGCATCCGGCAGCGCTGCCGTCGCCGGTGCGCGGCGAGGTCGCGTTCGAAGAGGTCGAGTTCTCCTACCCGACACGTCCTAACGTGTCGGCGCTCAATCAGGTGTCGTTTGCGGTGCGCCGGGGCGAGAAGGTCGCGATCGTCGGCCCGTCCGGCGCCGGCAAGAGCACGATCTTTCATCTGTTGCTGCGCTTCTACGACCCGACCGCGGGGCGCGTCACGCTCGACGGCGTGCGCCTCGCCGATCTCGATCCGGCGGTTTTGCGCGCGCATATTGCCCTGGTGACGCAGGACAGCGTGATGTTCGCCACCTCGGTGCGCGACAATATCCGCTTCGGCCGGCCCGAGGCGAGCGATGCCGACGTGGCGCGCGCCGCCGAACTGGCGCACGCGGCGGACTTCATCGCGGCGCTGCCGCAAGGTCTTGATACGCCGGTCGGCGAGCGCGGCGTCACGCTCTCGGGCGGCCAGCGCCAGCGCATCGCCATTGCGCGCGCCATCCTGCGCGACGCGCCGCTGCTCCTGCTCGACGAGGCGACCTCGTCGCTCGACGCCGAAAGCGAGACCCAGATCGCCGCCGCGCTCGCCGTCCTGATGCGCACGCGCACCACGCTGGTCATCGCCCATCGGCTGGCAACGGTACAGTCCTGCGACCGCATCCTGGTGCTCGACGCCGGCCGCATCGTCGAGGAGGGCACGCACCAGACGCTGGTCGCGCGCGGCGGCCTCTATGCGCGGCTGGCGAAGTTGCAATTTCAAGGCGCCTAATTTCATGGCCGCCAGCTCATGCGATGCACCGGCTTGCCGGAGATCGGATTCTTGCCAACGCCGGTAATGAGAAATCCAAGCCGGCGGTAAAAGCCGATAGCGCGGACATTGTCGATGTTGACGTCGAGATCGAGGCCATCCGGCGAGATGCACTTGGCTTCGGCAATGAGCGCGCTGCCGACCGCCGAACGCCAATGCTCCGGCGCCACTACGATCTGGTCGAGATAAAGCGTGCGCGGATCGACAGTGACGAAGCCGATCATCGTGCCGTCGGTTTCAGCGATCACCACTTCGGCCACCGGCAGCAGCTCGTTGCGCCAGCGCTCGCGCCACCAGTCGAGCCGCTCGGCGAAATCAAGCTCCGGATAAGCGGCCTGCCAGGTCCGCAGCCACAGCGCGACAGAAGCGTCCTCATCGCGCGGATGGTAACGGCGCAGCGAAACGCCGGCGCGGCCTGTCATGGGAATGAAGGAGGGCGCCTAGCCCCGTGTCGAATGTGAAGAATGACGACCTCGTCCTGCTCCACCGTGTAATAGACAACGTACGGAAATCTGCCGAGCGGAAACTTGCGTACGCCCGCGATGTCGGTTTCCTGAGCCATATAGGGGAATTCGCTCAATTGCCCAACCAGTTCGTCAACGCGCTCTACGACCGCAGCAGCCGCTACAACGCTATGATTTGCAATGTAGGCAAAAATCTCGTCGACTTCACGAAGTGCGGTTTCAGTATACCGCACCCTCATGAACGGTAGCGATTGAACACCGCAGCGACTTGTTCGTCGCTTGCAAATTTGCCCTGACGCATTTCCTCGAGCCCCCGTTCGATCGCGGCTCGCTCATCGGGGTCGAGTTTATAGACACCCAAGTGCCTGGTCTCGATGTCCACGATCGATTGCACCAATTCGGCCTGTGCTTCTTCCGGCCAATCGGCGATCCGTTCCAGGAGTGTTTCGACCATCTTATTCATTACACAATCATATCAGATTTGAATGCAGAGTGCATCCTCTCACCGCTCCGTCAATTTCAGCTCGATGCGGCGGTTGTGGCTGAAAGCTTCGTCGCTGGTGCCGGGATCGATCGGCTGGAACTCGCCGAAGCCGGCGGCGACCAGGCGCTGCGGCGACACGCCCTTGCTGATCAGATATTGCACCACCGAGATGGCGCGCGCCGCCGACAAGTCCCAGTTCGACTTGAACGGCGAGGTGGCGCTGAGCTGCCTTGTGTCGGTGTGGCCGTCGACGCGCAGCACCCAGTTGATCTCGGACGGAATCTGTTTCTCCAGATCGAGCAGCGCGCCGGCGAGCTGGTCGAGCTCGGCGCGGCCTTCGGGCCGCAGCGCCGCTTGCCCTGAGTCGAAGAACACTTCCGACTGGAACACGAAGCGGTCGCCGACGACGCGGATGTCCGGCCGGTTGCCGAGAATGTCGCGCAGCTTGCCGAAGAAGTCCGAGCGGTAGCGCGACAATTCCTGCACGCGCTGCGCCAGCGCCACGTTGAGCCGCTGGCCGAGATCGGCGATGCGCAGTTGCGAGTCCTTGTCCTTCTGCTCGGACGCGCCGAGCGCATCTTCGAGCGCGGCCATTTGCTTGCGCAGCGCGCCGATCTGCTCGTTGAGATTTTCGATCTGCGCCACGGCGCGCGCGGTCGCTTCCTTCTCGAGATCGATCTTGGCGTTGTCGCCGTCGCCCGGTCCCGGCGCCGGATTTGGGCTGGCAGCGGCTGAGCCGCGCAACCGGTCGCGCTCGCCTTCGGCGGCGGTGAGCGACGCGCGCAGCTGCGCCACCTGGTCCTCGAGATTGGCTTTGCCGGTCTGCTCCAGCGACAATAGCTGGCTCAGCCGCGAGATCTGCGCATTGAGCCGCGCCAGCGCGGTATCCTTGCCGGCGACTTCCTGGGACAGGAAGAATTGCGCCACCATGAACACGGTGAGCAAAAAGATCACCGACAGGATCAAGGTCGACAAGGCGTCGACGAAACCCGGCCAGTAATTCATGCCGCTATCGCGACGGCTGCGGGAGAGCGCCATGGGGCCTCCTGAATAAATGTGTGTCGCCGATTATCTCTCGGCGGGTTCCCGCGCCACCTGCTCCATGAAGCGGCGCAAATCGCGGTTGAGCTTGGCCTGCTCGCCCGCCCAATCGCGGATCATCTGCTGCTCGCTGCGCATATGTTGCACGAGCCCCTGGATCGCCTCGGCGAGATTGGCCATGGCGACCGTGGTCGCCTTGTTGGCGCCGCCGTCCTCGATCGAATGGCGCAGTCGCTCGAAGGCGTCGAGAATTCCGGCGGGCAGCGCCGCGCCGCCACTGGTCGTGCCGACGCCGAGGTCCTGCACGGTGGTGGCGAGCCAGTCTTCGAGATTGGTGTAGAAGCGGTTCTGCGCCTGGCTGGTCTGCAAATCGAGAAAGCCGAGCACCAGCGAGCCGGCGAGCCCGAACAGCGACGACGAGAATGAAATGCCCATGCCGCCGAGCGGCGCGGCCAAACCTTCCTTGAGCGCCTCGAACACCGTATCGGCATCGCCGCCGATCTTCAGGCCGTTAATGATGGTGCCGACGGAACCGACGGTCTCGATCAGGCCCCAGAATGTGCCGAGCAGGCCGAGGAAGACCAGGAGCCCGGTGAGATAGCGCGAAATGTCGCGCGCCTCGTCGAGCCGCGTCGCCAGTGAATCGAGAAAGGCGCGCATGGTCTGCGCCGAGATGGCGACGCGATCGACCCGCTCGCCGCCGAGCATCGCCGCCATCGGCGCCAGCATTTTCGGCTCCCGCCGGGCGGCGAGTTTCGGATCGGCGCTGCGATAGCCGTTGACCCAGGCCACTTCCCGAAACAGCCGGATGACGTGGTGGAACGACAGAATGATGCCGATCAGCAGCACGGCGATGATCAGGCCGTTGAGCCACGGATTGGCGAGGAAGGCGTTGAGGATCTGGCGCTGCAGCACGAATGCGATCAGGCCGCACAGGATCAGGAACACCAGCATCCGAATGAGGAAGATGCGGGGAGACGAAAGCTTGGTGAGGTCGTTCGCCATCGGTCCGGTTCAGCGCACGGAATCGCCGCCTGATAATGGCACAGCGCGTGTGACAGGAGAACGCATTGTTCGGCACCCTTGGACTATCGGCCGCAGTTCGCGACTAGGGGCAGGTGACTTGGCGCAGGCTTTGCGGCGGGTTGATGGCACCTATGGCGCGACAGCCTCCTTGCTTGCCTCCTGATTGGCGGCCTTGAGCAGGCGCAGCAGCTCGCGGTGCATGGTGTCGTTGCCGGCGACGACCTGTCCCTTGGTCAAGACGGCGTCTTTGCCGTCGCAATCGCTGACGAAGCCGCCGGCTTCGCGCACCAAAATTATCCCGGCGGCGAGATCCCACGGCGACAGATCGCGCTCCCAATAGGCATCGAGCCGGCCGGCGGCGATCCAGGCGAGATCGAGCGTCGCCGCGCCGTAACGGCGCAGACCGGCGAAATTCTGTTGTGCGGCGGCGATCTCGTGGCGCGCCAGCGCCAGATCGCCGCGGCCGTAATGCGGCATGCCGCAGGCGACCACGGCATCGGCCAGCCGCTCACGCGCCGCGACCCGGATGCGCTGGTCGTTGAGGAACGCGCCCTTGCCGCGCTCGGCGATGAACAGCTCCTCGTTGGCCGGATTGTAGGTCAGCCCGGCGACGACGGCGCCGTCGCGCTCGAGCGCGATCGACACGGCGAAATGCGGGATGCCGTGCAGGAAATTGGTGGTGCCGTCGAGCGGATCGACGATCCAGCGATGGCTCTTGTCGGTGCCGGCACGCGCCCCGCCTTCCTCGCCGAGAAAGCCGTAAGCCGGCCGCGCCTTGGCCAGCTCCTCGTAGACGATCTGCTCGGCGCGGCGGTCGGCGGCGGTGACGAAGTTGCGCGGCCCCTTGAGCGACACCTGCAAATGCTCGATCTCGCCGAGATCGCGCTTGAGGCTCCGCCCGGCGCGGCGCGCGGCCTTGATCATGACGTTGAGCACGGCGGAATGCAGCATGGCGGTCCCGTACCCGTCGCGGGGGCTGGGCGCAAGTCACTCATCCGCCCCCGCGAAGCGGGCGTGCTTCATCCGCCCCCGCGACAGCGGGGGAGGGGGACCGCCCGAAGGGCGGTGGAGGGGGCGCAGGACTCAACGTGCCGCAAGAGTCTTCGTGATATCCGGACATGTTCGCTCGCTCGCTTCTTCTCGCAAAGAGAATCTTCCGCAACGAAAACGAAGCTCCGCGTCCAGCGCCCCCTCCACCACGGTTCGCTCGCTGCGCGAGCTCCAGTGGTCCCCCTCCCCCGCTATCGCGGGGGCGGATGGTGCGAGCGATCCCGTTCTCGCAACGCGATCCGCGTCGGAGTTTTATCAATGGCGAGGCGCGAATTGGGAAAGTCCGCTTCGCTATCCACCGCTCGCCACTTGCTTTTTTCTTCCCTCTGCAAAGAGGGGAGGCAGAACGCCGACAGACGCAGAACGAACCGCCGCGCTTACGGGCGCGGCGCGCGCCATACCGGGCGCGCTCGTCTGTCGGCGTTCCGCCGCGGCTCTGCTTAGGCGAACGAACGCCACCGCTCAGCCCCAGGCCGCGCTTCCTGGGACGCGGCTAAAAGACGGCCGTTATCCGTCTCCGCCTGTCCCAGTCCCAACGGGCTTCCCGTAGACCGGTCATAGTGCCGGCCGGGCGTCTTCCCAGGGCCGCCCGGGAGCGGACTGCAAATCCGCCCGCGGGCACCGCACCCGCTCCACCTCTCGGCTTGCCTCCGGAAGGCGTCCCTTGGTGAGCGGGATTTTTCAGCCTGTAACTGATATAGAGACAAATGTCAAACGTTGTCTCGTTATAAGTGACACGCGGTCGGCATTGTCGGAACACGACCATGCGAAATCATGCTAATATGCTATCCGAGCCGTCTGAGGACGATATGACGATCGCTGAATTGATCTATGAACAGGTGAAAAAGCTGCCCGACCAGGCGGCGCGCGAAGTGCTGGATTTTGTCGGCTACATCCGTGAGCGCGGCGAGTGGCGCGATTTGATGAACGCGCAGTCGGCGTCGCTGGCGCCGATCTGGGACAATTCCGAGGACAAAGTCTGGGATAATGCTTGAGCGCGGCGATCTGCTGCTCGTGCCTTTTCCGTTTACCGACTTGTCGGCCGCGAAACGTCGGCCGGTTTTGGCGCTGACGGCGTTGGACGGCTTTGGCGACTTCATCGCGCTGCCGGTGACCTCGCGCCCGCAGGCCGAACATGGCATCCCGCTTCTTGCCGCCGACCTTGTGCGCGGCAGCCTTCCCGCGCCCAGCTGGGTTCGTACCGATCGCATCGTCACCCTGAACGCGACGTTGATCGTCAAAACCATCGGACAAGTTTCGGCTCGGGCCGTTGACACCGCTGTGAAGAAGTTTTGCGCGGGAATTGGATATCCGCCGCCGCGCTCATAAGCTGCATGTGGGGCGGAACAAGTCCGGCCATGACGATGTGGCTGCGTAATTCCTCCCCCGCTTGCGGGGGGAGGGTAGGGAGGGGGCCTGCGGCCGTTACGCTTGCGCAAGCGGCGACTTACCCCCTCTGGCATCGCTTCGCTTGCCGCCTCCCCCGCAAGCGGGGGAGGAATACTTACGACGGTGGCCCTTTCTTCAACTCATCAATCCACTTCTTCGCCTCGGCTTCGCCCGCCGCGCGCTTGTCGGGGTCGAGCTTGGCGACAAAATCGTCGAGGCCGATATCGGTCTCGCCGCGCGCTTTCGAGATCAGGTGCCACTTGACCGCCTCGACCGGATTGGCCGGCGCGCCGATGCCGGAGGACAGGATGTGGGCGAGGCGGTTTTGCGCCACCGGATTGTTCTTCATCGCCGCTTTGTGGAATAGCGCCGCGGCGGCCTCCTGGTTGCGCGTGACGCCGTCGCCGTTATAGAGCGCGATGGCGTATTCGACTTCGGCGTCGGTGTAGTCGGCGACCGCGGCGAGGCCGAATAGATACACCGCCTGGTGCATGTCCTTCGGCACGCCGCGGCCGCCCTTGTACAAGGTGCCGAGCGCATATTGCGCTTCAGGATTACCGGCCTCCGCGGCGACGCGCAGCAATTCGGCGGCGCGGTTGAAATCCTGCGGGAACAATTGCCCCTCGATATAGAGCAGCGCCAGGTCGTAGGCGGCGAGCGGCTGGCCGAGCTTGGCCGCCGCCGCGAGCCACTTGGCGCTGGCGTCGCGGTCGCGCGGGCCGGCGCGGCCGGCGAGGCGGAACATGGCGAGCGCGAACATCGCCTCGCGGTCGCCGCGGTCGGCGGCGAGCTTGTACCATTCGGCGGCTTTTTGATCGTCCTGCGGCACGCCAAGCCCGTTGGCGTAGAGCTCGCCCAAGAGCGTCATCGCTTTCGGATCGGACTTGTCGTCGACGCGCTTGGTCGCAAAGCCCAGCGCGGTCAGGTAGTAGCCGCGCTGGAACGCGCCGAAAGCGAGATCCGGCTCGCGGCCATTGGCGGCCGGGGCCGGGGCTGGGGCGGGCGCGGCTACCGCGGCCAAACTGCCTGGCGCCGCGGCGGGGTGTTGCGGTTTCGGCTTTGCCGGTTGGGCTTTCGGCGCGGCCGGCGCCGGCGGATTTTGCGCGGCAGCATTGGGATTTTGCGCGGCAGCGGGGAATGGCAAAATCGCGGCGAGTGCCGCGAGCGCCAGCGCGATCGGGAGCCGGCGCGCCAAAGCGGTCACGGCACCGGCTCGGCCAGCGCGCTCGCCGCCATTGTCACCGCCGCGGTTGCCCCTTGCGGGTACGTCCATATCCAATCACCCAGCGCAACGAAGTCGGCGCCGGCTTGCGCCAGCACCCGGACTTCGTCCGCGTTTCCGGCATAGCCGATGCACGGCACTTCGACGAGATCGGCCCACCATTTGACCCGGTCTTCCACCGCCCCCAATTGCGGCCGGTTGCCGCGGCGATCGGGCTCGCCGAACAACACGTAATCGGCGCCAGTTTCGCCGGCGAGCATGGCATCATGACGGCTGCGCAAGCCGCCGGCGCCGGCGATGCGGTCGGGCTTCAGGCTTGGCAGCGCCGCGGTGAACGCCTCGATCCCGGTGAGATGGGCGCCGTCGGCGCCGACCCGGCCGACGATCTCGACGCGGCCGTCGAGGAGGAGCGCAATGTCGCGGCGCTGCACCGCCGCGGCGACTGTTTTAGCGCGGTTGACGAGGGCGCGCTCGTCGGCGTCGGCGAGGCGCAGCAGCACGGCGGCGATGTCGGCTGAGCCGAGGACGGCGTCGAGTTCGCGCGCGAATGATGCGGTTTCGCCCAGTTCGGGCGTAACAAGGTAAAGTCGCTGGCGTGGGCGCTGTTGTTTCATCCCCGTCGTCGTCCCCGCGAAAGCGGGGACCCATAATCACCGCTCATGCAGGATCTGCTCCGACCGTGGATATGGATTCCCGCTTTCGCGGGAATGACCAACTAAGCAGCCTTCCGTTCCAGGTCGGCTTTCCATTGGCCGAGCGCGGCGAGGCTGTTCATCATGGCGCGGTGGTTGAAGGCGCGTTGCGCTGCCGCCACGTTTTCGGATTTGCCCGACCAGGTTTTTTGCGGCGCGGCTTGCAGCGCGCGGCCATAGGAGAACGAGACGTGCCACGGCAAAGGTCCCATCTTGTTCATGGCGTCGAGATGGGCGGTGGCGTCCTCGTCGGATTGGCCGCCGGACAAAAACGCGATGCCGGGCACGGCGGCCGGCACGCATTCTTTCAGCACGCGCAGCGTCTTCTCCGCGACTTCTTCCACCGACGCGCGCTTGCCCGACTTCTTGCCGGGGACCGCCATGTTCGGCTTGAGCACCATGCCTTCGAGCACGACCCGGTTGAAGAACAGCGCCTGGAACGTCTCCTTGAGCACCCAGGTGGTGACCTCGGCGCAGCGGTCGATGTCGTGGCCGCCGTCCATCAGCACTTCCGGCTCGACGATCGGCACGATGCCTTGATCCTGGCATAGCGCGGCATAGCGGGCGAGCGCGTGCGCATTGGCGTTGACGCAGGTGTAGCTCGGCAGCCCATGCTCGCCGATGTCGATCACCGCGCGCCATTTGGCGAATTTGGCGCCGAGCCCGCGATATTCGGCGAGCCGCTCGCTCAAGCCGTCGAGGCCTTCGGTAACCACTTCGCCCGGGCAGTTCGGCAGCGGTTTTGTGCCCTTGTCGACCTTGATGCCAGGCAGCGCGCCTGATTGCGCGATCAGCTTGACCAGCGGCGTGCCGTCCTTGGCGTTTTGGCGGATGGTCTCGTCATAGAGGATGACGCCGGAAATATATTTCGACATCGCCTCCTTGGTGCGGAACAGCATTTCGCGATAGTCGCGCCTTGAATCGGCGGTCGATTCCACGCCCAGCGCATCGAAGCGCTTCTTGATGGTGCCGGTGGATTCATCGGCGGCCAGAATGCCGCGGCCGGGGGCGACCATGGCCTCCGCCACCTTGTTCAATTCCGCAACGTTCATCGCGTTCTCCCGTAAAATGTTCACGTCGAGCCCGACAGCGCCGCGTGTTTTATCGGCGAGCTGCGAGCTGCGTCCCTTCTCCCCAGAGGGGAGAAGGACAGGATGAGGGGGTTCGGAAGCTGAAGACTTTGCTGAAGCGTCCGAACCCCCTCACCCCAACCCTCTCCCCTCTGGGGAGAGGGAGTAACTTGCCGCCAAAGCTTGCGGCCATACGCCGCGATTCGGCAGCGTGTTTGACTTTATTCTATGCGCCTGCGGCCGCGGAAGTCTCGCGGACCAACAGCACTTCCACACCCGGCAGGGTCTTGCCTTCGAGCGATTCCAAAAAGGCGCCGCCGGCGGTCGAGACGTGGCTCAGGCGGCCCATGACGCCGGCGCTATTGAGCGCCGCTACGGTGTCGCCGCCCCCCGCAAAACTGACAAGCTTTTTGGCCTCGGTGAGTTCCGCCACGGCTTCCGCCACCTCGACGGTTCCGGTGTCGAACGGTTCCACCTCGAAGGCGCCGAACGGGCCGTTCCAGACCAGGGTTTTGGACCGGGCCAGCACCGAGATCACCTGCTCGATGCTGCGCGGGCCGATGTCCAGAATCATGTCGGTCGCGCCGACGTCTTCGACCGCGACCACCCGCGTCGGCACGTGCGCGGCGAGCTTTTGCGCCACCACCACATCGACCGGCAACACGATCTCGCGCTTGAGTGCCTTGGCCTTGGCCAGAATATCGCGGGCGTTGGGGATCAGATCGTTCTCGCACAGCGATTTGCCGATCGGCTTGCCCTGGGCGGCGAGGAACGTGTTGGCCATGCCGCCGCCGATGATCAGCGTCTCGACCTTCAAAAGCAGATGCCCGAGCAGATCGAGCTTGGTCGAGATCTTGGCGCCGCCGACGATCGCCACCACCGGATGCTCCGGCGTCTCGAACGCTTTTTGCAGGGCATCGAGCTCGGCCTTCATGGCGCGGCCGGGATAGGCCGGAAGCTTCGACACCGCGATGATGCCGGCGATCGAGGCATGCTTGCGGTGCGCGGCAGAGAACGCGTCATCGATATAGATGTCGCCGAGCGCCGCAAGCTGATTGGCGAACGCGGGATCGTTCTTTTCCTCGCCTGGATGAAAGCGCGTGTTCTCCAGGCAAAGAATGTCACCGTTCTTCATCCTGGCGATGGCGGCTTCCGCTTTCGGGCCGATGCAGTCTTCGGCGAAAGCCACCGGCCGCTTGACGATGCGCGCGACTTCGGCGGCGACGGGGCGAAGCGAATCCTTCGGATCAAACCCCTTCGGCCGGTTGAGATGGGACAGCAAGATCACCTTGCCGCCCTTGCCGGCGAGCTCGGTGATGGTCGGGGCGATTTCCTCGATGCGGGTCGAGTCGGCGACCTTGCCGTCCTTCATCGGCACGTTGAGGTCGACGCGCAACAATACGCGTTTGCCTTTGACGTCGGCGTCGTCGAGGCTGCGGAAGGCGTTCATGGCCGGCACGATGCGAAAGCTTGCGAAGCGATGACCTTCAGGCGAGCTTGCCCATCGCGACCGCTGTATCGACCATGCGATTGGAAAAGCCCCACTCGTTGTCATACCACGACATCACGCGTACCAGCGTGCCGTCCAGCACCTTGGTCTGGTCCATGTGGAAAACCGACGAATGCGGGTCGTGGTTGAAGTCGCTGGAGACATTGGGCGCATCCGTATAGCCGAGGATGCCCTTGAGCTGCTGCTCGGCGGCGCGTTTGATCGCGGTGTTGATCTCGTCCTTTGACGTGGCGCGCTTGGCGACAAACTTGAAGTCCACCACGGAGACGTTCGGCGTCGGCACGCGGATGGCAACGCCGTCGAGGCGCCCGGCAAGCTCGGGCAGCACCAGGCCGACCGCCTTGGCGGCGCCGGTCGAGGTCGGGATCATGTTGAGCGCCGCGGCACGCGCCCGATAAAGGTCCTTGTGCACCTGATCGAGGGTGGGCTGGTCGTTGGTGTAGGAGTGCACCGTGGTCATGAACCCTTTGTCGATGCCGACGGCGTCGTTGAGCACCTTTGCGACCGGCGCCAGGCAATTGGTGGTGCAGGACGCATTGGAGACCACGGTGTGCGCCTTGGTGAGCTTGTCGTGATTGACGCCGTAGACCACGGTCAGGTCGACGCCATCGGCCGGCGCCGAGATCAGCACACGCTTGGCGCCGGCGGTCAGGTGCGCCGCGGCCTTGTCCTTGGTGGTGAAGATGCCGGTGCATTCGAGCGCGATGTCGATGCCGAGCTCTTTCCACGGCAGCTTTGCCGGATCGCGTTCGGCCGTGCACCTGATGGCGCCGTTGCCGACGCTGATGCTGTCGCCTTTGACCGTGACCTCGCCGGGGAATCGGCCGTGCACCGAATCGTAGCGCAACAGGTGCGCGTTGGTTTCCACCGGCGCCAGATCGTTGACGGCGATGACCTCGATATCGTGGCGGTCGGCCTCGACGATGGCGCGCAGGATATTGCGGCCGATGCGGCCGAAGCCGTTGATGGCAACGCGGACGGACATTTTTCGCTCCCCGGTCTTCCTCGATGCCGCGCCCAGGGCACGGCACCCTCTATGTAATTACGTTCTACGACTTTTCTAATCGAGCCAATGCGGCCTGCGCCACCTTTTCGGGCGTTAATCCGAAGTGTTGGTAAAGCTCCTTGTAAGGGCCGCTGGCGCCGAAGCCGGTCATGCCGACGAAGACGCCGTCGGAGCCGACAATGGCGTCCCAGCCCTGGCGGATGCCGGCTTCGACCGCGACGTTGACGCGGGCCTGGCCGACGACCGCGGCGCGCTTTGCCGAAGGCGCTGCGAGGAACAGCTCGAAACAGGGCACCGAGACGACGCGCGCCGAAATTTTCCGCGCGGCGAGGAGTTTCTTTGCCTCGGCCGCGATGGCGACTTCCGAGCCGGTGGCGAATAGCGAGACGACGGCGGAATCGTCGTCGGCGGCGATCAGCTCATAGGCGCCGGCGGCGCAGCGATTGTGCTCGTCAAAGCCCAGCCGCAGCTGCGGCAGGTTTTGCCGCGTCAGCGCCAGCACGCTCGGGCCGGTTTTGGACTCCAACGCCAGCTGCCAGCACTCCACCGTCTCGACCACGTCGCACGGCCGGAACACCTTTAGGATCGGGATGGCGCGCAGCGCCGCGAGATGCTCGACCGGCTGATGCGTCGGCCCGTCTTCGCCAAGCCCGATGGAATCGTGGGTCATCACATGGATGACGCGCTGGCCCATCAGCGACGCCAAGCGGATCGCCGGCCGGCAGTAATCGGAGAACACCAGAAACGTGCCGGAGTAGGGGATGATGCCGCCATGCAGCGCCATGCCGTTCATGGCCGCAGCCATGCCGTGCTCGCGCACGCCGTAATGGATGAAGGTGCCGGAATAGTCGGCGGCGTTAAGCACTTTCATCGTCTTGGCGCGGGTATTGTTAGAGCCGGTGAGGTCGGCCGAGCCGCCGATCATTTCCGGCAGCGCCGCGGTCAGCGAGTCGAGCGCCAGCTCGGACGCCGCGCGGGTTGCGATCTCCTTGGGCGAAGCGCTGAGCTTCTCCTTAAGCGCGCGCACCGCGCCGGGAAAGA
>Ga0181518_10001361_pt1 | contig 25092 bp, 20 predicted proteins | sample PEATcosm2014_Bin_28_FD_119751 | JGI IMG/M metagenome (GOLD analysis project Ga0181518, IMG submission 119751) | Peatland microbial communities from MTU Mesocosm Facility, Houghton, MI, USA - PEATcosm2014_Bin01_60_metaG | ecosystem: Environmental > Terrestrial > Soil > Wetlands > Peat | place...
ATCGACGCCTTGCGCGATGTATCGAAAAAACTTGCTTCGTTGGAATTGCTTCCTTACCACTCATTCTCCTTCGGAGCGCATAGATTAATTGACGAGTTGCCCTCCGTCAAAGTCATTAGGGAATTCGTTAGGGGGAAGCTTGTCCAGGAAGCGAAATCCGGGAAGAAAACTCTTATTGTCACTCGGCAGCAGAATGCATGGAACCTGCCTACGAGAGAGAAAAACATAATAATCTACACGGGCGGACATACAAGAGGCGCCAGCCTCGGCACGAACTCAGAAGGTGGGAAGGCGATCCTTCGGCACTATGGAATTGTCTACACCGATTGAAGCACGGGGTGCCCTAGGCCCGGATTTTGGGGCCTGAGACTCTCGCTCTCCTCAGGCAGACGAAGCCCATCAGTTTATCAGGGCGTCCTCCGCTACTTCGCGCTCGCTGGCGGTACAATCCCGTTCATCCGCAGGTACTCGACCATCTGGCCGTAGTGATCCCAGCAATGCGAGATGCCAAACGAGGCAAGCGTGGCGCGCGTCTGGAAGCCCGGCTCCGGCGATTTGATCACTTCAAATGCGTTGGCCGGCGTCAGCGTGGCAATGGCCTTGTGGGCAAAGGCGAACGAGCCCGCCAGCGCGGCTACAACGTCTTCCTTATTCGTCAGCTTCAGGATTGCCTTCGGATCGCGGTCCGGCGTCAGCCCGCTGACGATGCTGTAGAAGAAGTAATTGGCTTCGGCCACATGGGTGGCCTGCTGCGCAAACGTCCTCACCGTGACGAACTCGGTCTTCTGCCCCGGCACGAAGATCGCCTGACTGGGAGCGAAGTCGAACTTGTCGGCGGGCATGGCTTTCACCGCGCTCATCATCTCGCCCTCAATCACGTTCAACTGCGAATCGAAGGCCACGGCCGGCGTGGCAATTGCTCCGGGAGCTGGCCCTTTTGCCACGTCGCCCATCTGTGCCGCCGCAGTAAGCGAACCCAGACCCAACAAACAACACGCTGCCATCGAACGAATGTGCATTGCAAACCTCCGGGTAAAACTTCCTTCAAATGCGTCCACAGGTTAACAGAAAGAAGTCCAGCAAATTTCCACGTGCGCAAGGATTTCTCTTACGGCCTGCACCGGCCCTCAGAAGTTGAATCGCCCGGTCAGTTCCAGGCTGCGCGGGCCTGCGCCTTCGGCCGTCTGCAATCCCGTAATCGATCCGAAAGCGGCGGAGTCGACCTGCATATTGGGCGGCTCGTAGTTGCGATGGTTAAAGACGTTCGCCGCCTCGGCGCTGAAGCGGAAGCTGGTTTGTTCGTTCAACGTGACGGACTTCATGAGCGACAGCGAGAAGTTGGCCGTGCCGGGGCCGACCACGCCGCCCACCGGAGCGTTGCCGAAGCGGCCGATGCCCGTAAGGTTTCCGGAACTGTAATCCACAGCGAGATCTTGGTAAGAAAACGCGGAAGAATTGAGCCACTGGGCCGTCGTACGCTTGGGCGCGTAGAGCGAAACGCTCTGCAACTGGTCCGTGCGCGCGAGGCCGACGGTGGTGAGGATGTTGGTATTCGCCGGATCGATGGACTGCTCGTAGGGCGTGAGGAAGGGACCGCTCTGGAAGACCGTGACCCCCGCCAGTTGCCAGTTGCCCGCCAGCGCCCTGGCCACGCTGCTCTTCGTCAGCCAGCGTTGGCCGGCGCCTAACGGCAGATTGTAAAGATACGTGGCCAGAAAGCGCTGCCGCCGATCGTAGATGACGTTGCCGTAGTCGAGGCCGGGATTGAATCGGTCCGTGAGAAAGCTTCCGCCGGCCACGGCAAACGCGGTGGGCGCCACGCCGCCGGCATTGGAAAGGTCGCGCGTGAACATGTAGCTCAAGTCGAAGCTGAGCGACTTCTCGCTGTGCCGCGAGAGCTCCACGGTGCCGCTCTGGTAGTTGCTGAAGGAGGCGTTCTCCACGCTCTGAATCACGCTCCAATCAGGATAGGGGCGGCCGGCGGCGGCCGTGTCGTAGCCCACGGTGTTCGCGTGCACCTGGTTCAGGTCTTCCATGGCTTCCAGGTCCTGGCCGTGACTGCCGGAATAGGAGAGCCGGAGGCCGATGCTCTGCCCCATATTCTGTTCGAAGGTCAGGCTCCACTGCTGGACCGTCGGGTCGACGTAGTGAACGGGAAAGGCATAGTAGAAGCCTCCCGTGGCCGCGGTTGCGGGGTTGAAGGGATTCGAAAGCGAGAGCAGAGGAGTGACGCCGCTGGAGTCGTAGTCCTGATTGTAGGTGGGTACGTAACTTGCAGCCACGGCCCAGCCGGCAACCAGCGAGAAGCCCAGCGGCGTTTCAATGAAGCGCCCCCAGCCACCGCGAAGAACCGTGCGGTCATTGCCCAGGGGACGCCAGGCGAAGCCTAGACGCGGGCCGAAATCGGAGTGATCGGTGAAGCGCAGCGACTCGGGAATGCCTGCCTGCGAAGCGGTCAGGATGGGCGTGGGCGCAATGCCGCTGCGGAAAGCCTGGGATGCGTTCTGGCTGGTCTGCGCGTTGGGAACGACCACGGCGCCATTGACCTTGGTCACGCCGTCGGTTCCGATGCCGGACCAGTTGGGCATGAAGGTAGCCGTGTTCCAGTGGGTGTCGTGAATGGGCGGGTGCAACTCGTAGCGCAGACCCAGATTGAGCGTGAGATTCTGCGAAAGCTTCCAATCGTCCTGCGCAAACACGGCCCAGGAGTAGCCGAGACCGTCCATCGTGGGATTGTTGGTCGAACTCACCTCGGTGTAATCGGGATAACCGAGCAGAAAGGCGGTGTAGGGATCGCCGATGGTTTGGCCGACATCGGAGCTGCCGTTGAAGACGTACCAGCCGGAACGGTAGTTGCCGTAGACGTTGTCGTCGTGATCCGTCAGGCGCTCGAATTCGCCGCCGATTTTGAAGCTGTGCGTGTGGCGCGTCCAGGTGACGTTATCGAGAAGCTGGAAGATCTGACCGCGTTGCATGCCGGGATTGCCTGCGCCGGTGGACATGAAGCCGTTGATCAGCACTTGCGGCGCTTCAGACCACTCGGTGTCGGGCTGGGGAACGACGGAGGCGAAGCCGGTTTCGGCGAGGATCTGCGAAGTTGCGTAGTTCTGCGTCTCGGAGGTGTGCTGAATGTTGAATCCGCCGCGAAACTCGTTCAGCAGGTTCTGATTGAAGATGAAATTGTGCGCGAAGGTGAGCCCTTCGTCGATCTCCGGCGTGTTGTACGCGCCCTGCAGCGGGCTGCCGGCCTCCGCGCAATACGCATAAGTACAGGCCGCGGAGGGCGCGGTCAGCACCTGGCGATTCTTATAGGAGAAGCGGGCAAAGATGGATTGACGCGAGGAGAGCGTGCGGTCCAAACGGATGTCGCCCTGGTTGGCAGAGATGGGCGAGGGGAAGTTGATCTGATAGTTGTTCGCGTAGGAGTCCGGCGCGCCGTAGTTGGGCGCGGGAAATAGAACTTTCAACACTGCGGCGGCAACGGGGCTCGGCGTCACATTCGCGGAATCGAGCGGCGTTCCATCGGGTGACGAAATCGCACTGACGCCCTGGCCAGCCAGATAGCTGGTCAGGTTGCCGCTGCGCATCGCCGCCGAGGGAACGCTGAGCAGGATGGGCGTTTCGCGCGGCAGACGCAGACCCTCGTAGCTGGCGAAGAAAAAGGTGCGATTGCTATTCGGCGCGAGGTACGGAATGCGCAGCGGCCCACCCAGAGTGCCGCCAAAATCGTTCATGATAATGCGTGGCTTGGAAAGCGCAAAGGGATTGTTGGAGTTGAAGACGGTGTTCTCGTTGTTCTCGAAGAGGCCGCCGTGGTAGCGGATCGTTCCGGCCTTGGATACGGTGGTGATGTCGGCGACGCCCGAGAATTCGGCGCTATTGTTCGCCTCCGAGACGCGAATTTCCTCGATGGAGTTGAAGGAGGGAAACATCTCGTTCACGGGGCCGGAATACTCGACGCCCACCGAGGAAATACCGTCGATGGTCACGCTGAGCAGAGCGGGCGTCGCGCCCATCACGGCCAGGTCGCCGCTGTCGTCGGTCTGCACGCCCGATTCGGTGGTGAGCGTGGAGATGGGGCTGGTGGAACCGGTGGAGCGGGAGTAGATGGCCACGGGAAGATTCACAAGCTCGTCGCCCAGCTTGGTTTCGGCCAGGTTCGAGGCATCGGTGGTGATCACCGGCACGGCGTCTTCCCTCACCTCGACGGTCTGGGTCTGAGCTCCGGGGCGGAGGGTCGCGTCGATGCGCCGGGTTTCGCGCGCGGCGAGCGCAATCTGGGGCAGCGCCGCGGTCTCAAAGCCAGGCGCGGCGATGGTAAGCCGGTAGGAGCCCACGTCGACGTTGCGAAAGGCGTAGTTGCCGCTTTCGTCCACCATGGCCACCAGCGTGTACTGGGTTCCGGTGTTCTGGAGCGTCACCTGCGCATTCTGGATAATGGCTCCGGTGGAATCACGCACCACGCCGAGGATGGCACCGAAAGTAGATTGCGCATGAATGCCGGCTGGACCTGGGGAAACCAGCAAACCGAGGAGAAACCACCTCCAGACAAGCCGTCCTGGAGAATGTAAAGAGCAGGAGAGACGTTTCATCTACTCACCTTTCGAGCAAACAAGCGAGAAAAATATCTCTTTCGCTGCTTTTGTGAATTTGAAATTAAATTCAATGTAATGCTAGATGAATGCTCGCGATAGCAGTGAATCCTTCAAGCGAAAGATTCCTGTGGAAAAACCGGATGCGATTCGGGGCGTCAACAGAAACAGGAGCCGGCGGCCAAGCTGAGCGAGGCCAGGATTTCGGGCGCAGCACAGATGCGGGACAGCAAACTTTTTCTCTCGGAAGATTCGGCAACGGAACAGCCTCGATCGCGGCTCTGGCGCAGCCGCGCGTTGATCTTTGGCCTCATCTCGGCCTCCGCTGCCGCACTCCTGCTTTGCCCCTGCGATTGCCCGGGCCAAAACCCGCACGCAACCTTCTTGATCGCCATCTCGCTCTTCATCGGCGGCGGCGCGGCGGCTGTCATTTATGGTGAGTTGCTGCGCAGGAGCGATATCACGGCTTTCCTGAAAGCCGTCATCGCCATGGGCATCGTGATCCTGGGAGTGTACACGGAGTTTGCCGTGGCGATGGACTTGATTGCCTGGCTCGCGCGGCACGGGAGATAGCGCCGGCGGCTACGTCTTGCGCTGCACGGCTTCTTCGTAGACTCGAACGTATTCTTTGGCAGGGCCGGACCAGGAGTAGTCGCGGGCCATTCCGTTGCGCATCAGGCGCGTCCAGCCCTTTTTGTCCTGGAAGGCTTCGAGGGCGCGGTCGATCTCGACGAGCAGGTCTTTGGGATCGTAGCCCTCGAATTTGAAGCCGGTTCCAGTTCCCTTCTCCGCGTCCCACTCCTCGATGGTGTCGTCCAGACCGCCGGTGGCGCGCACGATAGGCACGGTGCCGTACTTGAGCGAGTACATCTGGTTCAGGCCGCTGGGCTCGTAACGCGAGGGCATGAGGAACATGTCGGCGCCGGCCTCGATCTTGTGCGCCAGGGCGTCGTCGTAGCGAATCTGCACGGCCACGGTGGCAGGATGGCGAAAGGCCCAGCCGCGGAAGAGGTTTTCGTAGTAGGGATCGCCGGTGCCGAGCGCGACCACGGCCAGATCGCGATCTGCCAGCTCTTCAACGATCTTGGCTACGATGCCGAAGCCCTTTTGCGTAGCCAGGCGCGAGACGATGCCGATGACGGGAATGGTGTCCGCGACTTTTTCAAGGCCAAAGGCATGCAGCAGATCGGCGCGGCAAATGCGCTTGCCCTCGAGATTCTCGGGCGTGTAGTGCGCGGCGAGGTGGCCGTCGGCGGCGGGGTTCCACTGCGAGTAGTCCACGCCGTTCAAAATGCCGTGCAGATCGGCGGCGCGCTTCAACAAAACGCCTTCCAGCAGCTCGCCGAACTCGGCGGTCTGGATTTCCTCGGCGTATTTGTGGCTGACCGTGGTGAGCAGATCGGAAAATACCACTCCACCCTTCAAAAAGTTGAAGCGATCGAACTGCTCCACCTTGTCCATGGTGAATAGCTCCCACGGAAAGAGCAGTTGTTCGGTGGTAGCGGGAGGGAATTTGCCCTGGTAGGCGGCATTGTGAATGGTGAGTACGGTGGCCGCGCTGTGCAGGACGGGATCGTCGAGATAGGTGGTGCGCAGATAAACGGGAATCAGCGCGGCCTGCCAGTCGTGAACGTGAAAAACATCGGGCACGCCGAGGAGTTTTGACGCCTCGATGACCGCCCGGCAAAAGAGGCCGAAGCGCTCGGCGTTATCGGCAAAATCGGCGCCGGGAGGGCCGTAGAGCTCCTTGCGGTCAAAAAGCTCTGGACAATCGATGAAGAAATACTGCACGCCGTCGCGCTTGCCGCCGTCGACGACGCCCACAAAACGGTTGTAGTAACGGAAGGGGATGGTGATGGAGCGAACCGCAGTTTTCGGCTCGCCTTCGATGCGCTGCCGGATGCGCGCATAAAACGGCAGGTAGACCGTGACCTGGTGCCCCAGCTTGACCAGCTCGGGCGGCAACGCGCCCACCACGTCGGCCAGTCCGCCGGTCTTGGCCAGCGGCGTGCTTTCTGAGGCGGCAAACGCAATGTGCATCGAACGAACCTCCGCTGCGCAATCAAGGCCCAGTCTACTACGGGAAGACAGCGGAGGTAGCGGAGTTGGCGGAGTTAGCGGAGTTGGCGGAGTTAGCGGAACTAGCGGAGTTGGGCGGGATAGGTTGCACCGCGGAGTGAAAGCGACCGCGTGGCATATGATGGGGTGGGCGTGCGGAAGAGACCTCGGCACATGTATTGCGCATGTGCTGGGTTGCGCAGCGCGGATTCCAAATTTCAAACTTGCATCAAGGGAAAAACGTTCATGATCAGCAAAATCAAATTGCTCACTGCTCTCGTCTTCGTCGCTTCGATTATTTTGTTTGCGGGCGTATGCGCAGCGCAGGTCTCCGGCGCGCCGCGCCTGGCCGGCCAAGTTCCTGCACACCACACTTTTGGTGTGGAGGGCGGGAAGTTTGTGCTCGACGGCAAGCCATTCCAGATCGTCGCGGGCGAAATGCATTATGCGCGCATTCCCCGCGCGTATTGGCGCGCACGGCTGCGCATGGCCAAGGCGATGGGGCTGAACACGATCACGACGTATGTGTTCTGGAACTTCCATGAGCCGCAGCCCGGGGTGTACGACTTCACAGGCCAGCACGACGTGGCGGAGTTTGTGCGCGAGGCGCAGAGCGAGGGGCTGCTCGTGAATCTGCGGCCAGGCCCCTACTCCTGCGCGGAGTGGGAGTGGGGCGGATTCCCCGCGTGGCTTTTGAAGGACCACGGCATAGTGGTGCGCAGCGCCGATCCCAAGTTCATGGAGCCAGCGCGGCGCTGGCTGCTGCGGCTGGGCAAGGAACTCGCGCCCCTGCAACTCGCCAATGGCGGCCCGATCATCATGGTGCAGGTTGAGAACGAGTACGGTTCATTCGGCAGCGACCACGACTACATGGAGCAGATTCATCAGGACATCGTGGATGCGGGATTCAGCAAATCCCTGATCTACACCGCGGATGGGCCAGAGCAGATTCCCAACGGATCTCTGCCGGGTTTGCCGGCGGGGATCAATTTTGCTCCCGGCAACGCGCCCAAGGCCTTTGCGACCCTGCACCAGTTACGTCCCGAGGGCCCGTTCATGGCAACCGAATGGTGGGACGGCTGGTTCGATAGCTGGGGCATCAAGCATCACACAACCGACGCCAAGGCGCAGGCCGCTGAGCTCGATTGGATTCTCCGGCAGGGCTACTCCATCAGCATCTACATGGTGCATGGCGGCACGAGCTTTGGCTGGATGAACGGCGCAGATATGGATCACATGCCCTACCATGCTGACGTGACCAGCTACGACTACGACTCGGCGATTGACGAGAGCGGGCGGCCGGGCGCCAAATACTTTCCGTTCCGCGACGCCATCGCCAAAGCCACGGGCGTAACGCCGCCGCCGGTTCCGGTTGTCGATCCGCCCATGGCAACGCCTACATTGGAATTCAAGGAGTCCGCCTCGTTGTGGCAATCGCTGCCGCAGCCCTTCGCTTCAGAGCAAGTGGTGACGATGGAGGATCTCAACCAGACGTACGGCTACATTCTTTACCGCACCACAATTCAGGGTCCGGTCGCGGGCGACCTGGTTCTTGACGAACTCCATGACTACGCGCAGATCTACGCGAACGGCAAACTCGTTGGAACGCTCGACCGGCGGCTCGAGCAAAATCATTTGCAAGTTGATCTGAAGGAGCCTAAGACGCAGCTCGACATCCTGATAGAGAACACGGGCCGTGTGAACTACGGGCTGGAGATACGCGGCGAACGCAAAGGCATTACGAAGCAGGTCACATTGGCGGGCAAGCCGCTCACCGGCTGGCAGATCTACTCGCTCCCGATGAGCGCCCCGGAGAGGCTGCCGTTCCGCGCGGCCGATTGCACGGGCGCGTGCTTCTATCGCGGCGCGTTGCAGGTGGACCACCCCGGCGACACGTTTCTCGATACCAGCAATTTCGTGAAGGGAATGGTGTGGGTGAACGGCCATGCGTTGGGGCGCGTCTGGAATATCGGACCGCAGAAGACGCTGTATGTGCCTGGCCCGTGGCTGCACGCGGGAGCGAACGAGGTGATTATCTTCGATCTCGAAGGCGCGCCGGGCAGAACCGCGGCGGGAAAGACCAAGCCGGTACTGGATGCGCCGGTCGAGAAACCGTAAAAGTAAGGTTCCGTCCAGGCAAGTCCTGGACGGGGCGTCCTAATCAGGACCGTCGTTTAGCCTGGAGGCAGGCTTCGAGGAGGAACAATGAGGAATTACCCGCAATCGCTTTCACTGCCGGCGTCTATCTCGTTCCCGGTGCTCACCCTGATTCTGAGCGTCGCCTGCCTTGCCCCGCACAACAACCAGTTTGCCGCCGCGGCCCAGAGTGCCAACGCCGGATCGTGCACGCCCGTTCCCGACGGCAACCTTACACAGGCCCAGGTTGCCCAGTTCGACAGTGTGGAAGCCGGCCTCCAGGAACAGGAAACGCAGGCCAACCATGATTACGCGAACGCTAAACTGCGCTGCAAAGTCGATACCACGCCGGGCGCCTGCATGGACAGGGCGCAGAAGAAATTCCAAAACGCTGAGACAAGCATCCAAAAAAGCCGTGACGAAAATGACGCCAATCGCCAGAAGGCCGAGATCGACGCAGGGGCTGCCAGGGACCAATGCAATGTGACGGGTCAGACGCCTGCGGAAAAACAAGAGAACCTTCGCCACTTCCAGGCGCTCATCGCTCTCAAGAAGCAAAACGTCGATGTGCAAACCAAGTACACCCTCGCGAAACTCGACTGTCAGATGTACTCAGTGGCAGTGACTCGCGCCGACAGCGGAGGTGCGCCATCCTCGGACAAGCGTCCCGATACTGAATTTACCCCGATCGCTAAGCCCGCGGGTTGTGTCAGCGAGGCCGAAAAGGAGTACCAGACCGACCAGGTCAACCTACAGATCGCTACCAACGACGAAAATTTTCTTTATACAAAGAACATGACCGCAATCCAGAAGCAACAGAGCGCAGGCAGCAACTGAGAGCGACCCGGAAAAGTTGCCGTTCCGTGCGGCCGACTGCACGGGCGCGTGCTTCTATCGAGGAATGATCCGGGTGGACCACCCCAGCGACACCTTTCTCGGCACCAGCAATTTCGTGAAGGGAATGGTGTGGGTGAACGGCCATGCGTTGGGGCGCGTTTGGAACATCGGACCGCAGAAGACGCTTTACCTGCCGGGTCCGTGGCTGCATTCGGGAGCGAACGAGGTGATTGTCTTCGACCTCGACGGCGCGTCAGGCAGAACTATCGTGGGCAAGACCAAGCCAATTCTGGATGCACCGGTCGCACCCCAACCGTGACCAGTGAAGTGGATATTTACCATGCAAGTGCCTGTCTAACCAGACCGGTAAAACTCTAAAAACTGCTGTGATAAATTCATCGTAGACGCCAATGGAAAACATGGGATCGGCATGCCGGACGCAGGATGGAACGGGCACAAGCAACCAGGAAACGCTGGCGCTGATCATTCCCACACTCAACGAGGCAGAGAACATTCGTGGCGTGCTGAAACGCACTCGCTCCGTACTTGATCCCGTCGGAATCCGCTACGAGATACTGATCGTCGATGATGACAGCAGCGACGGCACGGGCGACATTGTCTCTGCCATTGCCCTTGAGGATCCGCGCGTGCGGCTGATCGTGCGCAAGGGGGCGAAAGGCGTCGCCGGAGCCACTCTCCTGGGCTGGGAAAACACCGACGCTTCCATCGTCGGCGAGATGGACGCCGATCTTCAGCACCCACCAGAAGTACTCCCTGCCCTGGTTTCCGCAATTCTCGAAGGCCACGATGTGGCGATTGGCAGCCGATACGCGAGCGGCGGCAGCCTGGGCAACTGGAACCTGCCCAGAAAGCTGCTCTCCAACGCGGCTTTGTGGGTGGCCATGCCCGTGCAACGAAAACAAATCCGGGCCAAGGATCCCACTGCTGGTTATTTCCTTGTACGCCGCGAATGCATCGATCAGATCCAATTTCAACGTACCGGCTTCAAGTTGCTGTTGGATGTTCTGGTGCGCGGCCGCGTACGCTCGATCAAAGAGATTCCTTACACCTTCGAGAGCCGCCATCATGGCGAAAGCAAAGCTACCTTCAAGGTTGCTTGCGAATATGCCGGATTGTTAGCCAAGCTCTATTGGGGGAGGTTTGGCCCTCATTGGCGCCGGGCGCCTCGCGAGCACGCCTCCCGAGAGTAGTTCTACTCAGTATTCCGCAGGAATTAACCCGCCTCCTCGGACACGGTCTTTAAGCTCACGGCTTGATTCGCGCTCTCCCTGACCCGCGCGCGCAATCCCAGGATTGCGCAGATACCGAGAATTATTAGGATCGGATCGACTGCACGCAGTTGGTAGGGCTCGGCGTGCGCGAAGTAATACATGATCGGAAAGAGAAAGAGCACGCCCGCATAGCGGATAGCCTCGAAGGGCGCGTCGCGCCACGCGAACAGGATCCCGAGAAGGCCGAGCAGCGTAAGGGTGGTGGCAAAGGGAATGTTAGCCGGGTCCATGGGCTCGAGCGCAAGATAGTCGGGATTGAAGCTCCAATAACCGGTCCAGATGTAAACGGCGCGGCGCAGGCTCATCCACGCGTACCAGGCTGGATGGTCGTGGATGTACGCCTTGGCTTGTTGCGATTTTAGATTCATGTACGCCAGTTCGCCCATGGAGTTGTATTGGGCGAGCTCCTGCGCGTCGTGGAGGGGATGGATATCGTCGCTGGTAAAGCGCAGATCGTAGCCGTTATTGCCCATCCAGAGCTCAAGGCCCATGTTGTCGCGCATGGGGATGAAGCGATGAAAGACCAGGGCGTTGCGGATCATCCAGGGGGAAAGCGCCGCCACCATCACAACGCCGGCGACGCATCCCGGCAGGAGCCAGCGCTTGCCGTCGCGGAAGAGCCGCCAGCAGGCGAGCACAAGCAGGAAAGGAATCACAATCAACACCGAGGGCTCGGTGAGTCCCGCAAAGCCTGCGAGGAGGCCGAATCCAGCCCACAGGCCAAGCCGCGGAGACTGCTCCAGGTGTTGCGCCATCACCAGCAGCCAGCAGAGACAAAGCAGCAGCAAGTGCGTGGACCATGCCCAGGAAGCCGCAAAGTAAATCCCGTAGGGCGAGAACGCCCATGCCCACGCTGCCCACCAGGCAACGCGCTCACCGAAGCTGCGGCGAGCCATGAGGAAGATGGGAATACATGCCAGCGCCGACAGTACGCAATCAAACGCATGAACCGCAAAGATGGACGCGGCCGTGTGTACGCCGAAGAGGTAATAAGAAGCGGCAACGATGAGCGGAAAAACCGGAGGTAACATGGCCGAGGACTGGTTCGACATCAACGGGCTGCCGAAACCCCGGCCAGCCAGAAGAGCCTCGGCCACGTTGCCCTGCTCCCAACAATAGCGGTGATCGGCATTCATCAGACCTTCAAAGTTAGGCGCCATCGTGACCGCAAGACGCAGGATGAGCGCGATCAAAATAATCAGGGCGAGAAGGCAGCGATTTCCGGGCTTGGGTTCTCTAGACAGGTCTGAAACTGGGTGCGTCAAAGTTTTTCCATTCAAAAATAAAGGCTTAGTTGCGTTTCTATTAGTTGGACGACAGGTTTTACACATCGGATTACACGGCAAGAGGACTCTTTGTTGCCTGGGGAACAAGTTCTGCATCCGCGCTGACAGAATACCGAATTACCCCTTTTTGCGGGCAATTGTTCGAGCAATCTGCCGCTTGTTGCCTTCAACCCCGCCAGGCCGGCAAAGTTTTCCCCAAATCGGCGCAGGAACTCCTCATCATCCACTATTCTGAAAACTGCTTCCCGGAGGCTCGCCGATGCTTTCCCTCACTGCCGCACCGCCCGCCACTCCCTCCCCTGTGGAAGAGATCGCGGCGGCCATCGTACATATTGGCGTCTTGCACGATCTACCGCTCGAAGATCGGCTGTGGCTGGCGCGCCACGGTCAGGAAGTCGTGGCCAATCCCGGCGACATTCTGTTTGAAGAAGGCGCGCCCGCCGAGCATATGGTGCTGATCCTCAGGGGCGAGATTCACGTGCGGCGGCAGCACGGCGGCTCCATGGCGCTGTTCGTCGGCCGCATGGGGCAAATGACCGGCATTTTGCCTTTTTCGCGCATGAAGGGCTACGGCGGTCAGGGATTCGCCGTGTCGCCGGTGTGGGCGTTGCTGGTTCACCGCTCGCTTTTTCCCCAGATGCTGGCGGCCATTCCTTCCATGGCGCAGATCGTGGTTTCGGCGCTGCTGGACCGCGCGCGCGAGGTGACGCGCATCGAGCAACAGGCGGAAAAGCTTACCGCGCTGGGCCAGTTGGCTGGAAATCTCGCGCATGAACTGAACAATCCGGCTTCCGCCGCGCAACGCGCCGCGGCCAGTTTGCTCACGGCCCTGCGCGCCAACCGCAGCAATCGCCTGAAGCTGATTCTGCTTTGCCTGACCGAGGAGCAGGTACGAAAGCTCGAAGAGTGGGAGGAGAAAATGCTCTGCCGCGCCGGCGGATCGCTCGCGGCGGCAGAGGATACGGATGCACTGGGGTTCATTTCCCGCGAAGAGTCGGCGCGCGCGTGGCTCACCGCGATCGGCTGCCCCGACGCGTGGGAGATGGCCGCGCAACTGGCTGAGCAGCACGTGACCACCGCCGACCTCGAAGAGTTGCGCGGATTTCTCGACGAAAACGCGATTTGCGTCTCGCTGCAATATTTCGCCCGTTTCCTGCGCTCCGCGCGGGCAGCCGAAACCATCGTGAACTCCACCTCGCACATCTTCGACCTGATCGGCGCCGTCAAAGACTACTCCAATATGGACCGCGCGCCAATTCTCGAAGTCGACGTGCCGGCCGGTCTCGACGCTACCCTGCAGATGTTTCGCTCGCGCATGACCAACATCGAGATCGAGCGCGACTATCAGCCCGATCTGCCGCGCATCAGCGCCTATAGTGGCGAGCTGAACCAGGTGTGGGCCGCGCTGATCGAAAACGCACTGGACGCCATCGAAAGCGAGGCGTCCGGGAGCCCGCGCCGTTTGCGCGTAGCTTGCCGGCTGGAGGCCGAAATGCTGCTGGTGGAAATCTGGGACTCCGGGCCCGGCATTCCCCCCGAGTTGCAGGAACGCATCTTCGAGCCGTTTTTTACCACCAAGGCCCCGGGCAAAGGGCTTGGCCTGGGGTTGGACAATGCCATGCGCGTCGTGCGCAAGCACCGTGGGCATCTGAGCGTGAAGTCGGAGCCGGGGTCGACGTGCTTCCGCGTGCGGCTGCCGCTGGATCAGCTGCAGGCGTATTGAAAGACAGGGACCAAGGGACCGAGGGAACAAGGGAACAAGAACAGCCCCTTCGCCAGCTTCGGGGCGTCGCAGATTGAGATTTTGGCAGAGTGAGATTTTCTTGATTCGGCCCTGGGCAGCGAGGCAAGGCCCCGTTGGAACGTCAAAAGACCCAGCAGAAAAAAGAGAGGGCGCTCCCTCCGCTTGCTTGTTCCCTCGGTCCCTGCTACTTCACCACTTCGACGCCGCGCCAAAAGCCGACATAGCCTTTGAGCTTGCGCGCCGCGGGCTTGGGGTCGGGGTAATACCAGGCTGCGTCCTGGTTGTCCTGCCCGTCGATCACGACCGTCAAGTACCGCTTCTGGCCGGTTGCGGGATCGGTTGAGGTGGTGGTGCTGGGTCGGAAATACTCGCGCTTGAGGCTGGATTCGGGGAAATAGACCGTCCCCTCAACTTCCATAATCTGATCGCTGTCCGCAAGGACACGACCGTTCCAAATTGCTCGCGCCATGGATTTTCCGGTTACTTTCAATCGTTCGACCCGTGCCCCGGCCAGAGGAGGAAATCGGCAAGCAAGGGGGAACCGATACGACAGTAACAGACTTCTGGCGGCGTGGCGAGTCCTAATCAGATACGCGGCCGCCGACGGCCCTACTTTGCCGCGACAATCGAATCGATGTGCATGCTCTTGTGCGCTGGATCTTCAGTCGCCGTCACGGTTACGTGCGCGCCATAGAAGTCGGCTTTCACCGCTTCGGGGTTGTCGATGGCCCACACCTGCTTATCGGGGTCGACAAACACCGGCTTCAGTCCGCCTTCAATGCACTTTTTCACGCAGGCCGCGCCGGTCCCGGCGTGTTTTGCGCCGCACATGGAGTCGGAAATCCATCCGGTGCTTGTAGTTGAGCCGGCGGCTTGCGCCACAACTACGGCCAAGGCAAACAGGGCCGCCAACAGAGAAATGGTTCGCTTCATGGGGACCTCCGGGGATGAAGTTTACTGGCTCTTATGATGCTCTCGTTGCCGGGATTCCACAAGAGCGTTTTGTTAACTGGTCAGCGCCGCCTTGCAGCACCTATTTTGACCCGCGAGAGCTCCGCATGGCGTCGACGCGCTTGAGGGTCACTTCGTAGCGCTGCGCCGCGGCCGAAAAGCGGTTGATCAGTTCCGAAGTCTTGCTCATGAAAGAGGGATTTTTCTCGCGAATGGCTTCAAGTATGGGCGCAAACTTGGCCAGCAGAAAAAATCCCTCGCCATTGGAGTCGACAAACAGCTCTGCCGAGACCGCGCCGTGCAGCACCATGGCCGCCGCCATCTCCCAGTACGTGATGACTTGCCGAAACCAGGCGTTGTGCGAGTCGGCGGGGTTTTCTGCCACCGCATTAAATTCTTCCAGCGTCTGGGGCCAGAATTCGCCGCCGATCCAGGCGCGCGCCTGGCGCATCACGGCTTCAGTGCGCAGTGCATAGAGTTTGAGAATGATTTCAGCGTCGGCCGGTGTGGCCAGCATGCGTTCCATATTTGGGGACATCTCCGCTGTCATAGTACAGGAAGCGGCGGGGATGTGTCGCTGGGTTTTGGCGATTGGCCTGCGTCGACTTGCTGACTCGCCAACTTGCTGACCCGCTGCTTTTATGCGGGCTGCAGCTCGTGCTTCTCTTCCCTCTTCTCGATGACGGGCCCGTGAGTCTCTGCCGTCGGCGGTGGCGGCGCATCGCCAATGCGCTTGGAGTAGGTGCATGCGACGTTGCCTTGCTCAGCGGGAACTGCGGCAGTCTTCTTGCCGCGCTTCTTTGGCGCTGCAGTTTCTTCCTCAACAGACTTCTTCTTGTTCGGGCATTCCAGATAAACGCCGGACCTGAGCGTTTTTTCCACAAGATAGGGGCTGTCGCATTGGGGACACTTTTTGGCCACGGGTTTCAGATTCGAGGTGAAGTCGCACTTGGGATAATTCGTGCAACCCCAAAAGACATTGCCGCGGCGCGCACGGCGCTCGGCGACGTCACCCTCGCCGCACTTGGGACATTTCATCCCCTCGATCAAATTCTGCTTCACGTATTTGCACTTGGGGTATCCCGAGCAGGAGACGAATTCGCCATATGCGCCCTGGCGCAGCACCAGCGGCTTGCCGCATTGGGGGCAGGCTTCGCCGGTGGGCTCGGGCGGCTTCTGCTGCTGCTTCGAACTCAGCTTGCGGAAGGTTTTGCAGGGCGGATCGGCGTTGTAGTCAGGGCAAGCCATGAAGGGACCAAAAAGCCCGCGGCGCATCACCATCACCTTGCCGCAGTTTTCGCAATACTCCTCGGTGTCGCCCGCCTCCTGCGCCTCCGGCGTGTTCAGGTCCGGCTTGGAAGCAATGTTCTCCTTGGTGAACGTGCAGCTTGTGGGGTCCTTCTTGTTGTAAGCCGAACAGGCATAGAAAGTGCCGAACTTGCCCCATTTCAAAACCAGAGGAGACCCGCAGACCTCGCACTTCTCGCCGGTCTTCTGCTCCATCCGCTTGATGTTTTCCATCTTCTTGCCGGCGTCCTTCAACTCCTTCTCGAAGTAGCCGTAGAAGCCGTTCAGCAGGTCGGTCCACTTCTCCGTGCCTTCTTCAATGTCGTCGAGCTCGGTTTCCAGCTTGGCCGTGTACGCGGTATCGAAGATGTAGGGGAAGTTCTTGACCAGCAGGTCGCAGACCACCACGCCAATCTCGGTGGGATAGAAGCGCCCGCGCGAGCCGCCGTGCTTCACCACATATTCGCGATCCTGGATGGTGTTGATGATGGACGCATACGTGGACGGACGCCCGATGCCGCGCTCTTCCAGCTCCTTCACCAGCGAAGCTTCGTTGTAGCGTGGAGGCGGCTGAGTCGCGTGCTCCTCGGGAAGCAGTTCGTCGCGCTCCAGCGTCTTGACGCCATCCAGGCTGGGGAGCCGGTTCGCCGACTCATCGTCATCCTTGTTGTCTTCAGACGATTCATACAACTTCAGGAATCCGTCGAAGCGCATCACGGAACCGCTGACGCGGAAATCGTAGGTCTTGTGCGTTTTTGCGGAAAGCGCAGCGATGTTGGCTGTGGTCACGTCGTAGACCGCGGGAACCATCTGCGAGGCCACAAAGCGCCGCCAGATGAGGGTGTAGAGCTTAAGTTGCTCGTCGCTCAGGAAGCGAGCCAGCGACTCCGGCGTGCGTGCGGGATCGGCGGGCCGTATAGCTTCGTGCGCGTCCTGCGCGTCTTTCTTGCCTTTGTACACGTTGGGCGAGTCGGGCAGATACTGGGTTCCCAGTTCCTTGCCGATCCACGCCCGCGCCGAGGTAATGGCTTCCGGCGCCACGCGCGGTGAATCGGTACGCATATAAGTGATGAGGCCGGTGGTACCCTCAGCGCCGATGTCCACGCCTTCATAGAGCCGCTGCGCCACGCCCATGGTGCGGCGCACGTTGAAGCCCAGCTTGTTGGCGGCGTCGCGCTGCAGCTGGCTGGTGATGAAAGGCGCCAGCGGCCGGCGTTGCTGCTCGCGCGCCTGCACGCTGGTAACGGTCCAGACAGCTTTCTCGAGCGCCGCCAGAACCGCGTCCATGGACTTTTTGTCGGGTACAGCGTTCGCAATGAACTGGTCTTTGCCGTCCTTGTCCTTGCCGTTGGGCACGCGGACCGGCTCGCCTTCGATGCCGATGAACTTGGCCTTGAACTTTTGATCGGCCTGCTTTTCCGGATGGAGCAACGCTTCAAGCGTCCAATACTCGACGGGCTGGAAGTCGCGAATCTCGCGTTCGCGCTCCACAATCAGCCGCAGCGCCACGGTTTGCACGCGACCGGCCGAAAGCCCGCGGCGCACTTTGTCCCAAAGCAGCGGCGAAATTTGATACCCCACCAGGCGGTCCAAAACCCGCCGCGTCTGCTGCGCATCCACAAGGTGCTGGTCGATGTCGCGGGCGTGAGTGAAGGCCTCCTGTACGGCCTTCTTCGTGATCTCGTTGAAGGTGACGCGGCGAATTTTCTTTCTTTCTTTGGCGTTGGTTCCAAGCTGCAACGCCAGATGGTACGCAATCGCCTCGCCTTCGCGATCGGGGTCGGGCGCAAGAAAGATTTCGTCTGCCTTGGCCGCCAGTTTCTTCAACTGATCGACAACCTTTTCCTTGCCCGGCGACACCACAAGCTCCGGCTCAAACGTCCGGTTCTTTAGTTCCACGCCGAGGTCGTTCTTGGGCAAGTCCATAATGTGCCCCACCGATGCGCGCACATCGAATCCCTTGCCCAGATATTTCTCGATCGTCTTGGCCTTGGCCGGCGATTCCACGATCACCAATGCTTTACTCGTTGCCATTCCTGACCCAATTCCCTCTTTTTCTTCTTAAGCATCCGGCGCCACATACTGCCGCCGTGCCCCATCCTTTTCCGCGTCTTTTGCGGAATTGGGTGGGAAAATCCGCCGCACTTTACGAGCCAGAACGCTAGTGCTCTAGGAGCAGCTCTCCTGCGGGATCGCTGTGCCCATTAAGCGCAACTCAACATTTGACTCACTTGCAGCCCTTCCGGTTCGCCGGAGTGGCTCAAAATCCTCTTTCGAGCCGAACCCCTGCCCGGTACGGAAAAAATGGGCCGCAAGTGTTGCACCCTACCACGGAACACCATGGCATTTCCACCGGCGAACCGCAATTTTCTTTATACGCCGTCCCATTTCCGTGAACGGAAAAGCCCAGTACTCCGCCAAAACCCCCGCAAATCCTTTCATTTACCGCGCCGGAGGTCCTGCCGCAAAGATGAACCTAATTGATGCTGGCTTGAATCGCGAAAATTTGCCCCTTGCGCCCCGCAGTCCCGAAGTCCCTACGTCCCGGCCTTCTCGTTCCCTTGTTCCCTCGTTCCCGGCCGGGGCGATTTGTGCCCGCTGAGGTGGCTTGGTCCCTGTCTCTACATCGTTCGCACGTAATTCTTCCCCGGCAGTTGCCGCACCCGGCCTGCCATTTCCAGCTCGAAAAGCGCGGTAAATACCTCGGAAGAGGTAAGTTGCGTCTCCAGCAGCTCGAGAATCTCGTCGATTTGCAGGCTCTCGTCCGCGTGGAGAACATCGAGCACCATGGCCTCCTGTGGCCGCAGCACGGGATCAGGCAATAAGGATGCTCCCGCCTCGGCATTGGATGCAGACGGCGCCTCGGCCTCGAGCTCATTCCTCACCTGCGAGGGCAGATCTTCCCAAACGTCCTCCCAGGTGGCCACCAGCTTGGCGCCCTGTTTTATCAACGTGTTAGGCGTCCAGGAGCCTTTGTTGGTCACGTTGCCAGGCACCGCAAACAGGTCGCGGTTCTGCTCGGCGGCGCAGCGGGCAGTCACGCGCGTCCCCGAGTTCTCGCCCGCCTCCACCACCAGTACGGCCACGCTCAAACCGCTCAGAATGCGATTGCGACGAGGAAAATTCTGCGGCGCGGGGAAGGTGCCCATCGGCACCTCGCTCACAATGGCTCCGCCCGCGGCTAAAATCTCCTCGGCCAACTTCCGATTCTCCTTGGGGTACACGACATCGATCCCCGTGCCCCACACGGCCAGCGTGGGCATGCGCGCCGCCAGCGCCCCTCTGTGCGCGCAGGAGTCGATGCCCCGCGCCATGCCACTCACAATCAGCAACCGCCGCGCGGCCAGATCGCGCGACAGCATCTCCGCCACGCCCGATCCATACGGTGTCGGATGCCGCGTGCCCACGACGGCGATGGCGGGACGGCTCATCAGCTTCACGTCGCCGCATACCCAAAGCACCGGCGGCGGATCGTAGATCTCGCGCAGGCGCTCGGGATACTCCCTGCAGGCGTAGCTCACCAATGTGGCGCCCTGCGCAGCTACGCGCGCCCACTCCTCTTCTGCCGCGCGGCGGCCTTTGCCGTCAAACAGAAACTGCGCCGCCTCGGCGGGAAAGCGTAGTCCTTCAAGCGCGGTAAGCGACATGGTAAAGACGCGGCTAGCCGCGCCTATCTGCTGGACGGCATCGAGAATGCGCTTCGGTCCGAGACCGGGCGCCAGAGCCATCGCCAGCCACGCCAGGCGCTCCTCATCAAGCTGAGGCGCGGGCAGTTGCGGCGCGGGCGAGCTATCGGGCTGCGGGCTATCGGACTGTGACGCGGAAGCGCTTGGGGCATTCTTCAAATTGGCCGCGGGGTCGGGCGCAGCAATGGCAGAGAGCAGGGTCGGATTCAAACAATACACGCTCCGGCTTTCAGCAGAAGAAAGCCCAAGCAGATCAAAGGGGTGTGCGGCCACGTTACCGCCGGGCGCGGTGGAAGTCAAGGCCCGGGATCACGTCGACCGGTCTTCGCAGCCGAGGAGAAAGACAGGGGGATGACGGCCGACCTCGGCAAGCAGGCCGCGGACAAGCGCGCGGATACCAAAGTCGAAGGTCTCTTCGAAGCAGCGGCGGGAAGATGAAAGCCCCTCAGCAAGAAGCGGGAACTCCGCGGCAGGAAGCGCGCGCCACAGGTCCGTGAACTCCTCTTCGCTGAGTTCATGAACTGGCCCCATGCCTACGGCGCCGCGCACCGCGGCGGCGACCACGTTCATGCCCATGAGCGCTTCGGCTGGAGGCAGGCCGGCATCGCGCAGGATGCCGATGAGCAGCTCGACGGGGCGCACGGCGCCGGGCGTGGCGGGGCCGTGCGCGAGCAGGATGGGCAGGGCGTTCACATGGGCGAGCAGCACATCGCGATAGGCGTGGGCTGCGGCGAGAACGCGCTCTTCCGGCGGCTTGGCGGGGTTATCGACGGTGAGATCGATCGAGCCCATGACGGCTTCAACGATGGCGTCGAGCAGAGCTTGCTTGTTGGGCAGGTAATAGTAGACGGCCATGGGATCGACGCCGAGTTCAGCGCCGAGGCGGCGCATGGAGAGCGCCTTGAGGCCGTGACGGTCGACAATTCTAAGCGCGGCGGCGACGATTTGCTCGCGCTGGAGAGGAGTTGCGGCACCCGCGCGGCGTTTGCGGGCCGCAGGCCGTTTGACGAGCTGCGGAGCGGACCGGCGGCGTGAGGCGGCGTTCTTCTGGGGGCCTTGCGGCGTCGATTTTCGCTGCTTCGCGCGGTTCATAGGCTCCTTATGGGCCAGCGTCATTGTAGAGCAACTGACGATAAGCCCCTAGCGGCAAAGAAGATACCTGTCAAACTGCGGTGCCTCAAAAAAATCTCGCACCGGGGCTTGACAAATTCATTCTACATCGTAGAATTGGTTTCAAGCAAGCATTTCTACAGTGTAGAACTTGCGCTGCCGGACGAAAGGAGTTCTGTCATGCGCATTACCATCCTGAACGGAGAACCCCACGCGGCCTCGCCGTTCCAGGCTTACCTGGAACGGCTCACGAAGCGGCTGGTGGTGCAGGGGCACGCGGTTACGAAGCTCGACCTTGCCGCCCTCGACCTGAAGGGCTGCACCGGCTGCTTCAATTGCTGGGTGAGAACGCCGGGCGAGTGCGCGAAGCGCGACGACTCAGCAACAGTTTGCCGCGCCGCGCTGGGCGCCGATTTGCTGCTGCTGGCCTCGCCCATGACCATGGGCTTTACCACTGCCCTACTGAAGCGCGGGGCCGACCAGATGATTCAGCTCATCCATCCCTACTTTGTCGTCGAAGGCGGCGAGTTTCACCATCGCGCCCGGTACGCGCACTATCCCGTCTTCGCTTTGCTGCTCGATCCGGGCCCGGATAGCGACGCCGAGGACGTGGAAATCACGCGGACCATGTGGGGACGGATGGCGCGCAATATGAAGTCGCGCCTGGCATGGACCGCAGTTGCGGAACGTACCGCCGAGGAGGTGGCCGATGAACTCGCTCGTGTTGCTTAACGGCTCGCCGCGCGGCGAGCGTTCGAACTCAATGAAGATGCTGACCCGTGTCGCCGAGGGCTGGGTGCGCGGCGGCGGCGCACAACCGGAGGTGCTGCACCTGGTGCGGCGCGCGCAGTTCCAGCGTGCTGTGGAGGCGTTTGCCGGAACCGACGTGGTCCTGCTGGGCATGCCGCTCTACACGGATGCGATGCCCGCGCTGGTAAAGGCGTACATCGAAGCGCTGGCGCCGCGGGTGGAGGCAGCGCGATCCGGCGGAGCGAATCCTACGCTCGCATTTCTCGTGCAGTCGGGATTTCCTGAGGCGGCGCACTCGCGGCCACTGGAGCGGTATCTCAAGAAGCTGGCGCTGCGTATGGGTTCGCACTATGCGGGCACGATTGTGCGCGGCGGTGGTGAGGCGCTGCAGGCCATGCCGGAGGAGGCGAACCGGAAACTGTGGGCGCGGCTTCAAGTGCTGGGTGAACAGCTGGCGCGGGATGGCCGTTTTGGCGCGGCTGAGCTGAAGGCCGTGGCCGGCAGGGAGCGATTTTCGCGGTTTGGCGTTTGGGTTGCGTCCTTGGCCTGCAGGATTCCAATCATCCAGTTCTATTGGAATGGCATGTTGAAGAAAAACGGCGCATGGGAGCGGAGGTTTGCTGCGCCTTATGGTCCGGCGTTCGAGGGATAGCGCAAAGCGGAGTTTGATTGCGGCGTTGCCACGGACTTGATTTCTCGAAAAATGGCCGGTATTGGCACGACTGAAGTCGTACCCTGATACAAATCTCCAATTCGAAATTCCCGAATGCAGGTCCTTCGACTGCGTGGGCCGCGCACAGCGCGGCCCACTTCGCTCAGGATGACAAATTCTCTGTGATCACGGCATGACTGAAGTCGTGCCCTTTCAAGGCGCTATTTATCCACCCGGCTCTCTCGATTTTTTGACGGCCTCTTGGCCAGGCGCGCCAGCGTGGCCTGCTCGCGCAGGACCTGCTGCAAGGGGCGCGCGGGCGTGCCCCAATGGACCGTGCCGGGTTTGAGGCCCTCGTTGGTGACGGTCTTGCCGCTGAAGACGCCGGCCTGGCCGCCGAGGATGACGCCTGGGCCCACGTGCACGTGGTCGCCGATGCCGACCTGGCCGGCGAGGACTGCACCGTTGCCGATCGTGCTGGAGCCGGAGATGCCGGTGAGCGCGACCAGAATCACGTCTTCGCCGATGTCGCAGTTGTGGCCAACGTGGACAAGGTTGTCGAACTTTGCGCCGCGGCGGACGCGCGTTTCGGCCAGCGCGCCGCGGTCGATGGTGGAGTTGGCGCCGATCTCGACATCGTCTTCTATGATTAATGTCCCCTGCTGCGGGAATCGCGTGTACGCGCCGGTCGAGGGATCGCGCACGTAGCCAAAACCGTCTGCGCCGAGCACGACGCCGGCATGCACCATGACGCGATTGCCGATGGTGGTGCCGGGGTAGACGACCACGCGCGGATAGATGCGGCAGTGCTGGCCGATGCGCACGCCTGCGCCGATGATTGCGCCGGCTTCAATGCGGGTTCCCGCGCCGATTTCTGCGTCCTCGCCGATGACGGCGCAGGCGGCGATGGTGACGTCGGGACCAAGCTTGACGTTGGCGCCGATGACGGCCGAAGGATGAACGCCTTCGGCCGGGAGCGGCGGCGCGAGCAGTTGAGCGGCACGCGCAAACCAGAGACGCGGCTGATTGTCTTCAACGATTGCGGTGGTGCATTCCGAGTTGGGCGCAAACAGACCGGGTTTGACGACTACCGCACTGGCCGCGGTCTGGAGCGCCGCGGTGGCTGCATCTTCGGCAAAGACCAGGTCCCCGGCTTTGGCCCGGTCGCTGGCGTTCACGGCGCGAATCTCAGTGCGCGGGTTGCCGTGGACCAGCTTGCCGCCGAGTGTTTCGATCAGTTCTGCGAGCGTCATGCGCTGCTCCCATTTCTGCAGGGCCTAAAGCCCCAATCGTTTCATCGTATTTGCGGCGCGCGACCCACACACTGTGTGGGTTCCCCGCTCGCGCCCTGATACAAAACTGAAACTTGAAACACACTCTGGATGTGAGTCTTCAACAAATGCTCAATACAAGCTTGGCTCGCCTGGCGGGCGGGTCTTCCAGCGGCGGTGAATCCACAGCCACTGGTCAGGATAGCGCCGAATCCAGGACTCGATCACAGCCGTCGCACGCCGTGTGCCTTCCAGAATATCCGCGGCGCGGTCGGAGGTGCGGGGCATCTCGATCTCGGGACCGAAGTGGAGCACGTAGCGGCGCTCGGCGGGCTCCCAGAACATGAAGCCGGGGAGAACTGCCGCGCCGGTTTGGCGGGCGATGTGCGCCAGGCCGGTACCGGTGCAGGCGTCGACGCCGAAGAAGGGCACAAACTCGCCCTGGGGCGGGGTCATATTTGTGTCCATGAGGATGCCGACCGTACCGCCGGCGTGGATGGCCTTCAAGAGTCCGCGGCCGAAATCGTCTTTGGAGATGACGAAGTTGCCGTGGAGGCAACGGATGCCGTTGACGTACGCATCGAGGCGGCGGTTGTCGAGATTGCGGATGATCATGCCCATGGGATGGCCCACGAGCGAGTGGTAAAAGCTGGACAGCTCCCAGGCGCCGAGGTGCGCGGTGATGACGAGGACGCCCTTGCCGCGCGCTTGCGCCGCGCGATAGTGCTCGAGTCCTTCGGTGCGCATCCAGTTGCGGGTGTTCTCGGCGGTGTAGCGCGTCATGCGGCAGAACTCGACGAGTTGCCAGCCGAGATAGATGTAGACGCGGCGAAGAATTTTTTTCCTGGTTTTGGACGGGAATTCAGGGAGGGCCAGCTCGAGATTGCGCATGCCGACGCGGCGCAACCTGCCAAAGCACCAGTAGACGGCAAAGGCGAGGCAGTCGGCCAGCAGGCGCGCCAATCCCCGCGGCATGCGGCCCAGACAGCCGGCTACGGCCCGAACCAGCCCGTACTCCAGAGTTTCCTGCATCGATGAACGCAAGAATTAGTGTAGACGGTCGGCGCCGTGACATTCAGCAAGGCGCGGGCCGCAGGGGCTAAAGCCCCAAGCTCATTTTGCGCAGCTTGCGGCGCGCGACCCACCCACTGGGTGGGTTCCCCGCTCGCGCCCTGATACAAAACTCTCTGCCAGGATCTGGCGCGGTTTCTGACGGCCAGGAGGCCCTCAGTACAGCCGATCTCGCACCCCAGCGAGCAAACATCGCTCGCTGGGGACCCCGGTCTGGAGACTGGCGCTATGTACAGCCCGCGACTTGCGCTACGCTCCAGCGCCTTTACGAAATCACGCGGTTGGAGACTTAGTGGTTGGCCTTGGCTGCGACGAAGTTCTGCGCGACATCACGCACAAATGCGACTGCGCCGGCGGGCACGGGGACAT
>Ga0181518_10001363_pt1 | contig 25078 bp, 24 predicted proteins | sample PEATcosm2014_Bin_28_FD_119751 | JGI IMG/M metagenome (GOLD analysis project Ga0181518, IMG submission 119751) | Peatland microbial communities from MTU Mesocosm Facility, Houghton, MI, USA - PEATcosm2014_Bin01_60_metaG | ecosystem: Environmental > Terrestrial > Soil > Wetlands > Peat | place...
CAGCTTCCGTCTCGGCGTCACCATCGCAGAGTCCGAGGTAGATAATCCGTCCCATCAGGCCGCCCTCCTGACCACCGTCGCGCTAGCCCGCCGCGTGTTTCTGGGCGGAGTTTGGGTTTCGGGTCCAATGACCGCGACTTCGAGGGTTCCGTTGCTTCTGGGTGCGACCATCGGCGAAGCCGTGGTCAACCTCGGCGGCTTAATCGGTGCCCATGCGCCCAACGACCCAGTTGTGGTCATTGGGGGTGCGCCGCAACCCCGCTCGCAGGGCTTTCGGCTTCGAACAGACTATGCGGGCTGGCGTGGTGGAATCGTCCCCGCCCACGTTGATCTCGCGCCGGTTCCTGCGCCAGTCATGCCACTCGCTCCCATGCTATCCGCTGCTTTGGCGGTCAACGAAGCCTTTTTCTATACCCGCAGCGGAAATGCGGCATTCGGGCATCGTCCGGTGGGTCTCTCGCTATGGCGCCCCTCGCAGAATGTCGACTGGTTGAGCCCCACCGATGATGAGCCAGATCTGTGCTATTTGCCTGCACGGCTCTGGCTGATCGGCCTCGGCCATCTCGGCCAAGCCTATCTCTGGGGCCTTGGGCTCCTCCCTTATCCCCAACCTTCCGGGGTTGAGTTGGTCTTGCAGGACGTTGACATCATTACGCATTCGACCGAGAGCACATCTATATTGACCGACGCCACTCAGGTCGGCAAGAAAAAGACCCGCACCACCGCCGCTTGGGCAGAAAACCGCGGCTTCAAGGTGTCAATCCACGAGCGATTGTTTGGAGCTGACTTCGCACGCCAACCGGATGAGCCGTCGGTTGCCCTCTGTGGTCTTGACAATGCGCTCGGTCGCCGCGCGCTCGACCAGGTCGGCTTTGACTTTGTGGTCGAGGCCGGGCTCGGGCGCGGCTATCGTGATTTTCGCACTATTCGTTTGCACACCCTCCCGGCTCCCCGGTCGGCAGCATCCCTATGGATTGCTGCGGACCGCCGCGAAGATGTTGGTGATCGCCCTGGCTATCAGAAGATGCTGAACGACGGCGACCTCGACCGATGTGGAGTTACGCTTCTTGCGGGGAAAAGCGTTGGTGCGCCATTCGTCGGCGCCATCGCAGCCTCTCTCGCCCTCTCCGAAGTCTTGCGACTTCTCCATGGCGGACCCGTTCACCAGGTCATCGAGCTGGACTTGCAGTGCATCGAACATCGTTCGGCGATACCACACGCCTCCGACTTTAGCGGTCTCAATCCTGGTTATGTCGCCACATCGACCAGAGCCTAACAGCACCTTCACTTCCACACTGGGCTGGAGGCAAAAAGTTCTAAAAGCATTCACGAGAAGGAGCTAAACTCCCAGTTTGGCGGTCGCCCCTTTTTCCGCCTCTGTCCCGAAACAGTTGCTGCCATTTCCGGAGTGGATCTTGTGCTCCGTTTGTGCTCCGTTAAGAACCGAGTCAAAGCACAGAGTGAAAACTGGGTATTCTCAATCGCCAGAAAGAGGTGCTGGAAACGCAATGATTCTTTGTTTCCAATTTACTGTCGTCTTCCCAAGCTGGACGTCGCGGGTTCGAGTCCCGTCTCCCGCTCCATGTTTTCAACAACTTAGGAAACCTCACCGATTCCTCGTTACTCCGTTTACTCCGTTAACGCCGGCGACTTCACGCTGACAGCTTCTGTTGCGGTTTTCGAAGCACCGCGGCTTCGAGTTTGTTTACGGCATCGCGCTTCTGCTTCAGATCGGAACTGGTATACACATCGAGGCTGACGCCGATCCCGTGCCCCCTCTGGTCCGAGGCGACCTTCGGATCGATGCGGTACTTCTTCGACAGGGTAGCGTTGGTCTTTCGCAGAACCTGGAACGTCGCCCATTCCAGCCCGATCTTTGCCAGTTTGGGCTTCATGATGCGACGCCAGAGGTTGTCGCGAGACACCGGCGTCCTGAGATTTTCCGATGGGAATAAGAACCCATCTGGACCCGGGTCTTGCGCCAGGGCGGCCCACTGCTCCAGTAGAGCCAGGCTTCCCTTCGAGATCCCACCCTCGCGAGATTCGCCGCCCTTGGGTGTGTCGAAGACGCCGTTGTAGACGCGCTGCTCCACGCGGAGCACTTCGTCGCGGACCGACTTCCATCGGAGCGCGAGAATCTCGCCTGGACGCATCCCCTCGATGATGGCCAAGCGCACTATCAGTTGCTCGCGGAGGTCCAAAACCTCCAGATACGCCTTCACCTCCTCTTCTGTCAGCGGGCGCATGGCGCGTCCAGGCTTGCACTTCATCGGAATCCTGAGTTCGGCAGCCGGGTTGTTGACGACCAGGCCATCCGACATGGCGAGTTTGAATATTGCGTTCAGGAACCATCGCAAGTGGCTCACCAGGCTCTTGCCACATTCCAGCGCCTTCCGGTCCAGGAAGTCTTGCATCTCCTCGCGCCCGATGGCACGGAGCAGAGCCCCCCGAACGCCTCGACCAGGTGGGTTCGTACGATCTGCTCTGATGTGCCGTCCGTAGATTCCTTCCAGCTTCGCCGGCAGAATGGCAAGTACACGCGTTCGATGTATTGCCCAAACGTGTACACAGGTCTTACAGACTGACCGACACCCGCGTTGACGGGTTGCAGAATCGCCGAAAGAATCCCTTCGGCTACGCCCTTCCCGATTCGCGAGCAACGGCCCAAGACCTTTGACCTCCGGCCACCGTTCTCCCACCAGCAAGCAACCCAGACGCGATGGCGCCCGTGCTTGCGTTCCTGTAAACTTCCCTTTTGAAATCGCTTTCGACGCATATTTTTGTCTCTTTCCTGCATCGAAAGCGCTGATTCTTGGCATGCACCAAATATTACCATCCCTGAGCCGCTTCCTGTCCGGCTGCCTGCAGCCACTCGTCCGCCCAGTCGCGCGTTATCAAAATGCGTCGTCCAATCCGAGCACGCCGCAAGGGAGGCACGCCGGGCACCTTGCCGTTGATCACGTTCGACAGGTGCGCTTTCGACACCCGGAGGTATTCCGCGGCCTCTTTCAGCGTCATCACTACCGACTGCTCACGCCGATGCAGCATTTCATGTGGCCGATTCACTCAGCGGCCTCCGTCCGAATCAGCAGCGTTAGGGGTCGTCACCCCAGGATTCTCTAGGATGACGAACGGTAACGTGGGGACCAGCCGTTTGCCGGATTCTGGCCCAGAAGGAGCGTCCCGCTTGCTCCTTCGTGGCTGGCACAGCGCGCCCGAGCGCAGAAGTTGCTCAAACTCTTCCTCATCGACGCGGACGGTTCCGGCAATGCGGGCGATGCACTCCGCTGGAATCTTACCTTGCCTGATCCAGAGGTAAACCGCATCAGTTGAAACCCGGAACCTATCGGCAATTTCGCTCACCTTGGCAAATCTTATAAGCCGAAGGTAACGCATCCTATTTCCCCCGACGCGCTCCGGGGCGTCTGAGGCGGGGGGCATGTCCGCATATTCGATCGAAATGCGTCCAGCAAGCGCGCCGTTAGCCACGCGCACCATCATCGTCTGCTGAGCTCGGTTAACGCTCGGCGCCGGTTTGGAGCGCGGCCACACGGTCGGAGAATGACTCATCCAACCTCCGTTTGCCCCAGACCTGCCTGCTTCAGGCGGCGCGCCTTGGGCGCAACCCTTCGGCGAATCAAATGCTGACACGTCGCGTATGTGGTGCCAAGCGTCAGTCCACCGGACTTCGACCGTGTGTGGCTCTAATTCAGGTTTCCCTCGGCCGTTGGCAACGGAAGAAAAACTCGTGCTCATTAGCTCGCCCTAGATGGATTCCGGTCGGGGTATGGTTGTACTGGCGAAGGAGTCGGAACTAGCTCGCCACCGGCCGGCCGAGAAGAGAGCCACGACTCGACATCGACAGTTCGGTATCTGACCAACGCGCCCACCTTGATAAAACGTGGTCCTCGTTTCCCAAGTCGCCACCGCCGAAGTGCCGCTATGCTAACTGACAACACCTTCGCCACGTCCGATTCGGTTAGTAGATGATTTGATCCAGTGTCATCCATACCTCCATGGTGATATAGGTTGCGGAATCTACGATAGAGGAGCAAAGAAAAATATTATTTGTCCCCCGTGGTGCCCCTTGCCAGCACATTTTCGGCTTGTTTTCAAGGCGCCGCACGTGTTCTCCGAGTGGACCGGTGCAACATTACTGTGAAAACGCCAACCTTGGCTAACATGTAGAATCAACTACTTACGCGGGGATGGGTGTTTTTCCCAAATCGATTTATGGTCTCGGGTTTCCGCCCGCCGTTCCATGGCGCGGGCCAGGCGTGCCGATGGCTTTGCTCCGAAGGTCGGATAGCCGCAAGTCCAATCTGGAATCGGCCTCCCGCCCCTTTCGCCGTGCTGCTTGCCTGCTGCGTGTAGTGTTTCGCGAAATGTTGTCGACATCAGTAGAGGCGCGTATAGCACGTGTTCGAAAAGCGCGTGTGCGGCAATCAGAATAAGACACCGGTCCATCCGCTTTAAGAAGCCTCAATGTCATGCATTGCTGCAGGTTGATATTTGGCGATAAGATCAACACAGAGGACGACCTTCATTAAATGGATCCTCGGGTGCCAATCGACTAGGTTCAGCCCGTATTTTCAAACGCGAAGGAAGCAGATGTCGGCAAATCCACTGTCGCCGCAACGCAGATCTAAACGCAAGACACTGACCAAATGGGCAGAAGTCTATGAAGAGCTCCTGGCACTCCCCTACGAAAGAGTTGGTCGTGGAATCAAGCGCGCTCGCCCCCCAGTCACACCCGATATCGCTCAGCAACGAATTACCCGGCTCACTTACGCGTTGATTAAGCTAGCGCCCCAACGGCCAAGGTCTTTCTCACTATTGCTGCAGAATTGGCTGTCCCTGTTGGGCATCGGATGGCCCAAGGGAGTGTTCAAATACGATTATTCGGTTCCAGAACGCGGGCGCTCATCGCAAACCGAATTGGGGGGTGAAGCGCTACGCCTTCTTGAACGTGGGCATCAATGGCCCGCAATAGCCAAGAAGCTGGCCCCCGAACTCTACAAGCGTAGAAGGAAGCAAGCGTTACGACAGGTGCGGGATGCCTCGTCCGCCGTCGACAACATGCATAGAAACCTCGTAAGGTTGTGCAAACTATCAGTCAATCCCTTCTTGAGTCCGGAAGAGTGCAACCGTCTCGCCGTGATCGCGCAGTCCGAAGCGACGGGGCACACCCTACCCGAATACCTTCGATCAGTTGCTAAGAGAATGAGCCAGGACCGTTCCGTCAAATAGCGAGCGGCTGGCGCACACCCAAGATTTGTTTTGGGCCAAGGCCAGGGCTCTACGCCGACTCCTCCTCACCCCCCTTGACTCGCCCGCCGAACTCGGACTCACACTGTGAGGCAAAGGGGCAATTTTTGAAGCTACACAGGTTCGATGAGCGGTTGGGCAGGTAGATTCCCTCACGCATGGCCTCGCGCACCAACGGATACAGCTTCTCGGTCATCTTCAAATCCGCCGGCGAGACCGTGTATTCCTGGGTGACCACCTGGGGGCTCTTGGTGGCGACCAGCGTATCCACGCGCGCCTTCCCGTTGGCGCCGGGGCAAAGGCGGGCATACGTGGCCACCTGGAACGCGTAGTCAGCACTGACGCCCGTGGGTTTGCGGGCCGCGGTCTTCAGATCGATCACCCGCCCGCTGGTATCGAGGAGGTCCACGAAGCCCCGCACCGGTACGCCACCGATAACGCCTTGTACCGGAAATTCGAGCGCGGCCGGCTCGATCTCGGGCGCCACTTCGTCGAGGTACTTGCGCGTGAGCATGGCCGCCTGGCGCTTCAGCAGATCGACGTCTTCGTCAGCCCCAAATGCGGCGCCTGCTGAAGCGGTGTCCCAGGCCTGCTCGAAGGATGCTTACAGATCGTCGGGATCGGGCGATCCCCCGTTCAGCTTGGCGCGGAAGTAGGCCTCGGCCATCTGATGCACGACGCGCCCGCGAACCAGCGAGCCGTTGGGCGGATCCGGCAGGCCGAGCGCGTATTTGTAATACCACTTGGCGCCGCAGTCACGAAACGTGCGCACCTGCGACGGGGAGAGTACCCCGCCCAGGTCGTTCAGGGGCGCCGGTTGCGGCGTAGCCGCGGGGATTACCCGCGGCTCCGATTCGATCGGGAGGCTAGGCAGCATGGCCGCCACCCTGTTTCGCGAGGTTGATGAACGCTGTCGTGAGCAGCGTTTTTACGTCCTCAGGCTTGACGGCTTCGCCGTGCTTGGCGCCGGCGTAGTTGAGCGCCGCCGCGTACACGTCAATAAGTATGCTGGTCTGGCCGAGCAGGATTTGCGCCCAACCCTGGTGGATGTTGCTTTCGGTCGGGCGGCCGTTTTGTGCCGCGCCGTTGCCGTTGGGTTTGCTACCATTGCCGTTGACGATCGGCTGTTCGTTACTTAGGGCAGCCACTGTTCCCGGCGCGCGTGTTAGCGCACTCGTGCCGGGCTTACCGTTGCGAGCGGTGGCGATGGACTGCCGTAGCTGGCGCTCCAGGGCGCTCTCCGGCGCCGCGGGTGGTGCCGCTTGCACGGCGAAGGTTCCATCAGGCTGTTCGCCCACTGCGGAAGCGACCTTCTTCACAACCCAGTGGATGGTCTTCCTGCCGCGCCCCTGGGTCACTTCAGCCTTACAGATTTCGATCGGTTCTCCCTTCTGCACGCCAAGTTTCTTGAGTTGATCGGCGATGATGCCGCCGACCATCTCGCTTACGAAGAACACGCGGTTGTCGGTGGTGGAGAACAGGTGCTGGACTCCGCCGAACTGGCTGTCCACGGGTTTGCCCTCCAAGTATTGCAATGCCAGTTCTACGGGGAGGTTGGTTTGAAACTGAATCTTTTCGGACATGGCTAGGCCACCTCCGGCATATCGCTGAAAAGGGCTTCGGCGGCCATCGCCGGCGCCTGCCGGGCGGTGCCATCTTCTTCGGCGTCATCACAGAGCATCGGAACCTCGAAGGGGTCTTCGGGCTCGAGTTCTTCGGGTTCCTCGTCGTCAGGTGGCTCGGGGTTGAACTGGGCGTAGTAGTCCAGGTCAGACGGGGCGTTCCACATCGAATACATTCGTTTTTCCTTTCGCACTTTAGAGCCTCGCGGCTATGATGTTGTCCAGCTTCAATATATGCTTAGCTCGTCAAGCATGTCAAGTACAGAACATGCTAAGCGTGCTAAGCTATTGAGCGGTGACGGAAAAAAGAAAGCTGGTAACGATCGACGTTGTGGCGTTGGGAAAGAAGGGTGGCAAAGCCCGAGCTGCCAAGCTAACACCGAAGCGCCGTAAAGAGATCGCCCGAAAGGCGGCGGAGGCGCGATGGGGGAAGAAAGAACGCTAGAGGCCCGACTTCGGCACGCATTACACAACGGGGCAGCGAGCCGTCTACAGATCGCGCCACCGGGGCGTCAACGCCGTCCCGCTCGAACGTGGGGCTGCGCCGGTCCGAAGTGGCTGCGCTTACGATGGGGCATATACCGCGGCGCCGTGGTCGGTGTTGCAACAGTGGCGTTAGGTGAGGCCGGGCGCTGGGAGCGCGTCCCTCAGCACTTTTTACGGTCGACGTTCTGCACTGGATGCTCGGTTAAGGCCTTAACCTGGAGAGTTGTTTCCGAATTCGCTTGCCCTTCTTTCCAGGCCGGAGAGAAGCTTCGAAACGGTCATTTCGAGGTGCTGCGCGACCGTCAATATGCTGACGATGGTCAGATTTCGCTCGCCTCTTTCAATGCTGCCCATGTACGTTCGGTGTAGGCCGCAGATGTCCGCAAACTCTTCTTGAGACAGTCCTCGCCGTGATCGCAGATCACGAATGCGTTGACCCAATGCCTGTTGTACAGCTTGGTTCTTCCCTTTCGGTTTTCGTTCTCGCACTTCCAGCCAGTGTCGGAGGCTGCCATTCAAAACGTCTACAGACCCTTGCTAGACAGACAAGTTATAGCGTATCCTCAGATGAAGCGCGCGGCCCTCTTCAAGAAGCAGGCAAGGGGATACGCCGCCTGCTGGCTCCGGTCGGAAATTGGGCTGAAAATGTCAGATCTTTTCTGCGCCATCGACTCGCAACACATCGCGGACCTCATCCGTTCCGCCGAGCGCTTCGTCGGCTACGCAGGGCCGGGGGTGCAGATGGACCCGGCCCAAGCCATGGTTGAGATTTCTGCTCGGCTCGGCGTCGACATGGTCAGCGTGTGCCTGGATGTCGACGAACGAGTTATGCGAATGGGCTTCGGCGAAATGAATGCAGTGAAATGTCTGCGCGAGGCCGGGATCGCTGTACACCACGCGCCGGGATTGCGCATAGCGCTGGTGCTTGTGGACGACAAAGGCTACATCTTCACACCGACCGCGCTGTATCTGGAGGCTGAACCCCATGGCCATGGGGCCTCCAACGCGATGCATCTGTCCGGGCAGCAACTCCGGGAGGCATTGGCCCGCCTGTCGCCGGTCGCCAGGGAGATCGCGGTCGCCCAGACACAGACCGCAGAGGAACGCGAGAAGATCGCCAACCTGCCCATCGAGGTCGCCATCGAGACGGTGACCAAGGACCAGTGTGCGCATGTGGAAACGAGCCTGAAGGAGGCGCCGCCGGTCCAGTTCGACCTCGCGCGCCAAGTGCGGGTCTTCAATTCCTATCTGCAATATGTTGAGCTAAATCTGACCGGTGCCGCGATCCAGCGCCACCGGCTGGCTATCCCGCCGAACATCCTGAAGCTCGGCGGCAGCAAGGACCTGGAGGGCCGCTTGCGCACGACCTTCGACCTTATCGAGAAGGGCGGCGAGCTCTCATCCAAGAAGCTGGAAGACGAACTCAACGACATCCGCAAGAATTTCACCCGGTCGCTCGGGAAGGATCATGGCCGGGTCGTGCTCAAGTCGGCAAAGCCACACCTGGAAAAGCGACTGGCGGCCTTTCGGACAAGTCTCGAAACACATCAGAAAGACGTGGCCGAAGAGCTGCAAGGGCAACTGGATCAATCCCGCAAGCAGATCATCGACTATTTCTTGCCCAGAGTTATCGAAAATCCGCCGGATGCCATGCTTGGTCAACTACTGCGGGAAAGGCCCACCGAGGACGATGGTCGAAACTGGCTCGATGCGGAGCTGGACGGCGTGTTTCCGAGGGCCCACTGGCTGATCCAGAAGATGCAACTCGATGTGCGATACAAGGATGTGACCTTCGAGACGCTGAATCGACCGGAGTTTCTCGAATCCATCAAGGAAGCCTTCTCACGCGTGGACTGGGACAAGGCCTACGAGGAGTTCATGGCGGCTGGCGAGGCGCATCGCAGGGAATGATCGATGGCTTCACCGACACCGACAGCGAAAACTGGCACGCGCAGGCCACGTCTTCGGTGACAGCGCCGACCATTCCGAACGCCGGTTGCTCCATCCCCGCCGCCGCGCCCGAGGCCAACATCCGCGCCATGGGTGCACGCTGCCCAGTCGTGGTGAGTGGGCAACCGCACTCCGGCATCGCGCCGGCCGGGCGTCGAAGCCGTCCGCAGGCGGCTTTGGCGCTTACGATGGGCACATACGCGGCGCCGTGGGTCGGTGGACAGGGTCGGAACACCGGCGTGGCCGTCGTCGCCGGAAACCGTTATCCCGCCTGGTTTCTCCTGCTTCCCCTGCCGCACCAGCAGGCGCGCGAAGAGGAGCCAAACGAACCGGATTCGCGGGTTGGGCGGCCCGAAGACTGCCGAGGGCTGTGATCAGCTCTCAGGCCGCAATGTCCCGCGACGCGCTCCACCCGATGGAGAGTCTCGTCCATGAATCCTCTGGCCCCGCGGAGTGCGGAGTCCAAACCCGCGAGCTCTTCAATGATGGCGTCCCGGCCCTGTGCGCCTGCCGCTTGCTGTATCTCCGGCTCACACTCACATGCGAGAAGGGATATTTCCAGCAAGCCCAGAAGGGACTCAAGAATGTTGTCCGATTCGCTGGCCCATCCGAGATAGGAGTCCGGCAGCCGTTTGTTCCCGAGAATCTTGCGCAGCCTGGGTAATCCCCGCCATCTCCGTTCCAGCAGGTGGTCTCTTATTTACCAGCCGTATCAAATCAGCCCCATCTGAATCTGCGGCGCACCCATCGCGACTTTGCGGTTGCCCTCCGGGCGAAAGATGTTGTGCTTTTCCAGAATCCTTATGGGGCTCTAGTGGCTACGGAGCGGCAGTATGTCATTCTGAATTATCATCAGCCTATGGTACGTCTTTCGTTGACTTGGCTCGCGGCGGCTGCTTCGGTGTTTGGTCTCTTGTATACGATCTGGCCGACCGAACACCCACTCACCGGGATGCAGGGGGCGATAGTCGCTCTCCTTGGATTCATATTCCTTCTTGCTGCCTACGCCGACATCCGGGATCACCTGCATCGCCAACCAAAGCGATACAAGTCCGAAGCCGACATCAACGCATACATGTTTCGCTGGATCTCGAAAAGCGGCCGCGCTGTGGTTTTTACGAGAGATCATACTTGGGCCCGTGAGCCGAAGATTAGGGACTTGTTATTTGCCAAGGCCCGCCGGAACGAGCTAGCAATCTGTCTGCCGGCTGATACCGACCTTACTTTAGAGTTGCAATCCGAAGGTGCGGAGATCATCGCTTATCCACAGCTTGCTTACACTCCAGGCGCTCGGTTTACCATCATTAATGACGGCCGAATCGCAGATGCCGCAGTCGCAATCGGCAGGCAGATCGATGGCGTACAAGTGATTGAGGAATTTCCGGCCAGTGACCCTGTGTTCGCTGTAACCAAGGATCTTGTAGAAGTACTTCGGCGGATCGTGGCATGAAACCAGTTTCCTTGCGATCGAGGACCACTACGTCCGTTGCAGCCGAGTGGGACAAACTAGCTCCTTTGAGGGTGCGGCAGATTGAGAGCGGGGCCGACCACAGTGCTCGGGAGGTATTGGGGCCGGCCGTTATCACACTTTTGGGACGCAGAGCTTCGGTCCTAGACGTTGGCTGCGGGACTGGCTGGCTGGCCGGTCTCGTTAGCGACCATGTTGACCAGGTCACAGGCGTCGATGCCAGTCGAACTTCCATCAGGCTGGCATGTCGAACCGTTCGAAAGCGGAATGTCAACTTCTTGAATACGCCCATCGAGAAGTTCGCTAATTCACATCCCTCGCCGTTCTCGGCCGCCGTAGCGAATATGACTCTCAGCACAGTCACCAATTTGCCCCGTGTGCTGTCCGCGATTCACCGGTGCTTGCAGTCCAATGGAGTATTTGTCTTCACGATCCCTCATCCATGTTTTTGGCCAACCTATTGGGGGTATGCCGAGGCACCCTGGTTCAAATACGACACCGAGATCGCGATAGCCGCACCTTTTCGCATTGCCTCCGAGGGGACTGCCATCGTAACCACGCACGTTCACCGCCCTCTGCAGCAGTACTTGACGATGCTGAAAACAGCGGGTTTCGAACTCGAACGATTCCGGGAGCTCATCGGGCGGGGTTTTGCCCCGCCCCGGTTCATTGCAATGCGATGGCAGACACGCTCGACTGGCAGGTCATCTTGCGTCTTGCGATACTAGACGGGTAACCGCGACGAACGGGTGCCTGCGGAGATTGTAGATGTTCCTGGTCTTCCCTTCCTTCTCCACCCAGACGCGTCTCACTTCGATCAGGGGAAATGGCACCGGCGGATCGCCCCGCGTGTAGTTTTCAAGCTCTTTGATGAAGGTTTGGAGTTGACGCACCTTCACGCCGAGAGGGACCGCCAGCATTTCTTGGGACGGAAAACACTCCACACTCTTGCCCTGGTGTTCGGTGAGCAGGACCCAAAGCAGCCGCGCGCCTAGCACTGAGGGCCGGGTCCTTCAAGATGGCGTCGGGAATTGCGGAGCGGTCGGGCAGCATGTCCGGCTGGAATGGCGCAGTAGCTTTAAGGTCGTTCATAGGCGCATCCTCCGGCATTCGGTGGCGAAGTTCACCTTCTGCAGCTCTTATGGTACGCGATCCAGCAGACGGCCCGATCAACGGGGACTGATGATGCAACCGCGCAAAGCCGCGCTACCAGTTCACCAACTTCTCCGCAGCGTCAGACGAGGATAATAGCGGCCTCTGGCTTTTCGCGTCGAGTGCAACAGAACGGGTATTCTGTTGCACTCGGGTCCCGTTTCACCTTGTAACTCGTTGATTCCAGGTTCGGGTGCCTCTATCGGACTCTTCAGTAAGGTTGCACTCAAGCCCTTTTTGGGCCGTTTTACAGGCATTTGGCGCTCCTCCTCGATCATCCCCGATGGCCGTGCACAGCGCTAGATTACCCGCAGATAGGGGTCTGGAGACGACCTTCACTTTTGGGTCAGTTTTGGGCCGTTTCGAGGCTTTTTCGCGCGTTTTCGGTGGATTTCAAGGCCAAAACGGGGGTATTTGAGGCATTGCTGGCTATGTATGGAGTGCGCGAAGTCCTTTATTTGCAGGCCTGCCGACCACATTTTGAGACAAAACGGAGCACCCCCAGGGGGAGGCTCAAAACTTGGTTTCTCGGCCTGCGAACCAAAACTTGCTGGGGATTCCGGCGAAGCTGAACACTGATTCCGAAAGGAAGTCGAACGGCGTTCCGGGATGAACCCGAACACCATCGGAGCGTAGCGACGCTGGCACTCTCGATTATGCAAGAAGTGTTCGGCTTCGTCAAGGAGGCCTGTCCGGAGCGTAGCGGAGGAAGAGCGCCGCTAGCGGAGAAAGGGGCGCGGGGAAAGGGGCGGCAGCCCTTGTCCCCGCCTCAGCACACAGAACACCGGAGCGCGGTCAGCGCTCCGAACCAGCGGCGGCGACTTCCGAAGTCCCGACGAATCGACTCGATTGGAGCCGCATCAGGGGCTACTTTCGCGTAAGGCTCACAACAACTAAACCAGCAAACCGTTGTCCGGCTTAGGGAGAGACCTTCTGCTCAACGGTGCCCGATAGACCGGAGTTCCTCGCACTGTCCGCACGAAGGAGCGAGACAATGTTGCAGACCGGCCAATCGTTCTACCTCCGGTGTTATGAGGCTGACAACTTCGGCTTCCGGCCAGATGCGGTCCACCATGGTTATGAAGTCTGACCACGAAGCCCGCGCATCCCCGTTGACGTAAACCAGCTTGAAAGCGCGATAGTGCAAGGCACCTCTGATGCGGATCGCCAATTCGTCGAGGGGCATTTCCTCGCCATTCAGCCTGGCCCGCCCATTCACGGTGGCGGTGGCGATGAGGTAACGCAGGTCACCGCATCTCGAATGCAGCGGCTCTAGCGGTTGAGGAGATGGGGCCGTCGCAAGATCCAAAATGTAGCCGTGAGCGGGTGCATCATTCCGATTCCGCACGCAGGTCGGGCAGAGCAGGGGCACAAATAGCAGCCAGCCAAGTTTCCGAGACTGCTCGTTCGCCGCTCTCCACATCGACTGGAGTGTAACTCATTGTGCGCGTTATGTATTTGTCTTACCTCGGTTCTTGCGCATCGAGTCGCCGCGCATCTCGATTCGGTGGGCGTTGTGGACCAGGCGGTCGAGGATGCCGTCGGCCAGCGTGGGATCGCCGATCTGTTCGTGCCAGCGCGCGACCGGCAGTTGCGAGGTGAGGATCGTCGAACGCACCTGGTAGCGATCCTCGCAAATTTCCCAGAAGTCGCGCCGCTCGGGTTCACTCAGCGGAGCCATGGCCCAGTCATCGACCACTAGAACATCAATGCGGCTGAGCCGGGTGAGCAGACAGCGCAGACTGCCATCGGCACGCGCCATCGCCAGATCGCGGAAGAGAGCCTGGGCGCGGGTGTAGAGCGCCGAGTATCCATCACGGCAGGCTTTTTGTGCCAGGGCACAGGCCACGAAGCTCTTGCCAACGCCGGTCGGCCCGAGCACGAACACATTTTCGTGCGTTCCCACCCAGGCTGATTCTTGCACCAGCGCACGGATTACGCTCTTGTCCAACCCGCGCGGGCCGCGGTAGTCGATCTCCTCGACACAGGCGTTGGTCCGGAGCTTGGCGTTTTTCAGCCGCCGCCCGAGTGCCTGATTCTCGCGCCAGTTCCACTGTTGATCCACCAGCAAACCCAACCGTTCCAAAAAGCTCAGCTCGCGGGCCGCCGGATCTTGTTCCTGCGCCTTCAGCGCCTCGGCCATGCCTTGGAGCCGCATGGCGAGTAGTTTTTCCATCATCGGTTGTTTGAGCATCGTCGTTTCTCCTCAATCGAAGTACTCCGCGCCACGGATGTTGTCGTGGGGCGGCGGTGGTGACGATGCAGGAGGCGTCACAGGGGGGACGGTATCGAGAGAGTTTTTCAAAATCGATTTCACGCTCTGATAGCGGCAGGCTCCCGTCATAAGCGCGCGTTCGGCAGCAGCTTCCATACGAGCCGGCGAATACTGGCCGGCCAGGCGAATGATTCCCAGACACGAACGGTACCCCATCTCGGGATGCGGCTTGTCGGCGAGAATGCGCTCGAACAGGCGCGCTGTTTCCGGGCCGATGGACTGCGCCCAGTGCACCATGCGCGAGGGAGTCCACTCCAGGTGCGCCTGGTGGGAGCGCGGGCGGTGCTCGGCAATGGTGACGGTGTGCCCATGGCCCCGCGCGCGCAAGTGAGACGCCAAGCGGTTTCCTTTGTGGAAAATCTCGACCGTGGTGGCCGTCGAACGCACTTCCACCAGTTCGTGCACCAGGTTGTAAGGCACGCTGTAGTAGTTGGTGTCGAAGACAATGTGGTAGTCGATGTTGACCCGAGCGCGGGACCACTGGCTGAGGTCGAACCGCTCGGCGGGCAGAGGGCTCAACACGGGCTTGTCGAGGGCCGTGAACTGCGACGCCCGCGAGCCTTCCCGTTTCCGGAACGGCCGCTCGTTTATGCGGTCACGCAACTCGCGGATGGCTTGGTTCAGTTCCTCGATTGAGAAGAACTTCCGATGTCGCAAGGCTGCGATGATCCAACGTTCGGCCAAGAGCACGCCGGATTCGACCTTGGCCTTGTCGCGCGGCTTGTAAGGCCGGGCCGGCACCACGCCCACGGCGTAATGCATGGCCATCTCCTGATACGTGGGATTCAGGTCGGGATCGTAGCGGCAGGCTTTCGTTACGCCGGTTTTGGTGTTGTCGGGCACCACCAGTTTCGGTACGCCCTGATAAAACTCGAAGGCCCGCACATGTGCTCCTATCCAGTTCACCAATTGTTCATCAGCGGTGGCTTCAGCGTAGGTGTAGGAACTGGCTCCCATCACCGCGACAAACAAGTGCGCCTGCTGCGTCGGGCCGCCGCGGGGGTCATGGATCGGGATGGTGGTTCCCGCCCAATCGACGAACAGTTTTTCGCCGGCTTTGTGGTCCTGGCGCAGAACTACGTCTTGCTTACGGCGCCACCGCTGGTACAGCTCGCAGAAACGGGAGTAGCGATAGCCGTCCGGGTTGGCCTGGCGGTATTCCTCCCAAAGCAACTGCTGGGTCACGTGAGGATGCTGCTGCCGCTGTTGGTGAAGCTCGGCAAAGTCCGGCATCGGCAGCACGGCCGGGCGGGCACGTGGCGGGCCGCCGAACAACGCCGCCTCCAGCCGGCCTTCGTCCCAATCCTCCCGCAGCGGCCACGTGACGCCGGCAGCTTCGGCTCGTTGTAAATACTCGTGTACGGTTCCGAGACCAATCGAGCAACTGCGAGCGATCTGCCGTAGCCCGAGGCCCAGGTCAAACTTCAATCGAAGCACTTCTTTGATCTTGCGCACGGACAATCTCCTTGCTGGCAAGCTGATCCTCCCTTTCGGGAGAGGCTTCTTGCCATTGTGATGTCCAGCGCCGTTGGCCTGTGGATGTTATTCCGGTGAAGCCGAACGCGGTTCCGGGGTCTGCCTAAAACTGTTCGGCTTTATCGCGGAATCGGCGTTCACCTTCATCCCGGAACACTGTTCGGGTTCATCCCGAAATACCGTTCGGCATCATCCCGGAAGCGCGTTCACGTTCGCCCGGATTCCCCACTTGCCTTCGCGGACGCGCTCAATCCACGCCCGCGGGCCTCGGCGAGCGCTTCGGCTGGCACGCCCGCGAGGCGGCGAGCTGCTCGCGTAAAGGCGTTGGTGCGCACCCAGGCGATGGCGCGTTCAGCGGCGGTCCGGGCAAGCGGCCGGTGTGCGTCGTGGCGGCAGTCGCCGCGGCGCCCGCTTCGGCCGGCACGGCCGCGGAGGCGGCGGGCTGCATGCGTGGGGCGTTCGTGCGGGGGCCAGACGAGGGCGGGCTCCAGCGACGTGCTCCCGGTACGCCAGCGGTGTGCTCTGTGCCATCCTTACGCACTTGGCGCTCCCGTGCTCTCCGCAAGGCATTTCCGCAATTCCTGCTACGTCTTCCCGGCACTCGATCGCGCGCTATGGCCAGCACTCAGCAGGCTCAGCGTCAGCCGTCGGGTACCAAAGCGGCATCCATTCCCCATAGCCAGCGTCCGCCGCAAACGCCAGCGGCTTCCTCCTAGTCTCTTAATCGAAAACGCCTCGGCACGAACTTCCTCTTGTATACGAGCTTTCATCCGCCGAGGCGTTTCCGATTAAGGCTAGCGACCAACCGGGACTCAGGGCATGCTTCAGGCGTTCACTGCTTCAACCCCACCTGCCAGTTCCCCGTTAAGGCTCATATAGAAATCGACGGTTTGAGTTCGTTTTTTTTTGGTTACCATTCAGAATCAAGGAACCCGGCTGACCGATTTGTTCCCGCCCGAGTTTGGGTTCATGGTCATTTTCTTAGTGCCGCCGTCCAGTTCAATACAACCCTAAAGGGCGCTTGCATTTGCTCGACTGGAACGGCGAACAGGAATCGTTTGCCGCTTCCTTGCACACTCCACTGGGGAGCGACACCGGACGCTTGGAAGAGAGGATGCGGAATTCCCGCTTGGAACGAACCACCCGTGCCGACTTCGACCGCCGTCACTTTCCCATCGGAAGAGATGTAATACAACTCTTGGCCATCGTCGCCCCATTGCGGGCTGCTGCCCCCGCCCTTAGAGACTGCGAAATCTTCCTTAGCGTCAGGAAATGCCCGGACGTAGATCTCGTTGCGGCCTGAGGCATCGGATGTGTAGGCAATCCAGCGAGAGTCCGGGGAAAACTGAGCCTGGGACTCGCTGAACTCTGTTCCCAACAGCCGCGTTCGCCGATGATTTCCCTCCATAGCTAGCACCCAAATGTCATTTCTCGTTTTCTGATCGGCGACCGTGTACAAGAGGAACCGTCCGTCGCGCGACCAGCTCGTTGGTATCTTCGTCTCACTGGATCTCAAAAGGACATCCTCATCCTTGGCGCCGCTGGCCAGTTTTTGATATAGGTCCAACGCCGCAGTGCCGCCCCCGCGACTAGAGGCAAATACGACGCGGCTTCCATCCGGCGACCAAACAGGGTAGTTGTTACTACCCACAGCCGACGTGAATCGCTTGCTCGTGCCCCGCGACAGATCAAGCAGCCACAGATTCCAAAAAGAGGCGCCTTCGGTGTGGTCATTCCGGGAGACCATAGCTCGCGTTCCGTCCGCCGAAACAGCCAAGCTGGTGTAAGGGCCCGACTCCGACACGCGGCTGATTACATTCCCCTGCCGGTCAAGCCAAGTGAGCTGGAAGTCTTGACCGCGTGTCTGGTAGACAAGAATCCCGTTGGCTGAGATGGAGAAGAAGCCATAGGCGAGGTAGCTGCCAACCGGCGCCGCGACTTGCTTAGGCTCGCCCGAGAGCTGGAGCCGGGTGGGATCGAAGGCTTGCGCCAGAAGTGTTTCGCTGCGCAAAAACAGCAACTGCCCCGGGCTCGAATCGGAGGAAGGAGCGTACCGCGCGGCCTCGCTCACGAGGGGCTGTTTGGAGTCCTGTTTCCCAGGCTCGGCATCAATCGATCCCACGTACGTTCCAGCGTTCTCAGGCGTCGCTGAGCTACGGTAGTAGAGAAAATGGCGCCCGTCCGGCAGAAATGAAGGAAGAACATGGATATGTTCGTTGCGGGACCGATCGATGTTCGTGATCGGGGACGCTTTTCCGCCCGTCGCGGAAACCCGCATCAGCCCAACGCCTGGGGCGTCGTTTCCGAAGATAATCACACCGTCCTTGTTCCATGAACCGCCGACGACCAGCCCGGGCACTTCGCATATGGTCTGCGCCGGTCCGCCCGCAACGTCGATTTTCTTGAGCTTTCCGCCCGCATCATACGCAATGAACCGGCTGTCGGGCGACCAAAACGGAATTCCATTAGCCCCTTCGGTACTGCTCAGAGGCCGCGCTTCGAATGTCTCGAAGGACCGAACCCAAAGACGAGGAACCCGGTCCTCGCCTATGGCGATGAAGGACAGCTTGCGGCCGTCCGGGGAAATGCCGCTGAAGTTGCTGAGAGTGACTTTTTCCGGTGGGGTGATTTCGAAGCGCACTGCCTCGGCCGCGGGCGGCTTTTGGCGAAGGTAGAGAAAGCCAAGTGTGAGTGCGGCCAGAAAAAGCGAGGCCGCCACGCTCGGCCACAGCCAGGAGGCCCGCCGGCGCAGGGCGTCGGCCGGCGATTCTTCTTCGAGCAATATCCATGCGTCCCCGATATCGCGCAAACGGCGCTCGGGGTCTTTCTCCAGGCACTTCTTGAGAAGTCGTCGCATTCTTGCGGGAACGCGATCCCAATCGGGCTGCTCTTTGATCACCGAGGCCAGCGTGTCCACGATGGTGTCTCCCTGAAACGGTTTCCGGCCCGTGAGCATCTCGTACAACACTACGCCAAACGCCCAAATGTCGGTCTGCTTGTTCGCTGGCTTGCCCTGCGCCTGTTCGGGAGCCATATACGGCGCCGTGCCGAGGACGACCCCCGCCTGCGTTGGTCCCATGTTCTCCGTGGGGGGGATCGAGTGGTCCTCCAACGCAGATCGTTCAGAGACTGCTTTCGCCAATCCAAAGTCCAGCACCTTGACCACGCCTTGCGGAGTGACTTTCAGGTTGGCCGGCTTCAAGTCGCGATGGACGATACCCTTGTCGTGCGCGGCTGCAAGCCCATCAGCGATCTGACGGGCAATTACCACAGATTCCTCCACCGGGATCGCACCCTCCCGGATCCGCTCGGCCAGCGTTCGCCCCTCCACCAGCTCCATTACCAGGTAATTGAGGCCCACATCGTGAAGAATGCAGATATTAGGGTGGTTCAACGCCGCGACGGCGCGCGCTTCAAGCTCAAAGCGTTCCGAAAACTGCTCCTTCGATACCTTGACGGCGACCACACGGTTCAGGCGCGTGTCGCGGGCCTTGTAGACCTCGCCCATCCCACCAGCGCCGATGGGTGCGAGGATTTCGTAGGGCCCGAGTTTTGTGCCCGAAGAGAGCGGCATGCGGGTGGATCAGCTAAGTTTAACCTATCCTGGAAATGGATAGGTCCTGAGTCACGGCGCATACGGAAGTAATCCAAACGCGCGGGAAACGCGAGAGCTACGCCGACCAGCATTTGCTCAGCCAGACGATAGCGCGTTCCGCGGTCCGGGCGGGGTATGCGATCACGCCCCTAACGGTTAGAACCCGCGGTTTTATTGGGGCTGGTGGGAACGGGGGGGTGCAGATAACTGTAGATTTGGGCGCGCCTGAATCAGGTACACCAGTTCTCTTGTTCGGCCAAGCCGCCGCTGCGGTCCGGGCGAGCCATATCGCCCGAGCGGTATGCGCACTATCGCGCCAACGCTGCCGCGCTCAAGAACTCCGCGGTGTACGAAGTCCCGGACCTGCTGGAAGCGATTATCGCCGATGGTTCGTCTCGCAACCCAGCGGTTGGAGCCGCCTTTGCCAGCGCAGCGGCGGCGCACTGACCCGGGTTCAACGCCCCGCGAGGCGGCGTGCTGCTCGCATACGGCGTTCCGGCGCAGCCAGACGAGGGCGCGTTTAGCGGTTCGGGCAATGTGCCAATGCGCTCCTTGTCGGCAGTCGCCAGCAATGGCTCGATCGACTAAGGGCGAGCTTTACGACAGCCAGAACCGCCCGCTCCACACGCCCTCGACCCACGTCGGCGGGAATTCAGCGAGCGCTTCGGCCAGCACGCCGCGTGGCGGCGGGCTGATACGGGCTTCCCGCCGACGATGCAAAACTGAGGCTCAATCGTTTTGCGACAAAACGGAGCACCCAGAGGGGGGGAGGCCCAAAACTTGGTTTTTCGGCCTGCGAACCAAAACTTGCCTTCGCGGACGCGCTCAATCCACGCCCGCGGGGCCTCACGGCGGTTCGGGCAAGCTGGCGGTGCGTTGGGTGTCGGCAGCCGCTTCGGCACTTGCTGCAACGACCAAGGCCGAGCTTACGGCAGCCAGAACTCGCCCGCCCGCACGCGCTCGATCCACGCCGGCGGAAATTCGGCAAGCGCTTCGGTCGGCACGCGCGAGAGGCGGCGGGCTGCTACTTAACCGTGAACTTCGCGGTCGTGCTGTTCCGCAGCGATCCGGAGACACCCGTAAAGGTTATGGTGTAGGTGCCCGGCGTTGTGTTCTTGGGGAACAGGACTCCGGATAGGGCGTATGCCGTTCCGTTGACCTTAATCGTTTGCGGCAGATCCACGCACTTGAAGCCCGAGGGGCCACCCCCGCAGCTTAGCGTTACGTTCCCGTCGAAACCCATCACCGATTGGAGTTCCAGGACGACCGCCCCGGGCAGGCCAGGCTCGACGGTCTCCGACGATGGTTTGGCGACGATGGTGAAGCTGGCGGCCGGCAACACCGAGAAGCTTTGCGAGAGCGGTTGCGCCGGCGCGTACGTGGCGTTGCCGGACTGGGAAGCCTGTATCGTGCAGGTTCCGGTGTTGGTCAGGGTCGCCACAGTGCCCGAAACGGTACATACCCCAGTTGTGAGCGAAGCGAAGCTGACCGGCAACCCGGAGCTGGCCGTGGCCACCAGGTTCAGCATGGTTCCCTGGACCTGGTTTCCAATGGGATTGAAGGTGATAGTTTGGGTACCCAGCACCGTGAAGCTTTGGTTCACCGGCTGAGCTGCCCCGTAGGTGGAGTTGCCGGCTTGCGTGGCTTGTATGGTGCAGGTTCCAGGGTTAGTGAGGCTGGCGACAGTGCCCGACACCGTGCATACTCCCATGGTCAGCGAAGCGAAGCTGACCGGCAAACCGGAAGTGGCCGTGGCCACCAGGTTGAGCATGGTTCCCTGGACTTGGGTCCCGATGGGATTGAAGGTGATCGTTTGTGTGCCCAGCACCGTGAAGCTTTGGTTCACCGGCTGAGCAGCCGCGTAAGTGCTGTTGCCGGCCTGAGTCGCTTGTATAGTGCAGGTTCCGGGATTAGTCAGCGACGCAGTTGTTCCAGACACCGTGCAGACTCCCGTGGTCAACGAAGCGAAGCTGACCGGCAAGCCGGAGGTGGCTGTGGCAACCAGGGTGAGCTGTGTCCCCTGGGTCTGGTTGGGAATCGGGTTGAAGGTGATGGTCTGGGTTCCCAGCACCGTGAAGCTCTGGTTGACCGGCTGAGCAGCCGCATAGGTGGAGTTGCCGGCCTGCGTCGCTTGGATGGTGCAGGTTCCGGGATTAGTCAGCGACGCGGTAGTGCCAGAGACCGTGCAGACTCCGGTGGTCAGCGAAGCGAAGCTAACCGGCAATCCGGAAGTGGCCGTGGCAACCAAGGTAAGTTGTGTCCCCTGGGTCTGGTTCGGTATGGGGTTGAAGGTGATAGTCTGCGTGCCCAGCACCGTGAAGCTTTGATTCACGGGCTGCGCCGCAGCGTAGGTGGAATTTCCGGCCTGCGTCGCTTGCATAGTGCAGGTTCCGGGATTAGTCAGCGATGCGGTGGTACCGGATACCGTGCATACACCGGTAGTCAGCGAAGCGAAGCTGACCGTCAAGCCGGAGGTGGCGGTGGCAACCAGGGTGAGTTGTGTCCCCTGGGTCTGGTTGGCGATGGGGTTGAAGGTGATGGTTTGGGTGCCCAGAACCGTGAAGCTCTGGTTCACCGGCTGCGCGGCGGCGTAGGTGCTATTACCGGCCTGCGTCGCTTGGATGGTGCAGGTTCCGGGGTTAGTCAGGCTCGCGGTGGTGCCCGAAACGGTGCAAATTCCCGTGGTCAGCGAAGCGAAGCTGACCGTCAATCCGGAACTGGCCGTAGCGGATAAGGTGAGCTGTGTCCCCTGAGTCTGGTTGGCGATGGGGTTGAAGGTGATGGTTTGAGTGCCCAACACCGTAAAGCTCTGGTTCACCGGCTGAGCCGCAGCGTACGTGGCATTACCGGCCTGCGTAGCTTGTATCGTGCAAGTTCCTGGGTTGGTGAGGCTCGCGGTGGTGCCCGAGACCGTGCAGATTCCGGTGGTCAGCGAAGCGAAGCTAACCGTCAATCCGGAACTGGCCGTGGCAGACAGGGTAAGCTGTGTCCCCTGAGTCTGGTTCGCTATAGGGTTGAAGGTGATGGTCTGAGATTGCAGCACAGTGAAGCTTTGGTTCACCGGCTGGGCCGCGGCGTACGTGGCGTTGCCGGCCTGCGTAGCTTGTATGGTGCAGGTACCGGGGTTAGTCAGGCTCGCGGTCGTGCCCGACACTGTGCAGACTCCGGTGGTCAGCGAAGCGAAGCTAACCGTCAATCCGGAACTGGCGGTGGCAGAGAGGCTGAGTTGTGTCCCCTGTGCTTGGTTCGCGATGGGGTTGAAGGTGATGGTCTGCGTTTGCAGCACAGTGAAGCTTTGGTTCACCGGCTGGGCTGCGGAGTAGGTGCCGTTGCCGGCCTGCGTAGCCTGTATGGTGCACGTTCCAGGGTTGGTCAGCGACGCGGTGGTGCCGGACACCGTGCACACTCCGGTAGTCAGCGAAGCGAAGCTGACCGTCAAGCCGGAACTGGCCGTGGCGGACAGGGTGAGCTGTGTCCCCTGCGTCTGGTTCGCAATCGGGTTGAAGGTGATCGTCTGGGATAGCGCGTTATTCGTCAACCCGAAGCTGGCGGTCGGAGTGAGGCCTGAAACGCTGCCCACGACCGCGTAGCTGCCCGAAGTGCCGTTAGCCGTAAACGACGGCGAAGTGGCCACGCCCGAGCTGTTGGTTGCCGCGGTGGCCGTCAGGAAGCTGCCGGGGAACGTGCCGCTGGCCCCGGAACTGGGAGCGGTGAACGTCACCGTTACATTGTTGATCGGAATGTTGCCGCCGTCGAGCACGGTGGCCTGCAACGGGTTCGTGAACGACGCGTTGACACTCGTATTTTGTCCCGAACCGCCGCTCGCCGAAATGGATGCAGGCGTTTGCACCACGGGCACGTTGCTGTCCGTCCCCGAGGCGGCGTTGCCCGAATTGGTGTGAGTGAGATCGCCTCCGCCCCACGCCAGCGCCGTGTTGCTCACCGAGGTGGGAGAATTGGCCGGTACATTCACGATCACCTCTATCAAGGGGAAACCGCTGCCGCCGGATACCGACAAAGTGGAGGTGCAAGTGACGGTGGTCGTGCCGCCGCAGGTCCAGGAGGACGAGGTCGTGCCGAAGTTGGCTACCGTGTAGCCCGAAGGCAGGGCGTCGGAAACAGTCACCGTACCGCTGGTGGCGCCGCCGGACGCCGTGTTGCTCACGCTGATATCCCATTGGGCGGTGGAACCCTGCGTAAAGGTGCCAGTATGGGTCTTCTGTACCGACAGGTTGGGGGCCGGCACGATGGTCACCGTATCGGTGTTCGAACTGGTGGCAGTGACGCCCGCGCCGCCGGTCACGTTAAACGTGTTGCTCACTTGCCCTGGCGTGGCGCTGGCCGACACGTTTACATTGAGCGTCAGCGCCGGGTAGCTGCTGCCCTGAGCAATCGCGCTGTCATTGGTGCAGGTCACGGTTTGGCCGCTCGACCCGCAAGTCCAGCCTTCGCTGTCGGAACTCGCAAAGGTGAAGTCCGCGTTCAGCGTATCGACGACTTTCAACGGATTGCTGCCCGAGGACGGATCGCCGGTGGGACCGGTCCCATTGTTCTGGATATTCAACGTGAGTTGTTGGTTTTGCTGCCCCTGCGTGAAACTGTCGGTGCTTTCCGTAGTGGCATCGACGGTCACCGGATTCTCGGTGAAGTTCAGGCACCACCCGCCGGTCGCGCCGGTCGTGGCGGAGGCCTTCTGATTGAAGTACAGGCTCCACGTGCCGTTCGGGATGCTGTTCCCGAACAGGCCGGTCAAGGTCGCCGAGCCGTGGGTCGCGGCGTATGAGAACGAGCCGGGCAGCGTGTAGAAGTTGCCGGGGTCCTGGAAGAACGTATCGGCGGAGCTGTCGTCCGCGGCCGGTTTATAGGTGCCGGGCGCGACATTCGATGTGTTCAGCGTGCTCCCGGCGTCGGAAAAGATGTAGTTGCCGGTCGAAGCATTCGCGGTGCCGTCGGTCACCGAGAAGAAGTCCAGCGCGGCGGTCGGACCCGCCAGGAGGGATTCGACACTGTAGAGTTCCACGTCCTGGGTGGGAATATCCCAATTGTCCAGCGTCACCGTCACGGCGCTGACGGTGCCCCAAAGATTCGACACAAAGATGTTCGATGGATTTGGGGTAAAGGCGCCGAAGGCCTCCCCCGGGGCGGTGACGCCTCCCGTATTGCAGAACTGCGCCCCAGTGCTGGTTACATTCGAAACCGTGGTCGCGTCGTCGATGCGCTGGTACATGAAAGTGGTGCTCACATCGTAGGTTCCCGACACCCCGCTATAGTTCGCCATCATATTGTGATCGCCCTCGGCCAGCGAACTGGTGGTAAACACAGCTTGGCCGCTGCCGTTCAGCGTGACCACGTTGTCGCCGCTTACTGTACCGGCCGGAGTCAAACCGCCGTCTTCGAAGGTCACCGTGCCGGAAGTCACCGGACTCCCGCCGCTGGTCACCGTGGCGGTGAACGTGACGGCTTGTCCGGTGGTGGCGCGCTGCTGGCTGGACATCAGGCTTGTAGTGGTCACCGCGCCGTTGTTGACATCGAAGGTGATGCACCAGCCGCCGTTCACGGTGAGGGATTCGGTGGTATAGGCGTACAAAGCCCAAATGCCATTCGGCTGGACCCCGCTAAAGGCGCCTCCGAAGGTCGTTATACTGGTCCCGCCGCGCGGCTCCGCGTAATTGAGCGTGCCCGGAACCTGCGGCACACTCGCATAGACGTTCGGCGACTCCGATGAGGGGAACGTGTCCTGGGGGTTCGGATTATTGTCGTATGCTTCGTAATTGCCGCTGGTGGGC
>Ga0181518_10001364_pt1 | contig 25076 bp, 22 predicted proteins | sample PEATcosm2014_Bin_28_FD_119751 | JGI IMG/M metagenome (GOLD analysis project Ga0181518, IMG submission 119751) | Peatland microbial communities from MTU Mesocosm Facility, Houghton, MI, USA - PEATcosm2014_Bin01_60_metaG | ecosystem: Environmental > Terrestrial > Soil > Wetlands > Peat | place...
AGCATTCGCCCTGGCGCAGTGCCTGGCAGGCCAGGTGCAACGCCACTAGCGACGAGGAGCACGCCGTGTCGACCGTTACCGCTGGCCCCTCCAGCCCGAGTGAGTACGCTACCCGCCCGGGCACCACGCTTGTTGCGTTGCCGGTTAGGTGCAGCCCCTCAAGGTCGTCGCTCGGCCCATAGTCCTGGTGGCTTGCGCCCGCGAAAACGCCGGTATCGCTGCCTCTCAGCGATGTGGGTGCGATGCCTGCTTCTTCGACAGCCTCCCAAGTGACTTCCAGCCAAAGCCGCTGTTGCGGATCCATCGCCATCGCCTCGCGGGGCGAGATGCCGAAGAATGCTGAGTCAAATGCGCCTGGGTCCGCCAGGAACCCACCCTCACGCACGTAACAGGTGCCAGCGCGTTCTGGATCGGGATCGAACAGGCGTGCCAGGTCCCAGCCCCGATCCGTCGGGAACTCTCCCACTGCGTCCCCGCTGGCGGCAACCAACTCCCACAGGTCGGCTGGCGATTCCACTCCGCCGGGATAGCGGCAGCCCATCCCGACGATCGCCAGCGGCTCGAGCGTCTGCGCGAGGGCTCGTGCGGTGGCTGCGTCGCCGCGCGCTGCGCCGTCCACGGTGCTGAGCAGATGGTTGGCGACGGCAGTTGGCGTGGGATAGTCGAACACCAGTGTTGCGGGCAGCCGCAATCCGATCGCCGCGGCAAGCCGGTTGCGAAGCTCGACCGCCGCGAGCGAGTCGAACCCGAGGTCGTTGAATGCGAGGTCGGACTCGATCGCGCCGAGCGCGGCGTGGCCGAGCACTGCAGCGGCGTGACCGCGCACCAGCTCGAGCGCGACACCCGCGCGCTCCCCCTCGGAGACCTCAGCGAGTCGCTGCGCCAGTGACCCGTCTGCGGCGCGTCTGCGTCGTATAGGTCCGTGCGCCAATCCGCGAAGCAGTGGTGGCACTGTCTCGCCCGTTCGCCAGCGCGAGAGGTTGAGCGCTACGGGCAGCACCAGCGCGTCGCTCGCTGCTCGCGCCTTGTCGAACAGCGCGAACGCCTGGTCGGTTCCGAGTGGGGTCAGGCCGATCCGACACAACCGCTGGATGTCCTGCTCGGAGAGCTCTGCCCCCATCCCATTCTTGCCAGCCCACATTCCCCACGCCACCGATTTCGCCGGCAGACCGCGCGCTCGGCGGCGAGCGACGAGGGCGTCGAGCGCTGCGTTCGCCGCTGCGTAGTTGCCCAGGCCGGCGGTGCCCAGCAAGCACGCAGCGGAGGAGAGCACCAAGAACTCCGCGAGCTCGAGGTGCGCGGTCAGCTCGTCCAGCCAAATCGCGGCGTCAAGCTTGGGGGCGAGCACTCGCCCGATCCGCTGCTCGTCTAGCGACTCGATCAGCGCGTTGTCGAGCACGCCTGCGGCATGGATGACGCTCGTCAACGGCTGTTGCGGGGGCAGTGACGCAAGTAGCTGCTCGAGCGCCGCGCGGTCGCTGATATCACACGCGTCGACACGGACCTGCGCGCCGAGCGCGGCGAGTTCTGCGAGTAGGTTAGCCGCCCCGTCTGCGTTCTCGCCGTGGCGGCTGACCAGCAACAGATGTCTCGCGCCCTGTTGGGCCAAGTGCCGGGCGAGCATGCCGCCGAGCGCTCCCGTCCCGCCTGTGATCAACACCGTCCCTTCAGCGTCGATCGCGGCGGCCGGCGAGTTGGTAGCGGGCGCGCGCCTAAGACGCGGCGCGAACACCTCGCCGGCACGCACGGCCAGCTGTGGCTCGTCTCCTTTGAGCGCTGAGTTCAGGGCGTGTAGTGAGCGCTCGTCGTCGTCAACGTCGGCGAGCACAAACCGCCCGGGATGCTCTGACTGTGCGCTGCGCACCAAGCCCCACACGGCGGCATCGGCGAGCGATGGCGCCTCGTCGCCGGCAAGCGCCACCGCGCCATGCGTCATCACTATTAGTCGAGCGTCGCCAAGCTGGGGGTCAGCGAGCCATGCCTGCAACAGCGTTACGGCGGTGCGCACGCTGCCGTGGGCGGCGTTTGCCGTGTCGGAGGCGTCGACGGCGGCGAGGACGACATCGGGTGGTGGCGTGCCGTCGGCGAGCGTGGTGCTCAGCGCCGCCAGATCGGGGTAGCGCTCCGCGTGGTGGAGGCTGGCGCGCTCGGTGTCGCCGAGCATCACCGCACGCAGCCCAGCGCTCTCGATCGGTACTTTGCCGACCTCGATCCAATCGAGAGCGAATAGAGCGTCGGACGAGACGGCGGCAGCCTGGACCTGGGTAGCGGCGTCCGCGGTGGTGAGGAGCCGCTCGACAGCAAGCACGGGAACATCGTCTTCGTCGGTCGCAGTCAAGGTCATCTGGTCGCCGTCCAGACGCAGGCGCGCACGTAGCAGTTGCGCGGCACCGACCTCGACACGGACGCCGCTCCAGGAGATCGGCAGCCGAGTGCCCTCGTCAGCCGCTAGCGCGGCGGCCTGTAGCACTGCGTCGAGCAGCGCTGGGTGGAGCACGAAATCTTCGCCAGCGAGCTCTGTGGGGAGCGCTGCCTCGCAGAACAGTTCGTTGCCGAGTCGCCACGCTCGGCGCAGTCCTGCGAACGCCGGTCCGTAGCTGATGCCGACATCATGTTCCAGTCGCTCGTACGCGTCGCCGAGCTCTAGCGGCTGCGCTCCCGGTGGGGGCCACGCATCAGGCGCGGTCTTCTCGAGCGGTGCGGCAGCCGTTATGACGCCGGTCGCGTGGCACGCCCAGTCCGCCTCGTGGCCGTCAGGGGTTGTGGCGGGACGCGAGTAGACAGCGAGTGGGCGGCGTCCCTCTGCGTCGCATTCGCCGACCGTTACCTGAAGCTGTAGCGCGCCGCGCTCGGGGACGACAAGCGGCGTCTGCAGAGTGAGCTCGTCGATTTGCTCGCAGCCGACGTGACCGCCGGCGTGCAGCAGCAACTCGACGAACGCGCTGCTCGTAAGTGAAACGACCCCGAGCACCGTGTGGTCGGCAAGCCATGCGTGGGTTTCCAACGACAAGCGACCTGTGAACAGCCACGCATCGCTTCCGGCCAGCCGCAGCGCCCCGCCCAGGATCGGATGCCCTGTCGCCACCAACCCAGACGCGGCAACGTCAATTCCCGGTCGCGGTGAGACCCACAGTCGCTCGCGCTCAAACGGGTAGGTGGGCAGGTCCACGCGCTGTGCGCCACGGCCGGCGAACAGTCCGTCCCAGTCGAGTTCAATGCCGTTCGCGAAGGCCTCGCTGAGTGAGAGCAGGAGCCGCTCCCAGCCGCCATCGTTGCGACGCAGCGAGCCGATCGGTCGCGCTCCGGCGCCTGCCGACTCGGCGTCGATCGTGTCCTGCACCGCCATGGTCAACACGGGGTGAGGGCTTACCTCGATGAACGTCGTCACGCCATCGCGCACCAAGGCGCGTGTTGCCTGAGCGAACAGGACCGGCGCGCGCAGGCTGCGGTACCAGTACTGTGCATCGAGGCCCGCCGTGTCGATCAGCCCGCCTTCGGCAGTAGAGAAGAACGGGATCTCGCTTGAATGCGGCTCGATCGGTGCAAGCGACTCGAGCAACCGGTCGCGGATCCCCTCCACCGCCGGTGAGTGCGACGCATAGTTGACCGGGATCCTGCGGGCGCGCACTGCGTCTCGCTCGCACACCGCGAGCAGCTCGTCGAGCGCCTGCGGATCACCCGACACGACGGTCGTCGACGGACCGTTGAAAGCGGCAGTCGCGATCCGGCCCTCCCAGCGTCCGATCAGGTGGTTGATCTCGTCGGAGGGGACCGCGAGGGACGCCATCCCTCCGCTGCCGACGAGGTCGCCCAGCGCTTGGCTGCGTAGGGCGACGACGCGCGCAGCGTCGTCCAGCGACAGGGCGCCGGCCACGCACGCTGCCGCGATCTCACCCTGGGAATGGCCGAGCACCACCGACGGTTGCACTCCACAGGAGCGCCACAGTTCGGCCAGCGAGACCATCACCGCGAACAGCGCCGGCTGTACTACGTCGACGCGATCGAGCGTTGGCGCACCCGGGGCGCCGCGCAGGACATCGTCAAGCGACCAGTCCACATACGACGACAGCGCGCGGTCGCACGCTGCGAGCCGCCTGGCGAACATCGATGATGAGTCGACCAGCTCAGCTGCCATCTCGGGCCACTGTGAGCCCTGGCCTGGGAACATGAACGCGACCCTCCCGGCCCCATCCGCGCGCCCAGTGACCACGCTCGGACTCGGCTCGTGCGCGGCTAGGGCGTCCAGTCCGGCCAGCAGATCGCCGCGAGTACAGCCAACCACGACTGCGCGATGCTCGAGTCGGGCTCGTGCGGTGGCAAGGGAGTAGGCGACATCCAGGTCATCGCGTTCGGAGCGCTCGGAGAGGTGCGCGCGAAGTCGTTGCGCCTGGCGCCGCAGCGCAGGCTCGCTGTGAGCGGAAAGGGGCAGCGCGAGCGCGCCGCACGAACGCGGTGTCGCGTCCTCAGCTCCGGACAGCGGCGCTGTGGAGACGACGACGTGGCAGTTGACCCCGCCCATCCCGAACGAGGACACGCCCGCGTTCACTTCGTCACCGGTCAGCGGCTCGGGCTTAGTGACTACCCGCAGCCGCAGGTCGCTCAACGGAATCCGCGGGCCGGGCTCGGAGAAGTTCAGGCTTGCAACCATCTCGCGACGCTCGAGGCACAGGGTCGTCTTGATTAGTCCGAGGATCCCGGCGGCACCATCCAGGTGCCCGATGTTGGTCTTGATCGACCCGACGGCGAGCGGAGCGTGCTCCTCTCTTGCTCTTCCATAGACCGTGCCGAGGGCGGCGGCCTCGATGGGATCCCCGACCGGTGTACCTGGACCGTGTAGCTCGACGAAGGTCACGTCGCCCGGATCCACGCATGCGTTCGCGAGTGCCCCGCGGATCACGTTCTCTTGTGCGTCCTGGCTGGGAACCGTGAGCCCTGCTGCGCCCGTTCCGCTGTTCACGGCGCTCCCGCGCACGATAGCGCGGATGCGGCTTCCAGCTCGCCGTGCTGCATCGCCTCGCTGCAGGACGACTGCGCCGCCTCCCTCGCCGCGGACAAACCCGTTTGCGCGCGCGTCGAAGGTGTAGCAGCGGCCATCGGGCGACAGCGCTCCGAACTCGCCCGCCCGCAGCGTGCTGAGTGGGGAGAGGATGAGATTGATGCCGCCCGCCACGGCCACGTCGCACTCTCCTCGGCGCAACGCTTCGCACGCCAGGTGCACAGCGACCAGGGAGGACGACTGCGCCGTGTCGATCGTGAGGCTCGGCCCCGTGGCCTTGAAGAAGTGCGACACGCGGTTAGCGATGACCCCGCGGCTCAATCCGGTGAAGCTGTGGCGCTCGACCGCGTTGGCGCCGGCCGCGCCTACCAGCTCGGCGTACTCCGCCGAGCTGACGCCGAGGAATACTCCTAGATTGCGTGGGCCATCGGGGTGCGCCAGCAGACCGGCGTCCTCAAGGCTCTCCCAACACAACTCGAGTGCTAGAAGCTGCTGGGGGTCGCACACGGTCGCCTCACGCGGCGAGAGGCGGAAGAACGGCGCGTCGAAGGCCGCGACTTCGTCGAGAAAGCCGCCACGCCGATGACCAGGAGCGGCGTCGTCGCGCCAGGGATCTCGCTCTCTTGGGTACTCGCGGATCGCTTCGATTCCTTCTCTGAGCAAGCGCCAGAGCGCGATCGCGTCCGGTGCCCCGGCGGTGCGGCTTGCCATACCGACGATCGCGATGTCGCCGCCATCTATCGTGGTCCTCATTGACATTGCGCTCTCACCACGAGACGTCGGTCGGGCCGCGCGCCGTGCTCGGCGAGCGCTGCCCATTGGGGGCACGAGTTACTCAGCAGCATGTCCGCGCGAGCCAGCTCACGAGCCCGCTTGCGGCCCTGATCTGGACGTGGATCGGGGGTCTGCATGGTGCGGCCGAGCGATCTCGGCGCGTACGTGCGTAGAGCCAACGCGGTTGCGTGGCCGCGCTCGGGCGACCTTGCGGCGTCAGGCCCCGGTGCGAGGTGGCGATCGCCAAAGCCTCTCGAAATAGTGACCGCGATCATTGATCGTCGCGCGCCGCAGAGCGTCGACCGGCCGGCGCATTCGGGGGCGTGAAGTTGACTAGGCGTGTGCCCATGCGGCACTGCATACATGACAAGGAAGTGAGACTCAAAAGCTGGCTCGCAGGCTTTCTCCTCGCGCCGGCGCCCCGAGGGTGGCGCGTGACTTGCATACTCGTCCCGCCCCCGTCATGGTCGGGTGAGACGTGAGAGCGGACACCGACATCTTCGAGCGGGCATGGGGGGACGACCTCGTCAGCCTTTTCCGAGACGCACGGGCGGGTGGCATCGTGCCTTTTTTCCGCGCGCTAGAAGGGGCCGCCACACCCGTCTGTCTGATGGACGGGCGGGAGACGATCATGCTCGGGTCCAACAACTACCTTGGCCTGACCAACGATCCGCGCGTCATCGAGGCAGCCAAGGGTGCGCTTGATCGCTACGGCGCCGGCATGACCGGCTCTCGGCTGTTGAACGGCACGACCGTGCTGCATGAGGAACTGGAGGCCGAACTAGCCGATTGGTTCGGCACCGAGGCTGCCGTGGTTCTCACTACCGGCTACCAGGCGAACCTTGCAGTCATGGCGACGATCGCGACTGCCGAGGACTCGATCGTGTGCGACTCGGCTGATCACGCGTCGATTCTCGATGGTCTATCGATGTCGCCAGCACGGATACGGCCGTTTCGTCACGGCCGGATGGACAAGCTCGAGCTCGCACTCGAACGCGCTTGCCGCGCGGGTGGCGGGATCCTCGTGATCGTGGACGGTGTGTACTCGATGGAGGGCGATGTCGCGGACCTTCCTGCGATTGCCGAGCTGTGCCAACGCTACGGCGCGCGCTTGGCCGTCGACGAGGCGCACGCGGTCGGGGTGCTCGGCGAGCGGGGCACCGGCAGCGCCGAGTTGTTTGGGGTCGAGAAGGATGTCGATCTGCAGATCGGAACGTTCTCGAAGTCACTCGCGACATGCGGTGGGTTCGTCGTCGGCAGCACGGACGTGATCGACTATCTCCGCGTCACATCACGTCCGTTCCTCTTCACGGCCGCCAGCGTGCCGCCCGCAGTTGGCGCCGCACTCGCGGCCGTTCGCATCTGTCGATCGGATGAGGGACGCGAGCGCTTCGCGGCGCTGCTCGACAATGCTCGCTATCTGCGGGCAGGACTGACCAGTCTCGGCGTGGAGATCGGGAAGTCGAGCGAGGGTCCTCATGGGCCGATAGTGACGCCGATCGTGCCGGTTATCGCGCGAACCGACGCCTACGCCGTCTCGCTGTGGAACGCGCTGTGGAACCTTGGCGTGTTCTCTAACGTGGCGATGGCAGGCGCCGTTCCTGATGGACAGCAGCTTCTGCGGTTGAGTGTGATGTCCAGCCACACTCGCCAACATCTTGATCGCGCACTGGAGATGTTCGCGCAGGCTGTCCCGCGCGCTCAAGCGCAGCTCGCCGGCAGTTCAGCCTGAGCCACTGGGGGTTGGAGGAGGGGCGCCACGCCAGCCAGTTCGCAGTACCCGTAGGGCGTTTGTAGCTGCGATGTCCTGCGCGGCGCGGCTGCCATAGCGCGCTGCGAGTGCGGGACCGAGCCGTCCGAGCTTGTGGCTTCCCTCAAGGCCGGCGAGCGTCGGCTTGATGAACCCATCGAGGTCTGAGCCGAGCGCGACATGATGATGGGAGCCTGTCACGGTACGAATCTGATCGATGTGGCTGCAGAAGATCTCGAAGGCGCTCTTCCAGGTGTGCGAGTGGTGTTCGTTGAGCCCGTCGGCGAGAAAGTGCGGCGAGAGGATCAGCCCGATTACGCCGCCACGCGCGGCGATCCGCTCAACCGTTCGAGCGGGCAGGTTGTACTCGTGTCGGCCAAAACGAAACGCGGAGTGCGACGCGATCACGGGCACCGACCGGTCGGGGTCGAGATCGTCCATGAGGGCGAGCGTGTCCTCGACCGCGGCTGTGCTCATGTGGGTGATGTCGACGAGCACGCCCTCGGTCACCATCGCGCGGATCACGGCGCGGCCGAGGTCGCTGAGACCGATATCTGGTTGCGGGAAGATCCAGTTGTAGAGCCGATCGGAGATCGCTGGGATGGCGGGCGCGTTCGTGGCCATGTGGCGCCACACCAGGTGCGCGATCGTCACGTACGCCACGCCGCGACAAGCAAGGGCGTGGACACCGTCGCGAATGCTCTGTTGGCTCGCGCCCAGGCTGAAGGCGCCCTCGACGCAGTGCACAAGCGCGAGCTCATTGTTCCTGACAGCCTCGTCAAGCTCCTGCGGGCTGCGGACGATTCGCGCTCTGCCAGCGTGTCGGTACTGCACTCGAGCCTCGACGGCCGAAAGCTGGCGCAACAGCACGGCGAGGTATCGGTCCTCGGGCGGCCCGCCATACGGCGGCTTCCGCCGGTAGCGCCTGGTGTAGTGGTTGCCCATCTCCAGGAGGGGGGTGCACAGCACTGACAGCGCTACGCCAACTCCGCCGCGGCGCATTGCCTCCACGGTGACGCGCGGTCCGGAGGTCAGCGACTCGTGGTTTCCCAGTCGGCTCGCTGCGGCGATGAGCGTCGCGTCGAACCGGTCCATAAAGCTGGCACGCCCTCGCTTTGACCAGAGTCGCAGAGGCATTGTCGCTTGATCGGACGGGCCGACGTGCATCGGGTAGTGAGCGTGCAGGTCGACCAGCACGATCTGCTCAAGCGTTATGGGTGTTTAGGTGGGGTCATGCGTGAAGCGCCTTGAGGCAGACCACCACATTGTGCCCTCCAAAGCCGAAGGCGTTGGAAAGAGCGACCGAGCTGACGCGGTCACCGGCGTCGAGGGGGCGCGAAACGGGGACGTAATCGAGGTCCAACCCCTCGTCCTGCTCAGCGTAGCCAACGGTCGGGGGAATCGTGCGTTTGCGTAGCGCGTGAACGGTTGCGACGGCCTCGACGATCCCTGCAGCGCCCAGTAGGTGGCCGATCGCCGACTTGGTCGATGAGATAGGCACGTCGCGCGCGGCCGGGCCCAACGCCGCGTTCAGTGCGACGGTCTCGGCCCGATCGTTGAGCACGGTTGCTGTTCCGTGTGCGTTGACGTAGTGGATCTCTGCCGGGGTGACTCCGGCGTCTTCCATGGCGCGAATGATCGCCGCCGTGGCGCCGCGGGCCTCTGGGTCCGGGGCGGTTATGTGATATCCGTCGCCGGTCGATCCGAAGCCAAGCACCTCGCCGAGGACTGTAGCTCCGCGCGCGGCCGCGGTCTCTGCGGCCTCAAGAACCATCACACCTGCGCCCTCGCCCATCACGAAGCCATCGCGGCGGGCGTCGAATGGCAACGATTGCCCGGAGGTCGACAGCGCTTCCATCGCTTGGAAGGCGGCGATGCCGGTCTCCGTGAGTACCGCCTCGCTCGCTCCGGTGACCACGGCGTCAGCGTCGCCGGCCTGGATCGTGCGGAGCGCGACGGCCAGCGCTTGGCCGCCGCTGGCACAAGCGGAGCTGACGGAGAAGCTTGGTCCGCGCCATTGATGCCGCAGCGCGAGGCCGCCTGCGGCGGAGTTCGACATGACCATTGGGATGGTGAGCGCGGAGATCGCGCTTGGGCCACGGTCACGAAGGGTGGCGATCTGCTCTTCCTCGGTACGCAGCCCGCCGACGGTCGTGCCCACGATGCAGCCGACGCGCTCGGCTGGGTAGGGGCAACTGCCGGTCCAGCCGGCCTCGCCGAGGGCCTCTTGTGTGGCGGCGACGGCTAGTTGGGCGAAACGGTCTGCGCGCCGGACCTCCTTACGAGTCATGAAGTCCTCGGGGCTGAAGTCCAGGCAACGTGAAAACCCGTCAACGATTCCAGATTCGCCAGCTATCCACCGATCGGTGAGCTGCCTCGCGCCGACGCCGAGCGAGGTGACGGCACCGGTGCCTGTGACGACGACCGTGCGTGCTCCGCGGGTGGCGCGCGACGCGGTCTCGGCACCGCTGGGCTCGCTCATTGGGAGTCCTCGGTGCCGTCCTGCTCGTCGGTCCGATCGCCCTCTATCTTGCGATGGATCATCTGGATGATCCCACCGAAGTCAGATATGCCCTGGGCGTCGGCCATCTTGATTCTCGTCCCGAAACGCGCCTCTACGACTTGGCCGATCTCGACCATGTCGAGCGAGTCGAGATCCAGATCGGTCATTGTGGCCGCATCGTGGAGTCGCTCGGCGGCAATGTCGAACTCGTCCACGAGTAGCTGAGTAATGAGGGCTCTGATGTCGTCCGGTGTGACCGTCTGTGGTGGTGCATTCATGCTGGCTCCTTTCCCTAGATTAGGCCGTCAGGCCACCGTCCACGGACAGGACGGCGCCTGTCACGTAGCTTGCCACCGGTGAGGCGAGAAATGCCACGCATGCCGCGACCTCACGCGCCTGCCCGAGCCTCCGCGCCGGTATGAAGTCCTTAGCCCTAGCGTCAACTCCGGCGATGAAGCCGGTCTCGATCAGGCCTGGGGCAACGACGTTCGCGGTAACGCCGCGTCGTGCGACCTCGACGGCGACGGTCTTGGTGGCCGCGATCAAGCCGGCCTTGGATGCCGCATAGTTCGCTTGACCGGGATTAGCGCGCAGGGCGACCGTCGAGGCGATGTTGACGATTCGGCCGTACCTCCCCCGCACCATTGGTATCAGCGCGCGACGCATATAGTGGAAGGCGCCGGAGAGGTTCGTGTCCAGTACAGACTCCCAGGCGTCATTCTCAAGGGTCATCGACAGGCCGTCGCTGCGGATTCCGGCGTTGTTGACCAAGACACTGACGGTGCCATAAGAGCGCTCGAGTTGCTCGAAGCACGCGTCCGTTGCGCCCTGGTCAGCGACGTCGGCCTGGATCGCTATTGCTGTCCCGCCGGCGCGCTCGATTCCACGTACGACTTGTCGCGCACGGTCGGCGTCGGTGTTGAACGTGATGGCGACCGGTAGCCCGCCCGCCTCGGGGCCCACGGCGAGTCGAAGTGCAATCGCGGCTCCGATTCCGGTCGACGCACCGGTCACCAGCGCACATCCCGCGACCTCGTCGGGGCTCAATGAACGGGTCGGGGTTGGAGCCGGTCGTGACGCGCGTCGCGCTGGGCGCGCGAGTAAGGCGAGCGCGTTGGTGACTGGGTCGATGGGTAAAATCGGGCTTTGCGGCGGGCGCGCTCGTGGCTTGCGGTGAGTGGTGTCACGGCTGGGCGCCGTGTAGCCGTGCGGGTCGTTCCATGTGCCAGTGGGTTGGCCCCCCCTTTACCAGGGGCACCGCTGGATTGGTGACTTGGAACCCGAGGCGCTCGTAATGGACGACGTTTCGCTCTACCGCCGTCTCGCAGAACGAGACGGCGCCTTGCTCGTCGGCGAGCGCGAGGACGTGTTCGATCAGGCGTGTGCCGAGGCCGAGACCGCGCAGGCCATCGTCGATGCCAAGGATCTCCATATACCAGCTCTCCTCCTCGGGGTGGTGGCGCTCAGCCTCGTCTTGATACGACAGTAGCGCGCGGAACGACCGTGGAGCTGCCGTGAGGATTGGGAGGTACCGGGACCCTATGCGGATCTTGCGCCACAGTGTGAGGGGAAAGCAGCCTGGAGGCAAGGTGACGAAGACGCCGAGGATGGCCGAGTCCGAGGCGGCGACGTACACGCCGCCGTGGGGCAGCGCGTCGCGCGTCCACTGGGTGAGCAGCGGCGCGAGAGCCTTCGCGCGGCGAGCGGGGTCCGGGTAGATCCAGCTAAACGCAGGATCGCTCTGGTGGCTTCGCGCTAGGACTCTCCCGGCCTCGTTCAACTCCTCGGGCTCGAGGGGCCGAATGACCGCGACCGGCGCTCTTTCCGTAACGCTGCCCGACTCTTGATCGACGTTTGATGCCGACACCGAATCCTCCCGTGCACGAGTTGCATTTCTTGGGCTGCTACTGGCAACGGGCCACAGTAGCGGCGCGTTTGGTCGATCACAAACTCCACTGCGCGGATACAACGGTCGCACAGGGCGCCGACACACTACTCCCATGCGCACGGCGGGCGGCCTTATGGGCGGAACTTGCGCGCAGCGAGTTGGCAAAAGCCGTTCGCTCGGGGCTCCTTCCGATCCGTCACACGAGGACTTTCATGCTGCCGTCGCCGGGATCTTCGTAGGTACTCAGCGGGAAGTCCTGGTATGGACTCCGACCGTCTGCACTACTCGCTGAGAGAGACGCGGATGCGGTCGCGGCGCGTGCCTGGAGCCTCTTGATGAGCCGGGTGGCGAGTGTGATGAGGGTATCTTCTCGCCGCCACCATATGTGATGCCGGACCCGGCGTGCCGCAGGGCGGGCTCGCTGTTTGGCGGTAGCGCGGCGCCGTCGACGAGTGGCACCCTGGGACGGAGCCCGGGCTTGGGAGTGGCACTTGTCGGTTGTCCTGACGTAAGGACAGCTCGCCGACCTTGCCGCCCGCCAGAGGCGTCGGCATCCGTCTCGCCAACGCTTCCATGAGCGGTGCGCCACGCTCATTTCTCGCTTGCGCAGTCGGACTCATCGACGAGGGCGGGGTCGAACTTGAGGCCACAGCCGGGGCATGTGACTGCGACGGGCGTCGGCAGATCTACGGTGTCGTCGGGTTCGCTGGCTTGCGTCGCACTGCCGCGCCGTTCCGCTTTGATCTCGATGCGCAGGTCGTTGACCGACAGGCCATCACCGATCGCGCGGTCAAGCCATCGGTCCTGGTCGTCGGGTGCGAGCGGCGCCGCAATCGCGTGATGGCCGAACGTAAGCTCTCGTCGGCGTCGGCTGGGCTCGAAGCGCGAGGCGACCCAGGCCATGTTGCGAAGACTCTTGCGGTCGTAGCCCGTGATCCGTGCCGCCTGGGAGTATTTTTCGCCCCACTTCTCGTTGCCGAAGCGCAGCCAGTCACCCACCCACCACGGGCTACAACGACTGTGGCTTCCAAATCGCTCGCCGACCGTGACCCACTCCCGTAGGCCGATGTCGCTCGGCGGCTGCCAAGCAACGGGCACGTCGCGAGGCCGTCGGCTGGGAGCTGCCGGGACGGTGGCCGTGACGCTCACGAGCCCGCCTCGCGCGGCGGACCCACAGTAGCGGTACAAATGCAATCAGCCGATTGGGGACTCTGGGAGCGTTGCATACTCATGCGATCGACCGAGAGCATTGCCGATAATGGAGGGGGCACGCAAATTTTGGCGCATCTCCGAAGCCTCCGTAGCAGTGTGTGAGGCGCGGAGCAGGCGAATGGCCCGCACGCGGTCTGCGGGCGGAATGACGCACGGGCGGATCCACGCTCGGGCGCTTTTGTCGCAGGAATGACGACACCACTAACCGCCGACCGGTGCTCGCGGGTTCGTGCCCCAGAAGACCTCGGTGCCGAGCATCCCGATGAGGTTAACGAGGATCAGGTTGAGTACCATCGACTTCGCTGTCGCCTTTCCGACTCCGACCGGCCCGCCACTGGCGTTGTAGCCGTAGTAGCAGGCGACAAGCACAATCGCGGTCGCCATGCTCATACCCTTGATGCAGCTGAACACGAAGTCAGTCGGGTTCTGAAACTGCCAAAAGATCAGCAGGTAGCCGCCCGCTGAGGTGTAGCCGATCTGGTCCACGACAGACAGGTAGGACGCGAAGTACGCGATGCCGATTGCAGAGACGTACATGAAGGGCAACACAATCCAGGCGGCAAGCAATCGCGTGGCGCAGAGAAACACCATCGAGTCGACACCCATCACCTCAAGTGCGTCGATCTCCTCGGAGATGCGCATCGCGCCGAGCTCCGCGACGATACCAGTGCCGACCTTGGCCGACATCATGTAGCCAAAGGCGTAGGGAACCGCCTCGCGAAGGTTGCACCAGGCCGTGAAGATCCCTGCGTAGGATGGCGCCCCCTGCGACTCTGTGAAGTAGGCGCCCTCGATGCCGCAGGTACCGAGGCCCGTGATGAAGACAAGGCTCCAGATAACGAGCGTTGACCCAATGATCAGGATCCCCGCTTGGCGAAGCGACTCGCCGAAGAAGCGCAGTACACGCAGGCTCCAAACGTCGCGGACGATCGTGCCGGTGAAGCGGCCGATCTCGCCGACGGCCGCGACCCATTCACGTGGCATCGCTAGCAATTCGTTCACGGCGTCGCCGACTCGGTGCGACACACCGGGCTCGAGCGTGCAGAGATGGCCGCACGGGGCGGGGTGGCGCTGCCAAGCCGCAGGCTTGGCAGCGAGTTCGCTCGCCCGCTTGCGCCGCCGGCCGGCGGCGCGTGCACCGCGCGCGTCACGCGACCGCCACGGTCACGTTCCCGGCTTGAAGACCCGATGCAGCGATGCACATGCCCTGCGGCATACCGACATCGGTATGCACGTTAAGGCGATTGCCACACGCCGGGCAGGTGATCTTGACCGGATTCACGGCGTCGGAGGGGAGCTGCGACGTGGGCGCTCCGACAGCGGTAGCCGAGTCGTCTGGGGCCGCTTGCGGGTCGGAATCGGCCTCGCGGCGCTCGGCGGCTTTGACCTCGAGCCGCAGATCGCTGACCGAAAGACGATCGGCTTCCGCTCGATCGAGCCAGTAGTCCTGCGGGTCGGGGGCCATTCGCGCGAGTGCCGCGTGGTGGCTATAGCTCAGTGCGCGTCTGCGTCTAACGGGGTCGAAGCGCGACGCGACGTGAGCCATGTTTCTCAGGCTCTGGATGTCGTAGCCCGTGAGCCGGGCTGCGTCGACGTAGCGCTCGCCGAAGTTGGCGTTGCCGCAGCGAACCCAGTCGCCCACCCACCACTGGCTGTTGCGTGAAGCGACGGCGAGGGTGCGGCCAGCTCTGAACCAATGTTCGAAGTCAAGGCCGTCGGCTGGTATCCACGCAACCTCAGTAAGAGTCGCAGCGCGCGTGACGCCCGCTACAACGGCCGTCGTCGTTCGCGAAGGGGTCCGGTGGCGTGAGGTGCGGGATGGCGACAAAATGCTAATAACGAAAGGGCGTTTGCCTAGCGGCCAGAGATTCCATATACCAATACCATGCCGAAGGACCGTCAGGTTCCACCAATTTGGTGCACGATGGGCGGCGAAGTGCGCCATTTTGGTAGGTCACGCTGTTTGCGAAAGTCACATGATCCGTGGCAAGGTAGTCACGAGGTGCCGGCGCGTGCCAGGTGGGCGCCTGCCGCGAGCAGAACCTCGACCCGCAGGGCGACTTCGAGCTCGGCTTGGCGTGTGCTGAGTTGGTAGCCGAATGCCTCGTCGATCTGGCCGATGCGGCGTCGTACCGTTGCGCGATTGACGCCCAGTTGGCTTGAGGCGACTTCGAGGTTGCGGCCGGCATCAAAGTAGGCCTGCAGAGTCTCTCGCGCTACGCGGCCTCTGCGCTCCCCCATATTGAGCGGCGAGAGATGAAGGTCGACGTAAGACTGCGCGAGGGCGCGATTACGAAGCACCGCCTCGTAGAGCGCGACGTCGGCGAATCGGGTCAGAGGCTGGGGATCGAGGAGTGCGATTCGCAGCGCTGCCTGCGCCTGAAGGTATGTCAGGCGCCAACCATCGAGGCCGTGCTCGGGCTCGCCGAGGGCGAGGTTGACTTCAGATGCTGCGGCTGTTAGGACGACGCGGCGGATGTCGGCATGGGTGATCGGTCGCGATCCGCCAAGCCAGACTGAGTGGATGTCGCCAGTGCCTGACAGCGGCAGGAGTTCGCGGTTAAGCGCGCTGGCTAGGAGGTCAACCGTGCGCTTGGCCTTGGCGCCAACGGCGACGACGCAGATGTGCCACGCGCCGTCGAAGGTGTACTCGAGGCCGCTGGTATCGAAGGAGTCGCCGTTGAGCAGGCGGCGGAGGCGCGCTGCCCGCAGCTGCTCCGGCGACGGGGTCGTTCTCGCAACCTCTTGCGCGTACTCGCTAGCCACGGCGGCGGTGAGGCGGTTGTGCAGGTCTTGCAAGCCGAGGAGCACACCCACGATCTCGTCTGGATCGCTGTGGCCGTTAGACTCGATGTGGCGCCTGACTGCGTACCCCAGCGTCGCCTGCCCGGTGTGGTACCGGGTCAGCAGCACGTCGAGCGGGACGCCTTCACGAGCGGCGCGGCGGGCCTGCGCAATGCAGGCGGCGGGCGGTGGGAGATAACTTTGTTGGGCGCGCTCGAGGCCACTAAGCGCGTAGTCGAGCGCCTCGACTATCGCGGCGTATTGGCCCCGCTCATACTCGATGGTTTGGTCGCCGGGGCCGGGTGAGGTCTCGCGGATGCGCGCCTGGATCGTTTCGTCAAGCGCTGGACGCTGGGCGCGAAGGTTCGCCACGACGTCCGCAACCGAAGGATCGGCGATTTCCGGGCGTGTGCTGCGCTGCGTGCTCATCGGAGGAGAGCGCGCAGCGGCATGCACGCCTTGATGTTAGGCGAAGTAGATGCGCCTCGCAGACTCGGCGAGGCGTCCGTTCGCGCTTCTGGGGGCGAGTGGTGGGCGGTCGCGTCGGCGCTGCGGGCGTGACTGGGGGGGGTGCGCCTCAGCGCTGAGCATGCACTCAGTAGCCTTGACTGGGCTGTGAGGTTCCTCATTCTCAACAGGGTCGGCGTGCGAGTGCCGCAAGCAGCCAGGTGTGTCCAGCTGCTGGACAAGAAAGCCGACTGCCGATCTCTTGCTGAGATAGCGATGCGCGGCGTCGTGTCGTGGGCCGAACATCGCATGCCGATCGTCTTATCGTGCGGGATGAGCTGACGAGGTCATCGCCGAATGCCGCTACCCGGCCGCACCCGTCGTGCTGCATGTCGTCGCCGTGGTTGGATGCCATCCCCTCCGGTGCGAGATGATCGCGCCGGTGACCTGGAGATAGACAGTAATCTCGAACGCGTACGAGTAGGGCAGTTCCAGCGAGGTCGCGAGATCCTCCGCGCTGATCCCTGGCTGCCGGATGATCTGGTCAAGTACTTGGGTGGTACCCTCGCGGCGAACGGGCGCCTCCAAACCCTCGATGAGCTCTCCCGCGGAGACACCCAGCCTATCTGCGAGTACGAGCAATTGGGGTAGCTCTGGCGCTCGCTTCCCGGTCTCCAAACGCCATACATGATCGCGACGTAGGAAGCAGCAGGCCGCCAGTCTTTCCTGCGTAAAGCCAGCCGCCAGCCGAAACGCCTTCAACCTCTGACCGAACGCACGCAAGACGTCGTCTCGCTCTTGCAGGTCAGGCCCAGCTGCCGCGTACCGGGGCAGCCGACGCGCCCCTGGGACCTTCGCTTTTTGCGCCACTACTACGTCTCGATCTCGGGTGTTGACGACGCGATACAAAGGCACCGAGCACGTATGATGCGCCCCTGATCGCGAGCCGACGGGGGGTACTGAGTTGCCACCATCGCGCGCACCTGCCCTAGATCCCCTGTACCCGCATCCACGTGATCACCTGGGCGGCGCTCCGCCCCGCGCTCGCCACGGGGAAGAAGGCCTTCTCGATCCGGCCTTCCCTGGTGACCAGCATGAGCCGCTGATACCAATGCGCCCCTTCGACGTCAAACGTCGGTAGCTCGAGCTCCCCCGCAAGCTGCAGCCCACGGTCGCTGAACAACCTCTGAGTCAGGCGACCAACGAGCGCGCTTTGCGCTTGCGACTCTGTGGACTGGCTGCTGACCCCCACCGCTTGGTAGTCGCGAGCCGCGAGGTCTGCTCGATGCTCAAGGAACGCGTGGTGCTGCGCGGCATCCATGAGCGGCGTCTGCTCGCCATCGGCAGGGGACCTGCGCACGCCTGGGTATAGATAGATGACCAGCGGACGCTCCTGTGCGAGCTGGCGCAGATCAAGCGGATCCTCCCGAAAACTGTCGAGGACCACGGACGGGATCACCAAGCCAACCAGACGGTCAGCCAGGCAGCGCACACCGCCGGTAGAGGAGATGCCGCCGGCGCTCATCGCACCCTCCGCACGGCGTCGGGGAGCTCCCGGCCGCCACGGGCCTCCCCGGCCAGCCGCGACGCACGCGCCCGCCCGAGTTCGGGTTGACGTTCCGCTGCCATGGTCTCTCGGGTGCTCATCCGCGTTTGCGCTCTTGGGGTATGGGCAGCTCGCCGATGAGCGTGTCGGCTGCGACGCAAGAGCCCGTCGCAGAGGATCAGGATCAGGGAGACACGTGGCTCGCTGACACCGTTCTCGGCTTTGCTGATCGTGGCCGGCGAGACCCGGCATTTACGGTCAAGGCGCCCGGGCGTTAGGCCTGCATCGAGCCGCAACTTGCCCATTGTCTGCCCGAACGCGCGCATCAGCATCATCCGCTCGCTAGCAGCCCCCAAACGCCTGTCACTCACGGCATCTGCATCGCGAGGGCGTCTCGCAGCCGGACTCAAGCCCTGCGCTCGCGATCCAACTAGCGCAGGCGCCGCGTCGCAGCTTGGAGGTTGCGCTCGGCCTGCCGCGCGCGTAGCCCGGCGGCCATTGCGAGCGCTTCCTGGGTCCGACCCCCTTTGGGGGCGTAGCACCTCTAGGCGGGCTGCGTACGCAGCTGCGAGCTGCCGTTTCTGCACGCCTGCCGGCGTTACGGGGCCTGATTCGCTCACACCCGGGCGCTCCCACCGGCTTGTGGGGCGTTTGCGGCCAGGAAGGCGTTGAGCGCGAGGAGTCGGTCCGGCATCTGCTGTTGGTCAGCCTTCTGCGGCCACTCCACGCTGCCGCGCCTCTCGGGGGGGTCCTTCTCGCTCATGTCCTCGAAAGCCCGAACCGCAAGGTGCGCCTCGCGGTGTGCGGTTAGACACTCGATCACAAGCCCGCGTGACTCGTGGCCGTGAATCATGAGCTGTGTGTCAGGCGCAGGATCGTCGGGCCAGCCGGCCGCTTCCTGCAGCTCTTGGCGGGTGACAAACCGGATAGCGAGCTCGCGGTATTCGGAGGCGCGCCGCTGCCGGTTGGGCTCCTGCACGATATCCGCAATGGCGCTGCTGACATCCTTTAGGTCTTTCAGGAGAGCTATCCGCAGCTCCGTCACGATCTCCGGCGGAACGACGAGTGGCGACGGTGCGGGGTTAGCAGCCATGCGCATTCCGCGGGTACTGGTGAGCTGCAGATGACGCTGCTCGCAGAAACTCGCTGAGCAGCCGCACTCTGCCAATTACCTCTTGCCGTTCACGTTCCGGGACTTTGTTCTGCGCTAGGTGCGCGACGTAAGTATCTCGTCGCGAGATTAGAATCCCGGCAACAAGGGCACAGATAGCGCGACCGTCGAGTACCTTCTCGGCGACTGGTTGACCGGATGAAATGCCGAGTGCACTCATCGCGGGGCTCTCCGAGATCATCACCTGAAGCCCTAGTGGGCACCTGCGAGAGCGGTGCTGCTCGAGATACCCAAGCTCAGCGAGAGTCATCGCAAGGCGCGTGGTCGAGCGTGACACGCAGAGCTTGTCGCCGCTCCGCGTGATACCCAAGCCGTGGGCGCTCGGGCGAGAAACATCTGAGGATCGGTAGCCCGCGTGCGAGCGACTGCGAGCAGCATGAATCGTGGAAATAAGGCACACCTCATCGAGCTTCTCTGGCGGGTCAGGCGTTGCGTCGTGGATACTCATAGGCGCTCCCCGATCGCGTCGTGGACGCTCGCCATCGCGAACTCGGCAATCCCGTCGTGCCTTACCCAATACCGAAGCCGCGACGCACCGTCGCCGCCGAGCTTGCAGATCCATGCCTTTGCTCCATCTGGGCGCACCCTTTGCTCACTCGCGCCGCCGCTATCTGAGCGGAGGTGGTGCGGCTCGATCCCTGGCATTCCCTTCGCTCGGGCGGAAGCGACCATCGCACAGACCCATGCGGTTCTCTCAAGTGGTGTGCCGACCAGTTCCTGCACGGACTCGATGAACCCCGAGCCGAAGACGTACTTCATGGGGTACTCTTCGCGGTCTGTCGCCGTTGGGAGGGCGCGAAGCCATTCGCGGGCGATAAGCCAGTGGAGCCTTGCGTCTGTGTCCATAGCGCCGACGAGTTCGAGAGCGCTCTCATCGAGCCCGACAGCTTGCAGGGCTTGGAGCTGCTGCTCGGCGGCTTCCCACGCCGCCTCGGCGTCGGCCGCGCGAGCGGCTGCTGCGTCGCGGTCGCTGCGAGTCTTCCGAAGCTCGCGTAGGCTCTCGCCGGCCTGGCGTTCGACTCTCTTCAAGCGCTCTTGCAGATCCTGTACGTGAACACGCACGCCGGGGCGGCTGAGTTCGAGGGCGGCGATCAGCCGGTCCGTCGCGTGCCGGCGGTCGTTTGCGCTGTGCGCTGGGACCAGCGGGTGTTCCGCGGGATCGCTCTTAGGATTCACTCCGGGCCAAAAGACCCTCGCGTTACCGCCTTCGACAGCGAGATGGGGTCCAACTGACTGCGGTAGGCGCCTGCACAGGTCTGTGGTGCCAAGCGCATACACCGGGATGTACGAGGCTAGACGGGCGCGTACCGCGTCAGCGGCGAACGCCGGCTCTCCGTCGGTCTCGCCGAAGGTGAGCACCACAATTGGGTAGTCGCGCTCCGCCCGCCGCAAGTCAACCACGAGGCGGCGCAGATCCTTTCGCGTGGCGAGTGGCACCAGCGATCCGGAGCCTTGCCCGGCTGCCTCGGCGGCCGCAGGCCGCGGCAGCGAGCGCAAGCACATTACCGCCCGTTCCTCTGACGAGAGGGCCTCGGTCGACTCTGGCGGGCGGTGCACGAACGCCGCTGCGATACGTGCAAGAGCCTTCTCGCCGTAAGTGCCGGTGCTGTCGTAGATCAGGGGATGCCATCTGGCTTCGCTGTCCTCATCGACGCCCGGGAACCAGATCCTTATCGCGCCGTTATAGGCGCCCATTTCGTCCGGCAGCAGAGTGCTGAGTGTCCTCGACTCACGCGACTCGATGATGTAGATCGGGACCGTCGGCCAAACTACTTCGCGCACCTGCTCGGGAGAGAGCAGCGGATGCCTTTGCTGGTAGGGACAACTGAGCCCCACGATCGGATAGACCCGGTCGGGTCTCAGGATCTCCTCGTACAGGGCGCGTGCCTCAAGTTCATTCGCGACTCTCGACACTCCGCCTGGACCCTCCGTCGCCAAGGAAGGCGGCCGATGGCGAATCGCGGCCGTCTCTTTGGCGCCAGATGGGTCCAAGACGGGGGGTGGCTGCTGGGTGGGCATCGACTACACTAGATCCCCTGGCCGCGCATCCACGCGATCGCTTGGGCAGCGCTCCAATCCGGGCTCCGCACCGTCTTGAAGACACGCGCCAGCGAGGACCATCATGCTTCAGCAGTACCAGCGGAGGTTGTCGACGGTGGATGTCCGGAGATCAAAGTGCCACGTGGGCCGCAGCTCGGGGTCCGTGACGAGCAGGTGCTCGATGTCTGTTTCGGACGCGGCGGCGCGCTGCTCCTCGTGTGGTTGGATGCTGAAGCCGCCGACGACGCAGTTGCGGGCGAGGAAGTCGGCCTGACGTGCGCTGAAAGCGCGGTGCGGTGCCGCGTCGAGTGCCGGGCTGTCGTGTCCGTCATCAAACGAGCAGGGGGTGCCAGGGTAGAAATAGATCACGAACGGAGATTCGCCCGTGAGTTCGCTGACGTCGACTGTCACGCCCGCGTGATCCGTGAGCTGCAGTTCGGCCGAGGAAGGGCGCCGTCGTTGCGAGTGGCCCCACGTTGGGGGCCGGGTTGCTCATGAGCTGGCGGCGCTTTGCGCCGCAGCAGCCGCGACGGTGCTTGTCGCTATTGTCGACCGCGCCGCTACTGCCAGCAGGAGGCCACGCGGTATCGGTGAGTCTCTGGGTCCTGCTCCAGCACGCCGAAAGCTACCCATGTTCTGGCGTACCGCCAGGCCGTCGATGTACTCATGCCAATTTCTCTGGCCAGGCGCGTGATGGCGTGTTCGCGGCCGCCCGAGAACGCGGCAAGCACGACCATTCCCTGGATCAACGACTGTGAGACGTTCTTCTCTTGAAAGCGCGGGTCCGCCTCGACGTCCTGGGCTGTGACGCCCTCCCAGCTGCCTGCCAGTGCCAGCAGCAACCGCAGCAGGCCGCCGCCGGACTGGTCGCCGGCGGCGGCCTGAACCATCAGCTGGATCTGCGCGGGCGACACTGGCAGCATGAACGGCTGTGAATTGCTTGCCATCGGCCTCTAGCTCCCTTCGGTGGCGCGGTTGGCAGGGGCGACGACGCACGGACGGGTCGAGCGGCGCATGGGGGGAATGCGTGGATGCTCGACCCGCCCCGAAGCGGCGGCGCTGCATGATGCAGGGTTCCTTGCGCAGACAGGGTGCTGGGCACCATGCAGCGTGCGGGCATCTCGGATAGCTGCGCGACTGGACAAACGGCATGAAGTGTCAGCGTGCCAGTCCCGGCCTCTCGGTACAATGCGAAACGTGAGGGTTCAAGTTCTTGAGGGTATGCCGCAGACTGGGATCGGCTTGGGCGGGCTTGGCGACGTTGGCGACCGTCGCCAACTAGAATCCTCCGTGTTATGAGAATCCTGTCGTGGTCTCACGTTCCGCGGAGCGCATCGATCGGGCTACTGGTCGCCTTGGCGTTCGTCCTGCCGTTGCCGTCTGCCCACGGAGCTAGTTCTCCGGTGGTCGCGCGGTCAGCGCGGTCGGAACGCCTAGCGGTCGACGCTCGCTTGCATTACGTCAACGCCAGGGGCTCCTACTTGTTCGAGGAAGGCCGGGCTTCCGGGCCGCTCGAGGGCGTCGTGAAGGCGACGATCAAGATCACCGCCGACATCTCTGGTTCGTTCACGTTCTATCCGCGGGGTGGCTCGATCAGTGGACGCGGCTCGGGGAAGCTGCACGAATCTGGGGTTTACGCGAGCTTCGGCGGGACCGTGACGGTGCTGGGCGGCACCGGTCGCTACTCGCATGCTGATGGCGGCGGGCGGCTCTATGGCGTCTATAACCGCAAGACGCTTGGGGTCGAAATCCAGACCACTGGCACGCTGGCGTACTAGCGAAAGCGCTTTGGAGCCACGACTTGCGGCATGTGAGGAGCACACTTCGCGCCTTGCCGGTCGCGGTGTTGCTCGCCGCGTGCCTATGCCAAAGCGCAGCGGCCAGACAAGTCGCGGCTTTGCAAGCGTCGTTTAGCCCTGACCGCCTAGGGGCGTATGCGACGATCTTTATCGGGTTTCGGATTTCGAACATCCCCGCGGCGGAACAGGAGCCCTTGACGAAGGTAAGCCTGTTCCTTCCCGGCGAAATCGGACTCGCCACCAGCGGCCTCGGACTTGAAAACTGCCTTCGCTCCAGGCTGGAAGAAGTGGGCCTTTGGGGGGGTTGTCCGTCCGATTCGCTGATGGGACGAGGGACCGCAACTGCGGAAATTCCCTTCGCCGGGGAACTTGTGGTTGAGAGCGCACAGGTCGATGTCTTCTCGGCCCGTGTACGGAATGGGCGCCTGGCGCTGATGGTGTTCGTCGACGCGCAGTCGCCGGTCGAGGCTGAACTTGTGTTTCCCGCTGCGGTGGTCCCAGCCCCTCCTCCGTACAGTGAGGGCGTTGAAACCAACGTTCCGTTGGTTCCGACCCTGCCCGAAGGACCGGACGTGGCGGTCACTCACTTTCAGATGGCGCTCGGGTCGACACTGACGGGCCCCGATCATTTCGTCTACTACCGTTGGGTCCACGGGCATCGAGTCGCCTACCCGCCGCGCGGGCTGCTTCTTCCCCCGACGTGCCCTCATGGAGGCTTCCCGTTCGAGGCTCAATTTGTGTTCCAGGACGAAACGACCGCGACCGCCCGGACAACCGTCCCGTGCCCGTTCGCAAGCCGCGTCGCCCCACGGCGCAAAACCGTCCACGGACGAGGCTCGGCGTGACCTACGACGGCGCCCGAGCAGCGGTCCGCTGTCCAGGCATTTGTGCCGTTAGTCACGGTGGCGTATACGCTTGGCCAAGCGCCACGCGTGCATCGTTGCCAGGGTTGGTGTAATAACCGGTCTCAGCTGGCGCCGGACGTGTTCCGTAACTGACCGGGCGAGCTCACCCCTCGCACCGGGCTCGGAGGTGTAGTAGCTAACCACGCCCGAAAGGATCATCGCGTGGTGAGGACCATTGGGCATCGTGCGGGCGCGCTTGATCACTAGGCGAGCAACGGCCGCGATCTGCTCGGCGAGGATCTGGGGGGTCTCGTAGAGATGTAGGTAACTCTGCTCGCCAGCGAGCATGTCGCCTTCGTGGTCCACGACCTGATCGAGCGCCGTTGTTACGGCGCATAGCAAGAGGTATGTGGAGTCGATTTCGTTCGCCTGTTCACACGTTATGTGGTCGTCTGCCGCTGCGGCGATAAGCGCGTGGGCGACAATGACCGAGCCCATCGCGCCAAAGAGCCACTCCCGCCACTGAAGCGCGGTGCCTCTCGCTTCGTGCGTGGCCCACCGTTGTAGTTGCTCGTTGCCCGAGCGAGCAGCGGCGTGTACTCGAACCTGTGCCTCTGCACAGCGAGCCGCAGCTATGGAAATGACCTCGGCGATCGCATCCACGGCGGGGAGGCCCAACAGCGCTCCGCGTGCGGTGACGGCTAGATCGCTGAGATAGTTTCCATCCCCGTCGCCCCGATAGTAGGCATAGTAGTCACCGCGGGGCTGGGTGGAGACGGTGACCGCATCGACAAAGGCCCTCGAGTATTGAAGGCCATCACGGATTGGGTCAGCCGTCGGCTGCTCCGTCAGCGCATCGAGGTAAGCAAACATCACCTGAAGCGCCATGATCGCCTCCACGGCACGCTCGCGATGGCGAGCCGGGGCGATCGTCGCGATCATCGCGACCGCCTCGAAGTCAAAACGTTCATTTCGAAGCTTTCCAAGCGCGAGGCCCTGAAGTCGCGGATCGGGTATTTCCACGGCGCGAGCATCCCAGCGGCGCAGCTGACCACTCACTAGCGGGGCGACGCTCGACAAGTAACGGGCGTGGGCGAGCACGAGCGCCAACGCCGCGCGTGCGACGAACGCCCGATCACCGACGCCGGACACCAACCGCCGGTGAGCATAGCCCCGCCACGTTTATGATTATGACCGCACCGGCAGCATTCGAGTGTCGAACGAGCCCCCTACTCCTCGAGCGCGGCACTAACAGGCACGCGTGACGCAAGCCATGCTGGAGCGGCAGAGATCGCGAGCGAGACGACGGTCACGAAGACCA
>Ga0181518_10001368_pt1 | contig 25028 bp, 17 predicted proteins | sample PEATcosm2014_Bin_28_FD_119751 | JGI IMG/M metagenome (GOLD analysis project Ga0181518, IMG submission 119751) | Peatland microbial communities from MTU Mesocosm Facility, Houghton, MI, USA - PEATcosm2014_Bin01_60_metaG | ecosystem: Environmental > Terrestrial > Soil > Wetlands > Peat | place...
ATAGCTTAAATCCATCTCGCCTTGCGGCCAGAAGTAAATTGTGGCGTAGCGACTGCCCAGGCAGGACACGAGCAGCCGGTCCGCTTCCTGGTCCTTCCGATAATCCGTCAACATAAGCAACACGCTCTTCGCCGGTTTCCGCGCGTTCACCACCCTCTTTTGCCCCGCCAGCCCCCACAGAGTGGGGCACGAAGTATTGACAACATTCCAGACGCCGCAGGTGGCCAGCTTCTTCTTGGTGTAGGCATCGCGGACGGAATGAAGATAAGTGCGGGACAGGGCGAAGTTGAGCAGAACCCTGGTGAACAACTTGACCGGCGGCTGGTAATGTTGCCAGCCGACGCCGCAAAGAACGGCCGGATGCAGGGCCATCACTTTTCCCGGAATGCTCCACTGCCGGCAATTGCGCATATCGGAGCCGAGGACATTGGTTCCGCCGACAATGCGGTGGCGGGCGCGCTTTATTTTTGATATTTCGGCATCGCCGGGCTGTGTGTGTGAGGAGATGGAAACGACCTCCTCGCCGGGAAACAAGCGGTTCATTTCGGCCATCACCGCTTGGGTTATGATGAGGTCTCCCAGATTCGAATTCAACGTCCCGTTATTGTCCTTGAGAGTCGGGTTGAAAAGTAGAACAGCCATCAGCGCTTTCTTTCAAATCTCAGGATTGTGTTCTTTGTGACGGAGCCGATTTGATGCAGGTTGAAGGCGTCCAGGAATTCACTCAAAAGGGATCGGAGGCTGAGATGGTTCTTCCAACCCAGCTTGGCCCGTTCGTCCAGGGAGCCGACCGATTCGACGCAGCAGTAAGACAGTACCACTTCCTGATACGACAATTTCTTGATGTGGCGGATGAAGGCCGGGGCGTCCTGCATATACTCCAAAAATCCGCTGATGAAAGCGATTTCGCCGTCAATGTCCGGGTAAGGAAGCTGGTTGAAATCGGCGACGATGGTATCGGGACTCCGGCTTGTATAATCCACGGGGACATACTGAGTGAGCGGGGGAAGGTGATTGCGCAAATGCTGGCGGCCGCAGCCGTAATCCACCAGCCTGCCCTTGCATTGGATCATCCGCGCCAGCAAAGCGACTCTGTCTTCCCAAACGGGGTCGAAGTACTCGATGTTCTTCCACTCCTTTGGCTTGCCGGCTTCGAGCGGCCGTGGGCGCTGCTTTGCGAACAGTTGTCCAATTTTCATCATGCTCCTTTCCAAAGGCCGGGGCTTTGCACACATCCGTAATCAGTTCCCTCGAATTCCGCCAGGCTGCTGCCGCCATCCACGACCTTGAACCTGGACGCCATTTCGTGAATTTCATGGACACGCGCCCTGGGCGTATGAATGACCAGCAGGAAACCATAGCTGCCCGGAGCGAGAAAGAGCCTGGGAATGGTGAAAACGCATTCCTGAGTGTCGTCGGCGGCGGATTGCGGCTCCAGGCGGACCTGGTCGCTGAACACGCGCCGTTCCAGATAATCCTTGACGGAAACTCCCAGGAACATGCCGGATTGGAGCTTGGACGACCGGAGGGAAAAATGAACGGTGATAAGTTCGTCATGCCGGAAGGTATTCTTGGGGCGGCCGGTTGGATCGGTTGTTACGGCCGACTTCAAGAAGCCATGCTGGCGGCGGCTGTCCGACTCCTCCGGATGGGACTCGGAACTGGCGTAGTACTCATTGATGACGGCCGCCGGAGGGCCGTTCATGCGCAATGTGCCTTTGTTAAACAAGAGGCACCGGTTGCACATTTTGGCCGCAACGCCCAATTGATGCGTGACGAGCAGGATCGTGCGGCCCAGTTTTGCCACTTGATCCATTTTTTCCATGCACTTCTTCTGAAACTGCGCGTCCCCCACGGCCAACACCTCGTCCACGATCAGAATGTCCGGTTCCAAATGCGCGGCCACAGCGAAGGCCAGCCGCACATACATGCCGCTGCTGTAACGTTTCACCGGCGTGTCCAGAAACTTCTCCACTTCGGCGAACGCCACAATCTCATCAAATTTCTTTTTGATCTCCCCCCGGCTCATGCCCAGAATCGCGCCATTCAGGAACACATTTTCCTGTCCGGTCAGCTCGGGATGAAACCCCGTGCCCACCTCCAACAGGCTCGCCACGCGGCCCGTGATTTCCACGCGCCCTTCGGTCGGCTCGGTAATGCGGCTGAGGATTTTTAGCAGAGTGCTTTTCCCGGCGCCGTTGCGTCCAATGATGCCCAGCACCTCGCCCTGGCCGACCTCGAAGGAAACATCCTTGAGCGCCCAAAAAGCGCCGCGCGGATTCCGGCTCCCGTTTCCCGGCTCCCGCCCATCGGGCGCGCCGGGATCGGGGCCGGAAGACGGGTTTTTAAACCAGCGCATCGGAGCGGTGGCAAAATTCTGTATGACATGCCGCAGGCCGTCGGAGCTTGCGCCGGTCCCCAGCACGTACTGCTTGGCCAGGTTGTCCACGCGGATGACAGGGTCGGACATGGGGTCAGATGATGTCCGCAAAAGCGCGCTCGGTTTTGCGGAAGTAATAAATGCCGAAACACAACAGCGCCGCCGTCAGGACCAGCGACATGACAAACGCCGGCCAATAGAAAGCGCGCGAGCCGCCGAGGATGGCCCACCGGAATCCGTCAATGACTCCCACCATCGGATTCAGCGAGTAGAGAAGAAAGCACCTGTCCCCCGGCGCCTGCCCCAGCTTGCCGACAATCTTTTCGTGCATCACGCTGCTGCTGTAGGCGACCGGACAGACGTACAGGCCGAATTGGACGACGAATGGAATCAGCATGCGGAAATCGCGATAGCGGACGGTCAGGGCGGTGACAATCAAGCCCGGCCCCAGCGCCGCCGCGATGGCGAGGACGACCAGGGCGGGCAGGGCGAGCAGGCGCCAGGTGGGCCAGAAGTGATACCACAACATCAATGCGGCGAGAATGGAACAGGCGACCAGAAAGTCCACGAGCGAAACGACGGTGGAGCTGGCGGGAACGATCATGCGCGGGAAATAGATTTTGGAGATGAGATTGGCATTGTTGACAACGCTTTGGCTGGCGAGGGAAAGCGCGTTGGCGAAGAACTGCCACGGCAGCATGGCGGCGCACACCATGATGGCGTAGGGAACGTTGCCTTCGGACTTCAGCCCGGCGACCTGCCCAAAAATGACAGTCAAGATGAGGATGCTCATCAGGGGTTGAAGGACCGCCCACGCCAGGCCCGCGGCGGTCTGCTTGTAACGCACGATCACGTCCCGCCAGGCCAGGATCAGGAACAACTCGCGGTAATGAAACAAGTCGCGCCAGTAGTTTTTCGTGGCGCGCCCCGGTTCCAAAATCAATTTGTGCGCTGCTTCCATGTTCAGTCAAGGCTCCGCACTTGGACTTCCCGCCGGTTTTTGCGAGAACTCCGTGGCGCCCGTGTTATTGTTGTTCGTCCAGCCACAAATCCCGTTGGCCGGGAGCGAGGCTCTAATCGCCGTCCAGCATCTTGGCCACAAGGGGCAAGATGCGCCGCCCGGCCCGTTCCCAGCGGCGGAGCAGCCTGATCCTGTCAAGTATGTGCTTCCGCTGTTCGCCTGAAAGCGCGCGCGTCTGGGCCGCGATGCGGTCCATGCGCGACGCGCTGTCTTCAAAAGGAGTCAGGATTTGCCGGCGCAAAAAGCGGCCGGCCAGTTGACGCAGCTCGGTGACCGCATCGAAATGCGTCCGGCGGTCCGAGGCGACGTACACCGTCCGCACCGCGCCCAGGTCCTGGAGATATTTCAAGCCCTGGCTGGCGGAGCCTTTGCTTAATTTGAGGCGTTCGATGACGGTGTCCATGGGGAGGGGTTTTTCGGAAACGAAAAGGAGGCCGTAGATTTCTGCGACGGACCGGGGCTGCCCAACCGCGGCGGCAAATTGGACAAAGAATTGGATGACTTCAACCTCGACAGGTTTCAGCTCCGGCACGTATGTATTGGCCTTGACTGTTTCCCAAGGCTTGTCTGCGACAACAAGATCCATGCTGGAACAATAGCAGACAATCCATTTTGTTCAAGTTAAAATGAACAAAATAATTTTCCCCGGGAAAATGCCGCTTCCAAGGAACCCGAACGGGACGAAAGGGACCCATGGAACGCATGGGAGGCATGGCAATAGAGTTATCCTCCAAGCAAGGTGAAAAAAGGCATATCCATGTTCGGGATTGCGGGCGGGGGCGGGAGCGGATACTTTAACCGCGATTTATGACGTTAACTGAAAGAATACTGGCCCGCGCAGCGGGAAAGAAATCGGTGGAGGCCGGCGAGAATGTCTGGGTGCAGGCGGATATTCTCATGACCCATGATGTGTGCGGGCCGGGCACGATTGGGGTCTTCCAACGGGAGTTCGGCGCCAAAGCCAAAGTGTGGGACCGGCATAAGGTCGTCATCATCCCGGATCATTATATCTTCACGGCGGATTCCCTCTCGAACCGGAATGTGGATATTTTGCGCCAGTTCGCCCGGCAACAGGGCTTGCCCTATTTCTATGACGTGATAGACGACGAGAACGGGACGTGGAAGTTTGACCCAAGCCAGGGGATGTTGAAGCGGCAGTACGGCTCGCGTTACGCGGGGGTGTGTCATACGGCGCTGCCGCAAAAGGGGCATACGCGGCCGGGGGAGGTTCTTTTTGGGACCGATTCGCATACGTGCATGGCGGGGGCGTTCAATGAGTTTGCCACGGGCATCGGGAACACGGACGCCGGGTTTGTGATGGGGACGGGAAAGCTGTTGTTGAAGGTGCCGGAAACGATGCATTTCCGGCTGGAGGGACGATTGCAACCGGGGGTGATGGCCAAGGATATCATCCTGCATTGCATCGGGGAGATCGGTTTTGACGGGGCGACTTACCGGGCCATGCAGTTTGACGGCGAGGGGGCCGGGCGGCTCTCGATGGATGACCGGATGACAGTTGCGAACATGGCCATCGAGGCGGGCGGCAAGAACGCCATCTTTGAGTTCGATGACCAAACCAGGGCGGCCGTGGACGCTCGCTGCCGGCTCAACGGGACCAAGACGGCTTATGAGCCGGCGGAGCGGGACGGGGCGGAGAAGTTCGTGTATGAGATGACGGTGGATTTGGCGAAGTTGGAGCCGACGGTAGCGTGTCATCCCAATCCGGGCAACCGGCGGCTGGCGAAGGAATTGGGGGGGATCAAGCTGGACCGGGCCTACATAGGCTCCTGCACGGGCGGGAAGACGAGTGATTTTCTGGAGTTCGCGCGGGTGGTGATGGGGAAGCGTGTGGCGATTGAGACGTTCGGAGTGCCGGCAACGCCGGAAATCGTCCAGGAATTGCAGACGGCGCGGTGGGAGGGGAAGACGGTGTGGCAAGTTCTGCTTGACGCCGGGGTGCGGATGACGGAGAACGCGGGATGCGCGGCCTGCCTGGGCGGGCCGGTGGACACCTTCGGGCGGATGAACTCGCCGCTCAAGTGCATCAGCGCGACCAACCGGAATTTCCCGGGGCGGATGGGGCACAAGGAGTCGCAGGTGTTCCTGGCCTCCCCGGCCACAGTGGCGGCCAGCGCGTTGACGGGGCACATCACCGACCCGCGTGAGCACCTCGGGTGAGCGCCCTTTTTCCATTGTCCCGCGCTTCACGGGCAAGCCGGGCCGCAAGCCCCAGGCGCTCCTTCCGGGAGAAGGCGGATCGGGTGTGCGAGCGGGGAATCCTGGCGGCGGTGCTGGCGATTCTCGTCTGGGGACCGCTGGCTTACGGGGCGGTGCGGGTGAACCCGGAAACCCAGGAACCGGCGCATTTGTACGGCCTGCTGGTGATCCAGGGTTTGACGGCGCTGGCGGCGGCTTTGTGGGCGGTCCGGATTTTTACGCAGCAACCGTTCCGGCTGTTGTGGCCTCCGATTTGCTGGGCGGTGCTGGCGTTTGTGATTTATGCGATTGTCCGGTGCTCGGAGGCGGAGCTGGCTTACGTGGCGCGGCAGAATTTGCGGTGCGTGATTATGTACGGGGCGCTGTTTGTTGTGATTGTCAACAATCTGAACCGGCGGGAATCGGCAACGGCGGCGGCGGTGGCGCTGATCGCGGTGGGGCTGGGGGAATCGTTCTTCGCCTTTTACCAGTTCATGACGCACCATGCCAAAGTGTGGGCGGTTGTCAAACCGGCGGGCTACGCGCTGCGGGGGAGCGGCACGTACATCAGTCCGGACAGTTTTGCGGGGTTCGTAGAGATGGTGTTGCCGCTGGCGCTGGCTTACACGGTGATGGGCCGTTTCAACGCGACGGTGAAGGTGCTGCTGGGCTACAGCGCGCTGGTGATGATGGCGGGGGTGATGGTATCGCAGTCGCGCGGGGGCATCACGGCAATGGGGGTGTCGCTGGCGGTGTTTTGCGTGGTGTTGTTGTTCCAGCCCGATTATTGGCGGCGCGGGGCGCTGGCGCTGGCCATCCTGGGTGCGGCCGTATTGGTTCTGGCGCAGCAGTTTGGGGCGGTGGAAGACCGCTTCGGCGGAGGCCTGATAAACAAGGGCGACGGGCGGGTCTTTTATTGGAAGGCGGCGGAGCGGATATTCCAGGAGCATACATGGTGGGGCGCCGGGCCGGGGAGTTTCCGGTATCTTTACCCGAGGTCGGCAAACGTCTATGCGCAAGCGATCCCGAAAAACGCGCACAATGATTACCTCAATACGCTCTGCGAATGGGGTTTGGCGGGGTTTGCCATCGTGCTGGCGGCGTTGGGGCTGCTGTTGGACGGGGTGATCCGGATTTGGCCTTATATGACGCGAAGTTCGGGCGACTTGGGGTCCAAGAACAGTTCCAGAGCGGCTTTTGTGCTGGGGGCTTCGCTGGGGCTGCTGTCCATTTTGATCCATTCACTGGTGGATTTCAGCATGCAAGTCACCGCCGACGCGGTCACCGCCATCACCCTCATGGCGCTGTTGACCGCGCATTGGCGGTTTGGCACCGAGCGGTTCTGGTTCAATCCGGGGAGTTTTGGGAAAGTCCTGCTCGCGGTCGTGGCGGCGGGAGCGGTCTGGTTCCTGGGGCGGGAAGGCCTCCAGGCGGGCCGGGAATTCTACTGGCTGGAGCGCGGGTTGAACGCGGCCTCGTGGGAGCGGCAGGTGGAAGATTTCAAAAGGGCGGAGCAGATCGAGCCGCGCAATTACATAAGCGATTATCTCTTGGGCGAGTCTTACCGGCTTCAGGCCTGGCAGGGCGCTGCGGGGTGCGATGACCTGGCGCTGGAAGCGATGACGTGGTTTCAGCGGGCGATGGCGTTGAATCCGTACGATTACGAGACGCAACTGGGCTGCGGGATGTGCCTGGATTGGCTGGACCGGCCCAAAGAGGCGACGAAGTATTTCGTCCAGGGCCTGGAGTTGTTTCCGCACAGCGCGCGGGTGCAATGGATGTTCGCATGGCACTGTTCGATACTTAGGAACTACCCACTGGCGGAGCATTGGTTGGAGCTTTCCATGCTAGTCGCCCCCAGCCCGGAAGCCGCGGCATGGCTGGAAATAGTGAGAGAGAGGATGGCGGAGGCTGCCAGGGCCGGCCCGGCAGGGCGGTAAAAAAGGGCCAAAAAGGCGGAAAATGGGGTGTGGGGGCAAAAAAGACTGAAAAAAAGGCAAAAAAGGCTCCAAAATTAGTTGACATTTTTCGCGCAGGGCGTAATCTCGCCCTGTTACACATATTAAACCAGAATTGTTATGAAACGAATCAAATTGATTTTGGCATGCGGTTTGACACTGGCGGTGACGGGTTTGACCACTCTTTTGGTGGCTGCGGGCGCCTCAAGAGACGCAAGCGCAACCGTCCGCTCCGTGATAGGCACTGCTACCTACCAAGGGCCGGACGGGGGCGACTTCAAGCCTTTGAAGGTCAACCAGATATTGACTCCCGGCACCACTGTGAAATCCGGCGCGAACTCGGCGGTGTATATGTCCGTCAACGGGTTGACCTCCACCGTCAAAGTGACGGAAAACACCACCATGACGCTGACGAGCATGCTCATGTTGCCGGCGAACGACAGTTCCACCACTCTGAAACTGGACGGCGGCACACTTCTGGGAAGCGTCCGGAAGCTCTCCGCCAATTCGGATTACAAAGTGACCGTGCCCAACGGCGTGGCCGCCATTCGCGGCACGGATTGGCAGGTGTCGGTGGCTTTGAACCCGGCGACCGGAACTTACACCATTACATTCACCAGCGTGACGGGCACGATCGTTTGCCAAGTCACCCCGCCGCCAGGCGCCGTCGGAGGCCCGGGCGGTCGCGGCGGAGGGCCGGTTATACGGACGCTAAATACCGGCCAATCATGGACCGTCACCGCGACCATCACAACGACGGTAGTGGGGCAACCGCCGGTGGTGACGACGATTTCAATCGGCGCCGTAATGGAATTGAGTGACCAACAGCTTGCAGCGCTGGTAGCCCAGGAATTAGGTTTGACTTATGTAGTCTATACCGGCAATCCGCCGCAGGCAGGGGGCCTTGCGCCTCCCGGATACGTCGGACCGCCAGGAACAGGGGGAGAACAAGGAGTCCTGGCAGCGCCCCCGCCGCCGCCGCCGCCGCCGCCGCCGCCGCTGCCGCCTACGGAATATGAAGGCCAGCCGGGGTGACCCGCGGCCGATAATACTGCCGATCGGGCCGGTTGGAGCGGCATCGGTTGATCGAAATTTGGATTTTCAGCCCGGAGCAGCCTTGCGTTGCTCCGGGTTTTTTGTGATAAATGGGATGTGCGCCTGCGTTTTCCAAAAATCCCGAATTTGCCCAGGCTGGCGGACTTGCCGAAACTCCCTTCCGACCTGCTCAGTTACAAGGGTTGGGACGCGGCATTGAAGGAGTGGGAAGGGCGGCTGCCGGGCGGCGGCATGCAACAGACGCGGAAATTGCCAATGATGCTGATTACGGCGGCGGTGGCGACGGCGGTTTGCCTGCTTGAATTCGGAAACTTCAGCGTGTTGCGGAGATTGGAGAACATGACCTACGACGGGCGGGTGCGGCTGGCGAACCGCCTTGCCGGACCGCATCGAAATCTGGCAACGAACTTAGGCTTGGTGGTCATCACGGACGACACGGTGGACATCGTCAGCAAAGGATCGCTGGGCTACAGTGCCGGCCTGTTGTGGCCGCGCAGCATTTACGCCAGAGCCTTGCGGGAGCTTTCGCTGCAAGGCGCCGGGATGGTCGGCTTTGATGTGGATTTTGATCTCCTGCGGCCTGGCGATCCCCCGGTGGCGCTCGACGGCAGGACCGTCGCTTCGGACCAGTTCTTCGCCGACACGCTCAAAAAGGCCGGCAACGCCATTCTCGCCACCGAACACCATGTCGTGCCGGCGCAGCTTTTCCAGGACAGCGCGGCGGATTTGGGCGGCGTCTATGCGGAACGGGATGAGGACGGGGTTCTGCGGCGCGACCGTCCTTATGAAGTCTATCGAATCTGGAACCCGCTTTTTGTCAACCAAATCGCGCTGGAGTGGCATCTGGACCTCGATCATCCAAAAATCCAGTTCGACTCCCAGGACTTCGAGCCGGGGGATATTATGGATTTGCAGTCCTTTGCAGCCAAGCTGGCCGGCAAACCGGACCCGGTTTCCAGTTTCTTGAGGAAGCGGCTGGACAAGGACACCGCCAACGTGTTGTCGCGATATGACGGCTCGGAAGTGGAATCGAATCAATTGGCTGGGCTTCTGGCACGGGCGCTCAACAATCTGGTCGCCGGCCCTTCCATTTACGAGGACGCCCGTTTTGCGGCGGTGAAGTTGCGGCCGGAAACCCTGCGGCTTCTGGACCCGAAACCGGAGGACGGCGGCGTGAGCCGGCTGAACCGCTTGCTCCTGGAAGACGCTTACCCGATGGAATTGACGCGGAACGAGAAGGCCCGGATTATCATCCCGCGCCGGGGCGGGACCGTCATTTATCACAGGGACAAGGAGGGCTTTCTGAATCTGTCGGAGATCATGAGCAACGTGCCGCCCGATGCCCCGCCCTTTATCCCTTTCGCATACAACCGGGTGTGGAGCATGGGAATTGTCCTCGCCGCCGGCGAGTTGAAACTCGATCTGGACAACCCGGAAATTCAACCCCAACACCACCGGGTGGTCTTGCACGGGGAGAACGGTGTCCGCCGCGTGATCCGGTTGGAATCCGACGGCAGCTATTACGTGAACTGGGAACTGGGCCACACCAACAGCATGCAGGTCCATGTCCATCCTGTCGCCGGCAATGAACCGGATGTCAACATTATTCTCATCACCAATCAACTGCCGCTCCAATCCGGCTTCCAGGCCGGGTCGTTTGATGAATTGTTGCTGCAAGCCAACGAGCGGGCCGAAGGCCATCCGGCGGACACCGGCAAGTGGACAAACCGGCTGGTCTTGATCGGCTCGGCCGTGACGGCGTTCTCGGCGGTGTCGGACCAGGGGAACACGCCCGCGGAATCGGGGACCATCCTGGTGCTCAAGCATCTGAATGTGGCCAATTCGATGCTGACCAACCGCTTCGTCACGACCAGTCCGCTGGCGCTGAAATTATTGTTGATTGTGGCGATGGGCGCCTTTGCCGGATGGGTGACCTCCGCGTCCGCGCGGGTGCTGGCCGGGACCGGGCTGATGGCGGCGATGGTGTTGGTTTATGGCGGGCTGGCGTGCTGGCTTTACGCGGCGCACCGGTTTTGGCTGCCGGTCGTTCTGCCGCTGTTCTGTTCCGGCTTGGTGACGCACGCCACGGCGCTGACCTACCGCGTCCAGGTGGAGCAGGCGGAAAAGAAACGGGTGAAGTCCGTCTTTTCCAAGATGCTCGCCCCGGAGGTGGTGGACGAGTTGTTGAAGGCGGCCAAAATTTCGATGGGCGGCGTGCGGCGCGAGATCACCGTTTATTTCGCCGACGTGCGGGGATTCACTGCCCTGACCGACAGAACGCAAACCCAGGCCGCCGAATACGTCGAGCAAAACAAACTCAGCCCGGAAGCGGCGGAAGCGCATTACAACCAGGTGGCCAAGGAAACGCTGGATACCGTGAGCACTTACCTGGGGACCATCGCCGGGGCCATCAAGAAACACAATGGCACGCTGGACAAATACATCGGCGATTGCGTCATGGCCTTCTGGGGCGGGCCGCTCCCCAACCCGCGCCACGCATGCGATGCCGTCCGGTCGGCGATTGACGCCCAGCGCGCCATGCTGGCTTTGAACCTGAAACGGGATGCGGAAAACAAACGCATTGCCGCCGATGCCGCCGGACGCGCCGCGCAGGGGTTGCCGCCGGAATCGCCGCTGCCGCTGCTGTCCTTGGGCACGGGCATCAACACCGGCACGGCCATCATGGGCTTGATGGGATCCGACGTGGACGGCCTGAGTTACACCGTGTTTGGACGGGAAGTGAACCTGGCCTCCCGGCTGGAGGGCCTGTCCGGCTATGGCAGGATCATCATCTCCCATTCCACCTGGCTGGCGTTGCAGCGGGACGACCCCGATCTGGCGGCGCTGTGCGTCGAACGCCTGCCCGCCGATGTCAAAGGCTTCCGCAATGCTGTCAAGAACTACGAAGTGTTGTGGAGGCCGGAGGGCGGCCCGGAGGACCCAACGCAGCAGACCATGCCGCCCGTGTACGGCGGCGCAACAGGAACGTTCTTGCGCTAAATTGCTCCTGCCCTGTAGAGGCCGCCTGTGACCGCCGCCAATGTGATCTCATCCATCTTCGCCTTCAGATAAGGGCTGAAGTAATGCTTGAAATTGGGCATCCCGGTTCCGTCAAGAGGGACTTTAGGTTCGCAACCCTGGCTTGACAAAAATTAGAGTCTATGATTAAATAGTCGGCATGAGGCACGAAGCCAACAGTGTCGTGGCGGCGGATGGCAATCCGCCGCCACTTTTCCATGCCCTTGGCGCCGCGGATGGCAGGGCGATCCCGATCCGGCATCGGGAGAGCCGCCCCAGCCCAAGACGTCTCCGCGGGAGACTCCAACCACCACGGGTGGTACATTGTGCCAAGGAACACCCAATATATTGTAGGAAACCAGTCGTCCCTTGCGTCCCTTTGGTCCCTTTCGTCCCTTTCATGTTCCTTGGGAGCGTCGCCCTGCCGGGTGCGGATTTTTTCGCGCTGCTTGCGCCTTTTTGCGGCAATTCGGCACAAGTTGCTTTCCATCAACAACTTACAACTAAAATCGTGCTTTTCCAATTAAGGTTAATTAAGGTTAATTAAGGCTAATTAAGGTTAATTAAGGCTAATTAAGGTTAATTAAGGTTAATTAAGCCTAAAAATGATCGTTTTTGAGGAGTCGAATATCTAAGAAAGAGTGGACTCAGGTGTCATATAGGTTGAACATCATGCAAACTGCATTTTCAAACCCGGAGACCTTATGAAAGGACTTTTCAAATACGCTTTGATTCTCGGCCTTGCCCTGGCCGCTCACGCCCGCGCGGCGGACAGCGGCCCGCCGGAGTATTACATCGGCACCGCGGTGGACGATCAGGGCCGGCCCGTGGCGGGGGCGATGGTGGATTGTTATTATCATCCATCGTACGAGGGGTTTGGATCGTTTCGCTACGGGGACGATGAACCGGAGCTTATCCAGCGCACGGTGACGGACAGCAACGGCGTCTTCGCCGTTCTTTGCGCGCCGGGCGCAACCCTGGCGGTGGTGAAGAAGGCCGGTTTGGCCACAGCCTGGAAAACTTGGTCCTCCAGGTACCCCGATTCCTCCGAGCCGGTGGTCCTTACGGCGCCAACCGCGCTGGCGGGCACCGTGTTGGATGAAAGCAACCAGCCGGTGGCCGGCGCGGAGGTGTGGGTAACGGAAGCCGCCATTGGGAACGGATACTCGATGGCAGAGCAGGAGAACCAACTCCTGGGCAAGCCGGCGCGCGAGTGTTTCTCCGCCCGCACGGGGGCGGATGGCCGCTTCCGCATTGGGAACTTTCCAGCCGGCGGCCACGCGGGCCTGGCTGTCAAAGTAGCGGGCAAGGCACAGCGCCCGTCCGGCAGCGTATTTGGAGGAACGCGGGAGCACCGATCCGGCGACGAGGACATCGAACTGACGGTTGGGCCGGCGGGAGCGGTTGAAGGAAGAGTCGCCGTGGCGGAGACCGGCCAGCCGCTTGCAGGAATCAAAATAAAATTGCAAGGGACCGAATCCGGGCTTTATGGCTCTGCCTATCGCGAGCCAGTTGAGAGCGACGCCGACGGGGCCTTTCGCATCCTGGACGTTCAGCCCGGCACTTATACGGTCCGCGCCTCCATTCCGGCCCAGCCCGTTCCTGACTGGGTGATGTTGCAGGAATTCCCCTCGGTGACGGTGGTGGCCGGGGAAACCGCGCGCGACGTGACGCTCCACGCGACCAAAGGCGCCCTGGTGGAAGTGTCGGTGGTGACAACAAATGAACTTATGCCTGTCGTGGGCGCGCTGGTCTCCTCGCCAAGCGGAATTGGCTACACGGGCATCAACGGCATGGCCCTCTTTCGCGTGCCGGCTGGCAATGGCAAGGAGTATTTTTCCGCAAGGAAAGACTGGTTCTCGCAAAACCGCCAGGTAGCAATTGAGGCCGGCCATGTCAACAATGTCTGGATTGAGTTGATCCCGCCCCCAACCATCACCGGCACCGTGCGCGATCCCGCGGGCGCGCCGGTCGCGGGGGCGCTCGTGTCCTTTCATCCGGGCGTCTATCCGGATGCGCCCGATTACTCCGAAGTGACTGCGGATAAAGACGGGCGCTATGAAATTAGCCTGAAACTGAGCAGAGAGTATATGGCTTGGGAGGGTCCCATCACGCCGACCAATTACATTCTGGCCCGCGATCCAGGGCGGAACCTCGCCGCAATCCAGCCATTCAAGGAAATCCCGGCCAGTCTGGACCTGGTTCTGCAACCCGGCATCACGTTCTCGGGTTCCGTCGAGGACACCAATGGCGCGCCCGTTACCAACGCGACGCTGGACCTTAGATTTGAGACGGCCTGGTCCAGCGGTCAAGTCGGCCCGCCGCCGTTCAAAGTCAACGCGCAGGGCGAGTTCACCATTCCAGCCATGCCGCAGGGATGGCGATATTCCTGTTTTGAAGGGATCACTGCCAAAGGCTACGGCTCGGTCGGCGCTTTTCTCGATGCCGCAAAAACCAAAACCAACCATTATGAATTTCCCCCCTTTGTGCTCAAGCGGGCCGACCGCAAACTGGCCGGCCAGGTATTGGGCGTGGATGGCAAGCCGGTCCTCGGCGCCAACGTGAGCTTCAGCGGCCAGGGACAACCAGACCGGGCCAACACCCAATCCGAAAGGAATGGACGATTTGTATTTGACACGGTTTGCGAAGGTCCGGTCAGCGTTAATGCCAGCTATACCACCCAGGAGCCGTCGCTCCCCGCGCCGCCGGGCGCAGCCGGCCCGCCCCGGAATATTCCCAGATACACCACCATCCAGGGCAGAGCGTCCGCCCAGGGCGGCGACACGAACATCGTCATCCACCTGGGCGTCAACAATTATGCGCAAAATTCACTCCCGACGCGAAAAATCACCGGAACCGTGCGCGATCCTTCCGGCGCCCCGGCGGCTGGAGTGACGATGTCGCTGTCTTATATCCAAGTCCGGAACGCAACCAACCAGACAGACTCCGACGGACGGTATGAATTCAACTGGCAGGAGTCGCCCTCGGTCAACCTCACAAATTGGCTGCTCGCGCGCGATCTCAAGCGCAACCTGGTCGCGCTTCACCAAGTTGTCAAGAGCACGACAAACCTGGACCTGACCCTGCAAGAGGGCCTCACGCTTTCCACCCAGGTCAAGAACAGCGACGGCCAGCCGGTTACCAACCTCATCAGCGCTGTTAGCGCGTTCCCATTCCCATCCCAGGCCAACAACAGCGACGGCCAGCCAGTTGCCAATGCCACGGTGACAGTGACCCTTTGGCCCGAGCCGAACAGAGGCTTCGCATTAAATCCGCAGCCGGCGCTGAAGTATGACGGCGGCCACCTCCATCTCGACGCCCTGCCGCAAGGCATGAAATACACCATCCAAATCAACGCTCCCGGCTACTTTCATACGCTGAATGTGACGGAGGAGGACACCAAAACCAACTTCCTGGAATTGCCGCCCTGCGTCATCGAACCGGCCAGCCGCAACGCCGCCAACTCCGGCCCCTCCAGGGCCTACTTCGTCTCAGGCCGCGTGTTGGATGCGGATGGCAAACCGGCCCCCTCGGTCCCGTTGGAGCTTGTCTTGCCAGGCCCCTCGCGCTCGACCACCCAGAAGACAACGACCGACTCCGATGGAAGCTTTGCCTTCGTTGGTGTCACTCCCTTGCCCGTCATTATCAATGCCGGCCCGGTCCATGTTAATGGCGGCGCTCAAACCTGGTTCGGCAACGTCCAGACCACCGCCGGCGACACCAATGTTGTGATCCGTTTGGGACTCAACGATAACCGATATATGCCGAGTGTAGAGGTCACAACGAGCGGCACCGTCTTTGATCCCTCCGGCGTGCCCGATCCCGGCGTCTCCCTCTCGGCAATTTCCTCAGAATTTGGCACTTCATTTGGCTTTGACCGTTCGAACAAGAGCGATGCCGGTGGAAAGTATGAGATCCAATGGGGCACCCGGGCCGGCCGGACGAATGATGCGGGCAGGGTTGTTCTCTATGCGACCGACCCGGCGCGCAATTTGGCCGCGACCATCGAACTGGACCCCACTGCCACGAATCTTGACCTGCATCTGAGAACAGGACTCACTCTCTCCGGCGCGGTGCGGGACACCGAAGGCAATCCGATTACAAACGTTGTCATGATACTGGTTCCCTACCCTCCCGATGACCTGAGAGCCGGCATGAACCGGCAACCTCCGGCCAACGCCGACGCGCAAGGCTTGTTCTCCTTCAGCGGCCTCCCGCAAGACGTGCCCTATGCGCTATTGGCGTCCGCTCCCGGTTACGGCTCCAACAACATCCTCGTGCCGGCCGGCGCCACGCAAACCAACCAACTCCAATTGCCCGTCGTGCTCAAGACCGCGAACCGGCAAGTGGCCGGGCATGTGATTGACCCGGACGGCAGGCCGTGCTGGGGAGCGCAAATGGGGATCGAAGCGGGGGAAGGCCAACCCTCCGGCCATCCGGGCAGCAGTGGTTCCGACGGCCGCTTCGTCATCAAGGATGTGTGCGATGGGTTGCTCGACGTGCGGGCGATGCTCCCTGCGGGCAGCGGCTACCCGCGCTTCCTTGTCGGCATCGCTCAAGGACATGGCGGCGACACGAACATCGTCATCCATCTCGGCCTGTCCAACGGCGTTCCCTTCTCCGGTCCGGGCGGCCTCGGTCCGGTTCCCGCCACCCGCCCGCCCTCCGCCGCTCCGTTGCAACCGTGAACTGTAGCGGCGGTCTATGACCGCCGCAAATATATTGGAGGATAACTCTTGTGCCATGCGTCCCTTGTGTCCCTTGTGTCCCTTCCGTCCCTTCCGGGTTCCTCGGAAGCGTCGCCCTGCCCTGGACGACTGGCGCATTACTTCCAAACGCGCGCCAACTGCTCCAGCTTCCCCAGCGCCCGGCCCGAATCCATCAGTTCCCCCGCCAACTCCCATCCCTCCGTCAGCGACGCCGCCTTCTCCGCCACGAACAACGCCGCCGCGCTGTTCAGCAGCACCGCGTCCCGTTTCGGCCCACGGTCCTCGCCCCGCAGCAAGCGCCGCACGATTTCCGCGTTCGCTTGACGGTCGCTGCCGGCCAGGTCCGCCAGGGCCGACGGTTGCACGGGAAAATTCCGCGGCGACAACATGGAAACACAAAACCCGCGCTCCTGATAAAACTCCGCAACGCAACTCTCGCCCAAAGTGGAAAGCTCGTCCAAATGGCAAACAACCCCGCCGGCAAGAACCGCGCCCGACACCACCATGCCCCGGCGCGCCCCCAGCATTTGCAGCACCGCCGCGATGGGCTGGCACAATTCCGGCCGCGGCACCCCGATGAGTTGCGCCGCCGGATGCGCCGGATTGAGCAGGGGACCCAGAAAATTGAAAATCGTCCGTTGCCCGCGGGCCGCGCAGAGCTTTCGCGCCGGGGCGATTTCCCGGAAAGCCGGGTGATATTTCGGCGCGAAGAAAAATGCGAAGTGATGCTCCCGCAACCCGCGCGCCGCCTCCTCCGGCTCCAGGTCAATCCGGATCCCCAGCGCTTCCAGCACATCCGCGCTGCCCGCCTGCGACGTGATGGCGCGGTTGCCGTGTTTGGCCACCGTCACTCCGGCGGAAGCCACAATCAGCGCGACCGTCGTGGAAATGTTAAACGTGTTCAGCCGGTCGCCGCCCGTGCCGCACACATCCAGAATCTGGCGCGAGCGCGTTTCGGCATCCAGCGGCGGCGCGAGGGATTTGGCGCGCAACTCCCGCGCGAACGCCGCGATTTCCGAAACCACTTCGCCCTTCCGCGCCAGCGCCGTGAGGAACTCCGCCTTCATTTCCGCCGCCACGTCCGGGCGGGTCAGCGCCTCCACCGCGCGCGCCACGTCCGGCCCGGACAGGGATTGCCTGTCCGCCAGTTGTTGCGTCAACATTTCCAGCACGCGTGAACGATAGAACATCCGTTCCTCATTGCAAGACGGGACAGCCGCCGGCGGGCTGTTTATTCTTGACGGGTTCTTAATCTTAATCCTAATCTTAATCTCCGTCGTTAAGAGAAAAAGAGATTTAGATTAAGATTAAGAGAAGACATTCATAATAGTGAACTCAGTCGTCCTGCCAACTCACAACGCTGCGCTCTTCGCGGAGGCCGTCGAGCGGGCCGCCGAACTGCTCCGCGCCGGGCAATTGGTCGCGCTGCCCACCGAAACCGTTTACGGCCTCGCCGCCAATGCCTGGGACGCCGCCGCTGTCGCCCGCATTTATGAGGTCAAGGGCCGGCCGGCGCGCAATCCCATTATTGTCCATGTCGCCGGTTTGGAACTGGCGCGGGACTGCGTTGGCGCGTGGCCGCCCGTGGCCGGCAAATTGGCCGCCGCCTTCTGGCCCGGCCCGTTGAGCCTGGTCCTGCCACGCTCGCCGCGAATCCCGGACATCGTCACCGCCGGCGGCCCGACGGTGGGCGTCCGATGGCCCTCGCATCCTTTCATCCAGGCGGTCATTCGCGCTTGTGGTTTCCCACTGGCCGCCCCCAGCGCCAATCTCGCAAATCAAGTTTCCCCGACCAACGCCGCCCATGTGCGAAAAGCCTTTGACGGCCTAATCCCGCTCATCGTGGACGGCGGCCCGTCGCAAGTGGGACTGGAATCCACCGTGCTGGACCTTGCCGCCGCGCCGCCGCGTCTGTTGCGTCCGGGCATGATCCATGCCGAATCCCTGCTGGCCGTGATGGGAGGCGCGGAGTTGAGCCTGGCCGCCCCGGACATCTCCACGCACGTAGAGTCGGCGCTGTGCGCCGATGGCCCGTCCAATGGTCCCACACTCCGCAGTCCGGGGATGCTGCCCAAACACTACTCCCCCACGGCGAAGCTGGTAGTCCTCTCCTGGCGCGACGAGGCCGTCCTCGCTTCCCAACTACAACTGTTGCAATTCCCCGCCGAAAAGACATGCGTCATAGCCCACAGCCAAATCCCGTTGTCCGGCAAATTTGGCCGGGTGTCCGTGCTGCCCCGCGACGCCGCGGCGTTCGCCCGCGCCCTTTACGCCGAACTCCACCAATGCGACGAATCCGGCGCCGCCCTCATCGTCGTCGAAGCCCCGCCGCCGCACCCGTCCTGGCGCGCCATCGCCGACCGCCTCTCCCGCGCCAGTGGCGCATCTTGATACTGCCACCATTGGCAAGGTTTTTGGGGAGCACACGTCCCGATTCGGAATCGGGATGTGGTCAGCGACGCCCTCGTCGCTCCTGCGGAGCCGTCTTGGGCTGGGGAGGCTCCGCGGGAGCGTCGCCCTACCATCCTTCACTGACGCGTTACCATGAAACCACCCTTGCCTCCGAGCTTGCGGTCCTGGAGCATTTCGGCCCACAATCCTCCACAGATGCAATGTTCATGATGAACTCGCTTTTGAAAGTCGGATATGCTGATTCCGGCAGAAGCCGGAAGTTCGGAAACTTGGATGGCCGGCCATCCCGCCTTTTGGCGAGTTTGTTGGCGGCGCTTGCCATCTGCGAATCTGGCATCAACGGCGCCGCCGCCGCCGAACTGTCTTCTACCAACCGTCCGGGCGGTATCAGCGGGCCTGGCAAACCGATGACTGGGAGCGGCCAACGGGGCTGGATTAGCGGCATGGCTGGTGTGGTGGAAGCCAGTCCGTCGCGCGCGACCGGTTCGGCGGTAAAAGACGGCTTGCTTCCGCCCATCAAGCCGTTGCTGAACCTTCACATCCGCGACACGGTGATTATCCTCGGAGGGGATGGCAACTATTACATGACCGGCTCGACGGGGGACAACATCTGGGATTTCAACGACGGGGTGGAATTGTGGCGTTCCACAGACCTGAAGAGGTGGGATTACATGGGCCTTGTCTGGAGTGTGATGAAGGAAGGAACCTGGGAAAAAACTCCGCGCAGTCTGCATGGCAAACCGGTCGTCACCATCTGGGCGCCGGAGATTCATTACCTCAAGAAACTCAACACTTATGTCATCTGCCTGAGCATGGCGCCGGGAGGCATCTCGCTGTTGAAAAGCGCCACGGGCAAACCCGAAGGCCCTTATGTCAACACCGTGCCCGGCGGCCGGCCGTTGCGCAACGAGGGGATTGACGCCACTGTGTTCGAGGACGACGATGGCAAAGTCTATTTCGCCAATGGCGCGGGTGGAACCATTTACCTGCTCAAAGACGACTTGAGCGGCTTTGCGGAATCCCGCGCCGTCAAGTTGGAGAATCCGGATCACAACCCGGCCCATCATGCCGCCAAAGTGGTCAGCAGCGGCATGAACGGATTCGGCCACGAAGGCGCGGTGCTGTTCAAAGCCAACGGCAAGTACTATCATGGCGCTGTGGATGATTACCAAGGGCGCTACTCCAGTTGCGTCGCCATCGCGGACAACATCTGGGGACCCTACGCCAATTGGCATGAGACGGTTCCTTGCGGCGGCGGCACCGATTTTTTCAAGGACAAGGAGGGCAACTGGTGGTGCGCCTTTTTTGGAAACGACCCGGCTGCGCCGTGGCGCGAAATGCCCGGAATCGTCCGGGTTGATTTCGACCCGGCGGGGAAAATCTTTGTGGCCAAAACGCAGCCGGCCTTTGTCTTGCAAGACCCCGCCCCTGAAACAAAAACTTCCAACTAATTTCTTGGAAAATCGAAGGCGGCTGGGTCATGTTAATCGGGAGAATATGTCTGGAACGCTTGAAATTATTCGTGAAACGCAGCTTTCGCGCCTGAAGGAACTTCTGTCGCAATGGAAACAAGTGCCCATCTACCGCCGGCGCCTGTCCCAAAGGGCGGATTTCCTGGCGGGTGACAGGGGCCTGGCTGGTTTTGAGAAAGTGCCTTTCATCAGCAAACGGGAAATGCGCGAGGGTTTTCCCGGCAACTTCCTTCACCCCGGACAAAGCCTCGAACGGCTGCTGGAGGAAGGTTTGATCGAGTTGGAGCACACCTCCGGCACATCGGACGAGCAACTGCAGGTGTTTTTCGGGCGCGGCTGGTGGGAGGACCAGGAGGAACGGACGTTTCGACGGAATCCATTTTTGTGCCGGACGTTGGACAATCGGCCGGACGCCCGGCGCGCGACGCTGGCCACGCCCGCTTGCAACGGCCGGGCTTGTTTCTCTCCGTGGCGGTCCCGCGCTCTTCGCACCGTGGGAAACACGCTGTTTGTGAATCAGTCGCGCGTTCCATTCCTGCTGGGTGAAAAAGAACTGGCGCGGATGGCAACGGAGATAGCCGACTGGGCGCCGCTGTTTCTGGACGCGGACCCGGTGCATGGCGCCTGGTTTGCGCTCTATTGCGAGCGGCAGGGCATTCGATTTCCTTCGCTGGAATTCGTATTGTGCAGCTACGAATTTGTCAGCGTGGTCCATCGGCGGATTTTGGAGCGTGTTTTTGACATCCCCGTCTTCAACCTGTATGGGTCCACTGAAACCGGACACCTGCTGATGGAAGGCGCGCACGGGGAGATGAAGCCCAGCTATGAAAATGCGATCCTGGAAGTGATTGAGGCGGACTGGCGGGGGGTTGGCGAACTGGCGGTCACCACCCTGACCAACGATTACATGCCGCTGCTGCGTTACCGCATCGGTGATTTGGTGGAACGGCAGGGGCAATTTGATGAGACAACCTACATTGTGCATGGGCGTTCACGCGACTCGCTCCGCGACCGGGATGGCAGGCGTGTGACAACTTGGGAAGTGGACCAGTGCTTCGCCGGAGTTCGGGGCGTGGCCCATTATCAACTCCACCAGGAGAGAAACCAGGCATGCCGTTTGCGTTTTGTGCCGGACGGCAGCGGGCCGTCCGCGGAGGATCAAAGAGGGCTTGTCTCCCGGCTCGAAACCCTGCTTCAATGCCCGGGCGGAATTGAGGTTGAAGCCATGAGTTTTGTGCTCCCGGCTCCGTCAGGGAAATTTAGACTGACCTCCCGCGCAACCATTGCGCCCGGCATAAACTAGATCGTGGGTTCGCCTCTTAATCCTAATTGCAGGGCTTGGACGATTTTCCTTTACATCTGGGCGCTGCTCCCGCAGTATGCTCGCGCGCCACTGATTTTTTGCGCATGAATTGAAGTCTCGGATAACGAAAAATGAGCCAGCTTGACCAGACTGTAGATGAGAATTTGAGAGCTATCGAAGCGAGCTGTCCGCGTTTGCTCTTCGCCTTGCACACAACCCTGGAAGCGGTGTGGGGCGAGATCATGAAAATGGAATCGGCCTGCGGGGGGTTGGAGAAGGTTTGGTCCGCTGGCGATGACGAATCAGCCGCGGTGCGCGAAATCATCACCCTCGTCGAGGCGTTGCGCGGCCAAATGGCCAAAGACGGGCTTATGGGCGCCGGGGAATTGGCCGCGTGCCGGCAGGTCGTGTCGGCCCTCCAGCGTTGCATGAACCGGTTGCGGAATCCGGGCCAACTCTCCCCGCCCCTCCGCGCCAGGGGAGGAGAGGGGGATGCCAAAGACCGGCCCGCCGTGTCGGACGGGTTGGCAAAGAACAACCGCCGCCTAAAGACTTGCGTCTTTTACTGCTCGAACAATTTGGACGCGGGCCGGCTGGCCGCTTCCTGGGGAGATCCGGGCGGAGACACGGTCAAGACCATCGGCCTGCCGTGCTCTGGAAAGGAGGATGTGCCCTACCTGATCAAAGCCCTGGAAACGGGCATAGACGACGTGGTGATTGTGGCTTGCAAGACGAATGGGTGCCGTCACTTCGAGGGCAGCCTGCGCGCCCACAAACGCGCCCAGGCAGTCGAATCCTTGCTCGATGAAATCGGATTCGGCGCGGGACGGATAACCGTCATCGAGTGCGCTGAAGGAGGCGCCCAGCAGGCCTGCAACGAAATCAAGCAGTTCGTCGAACAGGTCAGAAGATTGCCGCTGAATCCCACCTCCGGCGGCGCGATGAACACCCAAGAACGCATGGTTGCATGAAAGCGGACAGCCAACTCGCCAGAAAAATAGACAACGGAGAGTTCATCCTCACCGCCGAACACGCGCCGCAGACCACGGCGACTTCATCCGCCACGGAAGCGGCCTTGAAATCCTTGGGCGGCAAGCTCACAGCGGTCAACCTGGGCGACAACCAGCACGGGGTGGCGATGTCCTCCCTGGCCGCCTCGGTCGCCGCGCTTAAAATGGGCCTCGAGCCGGTCCTCCAAATGGTCACCCGTGACCGGAACCGCATCGCCCTCCAGTCGGATTTGCTGGGAGCCGCCAGCCTCGGTATCAAGAATGTGCTTTGTTTGTCCGGCTATCACCAGACGCTGATCGGCTGTCCGGAAGCCAACAATGTTTTTGACATTGATTCCACGCAGTTTGTCGCGACAACCACCCGGATGTGCGAGCAGGGCTTGCTGGCCGACGGGATGAAGATTGACGGGCCGTTCTCGATGCTGGTGGGAGCGGTGGCCAACCCCTTCCTGCGGCCGCTGGAACTCAACCTGCTCAGGCTCCACAGCAAAATCGAGGCGGGCGCCCGGTTCATTCAAACCCATGCGGTCTTCGACCTCGAAGCGTTCAGCCAATGGCTCGAGGCCGTTCGCCAGGCAGGGTTCACCAGGAAGGCCGCCATTCTGGCCAGCGTGTTCCCCCTGGAAAGCGCGGAGGAGGCCCGGAAGCTGCGCGAGATCCATCCCGATTTTTGCGTGCCCGAAGAGGTGATGAACAAGCTCCCCGCCGCCGGCAACGGCGCCGGGAAGATCGGCCGGGCAATGTGTGTGGAGACCATCAAGAAACTGAAGACAATGGAAGGTGTGCGCGGAATTCATATTCTCTCGGGTGGCAAAGAGGCCGTGGTGCCGGAGTTGCTTGCCGCCGCCGGGCTGTCATGAACTGAAGAACGCATGCCGGAAAAATATCACATCAAGACACGGCCAGTGCCGCCGCGCGGCCCGCGCATCGGCAAACATGGCGTGGTGGACTGGCGGGAGGACTGCGCCCGGTGCCATAACTGCGTCAAGAAGGCCTGCGTCTATGACCGCTACCGGCAGGAGGCGGAGTATATTCGCAACCTGAGCACGGTTGAGGCGCTGTTCTTCGAGTGCATGGGCTGTTTCTCGTGCGTGCAGGATTGCACCAAAGGCCTCCTCTGCCTGTCCATCAATCCCGTCTATGAAAGCCTCGGCAACAGCTACTGGAAGCCGGACCTCATCAAGACCACATGGCTCCAGGCCGAAACCGCGAAGATCCCGGTCTCGGGCGCAGGCTACCGGGGACCGTTTTCCGGCCCGGGTTTCGACTCGATGTGGACGGACATGTCGGAAATTGTGCGTCCGACGCGCGACGGGATTCATGGCCGGGAATACATCAGCACGGCCGTGGATATCGGGCGCAAGCCTCCGTTCCTGGCTCTGGACGGCAGGCGCGTCACGACCGAGTTGCCTCCCCTGGTGACGATCCCGATGCCGCTGATCCTCGATCTGAGTTCGCCGGCGCATACTTTGCCGCAGCTCGATGCCGTGATCGAACAGACCGCCGCGGCGACCGACTTGATCGCTATCGTGGATGCCCGGCGCCAGCCGGCCGCCGAGAAGCACCTGCGTCATATCGCGTTTTATCTGGGGCCGGACAGTCCCCCGGTGCCGGCCGAGGCGCTGCGAAAGACCCGGCTGGTGGAAATCGCGGACAGCCCCGCGGTGATCGAACACATCCAGGCGGTCAAGAAGATCCACCCCCAGATCGTCGTCGCGGTCCGGGTCGAGTTGACTGCCGCGGGCATCGGACGCGCCATCGAGTTGGCCGGGTTGCCGGAGGTCGAGGCGATTCATGTCGTGGCGGACGCCAACGGCAACGAAATCGGCGCGCAATCGCCGCGTTTTGTGAAGGACATGCTCCGCCAGATCCATACCGCCCTCATCGAGAAAGGGATCCGGGACGAGATCACCCTCATCGCCGGGGGCGGCATCGGGCTGCCGGAGCACCTGGCCAAAGCCATTATATGCGGCGCGGATCTGGTGACCATCAATCTGCCGTTGCTCATTGCGCTGGAATGTCATCTGTGCGAGAGCTGCAGGCCGGGCCAGCCGTGCCCCGCCAAGCTCGAACCCCTCGATCGCGATTTCGCCGTGGGCCGCATGACCAATCTCATCGCCGCCTGGCACGACCAGTTGATCGAAATGATGGGGGCCATGGGCATGCGCGAGGCGCGCCGGCTGCGCGGCGATGTCGGCCGCGCCATGTTCTTCGAGCAACTTGAGGAGGAGACGTTCGGAAAGCTTTATGGCACCAGAAAGAAACATTAAAGATTTGCTGCCCGAGAACACGCTCAAGACCCGCGTGCCGCAGGAACTAGTCGAGCGAGTGACCCGCCCGGCCCCGTCGCGCTTCCGCAATGAGATCGCCAAGTACATTGTCCATCGCAGCCAGGATTGCCGGCGTTGCGGGAAGTGCGCGGAGGTTTGTTCCCACCAGGTCCATGCGCGCAACCCCGGCTTCAAGTATTTCGGCGAGCCGCTCCATCACTTG
>Ga0181518_10001372_pt1 | contig 25000 bp, 19 predicted proteins | sample PEATcosm2014_Bin_28_FD_119751 | JGI IMG/M metagenome (GOLD analysis project Ga0181518, IMG submission 119751) | Peatland microbial communities from MTU Mesocosm Facility, Houghton, MI, USA - PEATcosm2014_Bin01_60_metaG | ecosystem: Environmental > Terrestrial > Soil > Wetlands > Peat | place...
AGAATCACCTGGTCGGCTGGGATGTTGTTCACTGTAAACGGATCGCCCAGAGTCAACTTGTTCTGGGTCAGGGTGCCTGTCTTGTCGGAACAAAGAACGTCGACGCCAGCCAACTCCTCGATTGCCGAAAGCCGGGTAACGATTGCCTTACTCTTCGCCAGCAGACGCGCACCGACCGCCATCGTTACAGAGAGCACCGTCGGCATTGCGACTGGAATCGACGCAACCAGCAGAATGAGACAGAACTCCAGCGTGTCGAGGACGGGATTATGGCGAAGCAGTGAGACTGTGAGTATCCCCGCGACCAAAACCACGGCGAGAACAATCAGGTAGTCGCCAATCTTAAGCACGGCCTTTTGGAAGTGGCTCACCGTATGGGCCTGCTGCACCAGTTCCGCTGTCTTGCCGAAATAAGTGCGCGGTCCCGTCGCATAAACCATTGCGTCGATCTCACCCTGGCGCACAATCGAGCCGGAGAAGACCGCCTCACCCGGCTTGCGCGTGACCGGCAGCGACTCACCGGTCAGGGCAGACTGATCGACCTCGACGGGATCGCCATCCAACAGCCGCGCGTCTGCTGGAACAATGTTTCCCAGCTTCAGACGAATGACATCGCCGGCGACCAGTTCAGTCGCCTTTGGTGTGGCCCATTTGCCGTCGCGCAGCACCGTCGCGTCGTTCGCCAGCTTTGCCTTGAGCGCCGCAATCTCATTGCCCGCCTGATGCTCTTCCCAGAACGCAACGATGGCGTTTGAGAAGAGAAGCGCCAGGATGACGAAGAAGTCCAACCAGTGCCGCACAACCCCCGACAGAATAACGGCGGCCTCAATCATCCACGGAATGGGCCCCCAGAAGTAGGTCAAAAACTTCAGAAACGCATTGGTCTTCTCAACCTTGAGTGCGTTGGGGCCATCCTGTGTCAGCCGTTTCGTAGCCTCGGCCTGAGTCAGACCTTTAGCAGAAGACTGTAGCTTTGCCTGTAGGTCGGCCATCGGTATCGCCTTCAAGTCGTCCTTCGATGTCGGCTTTGCGCCTGGCTTTAGGTCTTCCTTGGCATCAGTCTTCGGTTTGCCACTTGCGTCGGGCTTTGCATCGTCTTTTGACCCGCCCTTGGCTTGGGGCTGTTCTGTAGTGTTGGGCTTGTCTGTAGTCGGACTCACGGTATGTGCTCCTGGTCGATGGTATGAGTGAGTTTCATTGGAGTGGCGACGATCCTGAGTGACGCAGTCACGGGCGAGCGACCTCATCGATCGGGATTGGCAAAAGCACCTCCTGAGATGAGATTCCTAAGCCGATCCAAAGTTTGTCCGGGCCGGAAAACTCTCCGTGAGAGCCGCATTCAAGCGCACTCGTACTGCAAATATGTTCTCGACCACGAGCGGGCGCTATGCCGTTTTGCTCATGTGAGGTCAATCTTGACCAGTAATCGACTCTCCCTGCCGTGTAAATTCAGTGGTGATTCGGAGTTTGAACCGGGACCCCGGGTGCGCTGGCTATGTGACCCGGAGGATGAATATGCTTCACCTCTTACAGACATTGGTTGAACATCGCGTAATTGCAACCGACGGCGAAATCGGGAGCCTGCGAGACTTTCTCTTCGACGACCAGACCTGGGCGATCCACTATTTGGTCGTCGACGTGAAACGCTGGCTTACTCGAGAGGAGGTGGTTCTCCCGGTTAAGGCGATCAAACAGCTCGATTGGCAGCGCAAGACCCTTCGCGTCCGATTGACGAAGGAGCAGGTGCGCCAGAGTCCCGACGTCGATACCAAACAGCCGGTCTCCCGTCAGCAAGAGATCGCCATGCAGGATTACTTTGGCAAGCTGGCCTACTGGGTCGACAGGCGGTCCCCCATGACGTCCTCCATGCCCACTGGCATAGAGTACCCGGTGCATACCGAGGGAGATTTGCATCTCCGCAGTATCTCGAACCTGGAGAGTTACGACGTACAGGGTACGGACGGTGAAGTGGGGCGTCTGGAAGACTTCATCCTGGACGAGACGTCCTGGCATCTCGGCTATCTGGAGGTGAAGGCGGGAGAATGGCTTCACAGCCGCTCGCTGCTGGTTCCCACGCGCTGGGTAAAGTCCATTTCCTGGGCCGATCGCCGAGTGAATCTGCATCACACCCGAGAAGGCGTTTAAAACTGATCCGAGTCCGAGCTTAGGGATTCATCCGCGCGGACCAAGCATTCAGGTTGCAGTCTAATCCTCGCGTCCTGCGAGTCTGATGGGACTGCAAAAAAATGGGGCCGCTGGAAAAGCGCGACGTTAGGTTATGGCCAGCTCAGAGTGAGCAAGAGCGCTCAGATTACTGTTTGTGTTGGTGCGATGCTGTCCTAGGCGTGGAGATACGAGTGGAGTCCGGGGAATACCTGCCGAAGTCATTCGGTGTGCTATAGACCCTGTCCTCGACACTAAGGATCTTCGGAAGTTAGGCATGAGTTCGACAACAAGGAGTTCTTATGAATGCAACGACAAAATGTGCCCGTCCCGCTTGTAACTGTGTCCCGGTCGATGGGAAGCAGTACTGTAGCGAAACCTGTGCCGATGCGAAGAGCGTGACGGAACTGGCATGCCAATGTCAGCACCCTGCGTGCCAAGGCGCAGCGCTGAAGCCGTAGCCGGCTCAGAGGCCGGCCGGAGAAGCATCTATGTTGACAAGAACGCGATGTTGCCAGTTGTTAGCGGCAGCTCCTCTTCTCCTGGTGTCTTTCACCGGATCCGCCGGCTGCCAGGAGGTTGAGGCGCCATCGGCGCAACGGGATACGACTCACATTGACTATTCGAAGAGCCACGGCTTTCTCAATATATTCTCGCCTTATACCTTTCCCTCCGTTCCCGAACCACGTCTGGCCGATTTGCAGCGGCTTCAAGACCTGGTTGTAGACGGTAAATTGGTATTGTCGCTGGATGACGCCATCGTGCTCGCGCTTGAGAACAATGGGGAGATCGCGGTGGCACGCTACGACCTGCCGATTGCCCAGACCGACCTGCTGCGCGCAAAAGGAGGAGGCGCGACACGCGGGGTCGCGGGCACCTATCAGTCCACCACGCTCTTTTCAGGCAGCCTGGGCGGAGGCGTGGGCAGTGGCGCGGCCACGGGCGGAAGCGGTGCGGGCGGCATCCTGGGAGGAGGCATCAATAGCGTCGGCTCGGCGCGCTGCTGCGATCCAAACTTGAGCGTGAGCTATGGCTGGAGCAATGCAATCACGCCCCTCAACTATAAGGTGGTCAGCGGTGTATCCATCAATACCACCCATCAGGCTTCGGTTGCGGCGGCGTACAGTCAGGGATTTCTGACGGGTACAAGTCTCTTTGTGTCCGAGGACAACTCGCGTCTCTCCTCCAACAGCACGACCGCCATTTACGATCCAGAGTTTGTATCGAGCCTTTCGGCGGGCGTAAGCCAGCACTTGTTGCGCGGCTTTGGGACTCGCGCCAACAGCAGATTCATCCGTATCGGACGGAACGACTTGAAATACTCCATGAGCATCTTCCGGCAACGCACAATTGTCGCGGTGGCGGAAGTGATGACCGCGTACTACGACCTGCTGTCCGATCGGGAGAGCATCCTGGTGGCACAAGAAGGGCTGGAGAATGCGCAAAAGCTCACAGACCACAAGCAGGCTGAAGTTGGGTCTGCAGCCGAGTATGACGAACTGCGCAGCGAGGAAGAAGTCGCTGTACGGGAGCAGGATTTACAGAAAGCGCAAGACACCTTCGCTCAGGACGCCAAAGCCCTCAAGGTCAAATTATGCAGAGATTTCAACGAGGGTCTAGCGACCGCGGAGGTCGTCCCATCTGACCATCTGCCCGACCCGCAACCCGGGGATGTGCCGCTTCTGGCCGAAGCCTTGCGAGAGGCTGCGATCCACCGGCCGGAGATCGAGCAAGCTGAGATGGACTTGAGCAATCAGAATGTTGTCATCGAGGCGATCCATAATTCTTTGCTGCCCTCGCTCGACGTTTACGCCTCATACTCCCTCTCGGGGCTGAACGGGGCCCTTGGGCCTACGTTCACGAACGTCTTCGACGGCGACTACCCCAACTTCTCGTACGGGTTGACGCTCAACCTCCCCATTCGCAACCGCACCGCTCAGGCCGATGCGGAGCGCGCCCTCCTGGAGCAGCGCCAGTTGCAGACGAAATTACAGGACGCGAAGAACCAAGCCGTTTGGAATGTCAGCGACGCACTGAGTGCGGTGGAGCAGACACGGGGTCAACTCGCCTCCGCGCAGAAGTTGGTGAAGCTGGCGCGCCAGGTACTCGATATGAGGCATCAAAAGTCCGTCCTGCCTTCGGCCGACGTGGAAGACGCGATCACGTCACAACGAAACTTGACTGTAGCAGAAGCCCGTGTTGTGGAGGCCCGCGTCACCTATGCGAAGGCATTGGTCCGGTATGAAGTGGTGACGGGTACCCTTCTGGATCGAAACAACATTGCATTGTCCGAGGCCATAGAGGGTGGAGTTAATAAAGGACCTGACGCTTCTGGCATACCTAACCAGCAAATTGGAAGAGGTACAGCACAACCATAACTTCTTTGATAGCGTCTCAGATAACATCTGCGCTGGTACCCGTCGTGATGATGCGTTAAGGCTTCAAGATCGCGCAACTGCAACGGCCTCACTGTATAGATTTGCTCAGACTGCACGCGCGAAGAGTGGAAAGATACATTTGAACGGGTGCCTGATTTGCTAGCGATCGACCCAACGATCGGCGGCCGTACATCCCCACAAACACTGCAGCTAACTGGCGGAAGCGAGTGCTAGATGTGCCAACAACGAACGGATAAAGGAGATCCAAAGTGTCAACATTAAATTCAGTGGTCGCGATCTATGACACCCATGTGCAGGCCGAGGAGGCGGTGAAAGAACTTCAAGTGGCTGGCGTCGACATGAAGACCCTCTCGATCGCAGCCAAAGACACCCATACCGATGAGCACGTCGTCGGCTATTACAACGCCGGCGATCGTATGAAGTACTGGGGCAAGATAGGCGCGTTCTGGGGCGGATTCTGGGGACTGCTCTTTGGATCCGCGATGTTTGCAATACCGGGATTAGGCCCACTGCTTGTGGCTGGACCATGGGTAGCATGGATCGTGGGAGGCCTTGAAGGCGCGGCTGTCGTTGGCGGCGTAAGTGCTGCTGGAGCGGGTCTGGTCAGCATCGGTATTCCCAAAGACAGCGTCCTGAAGTACGACGTGGCCTTGAAGGCCGACAAGTTCCTTTTGATAGTTCATGGAACGCCAGACGCAGTAGACAAGGCGAAGGACATCATCGCAGGAACCCGGCACAGCTCCTTTGCCGTCCATGAGTCTCCTGTGTTGGTTTAGCAATCCGCGCTCTGGGCCATAACCGCAGAGCACTCATCGCACCGAGTGCTCGCGGTGGATCATACTGCCGCTCGAATCCATACGAGGACCTCCCAGTGAAAAAGAATAGTTCCTTTCCCGCATTGATCTTCATCGTCATTTTAGCGGTTGGTGTTGCAGTCGCCTATACCTTGAAGGCTGCGGCGTTGGATTTGCTTGCCGTCTGTGTTCTGGCTTGCGCCCTTCTTGCTGCGTGGTTCATCTCGGCGGGCATTCAGGTTGCGGATCAATGGAGCAGAGCGGTTGTACTACGACTGGGAAAGTTTCGTTCCCTCCAAGGTCCTGGCCTCTTCCTTATCATCCCGCTCATCGACACGATTCCTTATTGGATCGACACTCGCGTTCTCACAAGCTCATTCAAGGCTGAGAAGACTTTGACAAAAGACACAGTACCAGTGGATGTGGATGCTGTTCTGTTTTGGAAGATTATCGATCCGCAGAAGGCCGCGCTTGCCGTTGCCGACTATCAGGCAGCGATCGGCTGGGCGTCTCAGACGGCTTTGCGGGACGTAATAGGCAAGACGATGCTCTCCGACATGCTGGAAGGCAGGGACAAGATCAGCGATGTGCTTCAGAAGATCATTGACGTTCGCACCGAACCGTGGGGCATCAACGTCATCTCGGTCGAGGTGAAGGACGTTCTGATTCCGTCTTCGCTCGAGGATGCAATGTCCATGCAGGCGCAGGCCGAGAGGGAGAGACAGGCCCGCGTTATCCTCGGCGATTCAGAGCGTCAGGTCGCGGAGAAGTTCGGCGAGGCAGCGAAGACCTATGCCAATAACCCCGTGGCTCTTCACCTGAGGGCCATGAACATGCTCTACGAAGGCCTAAAGCAAAACTCAACCATCGTCATCGTTCCAAGTTCCGCTGTCGAAACGATGCAGCTCGGCGGTCTTGCCGGATTGACAGCGCTGACCATGGGCCTGGGCAAAGAAAGAATCCCGCAGCAGACCATCAACGAAGCGGACAGTACACCAACGGACTTGAGCGTTCCCCAACCGTGATGCCGGGCATTCCTTCTCCAGGTTCGGCGGAGCAAGGAGGAGCATAGGAGTAAACACTTCCTTGCAGGGCTTTTATGGCAGGAGGGTGAGTGAACCTGCTTTCTCCCTATCCAGGCAGGTTTATTCAGGATCGCGAGTGTATTGTAGGGACTGTTGGTGAAGGGAAACCGACGAGATGACGGTTCCGGCCAGTGACACCATTCCGCGACAGACTGCACTGCAGCGATGGCTGAGAATTGACCAGCACGCCAAGCCGATGGTCTATGCGCGGGTTTACCAAACTGCCGATGTATTCAACATCAATTACTGGCTGGAGATTGTCTTTTCCGCGGGCATCGCCGCACTGGGCTTGGCACTGAACAGCCCAGCCGTCATCATTGGCGCGATGTTGATATCACCTCTGATGGGGCCCATCATGGCCACAGGATTAGCCCTGGCCGCCGGTGATCTCTACCTGGCGGTAAAGGCCATCGCGAACCTGGTTGCCAGTATAGCTTTAGCGATCGGCCTCTCCGCCTTCATCGTTTGGCTTTTACCATTTCACTCTGTAACCGCCGAGGTCCTCTCTCGAATCAACCCCGATCTGCTCGACCTCGGTGTCGCGCTGTTCTCCGGACTTGCAGGTTCGGTGGCGGTCTGCAGAGCCGGTGCCGATGGAGCAGTCACTACGCTGCCGGGAGTAGCTATCGCGGTAGCGCTGATGCCGCCCTTGTGTGTCATGGGGTATGGTCTTGGCAGCGGATTGAACACCCGCATTATGGGCGGCGCGGGATTGCTCTTCCTGACTAACCTGGTTGCCATTGTAAGTAGTGCCTTTATGGTGTTCCTTCTCGTCGGCATGAACTCTCCGGATGTGCGGGCGGAGATGGAACTTGCCCGGAAAGGCGAACCATTCGCCGAGACGCTTTTGCAGGGCCCTCTAGCGCGAGTATTGAGCAAGGGCGGCCGGCTGCACTGGCGCATCCTGATGTTGGTGGTTCTGCTCGCAGCCATTGCGGTCCCGCTGCGGACGGCCCTGAAGCAGGTGGCGGGCGAGGCCGTGGCAAGGGGCGCTGTACAGGACGTGGTGAAAGGTCTGCTTCCTCCTGGAGCCTTGGTATCGCAACAGATCGAGGTGGAACGAGATAGCGTAGCCGTGAGGCTGATCGCGACGCGAAGCGTTCCCGATGCAAGGCTAAAGGAAGCGGAGGAGGAGATTGAAAGGCGCTGCGGAAGGAAGGCCGAGATGTCGGTGGCGAGCGTTGCCAGCCAGAGCGAACTCGCTCAGTTGATGCAGAAGCTTGCGCTTCCCCTGCCTTCTCCGCCAAAGTCGGTTGCGGCAACGCTGCCCGATATGCAGCAGGAGTTGATCGCACGCATTACACCGGTTCTGAACTCAGTGTGGCCTCCGGAGGCTCCGATTCAGGGCTTCGACGTGGCACTCAGCGCGTCCGGCATCGCCCTGAACGTCCGATATGAAAGCACCCAAACGCTTGGTAAGATTCCACTGGATATGATCACGCGGGACCTCCAGGGGAAACTGGGTGTACCAAACCTCTCACTGACGGCAAAGCGCGTCGCTGCGCCCCGAAGGGTGAGCAGAAACGCAAATCGGATCCGATGACTGGTGGTATCGGGTAACTTGGTTTCGGCGTCAGTACTTTTGTTGAAAGTTGCATAACCTTCTGATGGATTCGGCTGATTGCGTGATTCGGCTAGAAAGCACGGAGAGACGTGGTGGTGCATGTGCCGGGGATAAATGCCGCGACAGCACCTGTCGGGGAAGCCAACTGTAAGACTGTGTCTCCTCATGCGTCAGCAACAGTACAGGAACCAGGAGGCAATATGTGCTGTAGCTCTGAACCGAACAAAGACCCAAAGGATGCCACCAGTAAGACGACAGTTGAACCGACGAGGCCGCCAACGACCGATCCGGTCTGCGGGATGACGGTCGATCCCGCGAATGCGGCGACCGTGGAGCACGAAGGAACGAAGTTCTCTTTCTGCTGCCAGGGCTGCGCTACGAAGTTTCAGGCCGACCCAACGAAGTACCTGCAACCAAAGCCGTCCGCGCCGTTGATTCAACTCGTCGTCAAGAAGGAGAGCCCCAAGGCCGACTACACGTGCCCTATGCACCCCGAGGTGCACAACGCAGTGAAGGGGAGTTGCCCAAAATGCGGAATGGCACTGGAGCCAGTGACGATCGAGGCGCCTGCATCACGAACGGCATACACCTGCCCGATGCATCCGCAGATTGTGCGCGACACGCCGAGCTCGTGCCCTATCTGCGGAATGGCGCTTGAACGACGCACTATCTCTGCTGACGACGAAAATCCTGAACTGGTCTCCATGACTCGACGCTTCTGGGTCGGGGCCGCGCTCACGCTTCCACTGCTTGCGGTTATGGTTTCGGACATCCTGCCGGGGCATCCGATCCAACATCTACTGTCCGGAGGCTTGCTCGGCTGGATTGAGTTTGCGTTAGCGACTCCCGTCGTCCTCTGGGCAGGCTGGCCATTCTTCGAGCGAGGTTGGCAGTCGGTCGTACATCGCAGTCCCAACATGTTCACGTTAATTGCGATCGGCTCTGGCTCCGCTTATCTCTACAGTGTCGCCGCCGTCGTTGCGCCGGGGATCTTTCCCGCCTCCTTTCGCGATATGTCGGGCAATCTTGGCCTCTACTTTGAGGCAGCAGCGGTCATTACGGTTCTGGTTCTCCTCGGCCAGGTACTGGAGTTGAAGGCCCGCAGCCAGACGAGCGGCGCGATCAAGGCTCTGCTGGGACTGGCTCCCAAGACCGCGCGACGCATCGCAGCAGATGGAACCGAGAGCGATGTCGATCTGAGTGCGATTCAGGTGGGTGACAAACTTCGTGTCCGTCCAGGCGAGAAGATTCCGACGGACGGAGTTGTGACCGACGGCCGCAGTTCCGTGGACGAATCCATGGTCAGTGGCGAACCCATTCCGGTTGAGAAGACGGTCGATGCCAAGGTAGTAGGCGGCACCATCAACGGGACCGGAAGCTTCGTGATGAAGACGGAACGAATCGGCGCAGATACGCTGCTGGCTCAGATTGTGAAGATGGTGAGCGAAGCCCAGCGTTCGCGTGCGCCGATCCAGCGGCTGGCAGACAAAGTCGCTTCTTACTTCGTTCCGGCGGTGCTGGCGTCCTCTGTCATCACATTTGTCGTCTGGGCCATCTTCGGTCCTCCGCCAGCGTATGCGCACGCTCTGATCAACGCGGTCGCTGTCTTGATCATTGCCTGCCCTTGCGCACTGGGGCTGGCAACTCCGATGGCGATTATGGTCGGTACAGGCCGTGGGGCAGCGGAAGGCATTCTGATCCGAAACGCCGAGGCGTTGGAGACATTCGAGAAGGTGAACACCCTGGTCGTGGACAAGACCGGCACGCTTACCGAAGGCAAGCCACGTCTCACGTCGGTAATTCCTGCGGAAGGTTTCGACGAGACACAACTCCTCCAGATGGTTGCCAGTCTCGAAAAGGCAAGTGAACATCCGCTTGCGGCGGCCATCCTGGCTGCTGCGAAGGAGAAGGCGATTGAGTTAGTCGGCGTGACCGATTTTCAGTCCATCACAGGAAAAGGCGTCACCGGCCAATTGCAATCGAAGCGTGTCGGCATTGGCAACGCCGCCCTGATGGCGGACCTTGGCGCAACTTCTGACGCGCTGAACGACAAAGCCGGTACGCTACAAAAGGAGGGGCAGACCGTAATGTTCATCGCATCGGACGGGAAGTTCGCCGGGCTGATCGCAGTCGCCGACCCAATCAAAGATACAACCCTCGACGCCATTCAGCAGTTGAAGAAGGAAGGCATTCGCGTCCTGATGGTGACCGGGGACAACCACACGACTGCTGCCGCAGTTGCGGCGAAGCTGGGCATCGATTTCGAGGCTGACGTGCTGCCGGAGAAGAAGGCAGAGGTAGTCAAGAAGCTACAGGCAGAGGGCGCGATCGTAGCCGTGGCTGGGGACGGCGTGAACGATGCGCCGGCGCTCGCCCAAGCCAATGTCGGCATCGCAATGGGAACCGGAACTGATGTGGCGATGAAGACAGGTGGCATCACCCTTGTGAAGGGCGACATGCGCGGAATCGTCAAGGCGAGGCTGCTGAGCCAGCGCACCATGTCCAACATTCGAGAGAACCTGTTCTTCGCGTTCTTCTACAACGCGCTGGGAGTGCCTCTCGCAGCTGGCGTACTGTACCCTTTCTTTGGGCTACTGCTGAATCCGATGATCGCCGCTGCCGCCATGAGTTTCAGCTCTGTATCCGTGATTACGAATGCGCTCAGACTACGGACGGCAAAGCTGTGAATCACCGGCAGCAAGCACTTCGTCACACTTTTGCTAGTTAACCAAGCCAAGTATGGCGGTTGACGGATATTGTAGGGTCGGAGCTAATCCTATGACACCTAGTTTGGCCGTAGAGTTTTTGATCTGGCTTCTAATTACGGCTTCGATCATCGCAGTTATCGCGGCACGCATCCGGATTCCCTATACGGTTGCCCTGGTGGTGGGAGGACTTCTCCTAGGATCATTTCACCTTCCCATACTGCGTCTCTTCTCACATTCTCCTGACTGGCTAACGCCGGACATTAGTCTGGTCATTTTTCTGCCGGCTCTTCTGTTTGAGGGCAGTCTGAAGATTCAGCTTCGCCAACTGAAAGAAAGCCTCCTTCCGATTTGTTTGCTTGCAACTGTCGGGGTGATGGCAGCAACCTTGATCTCCGGTTTCGTACTGCACTGGGCGCTTGGAATCCCGCTTCTCATCTCGCTGATTTTCGGCGCGATTGTGTCTGCGACAGACCCTATCTCAGTACTCGCAATCTTCAAACACATGGCAGTTGACAAAAGACTCACGATTATTGTCGAAGGGGAGAGTCTATTTAACGATGGCACAGCCGTCGTACTGTACGGAATTCTTGTTGGAGCTGTTGCGAACTCTCATTTGGGCATATTGACTGGCGCGCGCGACTTTATTGTGAACGTTGTAGGCGGCGCAGCCGTGGGCGTTCTCCTTGGCTATGCCTGCAGCAGACTTATGCAGAAAATCGACGATCCAGAAATTGAGATCACGCTCACAACGATACTGGCTTACGGGTCCTACCTTCTTGCGCTATCACTTCATTTATCGGGCGTCATTGCTACGGTTGCTGCCGGCCTAATGATTGGCAACTTTGGCGTTCGCACTGGCATGAGCTGGCGTACCCGAGTTTCGCTTTGGTCGTTCTGGGAATACGCCTCATTTCTTATCAACTCAATTCTCTTCTTGCTCATTGGGCTTCAGGTTCGGCTGGGTGATTTGTTTCACATGTGGCGGGCTGCACTCCTGACAATAGCCGCTGTCCTTGCAGGAAGGGTGCTTACGGTATACGGGATTGTCCCCGTCAGCAATGTCTTCTCGCCTAAGATTCCCTTTAAATGGCAACATGTCATGGTCTGGGGAGGCATGCGAGGCGCTCTTGCCTTAGCACTAGTTCTGAGCATCGAAAGAAATTTCCCGTATCGAAGCCAACTGTTGACCTTGACCTTCGGAGTGGTTGCATTCACGATCGTGGTCCAGGGCATTACGATGAAACCGCTCATCCGCATGCTTGGAATTTCGACGAACGGTGACGACGACTATTCCCGCGCTCGGGTACGTCAGGTGGCAATCTCATCCGCCGCTCTCGAATTGGAGAGCATGGCGAGCCAACAACTCATTTCACGTCACGTATATGCACAACTGCACCAAGAGCTTCACGGAAGATTGGAAAATGCAAACACGGCTGTCGATTCTATTCTGGATGACAACCATGATCGTCTTTCCGAAGAGTTCAAGGAAGCTCGGGCTCGATTGAGGAATGCGGAAATAGGTGCGATCGAACAAGCGATGCACGATGGTTGGGTATCGGCAAATACCGCGTCACAGATGATTAATCAAGCTGAGCGCATACCGACGAACAAGACGCCACGACGCGACGGTCCAGGACCTTCGGACAGCACATAACCAACCTCTGACTCTAGATGTGAACTTTCCATCGCACACACGAAGGGCGATCACAAGAATGCTTTAAAGCGCAATTCGCTACATGACTCCAGAGGAGCGTTCGGTCCTTCGATGTCGCATGAATACTGGTGTTTGACCCATCAGCTGTTGAATGCCTTTTGAGTAACGGCATTGTCGCGTACTTATCGCATTCACTTGATGGACTTTAAGCCGGATTTGCTGAGGCAGCGGACATGAGCGGAATGGATGCGGCGATACGCGGAGGCTCTATGCAAATCGCCACGTACGGCTCAGAAAACAGGGAAGATCAGCAACGCGGTCTCGCTTCCATTTGCCTTTCTGGCCACGACTCGCACCTGCACGCCCTTGTTGAAATCGAACTTGTAGTTGGTCACGACGCCGGTATCTGCGTCGGCCACGGTTTTGGCATCGATGTTGAACATCTCTTCGCCGCCCCTGCTGTTCTTGATGGTAAGAAGATGCTCGTGGCGGTCGAGCTTGACGACCCTCCCGACGCTCTTTACAAAAGGCCCGGTTCCCAGTTTGTGCAGGGCAACGATGGTGCGTACTTGACCTACGCCGTAATAGTAGGCGATGACCGGAGTATGCAAGGTTGTGAATTTGTCTGCTGCGATTGCCTTGGCGCTGACGCTCTTGTCGAAGTCCATCGCGACACTGGACTTGCTCCATTGGAAGCTGCCCGAGGAGCCATCGTCGGTTTCGATATCCATCATTTGAATCTTGGGATGGATCGTGGTGACCGTTCCCGAGACAGCGTGGATCATCTCCTGAGCGCTGGCAATCGAGACGGCCAGGATAAAACAGGTTGCGATTAGAACAGCTCTCGACAACAGCTTCATATTGGAATCGCTCTCTTTCTGTCCCGTGTTGCAAATCGTGCGGCAGGCTCCATCACGAGCCCCTCCACGACCTAATTTGGAATCTCCTTTTTCAGTCCTATTTCGCTCGAATTATACCGCTCTTCAGCGGTCTGGGAAGACCAACGCCGCAATGTCGGTCGCAAAACAGGGCGATTCCGTGCCGATCTGGGTTCGACCGCGTAGTCGGGAGCCTTCCTTGTCGATTCCTCGGACACTCTTTCCTCTTCTTTTCTCCTCAGCGATTTGATTTGGCCTTGCGATCATCGTTAGTTTGCCGGAAGGGGCCGCCATCGCGAAGTGAGTGCGCACCTGCTCCGGCGTGCCTGTGCGCAGATAGTGTTCAGTTGCGGCATTTGATGGAGCGGGCCAAAGGTGCAATTGCAGGCCTTGCATTGACAGCCGGGAGTGCAGCGAGGCCGCCGCTTCGATCCGCGACGGCCTCATCTCTCCAACACTAGCCCTTTGGTTCGTCCGAATCGGGATGAATGGTTCGATAGCTCGCATTGCCTTTCGACCAGACCAGGAGCAGAATATCCTTTCCTTCCCTGTTCTGGTGCACTTCGCTCGCGAACTGACTGGCGGACTGCGCGGGCTTGCGGTTGACTTCGACAATGACATCACCCGGCTGGATGCCTGCTTCGTCGGCTGGGCTGGCCGGTCGAACGCTTTCGACAACGACGCCATGAACCTGGTCAGGCGCGTTGACCTGCTGCCGTGCATCCGGCGTCAGGTCGCTGACTGCGAGTCCCAGCTTGCCGCTTTGCGGGCCATCCTGCCCGTCGTTGCTCGCCACTTCGGTGTTGCCGTGGAATTGACCCACGGTCAGGCTCAACGTCACCGGCTTGCCCTCGCGAATCACTCCCAGCGTAATCTTTGTTCCGGGAGCCATCTCGCTCACCGCCACCTGCAAGGCGCTTCCGTCGACGATCTTCTCTCCATTGAGTTGCGAGATCACGTCGCCGGTTTGCATACCGCTGCGGCTTGCCGGAGAGTCCGGCGTAACCTGCGATACGATTGCTCCGGTCGCATCCTGCAAATTGAAGAAGTGTGCGTTGTCGGGCGTGACGTCATTCATCCCGATGCCGAGGTAGCCGTGCTCGACCTTGCCATTTTTGATCAGTTGCTCGGCAGTAGTGCGCACAATCTGCGACGGAATTGCAAAGCCGGCGCCGGCGAACGAACCGTTGTCTGAAATGATAAAGGTGTTGATACCGACCAACTCGCCATGTGCATTCACCAGCGGGCCGCCTGAGTTTCCGGGGTTGATGGCGGCATCGGTCTGGATATAGCTTCCCGGCTTGCGTGCGTCATCCGAGTAGGGGTTCGGGCGGTTGACCGCACTGACGATGCCGCGCGTGACCGAAAACCGGAAGTAGCCGAAGGGGCTGCCGAAGGCAAGCACGGTCTGGCCCGGCTGCAGTTTCGTCGAGTCGCCCCACACGATGCTGGGAAGGTTCGTTGCGTTCACTTTGATCACGGCAATATCGGTCAGCTTGTCGACACCGACAACTTTCGCGTCTAATTCGCGTCGATCGTTCAGCGTTACCTTGATGCTCGTAGCGTCATTCACTACATGATCGTTGGTGACAATGTATCCGTCCGGGGAGATGATGATGCCGCTGCCGATCCCATGCTGTATCTGCGGCTGAGAAGGCCGCTGCTGCATCGGTCCGAAGAACTGTTGCATTCCTGGCGGTAGGCCCTGCATCGAGCCTTCGGATGTTTCGGCCTCGCCGGTACCCTTCGCGGTAACGGCGACATTGACGACGGCAGGAGTTACCCGCGCCGCAACTGCCTCCATGGCATGATCGAGCGAGGTGAGCGCTGCTACGCTGTTGTCGTCTATGGCCGATGAGGCGTGAACGCTGGCGTGGCCGACGAAGAGTGCCGCACCCAGTGTGAAGGCTCCAGCGACTACCGCAGGCACGGCCATCTTCTTTGCGATTGCTACTAATTTATTAGTTGATCGAGACATGGAATCCTTCTCCTTGTTGACGGTTAGGGTTTGATGTTGAGCGCAACCACGGTTGCGCCAGGAAGCGTTCTAATCAGATTTGCACGATCAGCCAGCCATTCTCTATCGGGATGGCGGCATACGAGGCTCGATTCCATTGCGCGACGGCGTATACCTGGTGCGGAGGAGTTTCGTTGTCGCTCCATGCAGCCAGCACAACCCACTCCTGCTCGCTCTGCGCGTAACGCCGCCTGACACTCTGCTTTCGAGCGTTACTCCGCAACGGCTTCGCTGTATACGCGGATAGAACCGGCCGCTGGGGCATGACCGCCTTGACCAGCTGCGGGGAGCCTCCAAATTGGCGAAGGTCCGTCTCGCCAGGACCTGCGGGCAGCACGGACCAGGCCTGCACCGTCGCTTGAGCAAGCGGAGCGAAGCTGACAAGCTGCGGGCTGCGAGCCAGGGTAATTGCGCCACCTAACACCCCGAGGAGCAAGCTGGCAGTTACGAGCGCCGCTTGCCTGCCGCCCATCGACTCATGGGGCCGCCGCAGCACGCGATGCACTCGGCGCACCAACTCCGGCTGCCGTTCCCAGGCGCCCAGGACAAGCGAAAGGCTGCGGTGAAGCATGGAGTGTTCGGCGAGGCGCGTCAGGCAAACAGCGTAGGCCTTCCGGGCGCCGCCAGAGCGCAGGACGCGGTCGTCGCAGGCAAGCTCCCTCTCCGCACAGAGCCGCCGCTCCACGCACAGCAACACCGGATTCAGCGGGAAGAACGCCAGGCCAATCTTCTGCAGCAAATTGGTCCAGTCGTCGCCGCGGCGCAGGTGCTCCATCTCGTGCAGAACCACCTGCCGCAACTCCAGGGCGGAAAGCCTCTCCACGACTGCGGGAGGGACGAGAATCCGAGGGCGAAAGAAGCCAAATACGCTGGGCCGCTCTACCTCGACGGAAGTACAGAGCTCAGCCGCGCGGCCGCCTTGCCCACCCTTGAGAAGCGCCAGAAGTGCCGGGTCGGGAGGTACAGGGGTGGCCCGATTTGCCAGCCGCCGCAGGCGGATAGCGCTCAGGATCAGCTGTGTCCCTCTCCAGACAGAGAGCATCGCCCAGAGGCTGGCGAGGGCAACGCTCCAGCGCAGGTCCAGGCGGACAGGTGAAGCATGCACCGGGCTCCCGATGCCAAGGTGCTCTCTGAAAGAAGGGACCATGTGCAGCAGCACCAGCAGCAGGAAGACGTTCATCCAAACCACAGAACGGGATGCAGCGCTGAGCCGGGGCAGCAGCCGCAGGCAGACCAGCACGCAAACGGCCAGAACGGAGCCTTCCCAAATGGCGGAAAAGAGAGCGTTTATAGCGGCAGCGGACACAGGTGAGGCGGCCTGAAGGAGGTGCTCCATTTAAGACTCCTCTCGCGCATCTTCCGGCGCATCGGCAATTGCTTCCTTCAGCCGGCTCAATTCGCCGGGGCTGATCTCGTCATCGCCCAGAAGCGAGAGCAATAGCCGCTCCCGGGAGTTGCCGAAAAACCGTTGCAATACGTGGCGAACTTCCGATCGGCTGGCCTCGATCTCACCGATGCAGGCGCTATAAAGAAACGCTCTTCCCTCCTGCCGGTGGCTGACGTAGCCCTTGGTATCGAGAATCCGGATGGTCGTCAGGACGGAGGTGTAGGCAAGTGCCTCTTCGGCGGAAATCGCGGCTACCATTTCGGCCACGGTCGATTCGCCCCGGTCCCAGAGGATCTTCATCAGCCTGAGTTCGGCCTTGGTGAGCGTAATAGATCTCTTTGGTGGCATTGAAGATGCAGCTCCAGGGGAAGTCGTCCGTCGACCGCCCCTAGTCCATCAGACGTGCAACTAATGAATTAGTTAGCAAGCCTTCGATAACCCTGCCTGCGCATGTGATTTGCGGCGAGACGGCGGACCATACATTTACTCCGCCTTTGACACTCCAGCGCGGCTTCATGAACTGGTCGTTACGCAGGCCCATCGAGAAGGTCTTTTCGCCGCTGAACATTCAAGGCCAGTCGACCCGCTCGTAGATAGTGGTGGCGAGGCAGACGATCTCCGCGTCGTGGGGGAAGTGGCGAGGGCGGTGAGAACTCCGCAGAGCAGTAGAGATGTCGATGGAGAAGATCTCGCTATCGCGCCAGGGTTATCCGGTTTCGATGCCGTTGAAGTGAGAGAAGAAACCGTGATGATTGGGGAGGGTGTTGCAGTGGAATCGCAGCGTGCGGCGCACTTATTCGAGAACATGCGCGGTGGATTGATAGCTGCGTTTCTCTGCGATACAGAGGGCCGTCAACCCAAAAAACCAGTGGCGGCGATGTGCATTCGCTCAGGCGCCTCCATCAAGCCCCGACTCCGCACGCCGCCGTCACATGGGCGGTGCGAGTGTGGCAGGACCAATGCCAGCCACGGCAGATATTCTTAACCCAAACGGTTTTCTCCCGGTCTGCTCCATAGCAAACCGGCAAACGCCTGGGAAGGGATCAGTTCGAGTGGGGAGAACTAAGCAGACCACGCTCAGCCAGGAAGGACCAATCGTAGCCGTCGCGGGTGTTGTCGTTCGCCGTGCGAGCTTCCGGGGATTCTGTAGGAGAAGCGCCCGCAGTATCGGGGCTGAACTCATCGTCCAGATTGCGCCTGCGCAAGTCGAAGTTGGTGCGTTTTCCGTCCATAACTCCTCCAGTGAATATGGATTCTAGCTGGTACGTAAGGGTTGTCCGTTCCATATTGACCATTTCGTCCTGGGGGTTGAAATTTTGAGCGGTTATGGACTAAATTATCGCTTAAGGCCTCCCTGTTCGCTCGGGTGTCTAACTTTCAAGACGTCCGCTCCTCAGGGAATGGGGCATGCGGATACCCAGGCCCTATGGCAAACCCAGGGGTCAGCGCGCCAGGATCCATCGCGACCTCCAGCACTGACTCTGGGCCCGCACACGGGATCGACGCTCGAGAATGATCCCCGCGCAATTCACATACGCGCAGAGGACTATGTATGACCGAACTCGAACTACCGATTCCCAAGCCAATTCCCATGCCGCAGTTCGATCCTGCCGCTTTCCTGGCCAACGCCGGACTGGGACGTAAGCTGGTGATCCTGAAGGCCAAAGAGGCCTTCTTCACGCAGGGAAGCCCAGCCGACTGCGTCTTCTACCTGCAGACCGGCCATGCCAGGCTTACCGTCGTCTCCGAAAGCGGCAAGGAGGCAACCATCACGCTGCTGGCCCCCGGTGACTTCATCGGAGAAGATTCAGTTGCCGCAATCCCCGGCCTGCGGCTGGCCACTGCCACCGCCACCACCGACTGCACCGCGCTGCGGATCACGCGCGACGAGATGGTGCGCGTGATGCACGCGGAGCATGGCTTCTCCGACCTCTTTCTGAAGTACCTGGTGGCGCGCGGAATGCGCACCCAGGCCGATCTGGTGGACCAGCTCTTCAACTCCAGCGAGAAGCGCCTGGCGCGCATCCTGCTGCTGATGGCGGAGTTCGGCCAGCCCGGAGAACCCGAGCCCTATATCCCCAAGATCACCCAGGAGACGCTGGCCGAGATGATCGGCACCACGCGCTCGCGCGTCAGCTTCTTCATGAACCGCTTCCGCCAGCATGGATTCATCGAGTACAACGGGCGCATCCGCGTGCACAAGTCGCTGCTCAACGTGATCCTGCTGGACCAGCCCTCCGGGCGCAGCGCCTCCAGCGCCGCGCTGCTGGACACTCCGCTGACCAGGGCAAAGGCCAGAGCAAAGGCTGGCGCAAAGTCCATCCCAAAACCGGAAGCGCGACGCCGGCGCGGTTAAAATTGACCAGACAGCCAGGTTTTTGAAGGAGATGCTGCAATTAGAGCTGTCCCTTCTGACGCTCGAAGAAAGGCATCCTATGCCCGCACTCGAAGCAGAGCCCACTCTCGCGCTCGCAGCGTCTCCCCCCATGCCCAGGCTTCTGCTGGTGGACGACAATCAAGCCCTGCTGCTCACCCTCAGGCTGGTGCTGGAGCACAACGGCTTTGAAGTGGTTCCGGCCGCCAACGTCAACGAAGCGCTCGCGCTCATCGGCTCCCAGACCTTCGACGTCCTGCTCAGCGACCTGCACATGCCGCAGCCGGGCGACGGCCTCACCGTGGTGAGCGCCATGCGCCATGTCAATCCTAAGGCGGTAACCCTGATCTTCAGCGCCTACCCCGAGATGCAGCAGGCCACTGCGGCCATCCTGAAGCAGGCCGACGAGATCCTGCTGAAGCCGCTGGGCGTGGAGATGCTGGTGCAGACCATCCGCGAGCGGCTGGCGACCGGCGCGGCACCGGAACCAGCCCCGGTCGAGGACGTGGCCAGCATCCTGGAACACGCGACCCAATCGACCATCGACGACTGGCTGCGCGCGGTCCAGCTCGAGCCGGAGGCGATCCTGGTGCGGATGAACGACGAAGAGCGCACCGCCCACCTGCCGCAGCTCTTCCGCGACCTCATCATCCGCCTGCGCACGCCGCTTCCGCTGGGTACACGCGCTCTGGTATCGACAGCCGCAGCCGAACACGGCCAGCTCCGCCGCAAACAGGGCTACACCGCCGCCATGCTGGTGGAGGAGTCGCGCATGTTGCAGGTCAGCATCTTCCAGACCCTGCAGAACAACCTGTCCAAGATCGACTTCAGCATGCTGCTGCTCGGGATCATGGCCATCGCCGACGAGGTGGACTCGCAGCTCGCCCAGCAGATGGCCAGCTATATCTCCGAGTCAAAGACGGACGCTCTGCCCGTCCGCGCGTATATTCCATCCGACAAGATCCTCCAGCCCGTCGCATAACCTGTCTGGCTGCGGAATCGATTCAGGCTTCTGCCGCGCCTGGGTATTGTGCAGCGCTCGTAGTGCGTGCGTCGAGGTTGGCGCGCGCTTCCAGAAGCGATTGCAGGATGAGCAGGGCGGCCACCTGGTCGATGATCTGCCTGCGCTCGCGCCCCGCCGCGTGTCCGCCCGCATCCAGATGGCGGTGCGCCTCGGTGGTGGTTATCCGCTCGTCCCACAGATGCACGGTGATGCCGAACTGGGCGCGCAACTCTTCGGCGAACTGCTGCGCCTTGGCCGCCTGCGGGCTCTGGTCACCGGCCATGTGCAGCGGATTGCCCACCACCGCCTCTACGACCCCGTGCTTGCGTTGCACGCGCGCGATGGACTTCATGTCGGCGCGGTGGCCACTCTTCCCGCCAGTCCGATGCAGGGTGAAGAGTGGCTGCGCGGTGTAGCCCAGCGGGTCCGAAACCGCAACGCCGATCCTTCGGTCGCCCACATCGAACCCCACCACGCGCCGCACCAGGCCGCCAGCGTGTGCCTCGGCTGGTTCTGTGGGGTTCGCGTCGCGCTCCGCATCCATCTGCCGAGTGTAGAGCAAGCAGAGAGAAAATACCTGAAACTACCCCTGCGCTGTCTCCACGGCCAGCGCGACGCGTAGCATGGTCTCCTCATTGAAGTGGCGGCCTATGATCTGCACGCCGATGGGCAGGCCGCTCACTGTCTCGCCGCAAGGCACGCTCATTGCACAGATGCCGGCGAGGCTGGCCGCCACCGAGTAGATGTCTTCGAGGTACATCTGCAGTGGGTCGGCGGTCTTCTCGCCCAGCTTCCACAGCGGGGTCGGCGTGATGGGCGCGACGATGGCGTCCACCTCGGCGAACGCGGCCAGGAAGTCGCGCGTCAGCAGCGTCCACACCTGCTGCGCCTTGCGGTAGTACGCATCGTAGTATCCGGCGGAGAGTACGTAGGTGCCCAGCAGGATGCGGCGCTTCACCTCCGCGCCGAAGCCCTGATCGCGCGTCTCCCGGAACATCGCGGAGAGCGTCTTCACCCCATCGACGCGCAGCCCATAGCGCACGCCACCGAGAACTCTGTCAAATCTCCGGCACTTCTTTTTCTCCCAGTGCAACTCCTCGCGCCCTTCCCCTCATCGTACGAGTTGATGCGTAATCCATCGTTGCGGTTTGGTTGAATCAAGATCACAGGCAAAACAGAACAGGCAGATCCATGCAAGGAACAGATGCTTGAAAGAAAGTGAAAGGGTATAAATCGATGAAACGAATCTCCGGAATTCTATGTGGTTTGGCACTAATCAGCACCACCACGCTCGCAGCCGTCGGACAGGACCACGCGAAGCTCGATGAGCGCCTCACCAGCGCGCAGGCCGTCATCCAGGAGATCATGGCCACACCCGACAAGGGCATCCCGCAGAGCATCCTGGCTGGGGCCGCCTGCGTCGTCGTAGTCCCGAGTTACAAGAAGGGCGCGTTCGTCATTGGAGCGCAATACGGCCAGGGTGTTGCCACCTGCCGCACGCAGAACGGATGGAGCGCTCCGGTCTTCGTCAGGCTTGAGGGCGGCAGCTTTGGATGGCAGATCGGCGGCCAGACCACTGATCTCATCCTGGTGGCCATGAACCAGCGCGGCCTGCAGGACATGCTAAAGAGCAAGTTCAAGCTGGGCGCGGACGCAGCCGCCTCGGCTGGGCCGGTGGGACGCAACGCCCAGGCCGCAACGGACGCGTCCATGCGCGCCGAGTTCCTTACCTACTCGCGCAGCCAGGGCCTCTTCGCCGGTCTCGACCTCACGGGCACCGTCCTCTCGCAGAACGCCGACGACACCCGTGCCGAGTACGGCGCCGACGTTCCATTCGAAGCTGTCCTCCACGGCAACAAGCCAGTTCCCGAGAACGCCCGTGCCTTCGTCCGCACCGTTGCACACTTCTTCGTCGTATCGAAGAACAACCAGTAGCAGTGAACAAGAACCATCAGCGCCATCGCGTCGCAGGGTAGCAGGACGCCGTAACGCAGACTAGACCAAAGCCGCCAGCAGGAGCCACTCCGCTGGCGGCTTCTCTGCGCTTGGGGTCGCTGCGCGTCAGGGGTATGGGAAGACCAACGCCGCACTTGTGGTCTGAGAACAGAGCTCTTCGGTGCCGCCCTTGACTCGTCCGTGTAAGCGGGAACCCGGATCATCAAGTGCGGCGATGGATGGGACCCCCGAGCGGTTGGAGGCAGGCAAGGCAACCCACCCGACCGGTGGGCGATCCAGGAGAGATGCGGTGTTAAAGCTGGGGTTTGGGTGGGGCGGAGATGGGGTTGGAGGGTGGAATCGGGACCAGGGCAGCGGGACCGGCGGGGATGGGTGGCGGGTTGGAGGGGGCGGAAATTTCGGGGGTGGGTTGCGGGTTGGGGGGGTGTCGGCGTTGGGCTCGGGCAGGAAGGCAGTGTCGGGGTATGCGGCCTTGGTGGAGATGGTCTGGAGGATAGGCAGGTCGGACTGGACGCCGGCGAGTCGCTTGGGGTCGGACTGGATGTACTTGGCCTTGGCGGGGTCGGCGAAGTAGGCGAGGAGGTCGCGCTTGATGCCGAAGGGGATGGGCGAAGCGGGGTCGCGGGTAATCTGGTGAAGGAGATCGGCGTAGGTGTAGTCCTCGAGGGAGTAAGTGCCGGGCCGGACGTCGAGGCCGGTGTCTAGGTCCTGGTTGGGCAGGTTGCCGGAGGTGGTGGCATTGGCGAGAGTCTGGCGCAGGACGGCGGCGGTGTGGACGAGGGAGTCGACGTAGTCCTGCTCAGTCTTTGGAGTGGGGACGCGGAGCGAAAGGTCGGAGAGTGGACCCATTTTAGGGACGATGAAGATGAAGCCGGCGAGGAGGTGGGTGCCGATTCCGGCGTGGCGGCGAAAGGCGGCCCAGTTATCTGCAACGGCGAGGTGTGCGATGTCCTGGTTGAGCGCGTCGAGCGCGGGGTTGGGGACGTCAGAAGGAAGGCGATTGCGATAGAGGAGCGTTTCGGCGTAGGCGACGCGGGGGATGAGGGTGCGGACAGAGTAGCGGTATCCGCGCAGCCGGGGATTGCTGTGGCCGAGAATCTTGGCGAGGTCGAGGCCGTAGGTGTCGTAAAAGGCGCGAGTGAGCAGAGGGACGGGGACGGCCAAGCCGATGTGGTTGAGGTATTTTTCAGGCGCCATGCGGTGATTGGCGATTTCGTTGACGTCGAAGGCGAACTCGGTGCGGACGTGCTGGTGCCGGCCCTCGGCGTAGTTGACGTTGGGGCCGTACTTGGCGGCGAGGTTGGGGAACGCAATGCCGACCGCTGGGTTGATGGCCTCAGCGTGGCCGAGGGTGTCGCCGAGGTAGTGGGAGAGCGCTCCAATGGCGAAGGCGACATCGTTGGGGTCTTTGGAGTCACGGAAGAGGGCGCGGATGAAGTCGCCGGTGCGGACGTAGTGAAGGAGGTTGGAGAAGATGGGCTTGCCGAAGGGATAGTAGCCGAGGTCCTGAATGACGCATCCTCCATAGGCGTAGGCGCGGGCGTCGCGGAGCTGGGCGGGGGTGAGATTGGGGTAGCGCTTGAGCAGGAGGGGCTGGATAGAGTCGGCCCAGGTGAGGTCGATGAGCTCCTCGTGAGTGAGGACGGAGTAGCCCCCGGCAGGCAGCGTGCACGCCAGCAGGACGAGCAAAAGGAGGATGGGCGTGAGTAAAAACGTGCGCAGCGCGGACATAGGCCTATGCCGTTAGATGCGCTGCGCGGGCTACGTGGCGAAGTGGAGGGCTTGGCTGTCGTAGAAATCGAATAGGAACAATCTCGATTACGCCGTTCGAGTCCAGGGCGGCGGCGTTGGTCTTCCCATAGTGCTGAAGAGAGGTATAAACCGAGCAAACTTGGGCTGAAAAAGGAGATTCCAGCTTAACACTATCCGCACTTCAAGAGGCATTTGCTATCAAGTCTACAAAAGCGCGGAATCGGGCTTCGATCTCTGCCGCAGAGGTTGCCGGGTAGCCAAGTTCTTTCGCCAGTACCTCAAGCTCGGGCTTCCACTCTGCCGGAATTCGGATCGCCGGCGGAAAGTCATGGGTCGCCCGCTGCGTAAAAACCTGTTCGGCTGCCGCGCGTACCGCCGTCACGTTCAACTTGCCCAGCAGGTCAATCAGCAGGATGTCAAGCACATCGCGAGCTCGCCCCTGCGAATAGGGTCCCGTGCTGGCGTGCAGCTTTTGGGCAACTTGTTCACTCAGATTCAGGCAGCGAACGGGTGATGGTACTCGCAATCCCATTGCTGCAACTCCCCGAACCGTGGGCACGATGAGATCTACTGCGCCTGTCCCCGACGAGCCAAGATCAACATCAATCGTCTGCCACGCGCGGGTTCGATACCGGATAGCGAGTTCCAGGCGCACCGCGTCTACCTTGTCCATGTTCAACGGCTTGCCCTTCAACTGAAAGGTGAACTCGTCGAATCCCAACGCTACCGCGTCCTGAAATGCCCGCAACCGCTTCTCTCGTTCGGCAGAGACCCCGATGTCGATGTCCTTCGTCGTGCGAGCACCTTCTGCAAAACGAAGCTCAAGGGCGACGCCACCCTTGAGGTCGTAGTTGTCCAGGATGCCCTCGTTCACGGCCCGCTCCAGCACTCCGCAGAGCGCCAGAAAGGAAACCCATCGCCGGAGACGTTCCTGCGCCAACCCTTGTTCTTTGGCGACTCGTGCCAACGTCTTTTCCAGACGCTCAACCGACTGCTTCATTGGCCTTCACCTTGCTTCCATTCAGTGACAGCGAAGGGCCGCGTGCCGCGCGACTGACGAGCTTCCGAAGATCGCCCGCCTGAGTTGTGTTGAGCAGTCCTTCTCGAAGTGCGTCGGTAATGGCCTGTCGGACGATCTCCGTTCTGTGAGTTTCCGAGAGAACACCCATGATCGAACGCTCCACAGTAGTAACAGGCATCCCCTCGCGCTCTCCAATCTCCTGCGGTGTAAGCTCGGCCCGATGAATCACGATCCATGCTGGGTGC
>Ga0181518_10001376_pt1 | contig 24945 bp, 13 predicted proteins | sample PEATcosm2014_Bin_28_FD_119751 | JGI IMG/M metagenome (GOLD analysis project Ga0181518, IMG submission 119751) | Peatland microbial communities from MTU Mesocosm Facility, Houghton, MI, USA - PEATcosm2014_Bin01_60_metaG | ecosystem: Environmental > Terrestrial > Soil > Wetlands > Peat | place...
CGGCGAGCAGTGGCGGTATGGTTGGCGGAGGGCGGCGGTGCCTGGTCGCTTGTTCGTAACCGTAGCCGATCTCGACCAATAGCTTCTCGGACCATGGTCTGCCGAGGAATTCGATGCCCACCGAGACGCCGAGCGGGGCCGTCGGAGTTGGGGATGAATATCCGCCGGGTACGACGATGGAAGGAAAGCCGGTCACTGATCCAAGAGCGCCGTTGCGCTCCACCTGGGTCTCCCCAATGGGCACCACAAGCCGCTTCTGATGCGGGAACATTATCGCATCGAGTCGCTCGTCAGCCATGATCTTCATGACACGCTGCTGCAACTCGGAGCGCTTCTGCAGACGCAGGCGATAGCTGTCGTCCATCTCGAGACCTTGTGCTTTCGTGATGTTGTCCCGGATGTTCGGATGAAACTTGCCGGAAGAGATGATCTCCTCGAGCGATTTAACGGGCGTTTTGCCGGCGGCAAGATAAGCGTTGATTGCCGGCTTAAATTCGTGCAGATGAACACTGACATCAGAGGTAAGCTTTCCGCTATCGAGATCTGGGGTGTTCAACTCGACTACCGTTGCGCCAGACCTCTTCAGATCCTCGACCGCTCGGCTCGCGACAGTATTGACCTCGTCGTTAATGGGCGCAGTGCCGAAGAAACTGCGTAATACGCCGATGCGTTTTCCCTGCAGACCGTTGGCCTTCAGAAATTTCGTGTAGTCCTCCTCGGTATTGGTATTGCCGACGCTCCATGCCGTCGCCGGATCGTCAGGGTCATAGCCGACGAGTGCGTTTAACATCTTCGCCGCGTCAGTAACGGTGCGGGCGAGCGGACCAGCGACATCCTGGGTGAATGAGTAGGGGATAATACCGGCTCGGCTGACGAGGCCGAGCGTCGGGCGAATACCCACTACGTTGTTCGCCGACGCTGGTGATCGGATGGAGTTGACGGTGTCAGTGCCAATGCCCGCAATCGCGAAATTGGCAGCCACACCCGCGCCGGTACCACCACTCGACCCGCCAGGCGTGCGGGTTAGGTCATAGGGATTGAGGGTCTGCCCCTGGATCGAGCTAACCGTTTCACCCCAGATCGCGAACTCGTGCAGGTTGACCTTAGCGAGGATGATTGCGCCCGCGCTGCGCAATTTCTGAGTAATTGCCGCATCGGTGGCGGGAGTGTATCCCGCCAAGCTGAGCGAACCGCCCGTAGTCGGCATGTCTTTCGTGTTGACATTGTCTTTCAGCAGCACAGGGATTCCATGGAGCGGGCCGACGAACTTCCCGGTCCTGCGGAAATGTTCATCGAGCGCGGCCGCCTCTTCCAAGGCCCGAGGATTGAGAAAGATCACCACATTGAGCTTCGGGCCCGCCTGGTCGCAGGCCCGGATGCGCTCCAGATAAGCCTGCACCAACCTTACGGATGTGAGAGCGCCGGACTTGTACGCCGCGTGCACATCGCTGATCGTGGCCTCATCGAGATGGAATGGTTTGACTGAATTCTGCGCGCGAGCATTCTGCACACCAGCGCCGTTCGCCATCAACATGACCGTCCCAAACATCAAAAGGCGCATGAATTTCATATGAACTCCCATCGCGGGTAATTTTTAATCCAACCGGGCTGGATACGCCCTCTCTTCATTTTGCTTAAAGGCGGGTGCGAGAGGCGGGACGATTCCCCGTGCTAACACAGACGCTTACATAGGGGAATCGGAATTGTATGTGTCGGCGACGGCCTTCCAGGTTCCATCGGCCTGCTTGGTGTAAACGGTCAGAAACTTTCCCTTGTCCGTCATGGGCTTCTTGGTCTTCGGGTTGGTCATGATCATGGTGTAGGTGCCCAGCGAATACACCATGTCACCGCCTTTGGAGGCCATCGTCCGCGTGGATTGGAAAGTCAGCGAAAAATTGGGATCAGCCATAAACGGCACCATCGCCGCTTTAACGGCCGCCTTGCCATTCAGTATCCCGGAGCCAGGAAACAGCGTGGAGGCGTCTTCCGCATAGTAGCTGGCCCACTTGTCGGCGTCCTTGGTATTAGCGTCTTTAACCCAGGCCGCCTCGATGTCTTTGATCGCTTGCACATCGGTGGCACGCGTGTCGGGAGGTGGAGGAGCGGGGGCATTCGAGCAGCCGACGGTCACTACGGCGAGCGCCAGGCACACAATCAGCGAAGTATTGCGCAGCATGTTTGTCTCCTTTGGGAATTAAATCGCACCAGTATAGTCGAACTCTTCCTCGATCAAATGGGCCTCTCGCCAGCAGATCCACAACCGCGTCTATCCCATACTTCACTTCGCCGTCACGGCAAGAATCAACATAGCCAGGACTGCCAAAATGACGCTTGCAACCAGCGAAAATAGGGTGTGGTACGGATGTGCGCGGAAATGGCTATCGCGGGACCCGCCAAAATGTACCAGGGCCTTCATGATCAACCTCCTGCAAAGATCAGGTAACAGACCCGTTTTTCTGACGTGCCTATCCTAAGCCTTTTCGATGTGAAGTTGCAGTGATATCGGCTACCTCGGTGACCGCCGTCGCTCTATGCTGTGATGCCGCAACGACTGCCTTTGCCCCGGATGTGAAATGTAAATCAAGATCTTTTCTCTGACCTATCTTTCCGCCGAGAACTTGTAGATAGTTGCCGAGCTGGATCTCGCGCCGACCGCAGAGGGGGCCTCGCTCCGGCGAGAGCATCGACGTTACGGTAACGATTACCCGACGTTCGCTCAGCCTTCCCCCATCAATTGCTGGACTTCACCAAACAGGTGGCCGATGGCCTGATGAAGGTGCGGTGCCAGGGTGCTGTTCCAGAAGCGGGTCTGCGGGCGGGCATCGGGTCCGGCAAAGGTTAACAGGTGATCGAGGTCGCTATCGAGCCGGGCGACGGCGTCGTAGGTTTCCTGGCTATGAAAGAAGAGGCGGTGTGCGAGCAGAATCTCTAATTCCGCGCGAATCTGCGCCAGCAGGCTGCGTTCGTCTTGGCTGAGCGGCTGGCCGTCAGCCAGCGGTTTCAGCTGCTGCTCGCAGGCATGCACGACCTCGTCGGTGCGGCGAAGGTGCCGCAGACACTCGATACGATGGCAGCTCGGATCTTCGGTGTCGGTGACGTAGCCGTCGGCCGGCAGGGCATAGTAACGCTGCAGTTCCCTGAGGTGATCGACGCGCAATTCCTCGGTTTTATGGAACGAGTTGAGGGCTTCGAGAAACGAGTGCAATTCACGGACGTTGCCGGGCCAACGCATGGCGCACAGCTCCTTCAGAACATCGGCGTTAAGGCGGGCTTGATCGCCGCGCAGCTTTTTCCAGTGGGCTTTGGCAAGCAGGCCGATATTGCTGGGATCGCTGCGTAACGGGGGCGCATAGATAACGAGCTGACGCAGCCGATAATAGAGATCTTGGCGGAATTGTCCCGTCTGCATCATGGCGTAGAGATTGCGATTGGTGGCGGCGATGATGCGCGCATGAACCGGAATCTCGTCGGTACCTCCCAGGCGCCGAATCTTCCGCTCCTGTAGAGCGCGCAAAATCTTTACCTGATGATGCGGATTGAGATCGCCAATCTCGTCGAGAAACAGGGTTCCGTTTCCAGCGAATTCCCACAGACCTATTTTGGAGCTGGTCGCACCGGTAAAAGCCCCGGGCATGTGCCCGAACAGTTCGGATTCCAGCAGTTCGCTGGGGATGGCACCACAGTTCACCTCGACAAAGCGTTCCCGTTTCGATTCGACGTCATGAATGGCGCGGGCGATGACGTTCTTTCCCGTTCCGGTATCGCCGAGGATCAACACGGGCAGCTCGCTGACTCTGGCGCGTAAGATCATTTGCCGTACGAACCTGTACTCTAGGGTTTCGCCCAAGAACCGCTTGGAAAGCTCTTCTGGGACAGGCCACTCTTCCAGCCGCAGCGGCAGGGGGGCTGGACCGGGATCGACGGGTCCCTGCGGCTTGCAGGTTTCTGTACTGCCCCCGATCTCGTGGAAGATTTGCTCGGTGACTCCAATGACATAAGCCTTGCATTCGCCAGCGACGGCAGCATTCTCCAGCAGAGTGCGGATCCCTTGCCGCAGCCGCCCAGAGGTGGTGTACCTGCCATCAATCACTGGGATTAATCCATCGTGTCCCAGCAGCATGTCCGCCAGAGACTTCGCCTCGTGCTTTTCGCGACGATCTTTGAACGGAGTGCCGTATTGCCGGAAGACACCCAGTTCGGCATCGGGTACGACCAGAACCGCCGGTGTCTGTGTTGCTGGAATAGACTCCGCCGTGACCGGTGTAGCGATAGAGACTCGCATTGGCTCTGCGGCTTGGGCGAACCATAGCGCTTGAATCGGCATCCAGCAACCTCGTTTGAAGCAGAGAAGGAGATCATTATCCGCAAGCGCTTGCAACGTGTCCAGCCCATGTGTCCGCAGTGCTACGTCTCCTTCTTCTCCTCTTCCAAGTAATCATCCAGCGTAGGGACTCTTCTGATATAGGCCATGGCAATGAGCGTGTCTGCTTCAACCGTGAGATTGATCGCGCTCTGATCATTCAGGCCCGTCACCTCGCCGTCGGATACCCAAACTCTGGGAGTCTTTTGTCGGGATAGCCATTGGAGCGCTGGGCCATCCACCACGTTTCCCGAGTGCGCCCAGTTGTCGATGACCTCTCGGGCCACGTGCATGCCGTTGCGTGCTGCAATCAGCAGGCTTCCCGATTTGCTAGCGGGTCGTCCGGCATAGAGGCCGATGGTGGCGCTCGGGGAACGTGCCAGTACGGCCATGAGCCGGTCGTGGGTGACCTGTTCACTCATCGAGCCCGAGCAGTCGATCAGCAGCGTTCCGCAGTGCGCCGGTCGAGCGCGACGAAGGGTGAAGGCGCGTCCGTCGGACGCGGGCAGCAAAGCCCGGCTGGGGAAACGGAAGGCGCCGCTGTATCCGCAGACGAGTTTCCGCTTGATCATTCCCGGCAGATTCCGGCACGAATGGGTCAGCGGCGGAGCCAGAATATCCAAGGGACCCCAGGAGATGCTGGCTTTGCTGCCGCGCGGTCCTTTTATGCCGATTATGCCCACACTGGTGGGATTGGAAAGACCCGCCCTAACCGGGTAGTCCTCCAGGTTGAGCCCATCGGGTAGAAAGTCAGCCACAATCCGAACCAGCGGATGTTCGGCGTCGGGAGAGTCGGGTCCAAAGCGGCTCTGCAGATTTCTCAGCAGCAACAGAAACTGCCGCGAATTCAGCGGAAGGGACTGCGCACCCCAGCGAGCCAAGCGTTCGGAGGTTTGATCGAGCACCGCCAAGTCGTCGCCTGTTAAGTCCGTTCTTCTTCCCAGCAGAGACATTCGGATCAGGGACCCATACCGCAAGCCTTCCGCCCGTATATAAAGGTTGGCGGCAATCCAACGCGGCAGCTCGGGAGGCAGTCCGTCCTGCCATAGCACCAGTTCAGCGATGTCGCGATTGCCTCGCGCCATCATGAAATGGTTGACCACCACGTCGAGCGTGCCCTGCATCCACAGATTGTGGATGCCCCGCCGGTGAAGGCCTCGCAAGGAACGGAGGGATGGTGACAGCTTCTGCCGCCACAGGCCAAGATGGCCGTATTCGTGCGCCCGGATTCCCAGCGCCAAAGGGGACGAGACGGAAAAGGGGCTCTGGAATAGCCCGGTTGCTTTCCGGCTGGGCGGCGAGCAGCACCCGCCAGCGACTTCCGGGTTGTCGCGAACCAGGAACGGTCCAGCCCCCGCCGCGATGCTGGGCACAGGCGTCAGAAGATGTCGCATGGCAGCCTCACCCCGCGGGCCTGCAAAGCGGCGAGAAAATCCGGAGCTCGCTCCGCCAAAGTCAACAGCGCGGCTTGGCGTGCGGGTACGGCATCACAAACCAGGTTAATGAATGACACCACGCGACGCGGGTCGAGAGCGCGCTCCGGATCCAGATAGCTGTCCGCCAGCGCACCTCCCAGACCTTGGCAGCGCCGGTTCAACTCCTCCACCAGTGCCGCATTGGGAACCGGGAGGTGGATCTCCGCCTCGAAGCGCGAACGTAGCGCGGGATCCAGTTGGTCCGGGCTCGTGTTGCTGGTGCCAACAACCTTGAAGCCCTCGGCCGGAGTGAGGAGTTCGCCATTCGGCAAAGCCAAGGACGCCACGTCGCGGTTGTCGAGAACTCCCAACAAGAAATCCTGCACCGAGCCGCTGGCGCGTCCGATTTCATTCAGCACCAGTACGCGTCCGTCCTGATAAGCGCGGGAGACGGGCCCCAAATGGAAATGCCACTCGACCCGATCGGGAACCCAGTGCCCCATCAATTCCTGCACGGTCAAGTCTTCCGCCAGCGTTACCTGTACGGGCAAGCTTCCCGCGCGCGAGGCGAGGTAGCTCTTTCCTACACCCGGCGGTCCCCAGAGAAACACCCGCGAGAGTTTGGCCACCGCCACTTCGGCCAGGGCCCAAACCGAAGCCACGCCTGCCCACTCCGAGGGATTCCACTGCTCCTTCTTCTGCGAATTGGTTGAGGTCTTCATTTCTAGTACCTCTCCTCCGGATATAGCTCCTTCACACGCTCGGCTTCGGCATAGGCTTCGGTGGCCTCTTCGGTTCGATCTAACGCGGTTAGCGCGTTGCCCTTGTTCTGCCAGCAAAGGAAGTCAGTAGGGTCCAATTGCAGCGAGCGGAGATAACAGTCGAGTCCTTCCTGGTGTTGGGCGGCGTCCCGGAGCAGCGCACCCTTTGCCCGCCAGGCGAGCGCGCACTCGGGATTCACCTTCAGGGCTTGTTCCACAGCAACCATGGCTTCCTCGCAGCGCCTCGTGTTGCGCAAGAAGCATCCCTTGCGAGTCCAAGCCACGGAATCCTCAGGATCTAATTCCAGAACCTCCTCGATCAGGGTCAGGGCCTCGTCATGCATGCCCTGTTTTCGCAGCAGGAGCGCCTCGCGGTGAAGTTCGTCCGCGCTGACCATGGAAAACGAAGCAACGAGGTAGCGGCCCGGCGCCAGAGCATCGAACTCAATGCGGCACACGTTCCCGCCCAGAGTGGCTTGCCTTGTCGCGGTGCTGTCTTCGAGCGGGACCACCATCACCTTCGATTGACGTTTCTCCGGCAGGGTGTAAAGAACCACGCTGGCGTCACCGGCCCGGTAGAAGAGATAGAGATCCTCGCGGCGGGCGCGGCGCATCACGATTCCCAGAGGCCGTTCTTCCCCGTCAGGTTGAAGCCAGCCCGTGTGAGGTTGCGAAGTAACTGGATGCACTGCGCACGTCGCGACCTCTGGAATTCCCTCCACAATGCTTTCCAGACCGGTGCCGCTGTCCGCGTTTCTGCAGAGCGTGATGCGAAATGCGGCCTCCGGACGAGTGCGGCACCGGGGCGGGCGCTCGTCTGTGGCGATGCTGTCGTCAGCCGGCGACAAGAGTCGGTCGCAATCCGCCAGGATCTCAGGCCAGGTTTTCATCGAGATGCCTCAAAGGACTCGTACATATCGGTACAACACGGTGTTCTGACGCCTCCGAGCCGTAGCCGCTTGGCCGGTGTCTGTTGCGCTGTCCTGCAGCCTCGTAATAGGGCAAGCGAAGTGCCAATTTCTATGTGGGCGAAAACAAAGGGAGAAGACGAAGTCGGGTCGCACAGAAGTTGAGTTATGGAGGAGAATCAGTGAGTTTCAAGTTGACTTTCCGGCCAGAGGGATGGACTCCGAACACTTGTCTTTGTAATTGGGTGTCTGCCGACGGCCCCACCCGGCATTGCGATTCAGGGCAAGAGGGAAATCACTTCCGGATGGTCGGCTATTCGGAGTTATGCGGCGGTTGGCGAAAATCGCGATTGCACGGGCAATCCTTAGTTGGTGCAAAGGCCTGGCTTCGTCGACCAACACAAATATCAAGCGACGAGGAAGGGACGCGGAATCTAGGGTTTTGATTCTTGCAGCAACACTACATCGGAATCGGAATGAGTGCGAAGAATGCCTAAATTCCTGCCCTCCGGCGACCAGTGGAGATCAACAATTTGCTCGGAGTTGAAATTGGTGATCTTTCGTCCAGGGGAACCATCTCGTGGCTGCAGCCAAATGTTGTCCACTCCGTTTTCCCTGACCGCATAGGCCAACGCTTTTCCGTCGGGAGCGAACTGGAAACCGCTGCCAGTGATCCCCGGTTCGACCTTAAGCAGGAGTGGGGCCACCGCCGATTCCAGATTGACGAGTGCGATTTTGTCCTCGGGTTTCATGACCTCCGGATTCAACGCGTTTACGATAACGATTGCCAAAAACTTCCCATCCGGCGACAGGGCGGGGCGCAGGCCAGCAATAATGGTGTTGGGCACAACGGAGCCGGGAACCACTTCGGATGGGCCCGATCCGTCCGCCGGCACACGCCATATCTGACCGGCGCCATCATTTTGGTAATACACCCATTTTCCATCGGGCGAGCATACCGGATAACGCGAGGCCACGTCGGTGAGTTTCACGGGATTGGAGCCATCCGAGTTAGCTCGCCAAATGTTGCCGGCTCGCGCGCCGGCGTGAAATACCCAGGTAAATACCATGTAGCGAGCGCCACAAGCCGCAGGCTCCAGAACCGCCGACGCAGCATCCCCGAGCAGTTGACTCGAGTTGCCACCATCTGGCCCCATGCGCGACAGGTGGCCCGACTCGCCAACCAGAAGATTGCCACTGCCGTCCCAGCCGAAGCCGCTGACGAATTCTCCCTGAGGCAGGAGTGACGGCGGCTCTGGAGCTGCGCTCCCGGTGCCGGATGCCAGATATAAGCTTTGAGACGTTTTCATCTGCACCGTGGCGAGAGTCTTGCCATCGGCGGAAAGAGTCAAAGTTCTGTAGCTATTGGTGTCGCGTGTAATGGGCTGGAGGGCGCCTCCGCTGCTGGGCAGGAAACCGATCTGGGCGCGTTGAAAACTTGGGCCAGCCTGCTGATAGTTGACGATGAGCCCACTGCCGTCGGGCGGCCATTTCAGAACATTAACCGACTTGTCTTCAAAGGCGGCAAGTTGCTCGACCTTATTAGTATTGAAATTAAATATGCCGATTGCGCCTAAGGCAGCATCCGTCGAGGGCTCGGATAAGGCAATGTGCTTGCCGTCTGGGGACCAGGCTAGAAAAACCGGCGAATTGTTACCTGGCGCCGGCGCAATCAGCAGAACCTTTTCGTCATTTCCATCCAAGTTCGCAGAGAGCAGCCGGTATTTGCCTACTTCAGGGTCATTGCCCCGAATGTAGGCGATGCGATGGCCATCGGGAGAGAATCCGATACCGCTGTCAATATCCCGAACGAGCACTTGTGGAGTGCCGCCCAGCACTGGTGCGCGATAAAGAAAGAAAGTGGTTTCGAGCGCGTCTTCGGCTTTGCGAAAATAAAAGTAGTTTGCATCCGGCGAGAACTCAAGGCTGCGATAGGAAACTGGAGCCGGTGGAACGACTCGCGTGTCGCTCCCGGTAGCAATGTTGCGCAGCCAGAGGCTTTGCTGTCCCTTATCGTTCAATACGCTGAGCACGTACTTGCCGTCCGGGGAAATGGCTGCTGCCCCGGCCTTGCCTGAGTTGGTGACTTGGGTGATGGTGAAATTCTGGAAAGGCAGAGGGACGGCGCGGTGAAGCATGGAGTACATGCCGAATCCTGCCGCAAGCAGAACCACTACTGCGGCAATCGCGCCCGCAGTGACTCCCACTTTATGTTTTTTCGCGATGTCAACGGCGGAACCACTCGGCGTTTGTCCGGACGCATGCACTGGCTGTGTGGGTATCGTCGCCGCCGAGGCTGGTCCGGATGCAGAATGCTGCGCACTCGATTGAGAGCCGCTTTCCTGTGTGATCGCGATCGCTGCCGAACTTGAGGATGGACGATGGCGCGATTCCGTCTCCCGTTTCAGGCGTTTCAGATCGGCTCGTATCTCCGCCGCGCCTTGATAGCGCAGCTCCCGGTCTTTCTCCAGTGCCTTATTAATGATTCGTTCGAATTCAGCGGGCACGTCGGGATTCAACCGCACGACGGAGGTAGGCTCCGCATCCAGAATCGCTTTGAAAATTACTGCACTGCTGTCGCCTCGGAAAGGCATCGTGCCTGTCGCCATCTCGTACAACACGGCGCCGAAGGAGAACAAATCGCTGCGCGGGTCCAGTTCCTTGGCCTGCGCCTGCTCCGGGGACATGTAGGCAACGGTGCCCAGCGCCGCTCCCCGACTGGTCAGGTTTTCCTCGTGCGTCGCAGCCGTCCGCGTGTTGTCGGCTGCGCCTTGACCGGAAGAACCGGCAGCGGTCACAACCTTCGCCAAACCGAAGTCGAGAATCTTGGCATGACCGCGCTTGGTTACGAAGATGTTGGCCGGTTTGATGTCTCGATGGACGATGCCATGGGAATGCGCGACGTCCAAGCCGTCAGCAATCTCAATGGCGAGCGAGAGGACAGATTCGATCTCTGTCGGCTTTCCCGCAATCAGATGCTTGAGAGTCATGCCGTCCAGAAACTCCATGGCAATGAACGCCTGGCCATTTTCCTCACCGATGTCATAGATCGTGCAGATGTTCGGATGGTTGAGGGCAGATGCTGCTTTAGCCTCACGCCGAAAACGCTCCAGGGCTTGGCGGTCCTGGGCCACGTCTTCCGGTAGGAACTTCAAGGCCACAAAACGGTCGAGGCGGGCGTCCTCGGCCTTGTAGACGACACCCATCCCGCCGCCACCTAGTTTCTCCACGATGCGGTAGTGAGAGATGGTTTGCCCGATCATCAGGGGCAAATCTTACGTGGATGAAACGAGCAAGTCAATGAATGCAGAGCTGGGAGGCGCCGTTCGAAGGAGAAACTGAGCAGGAGCGTCTTTCGGAAGGCGCGCACCAGGAGCGCGGGATTGTTTACTTTCTGCAGCAGCCGGAAACGCACTCATCCCGTCTTTATCACCGACTACACGGAATCGCGCCGGGCTGGTCGAATTGGACGCGAGGCCGGTTGATCGATGTGACTCCTGCATCTGCTCTTGACACTCAAAGACCAGCGGAGCAATATCTAGCCTTGTATTAAACGCATTTAATACAGGCTATTCCCGCGTTCCTTATGTGGTCGTGGAGATTGGCTCAGCACCCCAGCTTCTGAGACAGATCAAACGCTCTCGAAATTTTACTCCGGCTCCCGCTCCAGTTCCGGGCTCGGCACCGTCTCCCCCTCCAGTTCCTTGTGCCGCGCCGCCCGCCGGTCGTTCAGCATCTTGGTGGCCACTGCTAGGTCCTCGCGGCCTTCCTTTTTGTGGCCCATGCGTAGCAGGACTTGTCCGCGAAGATAGCGGGAGCTGGCGTTGTCCTTGTAGAGGCGAATGATTTCATCCAGTTGTGCAAGCGCCGCGGGATACTCTCTCTTTCGTTCTGCGATCTTAGCCAGTCCCATGCGCGATTCCACTAGCAGCGGATCGAGCTTTACCGCGAGGCCAAAGTCCTTCGCCGCTTCTCCCTCGTTTTGCAGCGCGGATTCGACCTTCCCCAACTGCTCGTAGGTGAAGCCGGCATCGGGCTCCAGGGCGAGGTCTTTATGAAATTCCGCACGGGCACGCTCATAGTCCTGCTGGCGGACGTAAGTCATGCCAAGGTAATAGTGCACCAAGGGGAGCTTCGGATCGGCCTGCGCCGCTGCTTCCAGTTCCTTCACCGCGTCGTCATACTCTCCGCGATTCAGATGCGCCTTGCCGATGATCATGCGAAATTCCGGCGCGCCCTGCCCGACCTCGGCCATTCGCGCGTAGGCCTTCTCTTCGAGGGCCGTGTTCTTGGAGATTTCGGCAGCCCTGCCCAGCACATAAAGATAGTTAAGCTGGTCTGCGGCCGATACCTGCTCCCAGAGCGGTTCAAGCATCGTGACCGTATCTGCCCAGCGACTATTGAAAAAGTAGCAAAAACCGAGAAGGTATCTCGCCTGGTAAGACTGCGGCGTTTGCTGCACAACCGACTCGAAAGGCTTGATCGCTGCCAGAAAGTTCTTTTGGCGGTAGTAAACCAGGCCGATGTTCAGCCGGATTCCAGCCATGTCCGGCGCGAGTTTCTCGGCCCTGTGCAGCATTTCGAGAGCTTGCGGCCACTGCCTGCGCCGCATGTGAATCACGCCGAGATTGGCATATGCCCCTGCGATGCCGGGGTTGATCGCCAGCACCTGTCGGAACTCACGCTCGGCTTCATCCAGCTTGCCTGCATGCAGCGCGGCTTCTCCAGCTTCAAACAGCTTCTGCGCATCACGCGGCGCCTGCGCCTCTCCGGGCCCCGTCTTCGCCGGCGCGGCGTTCTGTGCGCCTAAGCTTTTCGAAAGAAAGAGCAACAAGAGAACAACGAAGAGCGCGTGGATGCTTGACACTGGTTTCATCGTCCTGTAGTGTCCGCCAGCAAGAGGCCTGAATTCAAGGAGGGCGTTTTAAGGAGCCCATGGAATCCGCCGATTCGAAGCCTACGCGAAATGCCTCGCTGGCGAAATCCCGCCGGGCGTCAATCTCCGAACCCTCCCGCAAACGGTCGCAGCCGGCCGCGGTCACCATCCGCGACGTGGCCGAGCGCAGCGGGTTTTCTTCGGCCACCGTTTCCATCGTTTTAAACAACGCGCCGCTGGCACGCTACATTCCCGACACTACCAAAGAACGCATCCAGCGCGCCGCCTCGCATCTGGGCTACCGCCCCAACTTGTTTGCGCGCTCGCTGCGTGGACGACGCAGCCACACTGTCGGCGTCATGGTTTTTGACATGACCGACCCTTACTGCACGCTCGTGCTGCGTGGCATTGAGAATACTCTCTACCAGTCGTCGTTTCTCCCTATCCTCACCGACGTCCACAACGAGCGCAGCCGCTTCGAGCGCTATCTCGAAATGCTGCTGGACCGCCGCGTCGAGGGGCTCGTCGTCCTCGCCAACTGGTTGTTCGTCGACATCAATGTGCTTGCCGATCTCGAAAAGAACAATATCCCTACCGCGATTGTGGGGCGCGAATTGAAAAATGACAATATCAGCTCAGTAATCGTCGACAATAATCTGGGCGCTCGCGCCGCTCTCGAACACCTCTATTCGCTGGGCCATCGCAAGATCGCCTTCATCCGCGGTCCACGCCAACTGTCGGACACCGAACCGCGTTGGCGCGGCGTGCGGACGTTGGCCCGGGAGCGCGGCCTGGAACTCGACTCGCGGCTGATCGTCGATTTACCAGAATCGGGAGACCCATTTTCAAGTTTTGAACAGGGATACAAATTAACGGAAGAGCTGCTGCATCGCCGCCGTCCCTTCACCGCGCTGATGGCGTTTGACGACATGACCGCCTTCGGCGCTATTCGAGCGCTTGCCAAAGCGGGGATTCGCGTTCCCGAACAGTGCTCGGTGGTGGGCTTTGACGACGTGTCGCCGGCTGCCATCTATTCTCCCGCGCTGACTACCGTGCGCCAGCCCATGGAAGTTATGGGAACGGCCGCAGCCACCATTGTGCTCGAGGCCATCAACGCCACTCTGGAAAAGAAACCGGTCCGCACCATTCACCGCCGAATCGTTCCCGAGCTGATCGTGCGCGATTCCACCAGCAGCGTGAAGTAGCATCCCGGGGCGGACAGCGTGCGCGCGTTTTTTCTTGACAGGGAGAGACACCTGAAGCAGTATTGATACGTTTTAATAAAGGAATTGTGCCGCTTTTTGGGGAATGGGATGCGGTTGGTCGGGAGCGCGTGGGGCCTGGCAATAAATCAGATTCTTGGTGAAGCCTGGACGACTCTGGCGGTGGAAAGCGTCTTGCTGAAGAGCGTCCGGCATTTGTTCTGCGTCGAATCGGCGAGAGGGAGTCAGATATGACAGTCCGCCTGGTATGTGGGATAGCGGTAGGGGTGCTAGTGTTTTCGGCGGCATTCGTGCACGCCCAGGACACAGCCTCTTTGACGGGAACGGTTCGCGACCCCACCGGTGCCAGCATCGCCGGCGCACAGGTCATGGTTGGCAATGCGGAACACGGCATCAACCGCACAACCGTCACCAATTCCGATGGCGAATACTCAGTCCCCGCATTGCCGGCCCCCAATTCGTACGACATCACGGTCACGGCAGAAGGTTTCAAGAAATACGTGGCCAAGGGCGTTGTTCTGGATGTTGCCCGGAAGGCTCGCGTCGACGTGACCCTCCAAGTCGGCGCCGCCAGTACGGTGGTGACGGTGCAAGGCACGTCCGTTGCCCAGGTCGAAACGGAGTCTTCCGACTTGGGCAGTACGGTCAGCGGCAAGGAGATCACCCAGCTTGAACTGAACGGACGCGATTTTACTTCACTAATTGCGCTCTCCCCGGGCGTCACCAATCAATCTGGCGCTGAGGAGGGGGAGCCCGGTGCTTCTACCGTGGCCTTCAGTATCAACGGGGGCCGCACGGAATATAACAACTTTGAAATCGATGGCGGCGACGCCCTGGACAATGGCAGCGACACAACGCTCAACGTCTATCCCAGCATCGATGCCATCGCGGAGTTCAAGGTGCTGACTTCCAACTACGGCGCACAATATGGCAAGAACGGCTCCGGAACAGTGGAAGTTGAGACCAAGTCAGGCACCAATCAATTCCACGGCGATTTGTACGAGTTTGTGCGCAACGACGATTTTAACGCGGTGCAATTTGGCTCCACTTCCGTTCCGACGTACAAAAAGAACGACTTCGGCTTTACCATCGGCGGTCCGGTGTTTATTCCGGGCCACTACAACACTGGCAAGCAAAAGACGTTTTTCTTCTGGTCGGAGGAATGGCGTAAGGAGCTGACACCGAATCCATTTGGCTTGACCCAAGTTCCAACCGTGGCGGAGCGTGGAGGAAATTTTAGCGACGAATGTCCGGATGCCAGTCTTTCGTATGCCGATTGTCCTTTTGTGCCCGGCTATCCCACGCTGACCGTGCCCGGCACGAACGGCGCCCCTCCCTCTTATTACACGCCGAACCTCAATGTGGTGCCGGCATACACCAATAGCCTGCCGCTGACGACCGCTCTCAACCAACTGATTGAGCAGCCGAATACTGTCACTAATACGGTGGCCGGAGGCGCGCCCGATGCCTGGGCCTTGAGTCCCGCGCTGCAGATGAACTGGCGGCAGGAATTGTTTAAGATCGATCACAACATTACCGACAAAGTTCGCGCCAGCTTTCGTTACATTCACGATTCCTGGCAGGAGGCGTATCCAACTCCCCTGTGGACCGACGGCTTTACATTTCCAACCATTGGAACAAATTTCCGAAATCCCGGCGTCAGTATGGTGGCGCGGGTCACGGCCACCGTTTCCCCCACACTCCTGAATGAGTTTGTTGCCAGCTATACAACCGATCACATCTCCACAAGCTTGACCGGCCCTTGGCAGCGACCCAGCGCCTTCGGTACGCTGGGCTTGTATAACAACGGTTTTGGCTACAACGCCCCCGAGATACCCGGCATCAGCGTCACCGGAGGCGGCCGGTTCAGTAGTGGCTTCGAAGAAGATCCAGGCTACGTTCCCGAAGGTCCCTTGAATTCGAATCCCACAATCACCTTCCGCGACAATATCACTAAGATCGTCGGCCTCCATAACTTGACATTCGGGGGTTATTTTATTGACTCGCACAAGAACGAAGTTCCGCAGCCACCCACGGGCGCGAACGGCATATTAGGCTTCAGTAATTCTGGCAATCCTAGTACGAGTGGCAACCCCTACGCTGATCTGCTTTTGGGGAATATACAGAGCTTTACCCAGCAAGAGCTCCAACTGAAGATGCACAACTTTTACAAAATTTACGAACCGTATTTCCAGGACGATTGGCATGCCACCAAGCGCCTGACGCTCAATCTCGGACTGCGAATGAGTTTCTATGGCACCTTCCGTGAGCTGAACAACCTGGCCTATGATTTTGACCCGAGCTTCTATGTTCCGGGGGCTAGTGGCGTGGATCCCGCAACGGGTCTGGTCACAGGGAATCCCTACAACGGATGGGTGGACTGCGGTGTTACACCTGGCGTTCCCAAAGGCTGCATGAAGAATCATTGGTGGAACCCCGCGCCGCGAGTTGGTTTTGCCTTCGACCCATTTGGCGATGGGAAGTGGGCGATTCGGGGTGGCTACGGCATCTTCTTCGAGCACGAGAACGGCAATGAGGCTAACACGGACTTGCTGGAGCCGTACAACATCAAAACTCAGACGGTCAGCGTGACCACCACCTCGTCGAACTTCCTCAACTATACCAACCTCAATCCCAGCCAGCTTGGTGGAGGCACGCCTCCTCTAATTTTTGGATCGATTCCGAACAAGGCCGTCTGGCCCTATATACAGCAGTGGCACTTTGATATTCAGCACGACATTGCGAAGAACACCGTGGCCACAGTTTCTTACGTCGGCAGCGCAGGCGTTCACCTGACTCGGGCCTACGAATACAACCAAATTCTGCCAGCTGCCCTTCAGCCCGGCGGCAATCCGTACCTGCCCGGCCAGGTTATTTCAGCGTCGGACTGCGCGAATATAACTTCCATGGCTAACGGGGGCACTGGTCTTTACAACCTCGATCCCTACGGCGTTCCAACCAACGCCTTAACCTCCTATGGGACACCGATTCCCTACACCGCCGGAGCGAACGGGGGGCCTCCTTCGGGCGCGGCCGTTAATCTGGCCGTGGCTTGCGGCACGGTCAGCCCCAATGCATTTCGACCCTATCTCGGAATTGGCAGTATTGGGCGCAAGGACCAGACCGCCTCCTCAAACTACAACGCGCTGGAAGTCTCGGTGCGGCGTAGTCTCGGTGGATTGCAACTGAATGCGGCCTACACCTACAGCCACTCGATTGACGATTCTTCTTCCGCCAACGACGTCAGCTTAATTAACGCCTATGCCCTCAACACTTTTCGTTCGAACTCTACCTTCGATCAACGGCACACCTTCACCATTAGTTATGTTTACGATTTGCCATTCTTCAAAGGCCACAGCTTGACGGATAAGCTGCTGGGTGGCTGGCAGTGGTCGGGCATTACCTTGATCCAGAGTGGCACGCCATTCAGTGTCTACAACGTGGGTTGCAATCCTTGCGGTATCGGCAGCACGATCCAGATTCCCTCGGACAATGCGGGTGTGGGTAACGGGAGCGCGCAAATCGATAACCTTGGCGTCCTGGGTGGTGAGTCCTACCCGGACATTGTCAGTAACCCAAAAAGTGGCGTCCAGAACACTCCCCAACCAGGTGTAGGTCCCCTCCTCTACAATCCTTCGGCATTTGTGGCACCGCAAGGCCTGACTTTTGGGGACTCGGGAAGAAATATTCTGCGCAATCCATTTCGGACAAACTTCGACATGGCCTTGATCAAGCACTTCGCCGTCACTGAGAGCAAGTACTTTGAATTCCGGGCCGAAGCCTTCAACGTATTCAATCACACGGAATTTAGCTGGCTGGGCGGTGACGGAGGATCGGCAGGCGACAACTCCGGACAGGGCAACGCCGACAGCGTAATTGGGTGTTACGGAGGAGCCAACAACTCAGCGGGCGATGCTTCCTGCGGTCAAATACCATTGTTCCGTCCCAACGTCGCACACTTTCCGCGCATTCTCCAGTTAGCGGTGAAGTTCATCTTCTAGTCGAGATCGACGGTTGAAGACGGGGTCTCACTTGCGCCATGCGCTGATAGACCATGGCGCGCGCTACAATCACTCTGCATGTGGGCCGGCCAGTTTACGATATTGTCGTTATTTTTCATCGGAGCCTTCACCGGCTTGCTTTCGGCCCAAGCCCCGCCGCAAGGCCCGATGGGACCCGCTGCGAAAGTTCCTCCCGCGCGTGCTGAGAAAAAATCGTCGACGCCCAAACTTACCGCACCCGTTCCAGTGTTTCGCGACATCGCAGCCCAGGCTGGACTGACCGCCTCCCACATCTCCTCGCGCGAAAAATATTACGTCATCGAATCCATGAGCGGCGGCGTGGGTTTGTTTGACTGCGACAATGACGGCAAACTCGATATCGTGATGGTGAACGGCTCGACCGTTGATCGTTATAAGCAGGGCGGCGATCTTCTCGTCACACTCTGGCATCAGGATGCCAACCTCAAATTCACCGACATCACGGAGCAGGCCGGGCTCACACGTAGAGGTTGGGGCATGGGCGTGGCCGTCGCCGACTTCGACAACGATGGCAACCTCGATCTTTTCGTCACTGGCTATGGTGGCAACGCGCTCTACCGCAACAAAGGCGATTGCACTTTCGAAGACGTGACCGACAAGGCTGGAGTGCGTGGAGGCGGTTTCTCCACGGGCGCGGCCTGGGCGGACTACGACCGTGATGGGAACGTCGATTTGTTCGTCTCCCGCTATGTTCACGTGGACATGAACGACCTGCCCGCTTTCGGGTCGACCAAGTTCTGCCAATTCAAAGGAGCGCCGGTGCAGTGCGGACCGTGGGGTATGGAGGGCGAGACCGATCTGCTCTACCACAACCGCGGCGACGGCACATTCGAGGAAGTCTCAAAGAAAGCCGGTGTTGACGATCCCGAAAAATACTACGGACTCGGCGCGACTTGGGGAGACTACGACAATGACGGCTGGCCCGATCTTTTTGTGGCCGATGACGCTACTCCCAATCATCTCTATCGTAATAATCATGATGGCACGTTCACCGACGAGGCCATGGTCGCCGGTATCGCGCTGAACGGTGACGGGCGGGCACTCGGGTCCATGGGCGTGACCTGGGGCGACTACGATCACAGCGGCCGCCTCTCGATGTTCATCACAGAATTTGCCGACCAGCCCAACACGCTTTATCGCAACCTGGGGTCTAACAAATCTGGAACGCAAGGATTCGAGGACGTCGCCATGTCATCCCATCTCGGGCAGGCCAGCTTGCCGCTGGTTGGATGGGGCACGACGTTTTTCGACATGGACAATGACGGCTGGCTCGATCTGTTCGTGGCCAACGGACACGTCTATCCGCAAATGGACAATGTGAAAGGTAGTGCAGCCTACGCCGAGCCTATGTTGTTGCACCGTAACTTGCGCAATGGGACATTCGAAGAGGTGTCGAAGGCGGCTGGGCTAGCGGACATGCCGCTGAAATCCCGGCGGGGCGCCGCGTTCGGCGACATCGCCAACAACGGCAATGTCGACATCGTTGTGCTCAACGTCGGAGAACCGCCGTCCCTGCTGCTCAACACCAATCAAATCCCGAACCACCGCGTGCTCTTCCGCTTGGTGGGAACAAAAAGCAACCGCGCCGCGATCGGCGCACGCGTCACCATTCATGCCGGAGGAATGACGCAGTTCGACGAGGTGCGCGGTGGTGGCAGCTATCTTTCGCAGAACGACTTGCGGCTTCATTTTGGCCTGGGATCGGCGGCAAGAATCGACCTGGTGGAAGTGCGCTGGCCGACCGGCAAGACGGAAAGCTTCAAAGACCTGGCGGCGGACAAGATCTACGCCATCGTCGAAGGGCAGGGAATTAAGGAGGCGGTCGTTTTGCCCAAGCCCGATTCACTTGCATTCTGAGCTCCCAGTTACAAACAGCCAAGGTTGAATTCGTGGGTTTTCACGAAACCTCCGCAAGAATCGTTTTAATATGGGCGTTTTTTCGTTGACAGAATATCTCTTCCGTATAGAATTCGAGAGGATTTTGTGGAACTGCGGGAGGGTAGCCCTGTTGGCCACTCCGCGAACCACGAGTAACCCTTCCCCGAACCCCGTTATCTCCGCAGGATAATGGGGTTTTGTTTTTTGAGGACGTGAATGAGTTCTACTGCCAACCCGCCCGCTAGCGCTCCGCGCCTGAGGCGCTCGCTCACGCTTTGGGACCTGATTCTGTATGGCGTCATCGTGATCCAGCCGGTCGCGCCCATGTCGGTGTTCGGGGTGCTCAGCGACCGCGGGCACGGGCATGTGGTTACGACGATCCTGATTGCCATGGTGGCGATGCTGTTTACGGCAATCAGCTATGGCCGCATGGCGCGGGCTTATCCCAGCGCCGGCTCAGCCTTCACTTATGTCGGCCAGGAAATCAATCCCGCTTCTGGTTACGTCACCGGCTGGAGCATGGTGATGGATTACATGCTCAATCCGATCATCTGCACCATCTGGTGCAGCCAGCAGGCGCACGTGTTTGCGCCGGGCGTGCCGTACTGGGCGTGGGCTGTGTTCTTCGCGTCGGTGTTTACGCTTTTGAACATACAGGGAGTAAAGACTTCGGCTCGCGTAAACTCGGCACTGGCCGCGGGAATGGGCGTGGTGATTGCAATTTTCTTTGTGGTCGCGGCGCGCTACATCTTCGGGCATCCGCACGACGGCGCAGGCTTCTACACGCGGCCCTTCTACGACCCAGCACTGTGGAACACGAAGGCCGTGCTGGGAGGAACATCGATCGCAGTGCTCACCTACATCGGTTTCGACGGCATCTCCACGCTCTCGGAAGAAGCGGAAAACCCGCGCCGCAATATTCTGCTGGCCACGGTGCTGACCTGCCTCGTGATCGGCATTCTCTCTGCGGTTGAGGTCTACGCCGCACAGTTAATCTGGCCGGCGTCGCAGCCTTTTCCAGACGTCGACACAGCCTTTGTGCACGTTGCCGGCCGCGCCTGGAAACCGATGTTTGGCATTATCGGATTCACGCTGTTGGTCGCCAACTTTGGATCGGGCATGGGCGCGCAGATCGGTGCTGCCCGCCTGCTATACGGTATGGGACGAAGCAACGCGCTTCCGAAGTCTTTTTTCGGAGTAGTGGACGCGAAGCATCGTGTGCCGCGGAATAACGTGTTATTTGTTGGTGCAATCGCGTTGATTGGCGCGTTCGTGATGAGTTATGGTCTCGGCGCCGAGATGCTTAATTTCGGCGCGCTCATCGCCTTCATGGGCGTGAACGCCGCGGCCTTCATGCGCTATGTTGTTCGCGAGCGAAAATGGACGCCGTCGTTTGTCCTGCCGCCCGTTCTCGGCTTCGTGATCTGCTTCTTGCTGTGGCTCAACCTCAGCACTCCTGCTAAGATCGCCGGCACCATCTGGATGGCCGCAGGAATCGCCTTCGGCGCTTGGAAAACGCGCGGCTTCCGCGGAGATCTGGTCAACTTCGATCTGCCCGCGGATGAGTGAGGGAGATTTTGTCAACCCGAGCAAAACATCTGCAGTTCGCGGCAAGATGCAGATCCCTCGCTTCGCTCGGGATGACAATTCTTGAAAGGGTTTGCTGGAATCTAATTCGTGCCTCACTTCAATTCGCTCTACAGCGCCGCGGTTTCTGTTAGAAGGAGTGCGTTGCGACATTTCCGCGGATCACCACGACTGACGCCGCCGGCAGATCATAAAGGGTCTCCTTGGCCGCGTTCTGTTGCGAGCGCAAGATAGGCCCGTCAGGATCCGCGGTGCCATTCGTGTAAGCAACAACCGTGGGCGCAGCAGCCATTTCAGCATGCGCCATGAAGCGCATCCGCGGTGGATTCCACTTGTACTGAGCGCTGCCAAAGGTTGCGATCTCAATGGGGCCAGCGAAGCTTGCGGCCGAATCGGCGGCCCCACGAAACTCGATGCGAACACGGTGAGAGTTCTGCTGATCGCGATTGACGATGAGCAGTGACCATTCGCCATCGGGACGCTTCAGGGCGTACGCAGTAACAAGTTCGCGGCCGGCGCCGTCCTCGATATCGGATTTTGCCGAATAGACCTGGTGGTCTCCGCCGCCAGGTTGCGCCCACTCCAAGTTAATGAGTTGAGCGACAAAGAATTGCGCCAGGGGCTGCTGAATCTTGTAGGAAGCGTCAACCGTCAACATACCGAAGGTGCCCGGAGAGCTATTGCACCCGGGCTCCATTTGCAAGGGCAAATAGTGGAAGAAATAAACGCCCTTGGCACCCGCGTCCAGCAGCGATCCGATGTAGTCCGCCAGCCAGAGGCCGGAAAAAATGTCCTGGTAGGTCTCGCTGGCACTCGAGGAGAGATTCCCCTCGGTAACGAACATCGGTAGGTCGGCGGGTACACCATCCTCATGCCACACCTGAATGATGTGGCGGACGAGTTCGGGCTCGTCATAGAGAACGCCCCAAGGAGTTTTGCAGCCATCGTAGGGATAGTGCTCGAACGAGAAAAAGGCGAGATCTTTCATGCGGCCATGCTGCTTAAGATAGTCGATGAAGCGCGCGGTCCAGGAGACTCGGCCGCTGGCGTCGGACCAGACTTCGATGTCCTTGTTGACGCCCTGAAAAGAAGGACCGCCCAGTTTGAGCGTCGGATCCAGGCGATGAAGCGCATTCGCCCACTGCACATAGAGCGCGGCGTAATCCTCGGGGAGCATGTATTGTCCGTCGGCCTCCTCGCCCATCTCAACGTAGGAGATCGGATAGTGTTGGTGCTCCAGGTATGCGATTTCGGCAACCGCATTGTCGGGAGTGTCGTAGAGCAGCGCGACCGGGACCATCGCGGGCAGTCCGCGGGTGACACCGCTAGTGAAGAAAAGGTCAAAGCCCACCTGGGCCTGGCGAGTGGATCCAAGATCCGAGGCAGAATGCCAAGGATCGACGGAAGAGCAATAAGTAGTCGTCTGCTCCTGATCGGCCGCGTGGCGCAAGGAGTCGTGGAAGTCGCCGTCTTCAGTAGTGGTTCCAAGGTAGAGTTCGCGGATGGAGTAGCCAACGCAGTTGCGGGGATCGGCAGGGCCGTCGGCATCGCAGCTGTTAGAAGACTCGGTCATCCAGATGCGAACGAAACGCACAGTAATACTGACCGGAACGGCGACGAGGCGAACCGTTTCGGTGCGCCCCTTGCCAGTGCTGACGCTACCCTGCGGGAAGGTCACCCAGACGCCGTGGGTGGGCGATTTAATGGGATCGTCGCCGGTCCAATACTGGATGACGTAGTGCGTGGCATAGGGCTCGCCCCACGCGATGCGAATGCTGTCAACGGGCTGCGGCTGCGCTAGATCGAGGACGATCCACTGGGGATGAAGAGCGTCACTTTCGCCGGTGAAACGCTCGGTGAGATATGGATTGCTCTTCCAGAAGGTGTTGAGGTCACCGTCAGTGAGGCGTGAGAACCCAGCGTTGTCGGTACCGTCGTTGCGGGTAAAGCCGCGACGGGGCAGAGCATATCCGTAGGAATAGCGAATACTTTCGGTGGGAACCGCAGCACCCGTGAAATAGCCCTTGCCTGCGGGATCACTCCAGTTTCCCTGGGGGTTCCAGTGCCAGGCCTCGACAGCCAGTTCGGTATTCTGGCGGTAGGATACCGTCTGCCATCCCGAGGACAGCGTTGCCTGCAGCGAGGATGGGAGCAGATCCTTATCAATGGCCTCGGCGGGAATTCGGTCAACGCCGGCACCCAAAGTTGCGCTAGGGACGAAGTGGTTGGAGGAGTGCGAGACGTCAACGGTGATGGTTTGGCCAGCGGCGAGGAAACTGAAAATCGTGACGAGGGCAAGAACGGTGGCCGGAATCTTCACGCGAACGCCTCCAAGTGCCAAAAGGATTCGACTATTAAAACGATTGAATTATAGGCGACTAGCCAACCGCTCATCCAGTGAATGTCGTCGAAACGGCCAACTATCCGTAAATGGCGAGGACGACGAATTACTATTTCAAGAAGAATCCCAACTGCTCAGGCGCGGGCAGCGTCTTGGTAGTCCAATACTGACGTTGGGCTTGTTGCACAGCGACGATTTTCGCCTGCACCTCCAACGCCAGATTGTCGTAGCGAACCAGGACGTTGTCCAGCCAGTAAGGATTGTTCTCGCGCGCCCAGCCTTCCGCATACATCTTGCGCGTCTGCGTGATTGAATCGCGCAGGCTCTCTAAGCGCCCGTTGATGTCGACAATTTCGTCCATGTCGTTTTGCACACGAATCTTGTCAGTCTGATTCTGATACGCGTCCCAGTAGAAGCGGCTGATTTCGGATGTGAACTGGATCTTCAAGCCCAGGGTGTCGAGATGCCAGGCGGCAAAGAGCATGTCGTCGAGAGTTCCGGGATGGAGGTGTGCCTTAGCTCGATTGCGCACGAGCGATTCAGCGGCGCGTTCAACGCTGATGCGCAGATCGTGAGTAACAGGCAGCGCCTTGGCGGCGATGTTGGCGCCGCCTTCGCTGAATGGATCGGACCAGAAGAGCTCGTGGCTCGCGTTGTCCAGTTTCACTCCGGCGAGAAGCGTGTGAGAGCGATCGAGATTCTCGATCACGTCCACAAAAGTTTTGTCGTCATTGCTATTGCGATAGAAGGCCCAGTCATAGCTATTTTTGAAATCATCGATGCTCGACTCGCCGGGCTGCCAACCGGCGGCTGCGCCAAAGATCAGGGCGGGCCAGGTCATGTCGAGGAGGGATTCACCGTCGTCGTCCCAAGTGGTGTTAAGCGCACCGATAGCCTGATGCTTCTGGCCGTCGCGAACAAAGTTTCGGATGTTCACGAAAGCGCTTTCGAGGTCAGGCCAGATCACGCCCCAGTTGCCGGCACCGGGCGCGACGACAACGCGCAGCCCGGCGTTAGTGTATGGGGTAATGATGTTTTCATAGCTGGGCTTGGGGGCGTAGTCCCAGGGAACGGCGATCATGTCCTTCGGAAGAATCGTAAGCAGTTCGTGATATTTGACCGCGATGTCGCCCCAGAACATGAGTTGCTTATGATAAGGCTGCATGATCTCGAAGACTTTTTGGAGGTGTTGGAGATAAACGCGGCCGAGGCCCTGCTGGGCAGCGAGACCCTTGGTCTGGCCGAGGCCAAGCTCGACGGTTTCGTCGGCGCCGATGTGGAAGAACGGGCCGGGAAACAAGGGAACGACCTCACCGTAAATCTGGCGAATGAAATCGTAGGTTTTGGGATTGGTGGGAGTGAGGACGTGGCCGTGAGGCGTTTCGGCAAGATCGGAATAGATTTCATACTTCAGAAATTGATGAAGATGCCCAAAGGCCTGCTGCTCGGGCAGGAGGGTGATGTAGTACTTGCTGGCATAGTCGACAAGTTCCTTGATCTCGCCGGGAGTTAATGCCGCTTCTTTGGGCGCAGCTTCTTTAGGCGAGACGAGCGGC